>RCNH01000138.1_pt1 | contig 35132 bp, 32 predicted proteins | sample 2041161 | NCBI WGS metagenome assembly RCNH01 (sample SAMN09708215, study PRJNA481090) | Feces metagenome, whole genome shotgun sequencing project. | biome: feces | host: Leptonychotes weddellii | place: Antarctica: Sion Island | collected 2010-03-01 | reverse complement strand
TACCTTTTTTGTATAATAGGAGATAGAAACATGGCATTTATTAGTTTATTTGAAGTAATCGGTCCTAATATGGTAGGCCCTTCCAGTTCCCATACGGCGGGAGCAGCTTCCATGGCTCTTTTAGCAAGAAAGCTTTTTCAGGGGGAGATAAAAAGCGTGCATTTTACCTTGTACGGTTCTTTTGCCAGAACATACCGGGGACATGGTACAGATAGAGCGCTTTTAGGTGGAATTATGGGATTTGAAACCGATGACTTGCGTATTCGTGACTCTTTAAGACTTGCAAAAGAACAGGGAATAGATTATAGCTTTTCTGTTTCAGAGCAGGAGGATGCAGCTATTCATCCTAACACAGCAGATATGGAGATAGAGGGAAGAAAAGGAGAGAAGCTCTTTGTACGAGGTGTTTCCCTTGGAGGCGGCAAAGTAAAAATCGTAAAATTAAATCAGATTGAGGTGGATTTCACAGGGGAATATAGTACCTTAATTGTAAGTCAGACAGATAAGCCGGGGGTTGTTGCTCATATTACACGGGTTTTAAGCGAAGAAGGCGTAAACATTGCATTTATGCGCCTGTTCCGAGAAGAAAAAGGTGCGGCAGCTTTTACTATTGTAGAGTCTGATGAAAAAATACCCGGTGAAGTATTGGATCGGATAAGAGAAAATCCACTTGTTTCCGATATCACATTAGTGCAGTTATAGGAGGGATGGGAAATGGAATTTAATAACGGGGCAGAATTATTGGAATTGTGTGAAGAAACAGGATTTCCGATTTCTCAGATTATGAAGACAAGAGAAGCAGAATTTTCTAAAATTTCTGAGGCAGAAGTGGAGAAAAAAATGAGAAAAGCTTTGGAAATTATGAGAAATTCTGCAAAGGAACCTTTAAAAAATCCTAAAAAGTCCATGGGAGGCTTAATCGGCGGTGAAGCAAAGATGCTGGAAAACCATAGACTAGAAGGGAAGTCTATTTGCGGAACGGTTTTGTCAAAAGCAATCACTTATGCTATGGCAGTTTTAGAGGTAAATGCTTCCATGGGTGTTATTGTGGCAGCGCCTACGGCAGGTTCCTCTGGTGTTGTTCCGGGCGTGCTGTTTGCTTTACAGGAAGAAATTGATTTATCTGACGAAGAATTATTAAACGGACTTTATACAGCAGGTGCTGTAGGTTACCTGTTAATGCGGAATGCTTCTGTATCTGGTGCAGAGGCAGGCTGTCAGGCAGAAGTGGGGGCAGCTTCTGCAATGGCGGCAGCAGCGGCAGTGGAGATGATGGGAGGAACGCCTCAGATGTGTTTGGGGGCTGCAACGGGAGCTCTTTCCAATCTGTTGGGACTGGTCTGTGATCCCATAGCAGGTCTGGTGGAAGCGCCTTGTCAGAACCGCAATTCCATTGGGGCATCTAATGCTTTGATTTGTGCGGAGCAGGCTCTTGCCGGTATTCATCAGATAATCCCCTTTGATGAAATGGTAGAGGCAATGTATCATGTGGGAAGATGTCTTCCTTTTGAATTAAGAGAAAGTGCTTTGGGAGGCTGTGCAGGAACTGCCAGTGCCTGTGAAAAGAGCTGTAAAATATTCGGAAATACAGAAGAATAGGGAAAAAGAGAGGTATTGCTTAAAAAGAATGGAAACCATAACAAAAAAGCATACCTCTCTGTTTTATTATTGCTTGAATTGTGGTGAAAAAAGGCTTATCATAGTAATAATTTAATTTGAAAAAACGGGGGATTGATATGGAATATAAAATCGCTTTAATGCCGGGAGATGGCATTGGCCCGGAAATTATAAAAGAAGCCAGAAAAGTTTTAGATGCCACAGCAAAAGTCTACGGACATAAGTTTTCCTATGAGGAATTGCTTTTAGGAGGGAAATCCATTGATGTATACGGAGAGCCCCTGACAGATGAGACTATTGAAAAAGCCAAAAGTGCAGACGCAGTTTTAATGGGAGCTGTAGGTGCAGATGCCAAAACTTCACCATGGTATCGTTTGGCACCTGAGAAAAGACCGGAAGCAGGGCTTTTAAAGCTGAGAAAGGAATTGAAACTCTTTGCCAATTTAAGGCCGGCGTATTTGTATGAGGCTTTAAAGGATGCCTGTCCTGTAAAAGAACAATTTTATCAAGCAGGAATTAATTTGATGATTGTAAGGGAACTTACAGGAGGTCTTTATTTCGGAGAGAGAAAAACCTTTGTGGAAAATGATGTTACAAAGGCAGTTGACACGCTTACTTACGATGAAAATGAAATTCGCAGAATTGCGAAAAAGGCATTTGAGACAGCCATGAAGAGAAAGAAAAAAGTCACCAGTGTGGATAAGGCAAATGTTTTAGACTCATCCCGTTTGTGGAGAAAAATAACAGAGGAAACAGCAGCTGATTATCCGGAAGTTACTTTAGAGCACATGTTGGTAGATAACTGTGCCATGCAGTTGATTTGTAATCCAGAGCAGTTTGATGTGATTTTAACAGAGAACATGTTCGGAGATATTCTCTCAGATGAGGCAAGTATGCTTACAGGTTCTATTGGGATGCTGCCTTCTGCAAGTTTAAATGAAACCAGTTTTGGATTGTATGAACCGTCTCATGGTTCTGCACCGGACATTGCAGGAAAAGGAATTGCAAATCCCATTGCAGCGATTTTATCTGCAGCCATGCTTCTGCGTTACTCTTTTTCCATGGAGGCAGAGGCAAAAACCATTGAAAATGCAGTAAATGCAGTGCTAAATGAAGGTTATCGGACATCGGATATTATGTCAGAAAATATGACAAGAGTTTCTACCGGAGAAATAGGGGATTTGATTATAGAGAAAATACAGTAAATTATAGGAGGAAGGATATGCGAAGTGATGCAGTAAGAAAGGGGATGCAGCAGGCACCCCACCGTTCTTTATTTCATGCTTTAGGAATGACAAAGGAAGAGATGGAAAGACCTTTAGTGGGAATTGTCAGCTCTTATAATGAAATTGTTCCGGGGCATATCAATTTAGATAAAATTGTAAATGCAGTAAAAATGGGTGTTGCCATGGCAGGAGGTACACCGGTGGTATTCCCGGCAATTGCAGTTTGTGACGGAATTGCCATGGGACACAGCGGTATGAAATATTCTCTTGTTACCAGAGATTTAATTGCAGATTCTACAGAAGCAATGGCAATGGCTCATCAGTTTGACGCCCTTGTAATGGTTCCAAACTGTGATAAGAATGTGCCGGGACTTTTAATGGCAGCAGCCCGCATTAATGTGCCTACAGTTTTTGTAAGCGGCGGTCCTATGTTGGCAGGTAAGGTAAGAGGAGAAAAGAGAAGTCTTTCTTCCATGTTTGAGGCAGTAGGTGCTTACAGCGCAGGAACTATGACAGAAGAAGACGTAGAAGAATTTGAAAATAATGTATGTCCTACCTGCGGCTCCTGTTCCGGCATGTATACTGCAAACAGTATGAACTGCCTGACAGAGGTTTTAGGAATGGGATTAAAAGGAAACGGAACTATTCCGGCTGTATATTCTGAGCGTATAAAACTGGCAAAACAGGCAGGTATGCAGGTTATGGAACTGTATCGTAAAAATATATGTCCAAGAGACATTATGACAAAAGATGCAATTTTAAATGCTTTAACCGTGGATATGGCACTGGGATGTTCTACCAATAGTATGCTTCATCTTCCTGCCATTGCTCATGAAATCGGCTGGGATTTTGATATTACTTTTGCTAATGAAATCAGTGAGAAAACACCAAATCTTTGTCATTTAGCGCCGGCAGGTTATACCTATATAGAAGACTTAAACGAAGCAGGCGGCGTTTACGCTGTTATGAATGAGCTGACAAAGAAGAATTTATTAAATCTGAACTGTATGACGGTGACAGGAAAAACAGTAGGCGAAAATATTGCCAACTGTGTAAATAAAAATCCGGAAGTCATTCGCCCTGTGGAAAATCCTTACAGCAAAACAGGAGGATTGGCTGTACTGACGGGAAATCTGGCACCTGACGGTGGTGTTGTAAAACGAAGTGCCGTCTGTGAAGAAATGATGGTACACGAAGGTCCTGCTAGAGTATTTGACTGTGAAGAAGATGCCATTTTTGCAATCAAAAGCGGCGAAATCAAAGCAGGAGATGTGGTGGTAATCCGCTATGAAGGGCCAAAAGGAGGTCCGGGTATGCGGGAAATGTTAAATCCTACTTCAGCCATTGCAGGCATGGGACTTGGTTCTAGCGTTGCTTTGATTACCGACGGTCGTTTTTCTGGCGCGTCAAGAGGTGCCTCCATTGGTCATATTTCACCGGAAGCAGCAGTTGGAGGGCCTATTGCATTGGTGTGTGAAGGAGACCGTATTCGTGTAGATATCCCCAATAACAGACTGGAGCTTCTTGTTTCTGATGAAGAATTAGAAAAGAGACGGGTACAGTGGAAACCAAAAGAACCAAAGGTAACCACAGGGTATTTGGCGCGCTATGCAGCAATGGTAACCAGCGGAAACAGAGGCGCTGTATTGGAAATACCAAAATAATAAGAGGAAGGGGAGGCTTTGCTTATGCAGATGACAGGAGCACAGATTGTGATAGAATGTTTGAAGGAACAGGGAGTGGACACTGTTTTCGGATATCCGGGAGGAACCATTCTAAACATATATGACGAGTTATATAAGCATCAGGGAGAAATTCATCATGTACTGACTTCTCATGAACAGGGGGCAGCTCATGCAGCAGACGGATATGCACGTTCTACAGGAAAAGTAGGTGTGTGTCTGGCAACTAGTGGACCGGGAGCAACCAATCTGGTTACCGGTATTGCAACTGCACATATGGACTCTGTTCCCATTGTTGCAATTACCTGTAATGTAGGACTGCCTTTGCTTGGAAAAGACAGTTTTCAGGAGGTTGATATTGCAGGTGTGGTAATGCCCATTACAAAACACAGTTTTATTGTAAAAGATGTCACAAAGCTGGCAAAGACCATTCGTCGTGCCTTTGTAATCGCAAAAAGCGGAAGACCGGGACCGGTTCTGGTAGATATTCCAAAGGATATTACTGCCAATACAACGGAATTTAAACCATATACACCAACACCTGTAAAACCGTATACGGTAGAAATCAAACAGGAAGATATTAATTGTGCAGTAGAAATGATTAAACAGTCAAAACGTCCTTTCCTCTTTGTAGGGGGAGGTGCTGTGGCTTCCGGTGCATGGGAAGAAGTACGCAAGCTTTCTCATAAGCTTCAAATTCCGGTGACAGACTCCTTAATGGGAAAAGGTGTATTTTCAGGAGAAGATCCTTATTATACAGGAATGTTGGGTATGCATGGAACAAAAGCATCTAATCTGGGTGTGACAAAATGTGACCTTTTAATTGCAGTGGGAGCTAGATTTTCAGACCGTGTAATCGGAAATGCCAGAAACTTTGCAAGAAATGCAAAAGTAATTCATATAGATGTAGATGCGGCAGAAATTAACAAGAATATATTGGTGGATTGTAGTATTATCGGAGATGCCAAAGAAATTCTGAAGCAGTTAAATGAAAAATTAAGTCCTTGTCAAAGAGAGGAATGGCTGGATTATATTGAGCAGTTAAAAGCAAAATATCCTTTGAAATACAGACAGGAAGGGCTTACCGGACCGGCAATCATTGAAGAACTGTACAGACAGACGAAAGGAAATGCCATTATCGTTACAGAGGTAGGTCAGCATCAGATGTGGGCAGCACAATATTACAAATACAATATGCCGAGAACCTTCTTATCTTCCGGTGGACTGGGAACTATGGGATACGGACTGGGAGCGGCTATTGGAGCAAAGATGGGAAATCCTGATAAGATTGTTATCAATGTGGCAGGAGATGGCTGCTTCCGTATGAATATGAATGAAATTGCTACAGCTACCAGAAATAATATGCCCCTTATTCAGGTGGTAGTTAATAATCAGGTTTTGGGTATGGTGCGACAGTGGCAGACTCTGTTTTATGAGGGAAGATATTCCAACACAGTTTTACAGGATAAAGTGGATTTTGTGAAGCTGGCAGAGGCAATGGGTGCAGTGGGTATTCGTGTAACAACAAAAGAAGAACTGCCGAAAGCTATTGCAAAAGCCATTGAGCTTAATACAACTGTTGTTCTGGATTGTATTATTGACAGTGATGATAAGGTATTTCCAATGGTTCCGGCAGGAGCAAATATTGAAGATGCTTTTGATGAAGATGATTTATCATAATTGTCTTTTATACAAAGACAGCGTTTTAGTTGACAGTTATAAATGAAAGGTTTATCATAAAGAATAAACAAAAGAAGTGCCATGTATTCCCAGAAGGAGTAGATGGCACACTTTTGTAAAAGGCATTTAGAGGAGGATGAGTCATGAGTAGAGTGTATAATTTTTCAGCAGGACCGGCAGTATTACCGGAGGAAGTATTAAGAGAAGCATCAGAAGAAATGTTGGACTATAGAGGATGCGGAATGTCTGTGATGGAAATGAGTCATCGTTCGAAGATGTTTGAGAGAATTATAGAGGAAGCAGAGGCGGATTTTAGAGAACTGCTTCATATTCCAAATAACTATGAAGTTTTATTTATGCAGGGTGGTGCTAGCCAGCAATTTGCTGCAATTCCCATGAACCTTATGAAAAATAAAGTGGCAGACTATATTGTAACAGGACAGTGGGCAAAGAAGGCATGGCAGGAAGCACAGAAATACGGAAAAGCGAATAAAATTGCATCTTCTGAGGATAAGATGTACTCTTATATACCGGACTGCAGTGACTTGGAAATTGACGAACAGGCAGATTATGTATACATTTGTGAGAATAACACCATTTACGGTACAAAGTTTAAAACACTTCCCAATACAAAGGGAAAACCGCTGGTGGCAGATGTATCATCCTGTTTTTTATCAGAGCCGGTGGATATAGAAAAATACGGAATTATGTATGGCGGTGTGCAGAAGAACATTGGACCTGCAGGTATGGTGATTTCTGTTATTCGTAAAGATTTGATTTCCGAAGACGTGATACCCGAAACACCTACCATGCTGCGGTTTAAAACCCATGCAGATGCCGGTTCTCTTTATAATACCCCAAATACATATTGCATTTATATGTGCGGCAAAGTGTTTCAGTGGCTGAAAAAACAGGGTGGTCTGGAGGCTATGAAGTTATATAATGAAAAGAAAGCACAGATTCTTTACGACTTTTTAGATAACAGCAAGATGTTTCATGGTACTGTGAGAAAAGAGGATCGTTCTCTTATGAATATTCCTTTTGTCACAGGGAACAAAGAGTTGGATGCTAAATTTGTAAAAGAAGCGGAACAGGCAGGGCTGTATAATTTGAAAGGACATCGAACTGTAGGCGGTATGCGTGCCAGCCTTTATAATGCAATGCCTATGGAAGGTGTGAAGGAGCTGGTGGCATTTATGAAGAATTTTGAGGAGGGGAATTTGAAGTATGTATGAGTATTATTGTTTAAATCCTATTTCAGCAGTTGGTTTGGATAAATTTCCTGCAAGATATGAGAATACAGACTGTATGCAGGAAGCGGATGCTATATTGGTGAGAAGTGCAGATATGCATAATCTGGAAGTGGCTGAAAAAACAGCGGCTGTGGCAAGAGCCGGAGCAGGTGTCAATAACATTCCTTTAGAAAAAATGACGAAAAAGGGAGTAGTAGTGTTTAATACACCAGGGGCAAATGCCAACGGAGTAAAAGAAATGGTAATTGCAGGAATGCTGTTGGCATCCAGAGATATTATTGGAGGTATTGAGTGGCTGGAAAATCAGGCTGTGACAGAAGATATTGCAAAAAGAGCAGAAAAGCAGAAAAAGCAATTTGCAGGATGTGAAATCAGTGGTAAAAAACTGGGCATTATCGGACTTGGTGCCATTGGTGTGCGTGTGGCAAATGCTGCTATTCATTTAGGTATGGAAGTGTACGGATATGATCCTTATATCTCTGTAGATGCAGCATGGAACCTTTCTAGAAGCATATATCACATCAACGATATTAATATGATATATCGTGACTGTGATTACATTACCATTCATGTACCTTTGACAGATGCTACGAAAAAGATGATTGGAAAAGAAGAAATTGCCCAGATGAAGGATGATGTGGTTCTTTTGAATTTTGCCAGAGATTTACTGGTAGACGAAGAAGCAGTCTGCGAAGCATTAAAAGCTGGAAAAATGAAGAAATACGTGACAGACTTTGCAAATCCTACCGTTGCCAATGCACCAAATACCTTGGTTACACCTCATCTTGGGGCTTCCACAGAGGAGTCTGAGGACAACTGTGCAGTTATGGCGGTAAAACAGATTATGGACTATCTGGAAAACGGAAATATTAAAAATTCTGTGAACTATCCTGGTTGCGATGGCGGTACTTGTATTGATGTAGGGCGCCTTACCATTAATCATAAAAATATTCCTAATATGATTTCTCAGTTCACGAAAGTATTAGGTGATGCAGGAGTCAATATTGCAAATATGATTAACAAAAGTAAGGGAGATTTCGCTTATACTATGATTGATGTTACCACACCGATTTCCCAAGAGGTAGCTCAGGCATTAAAATCAATAGAGGAAGTATATCGGGTACGAATTATAAAATAAAGTTTTCGTGGAAAGGGATGGAAAAATGAAGAAAAAGATAACGGCAATATTACTGGCAGCAGCAATGATGGTTACGGCTTTTGCAGGCTGTGCAGAAAGTAACGCAAAGATAGAAAAGTCGAAAGAAGAAATAGAAAAGACAGAGAAAACATTGGAAACAGAAACACCGGCAGATGTGAATGTTATGGCGCTTAAAGGTCCCACTGCCATGGGGATGGTGGAGATGATGGAGCATTCCGATTATAATTTTTCCATAGCAGCTTCCGTAGATGAAGTTTCTCCAAAGCTTTTACAGGGAGAAACAGATATTGCTGCAATTCCGGCAAATCTGGCTTCTGTTCTTTATAACAAAACAGAAGGGAAAATTCAGGTTTTGGCAATTAACACGTTAGGGGTGTTATACATTGTGGAGAATGGAGAAACTATACAAAGTGCAGCAGATTTAAAGGGAAAGACAATTTATGCCAGCGGAAAAGGTGCGACACCGGAATATGCTTTAAATTACATTTTATCCTCTAACGGAATAAATCCGGAGACAGACGTTACCATTGAATGGAAAAGTGAACATTCTGAATGTGTTGCAGCTTTGGCTAGTGAAGAAAATGGTGTTGCCATGTTGCCTCAGCCTTTTGTAACTACAGCACAGGCAAAAAATCCCCAGATTAGAACAGCTCTTGATTTAACAAAGGAATGGGATGCACTGCAAAAAGACGGAGAAAAGAAAAGTAGTATGATTACAGGTGTGGTGGTTGCCCGCAAGGAATTTGTGGAAGAAAATCCAGAAGAAACACAGGAGTTTTTAAAGGAATATCATACTTCTGTAGATTATGTAAATGAGAATGTAACAGATGCTGCACAGTTAATTGAAAAGTATGATATTGTACCTGCAGCAGTGGCTGAAAAAGCATTGCCTGCCTGCAATATTGTATGCATAGATGGAGAGAAAATGGAAGAAAAACTCTCCGGATATCTTGAAGTTTTAAAAGAACAGAACCCTCAGGCAGTAGGAGGAGAAGTACCAAATCATGACTTCTATTACTTCCAATAAGAAAAACAAGAAAATAAAATTGTGGGCAGTGCTTTTTTGGCTGCTTGTGTGGGAAATTGTCAGTATATGGTTGGGACAGGAGATACTTTTGGTATCTCCTGTTGCTGTTCTGAAAAGACTTGGTATTTTGATTTTTAAAGCTTCTTTTTGGAAAACAATCGGCTTTTCTTTTTTGCGTATTATTGAAGGATTTTTCTTTGCAGTTTTGGCAGGTGTGCTGGGAGGAAGTATAGCATCGAAATTTAGCAAAATGCAGGAGCTTTTTTCTCCCCTTATTCTTGCTATGAAATCCGTTCCGGTAGCTTCTTTTGTTATTTTGATTTTAATTTGGGTTCCTTCAGAAAACCTCTCTGTGACAATTTCTTTTCTCATGGTTTTCCCTGTGATTTATACTAATGTATTAAACGGTATTCAGAATACAGATAAAAACCTTCTAGAAATGGCACAGGTTTTTGGAGTGTCCGGAAAAAATAAAATACGTTATATTTATATTTCGGAGGTTCTACCATTTTTCAGAGCAGGCTGCAGTGTGTCGCTGGGGCTGTGTTGGAAAGCAGGAGTGGCTGCTGAAGTAATCGGAATTCCCGATGGCTCTATTGGCGAGAAACTGTATGAAGCAAAAGTATATCTTGATACGCCAGATTTATTTGCATGGACCATGGTCATTATTGTAGTCAGTATGGTATTTGAAAAAATCTTCCTGGCAGTGATGGATAGAGCAGTTCGATGGATAGAAGGGATGTAAAAATGGCAATTAAGATAGAAAATTTGTATAAAAGCTATCAGGACAAACAAGTGCTTCAAAACCTGAATATGGAATTTGCAGAAGGGCAGATAACCTGCATTATGGCACCTTCCGGAAAAGGAAAAACTACATTGCTACGTATTCTCATTGGATTGGAACAGGCAGATAGCGGAAGGGTAACAGGAATGGAAGGAAAGGATGTCAGTGTTGTCTTTCAGGAAGACAGGCTGTGTGAGAACTTAAATACACTTTCCAATATTCGTCTTGTTCAAAGTGAAAAAACAGTGGGTAAACAAGAATTTTTTGAGAAAATCAGAGAAGGATTAGAAGCGGTGGATATTCTGGACTGTTGTCATCAGCCCGTAAGAGAACTATCTGGGGGAATGCGAAGAAGGGTGGCGATTTTAAGAGCACTGTATGCCAAATGGGATATATTGTTCTTAGACGAACCCTTTAAAGGGTTGGATAAAGAAACAAAAGAAAAAGTTATTTGTTTTTTGAAAAAAAGTTGCCAAGGAAAAACCGTAATCTGCATTACCCATGATGAAAAAGAAGCTGAAAAATTAGGAGCTGCAATACAATCTTTATAAAAACAACATCAATAAAATAAAAATATCTGCCCATTTTATACTTAGTCTGCGTTTACTTTGAGTCTATAGTTGCAAAAATGGACAGATATTTTATTAATTAGTATTTATCTACGTGAAGCAGTTCATGTGTTTTGTCTTTTAGTAAAGTATCATAAAGAGTAAGAATTAACGGATTTTCGTCTGCTTTTCGAATACTTGTTACATGGTCTGCCTGATACAGTCCGTCACGACGGGCTGACTTTGTGCGGTCACCAGCTTTTGGAGGCTGTCCGCCACCCATGATACATCCTCTGCGACAAGCCATAATTTCAATAATATGGTAATGTTTTCTACCATTTTTCACATCTTCCATAACGGTCTGTGCATTGGCAAGTCCGCTGGCAACACAGACATTCAAATCTGTACCTTTATAATTGACAGTAAATTCTTTAATTCCGTCATCACCCCGTGCACCTGCTTCAGCAATAGCGTCCATAGTGGCTTTATTATGGTCATCAGCAAGGCGGCGAAGCATAGCTTCTGTAACACCGCCGGTTACACCAAAGATAGCACCAGCACCAGAACCAAAACCAAATGGCATATCGCAGGCTTCTGTTTCCTGAGAAGTAAAGTCAATACCGGAATTGTTAATCATACGAATGATTTCAGTAGTGGTCAGTACAATATCCGTATCCTGTTCTCCGTGAGTGAAATTGTTGGAGCGCAGAATTTCCATTTTCTTTGCTGTACATGGCATGATAGAAACCATGAAAGTTTTCTTATTCTGGCTTCTCTCAGGATCTTTATAATATTCTTTAATGACTGCTGAGAACATTCCCTGTGGGGAACGGCATGTAGACAGATTATCCTTGAATTCAGGATACTGGTCGCATACAAATTTTACCCATGCAGGGCAGCAGGAAGTCAGCAGAGGTAGTTTTTCATTTTTTGCCACACGGTTTAAAAATTCTTTTGATTCTTCCATAATGGTAAGGTCTGCTGCAAAAGTAGTATCATAAACTTCATCAAAGCCCATGCGGTGAAGAACAGCTACTAGTTTGCCCATAACACTGTGTCCTTTTGTCAGCCCGAAAGCATCACCTACAGCAACACGGACAGCAGGAGCAATCTGTGCTACAACGCGGGTTCCAGGATCATTGATAGCATCCCAGACTTCATCCATATTGGTGCGGATGCTGATTGCACCTGTAGGACAGAATACACGACACTGACCGCAGCTTACACAGTCCGTTTCGGAAAGTGGTTTGTCAAAGGCAGGTGTTACCATGGCATCTGTGCCTCGGTGGGTAAATCCTAAAACTTCCAGTCCCTGAAGTTCACGGCATGCACGAACACAGTTTCCGCAGAGAATACACTTATTCGGATCGCGGATAAGTGCAGGAGAGCTTGTGTCTAAAGGTCTTTCCTCTCTGGTATTCTGGAAACGGACAGTAGTAATGTTCATTCTGTGAGCCAGCTCTTGTAATTTACATTCCCCGCTTTTTACACAGGTGGTACAGTCACGGCAGTGTGCAGAAAGAAGCAACTCAACAATCAATTTTCGATATTTTTTAATTTTTCCGGAATTGGTGTAGATTACCATGCCGTCTCTTGGTTCTTCTGAGCAGGAAGCAAAAGTACGTCCTCTGTCATCTTCTACGGTACATAAACGACAAGCACCGAAGGTAGATAGTTCAGAGTGGTAGCAAAGTGTAGGTAAATCAATACCGGCTTTTCGAATGACAGAAAGTACATTTTTCTCATCGGTAAATTCTACTTTTCTGCCGTCTATTGTCATAAATCCCATAATCATCCCTCCTAATATTCAACATAAACTGCATCAAATGCACAGTTATCACGGCAAGAATCACATTTGATACACAGATTTGGATTGATGTGATAAGCCTCCTTGCGTATACCGGTAATTGCGCCTACCGGACAGTTTTTCGCGCATTTGCCGCAGCCTTTACAGAATTCAGGATTGATTACATATTTTCTCATGGCAGTACAGTTTTTCGCAGCACATTTATGCTTAACAATATGTTCTTCATATTCCTTACGGAAAGTCTTTAAAGTGCTGATAACCGGAAGGGGAGCACTTTTTCCAAGACCGCATAAAGCCATATTTTTAACCATGGCAGCAAGTTCTTCCAGAGTGTCTAAATCTTCCAGTTTGCCTTCGCCATTTACAATTCTTTCCAGAATTTCCAGCATACGTTTTGTTCCTTCACGGCATGGAACACATTTACCGCAGGACTCTCTTTGAGTAAAGCTCATAAAGAAGCGGGCAACTTCCACCATACAGGTATTTTCATCCATAACAACAAGACCGCCGGAACCCATAATGGCATTGTATTTTTTTACACTGTCAAAATCCAGTCCCACATCAAGATGTTCCTTTGTAAGACATCCGCCGGAAGGACCGCCAATCTGAATGGCTTTAAAGTCACCGCCGCCTTTGATACCACCGCCGATATCATAAATAATTTCTCTTAAAGTGGTACCCATAGGAACTTCAATCAGTCCTGTGTTTTCAATGGCACCGGTAATGGAGAAAGTCTTTGTTCCCGGACTTCCCTCTGTACCAATAGTTTTGAACCAGTCAGCGCCTTTTAGAATAATTCCCGGTATATTTGCAAAGGTTTCTACATTATTTAAAACAGTCGGTTTTGCCCATAGGCCTTTGTCAACAGTACGAGGCGGTTTTACACGAGGCATACCTCGGTCGCCTTCAATAGAAGCAGTGAGGGCAGAGCCTTCACCACATACGAAAGCACCGGCACCACGGTTGATGTGCATGTGAAACTGGAAATCCGTACCTAAGATATGGTCACCTAAAAGACCTTTGTCCTCTGCTTGTCTGATTGCTTTACGAAGTCTTGCAACAGAAAGAGGATATTCTGCACGAACATAAATATAACCGTTTTGAGCCCCTGTTGCATAAGCGGCAATAGTCATACCTTCAATAAGACGATAAGGATCACCTTCCATAACGCTGCCGTCCATAAACGCACCGGGATCACCTTCATCTCCGTTACACACTACATAATGTTCCGGTATGTCTTTGTGAGCGGCAACCTGTTTCCATTTGCGTCCGGTAGGGAAGCCACCGCCGCCCCTGCCCCGCAGTTTAGATTTATCTACTTCATCTAAGACTTCTTCGGGAGTCATGTCAAAAAGCACTTTTGATAAAGCCTCATAGCCTCCAGAAGCAATATATTCATCAAGAGATTCCGCATCAAATTTACCGCAATTTTCCAGAGCGATACGAGTTTGTTTTGCAATAAAAGGAATTTCATCAGGAGTAGGATAAGATTTTCCTCCTTTTTTGTAGAAAAGGCGTTCTACAGGTTCCTGATTTAAAACTGTACGCTGAAAAATTTCAGCGCAGTCTTCTTCTTGTACTTTTACATACTGATAGTGATAAGGCTCAATACGCACCAAAGGTCCCAGTTCGCAAATTCCTTGACATCCTGTTTTAACTGTGCCGATATGGGGAACATTTTTTTGAAATTCTACAGAAACACCTTCTAAGTCATGGCAAAGTTCTACCATTTTCTGATAGATTTTTTCAGAACCGGAGGCTACACAGCCTGTTCCTGCACAGACTAAAATACGACATTTATAAGAAGCCAGTTCTTCGCGGGCAGCTTCTCTTTCTTTTAATAAAGCTTCTTTGTTTTCAATTATCATACATTATCACCTCTCAGTTCCGCAATCAGTTCCAAAGCTTTTTCAGGCGTCATGGAAGGATAAACTTCGTTATTTATTGTCATAGTAGGTGCTAATCCGCAGGCACCAAGACAGGAAACTGTTTCGACGGTGAACAGCATATCATCTGTAGTATGCTTTTTCTTGCTGAGTCCCAGCTCTTTTTGCAGAGCTTCTAAAATAGGGATAGATTTTCGGACATGACAGGCAGTTCCGTCACAAACTTTAATTATGTATTTTCCTTTTGGCTCAAAAGAAAAATTTTCATAGAAAGTTGCTACACTGTAGGCTTTTGCCTCATGTACTCCGATTTCTTTCGCAACATAGGTCAGCAGTTCTCCGGGCAGATAACGATATTCTGCTTGAATATCCTGCATAATGGGAATTAATGAACTTGCCTTACGGCCATAGAATTCGATGATTTCATCGGTTTTTTTATAATAACTTTGGTCAAGCATGCTTTGATACCTCCTCCTAATAGTCAAATACGCAGCCAAATGGAAATGAACCTTCACTTTGCGAAGTTATTTACATTATACTTGATATGTGTAAAATTCACAATCATTTTCTGATATAAAAACAAAAAATATACAATTTACATATACAAATCTCTTTAGGATTTGTACAAAACTTTACAATTTACAGGATTGATGATAATATAGAAAAAAGGAGGAGTAATATGTCTGAGGAATTATATAATTTAATGGATTGGCAAAAAATAGAAGCTCTTGTTTATTCAGAAGAAAATGAGCCACAGAAAACACTTAGACCGAAAATCATGAAAAATGGTATCCTGTTTCAATGCTTTTTCCCGGGAGCACGGAAAGTAAAGCTTCTTTTTGGAAAAAAGAAACGGGAATATAAAATGGAAATGCAGGATGAGGCAGGATTTTTTGCCTGTCTGATACCAGAAAAACAAATCTTAAAATATGCGTATCAGGTGTTATTTGAAAATGATGAAGAAAAGCTGGTACAGGATCCTTATTATTTTGAGAGTCAGATTACAAAAGAAGAAGAAAAGAAATTCTGTGCGGGAATTTGTTATGATATATATGAAAAATTAGGAGCACATTATCAAAAGATAAAGGGAGTATGGGGCGTGCACTTTGCAGTTTGGGCGCCTAATGCATTGCGCGTTAGTGTAGTAGGTGATTTTAACCACTGGGACGGCAGAGTACATCAGATGAATCGGCTTTCTCAGTCCGGTATTTTTGAGCTGTTTATTCCAGATGTAAAACCTTCGGATTTATACAAATATGAAATCAAAACAAAAGATTTACGAGTATTTTTAAAGGCAGATCCCTATGCAAATCAGGCAGAGGTTCGTCCCTGCAATGCTTCAGTGGTAACAGATTTATCAAAATACCAATGGGAAGACAGCCTGTGGATGAAAAAAAGGAATAAATTCCATGCAGAGAACAAACCACTTTCTATATATGAAGTACATCTGGGTTCATGGAAAAAGCCGGAAGATGGCAGAGAATTCTACAATTATCGAGAATTGGCGAAAATGCTGTGTGAATATGTAAAGGATATGGGATATACTCATGTGGAATTATTACCTGTAATGGAGCATCCTCTGGATGAGTCATGGGGGTATCAGGTGACAGGATATTATGCACCTACCAGCCGATTTGGAAGTTGTGAGGACTTTATGTATTTTGTGGATTATATGCACCAGAATGATATTGGTGTGATTTTAGACTGGGTTCCTGCACATTTTCCAAAAGATAACTTTGCACTGGCAGGATTTGACGGCACACCTCTTTATGAGTATGCAAAACAGGATAAGGCAGAGCACCCGCACTGGGGAACATTGGTATTTGATTATGCCAGCCCCGAGGTGAAGAATTTTCTCATATCCAATGCTTTGTTCTGGGCAGAGAAATACCACGCAGACGGTATTCGTATGGATGCTGTAGCATCCATGCTTTATCTGGATTACGGCAGACAGGATGGTCAGTGGCAGCCGAATATTTATGGCGGAAATGAAAATTTGGAAGCAGTAGAATTTTTAAAACACTTAAATTCCATTTTTAAGAAAAAATATCCGGACGCACTTTTAATTGCAGAGGAGTCTACGGCTTGGCCGGCTGTTACAGGAGATTTGGATGATAACGGTTTGGGATTTGACAGAAAATGGAATATGGGATGGCAGAATGATTTTCTGGATTATATGGGAAAAGATCCGATTTTCAGAAGGGGCGTTCATGATGAGCTGACGTTTAGTATGCTGTATGCATACAGTGAAAAATTCCTGCTTAGTTTCTCACATGATGAAGTGGTGCACGGAAAAGGTTCCTTACTTAATAAAATGCCCGGTGAAAAAGACAGAAAGCTGGCAAACTTACGGGTAGCTTATGGCTTTTGGATGACACATCCCGGCAAAAAACTTTTGTTTATGGGTCAGGACTTTGCTCAGGAGCGAGAATGGTCTGAAAAGTCCTCTTTAGATTGGAAACTGTTAAAGGAAAAAGAGCATAAAGAATTGCAGGATTATGTAAAAGCATTGCTGAAACTCTATAAAGACTATCCAGCATTATATGAATATGATGATACTCCCCATGGTTTTGAATGGATTAATCATATAGAAGCAGAAAAGAATATGCTCACATTCCTGCGAAAAGGCGAGAAAAAATCAGATACATTAGTAGTTGTGTGCAATTTTTCTGATTTGGTGTATGAAGATTATGCCGTGGGCGTTCCTTATGCAGGAGAATACAGAGAAATCTTTAACAGTGATGAAAAAAAATTTGGCGGTACAGGTATAAAAAATATAGTGGTACAGAAAGCAAAAAAAGAGGAACAGGACGAAAGACCTTATTCCATAAAAATTCAGGTAGCACCTCTTTCTGTACAGATTTTTTCTGTGAAAGAATGTGGAGAAAAGACCGTAAAAGAGTCTAAAATACGCAGAGAATTGGAAGAAAAAATAAAAGAAGAACACATAAAAGAGGAAAATAGAAGATGAGAATTATCTTGACAGATGCATTGACAGAACCGCTGGAAATTGCAGGGATTGGGGAGTTTCTCAGACAGTATCTTACATGGGATTACTGGGGTCAGAAGCTGCCGTTGATTGGAAATTTTGCAGGGAGAGTTCTGCTGGCAATTTTGGTCTATATAGTTGCCAGTAAAATCATTCATAAACTTTGCAGGTTGATTGTGGTATCCATGAACAAAGCTAACGCAGATACAGGTGTCACACAGTTTGTGTCTTCCTTTGCAAAGGCTGCCATGTACTTTTTCCTGATTGTTTCCATTGCCACCAGCTTTGGAGTGAAAGAGTCTTCCATTGCTGCACTTTTAGCATCCAGTGGTGTTGCCATTGGTCTTGCTTTGCAAGGTGGCTTATCCAACCTTGCAGGAGGAGTGATTATCCTGATTTTAAGACCTTTTGTAATCGGAGATTATATTATTGAAAATGCAGGAAAGCAGGAAGGAACTGTTGTAAAGATTGATCTTTTTTATACAACCTTATCTACAGTAGATAATAGGAGAATTACCGTTCCCAATGGAATACTGACAAATTCCAGCATTGTCAATGTGACAGCGAAAGATAACCGTAAACTGGAGATTAAAGTGGGGATTTCCTATCAGGCAGACTTGAAGAAAGCCAAAAAAATTCTGGAAACACTGCTTCATGAGGATGCTAGTATTATGTCAGATCAGGAGATGCAGGTCTTTGTAGACGAACTGGCAGCAGACAGCGTGATTTTAGGACTTCGAGCATGGGTAAAGACACAGGAATACTGGGCTACAAAATGGCGCTTGAATGAAAAAATTAAGCTGACATTTGATGAAAAGGGAATTGAAATTCCATTTCCTCAGTTGGATGTGCATATTAAAGACTATGCAGAAAAAACTTTATAGAGAGTTTAGAGTTTTTAAGAATTAAGAAATATTATTTCTATTGTTTTGTGATAAAATAATCTTATGACAACAATAGAAGGGAAGATGAACATGAAAACGCAGGTATTGTACAAGAGCAGAACCGGCAACACAGAAAAGCTGGCAAAAACAATTTTTGAGGCTGTTCCCGGACAGTGTAAGGATATTGCACCTTTAGAAGGACAGACAGATTATGAGATGGGTGACATATATTTTATAGGATTTTGGACAGACAGAGGAAGTGCCAGTGTGGAGGTGCTGGATTATCTGGGCAGTCTTCAGGGAAAGAAGATTGCCTTATTCGGTACTTGTGGAATGGGAAATGATCAGGAATATTATAAAAAAATCGAAGAAAATATACGCGTCTTTATTGAGGATGACAATGAATATCTGGGCGCTTATATCTGTCAGGGAAAAATGCCTATTTCCGTGCGGGAGAAGTATCTCAGCATGAAGACACCAGAAAATGCAAAGATGATAAATGCCATGCTTCGTAATTTTGATATGGCAATGCTTCATCCTGACACAAAAGATTTGGAAGGCGCAAAAGCCTTTGTGAAAAAGGTATTTGAAGATATCAGGAAGGAAGAATTGCAGTATGAATAAAATAAGAGAAGCGTTCAATCGATTTATGTATGGCAGGTATGGTAGTGACCGTTTAAACCAGTTTTTGCTTATTGCTTTTCTGGTCTGTACTATATTGGATATTTTTATTGATAATGTATACTTTAGTGTACTGTTTACCTCATGGGACTTTTTAATTCTTATCTGTATTTATTTCCGTATGTTTTCCAGAAATATCTCAAAGAGATATGCGGAAAATCAAAAATATTTAGCCCTTGAAAACAAAGTGAGGAGATTTTTCGGGAAAACAAAATACATACAGCAACAGAGAAAAGAATTTCACATTTATACATGTCCCCAGTGTAAACAAAAAATCCGTATTCCAAAGGGAAAAGGCAAGATTAGTGTAAGATGTCCCAAATGCGGAGCAGAATTTGTTAAGAACAGTTAAAAAATAGAGGCTGTCGGGAAATAGGCAGTTTTGACATAGGGAGGCTGTGACTTATTTTGAGTCACGGCCTCCCTATATTTTTTATTTCATAGGAAAGAGAGTATCATATTGTTCTAATAAGAGATAAATGGAATTGGCTATACCACATACCAAAAAGGAAAAGTAATACAAAACAAGAAAAAAACAGGGAAAAACAGTATAAAATACATGAAAATTAGAAGCTATATTGACAAAAAATCGTCATAATAATATAATGTTAATAAAAAAACGAAATTGGTACAACCAATTAGAACGGAGGAATGGCAATGGACAAATTCAAAGTTCTGGAAATTAAAAAAAGTGTTTTTTCTCGCAATGAGAAACGTGCCGATGAGCTTCGAGATCAGCTAAAGGACAAAAAGTTGTTTTTATTAAACTTGATGTCCTCTCCGGGTTCAGGAAAGACTACAACGCTTACCAGAACCATTGAAGCTCTAAAAGAGGAACTTCGCATTGGTGTTATGGAGGCAGATATTGATTCTGACGTGGATGCAAAGACCATATCCGATTTGGGAGTGAAGACCATACAGCTTCATACAGGAGGAATGTGTCATTTGGATGCCGGCATGACAGCTCAGGGATTGGAAGGTCTTGAGGCAGATGAACTGGATTTGGCGATTTTGGAAAATGTGGGAAATTTAGTCTGTCCTGCGGAATTTGACACAGGAGCAGTAAAAAATGTCATGATTTTAAGTGTGCCGGAAGGTCACGACAAACCGCTGAAATACCCGTTAATGTTTTCCGTGTGTGATGTGGTTCTCATTAATAAAGTAGATGTGCTTCCATATTTTGATTTTGATATGGAAACATGTAAGAAAAATATTCTGATGCGTAATCCAAAAGCTAAAATTATTCCCATTAGCGCAAAGACAGGGGAAGGAATCCAGCAGTGGACAGATTGGCTTTTGGATGAAGTAAAGCATTGGAAAGAGTAGAAAAAGAGAAAGGGAGAGTCGCGTATGGAAGAAAAAAGAGAATTGATTTTAAAGCTGGGACAGAAAATTACAGATCGTATCGGACATAAAGTTACAGTAGATGATCCAGAATACTGGGGGCTTGCATGTATTGTAACAGATGAAATGGCAGAGGTGGCGCTGAAAATGAAAGTGCGTAAGCCGATGACATTTCCTCAGCTTCTAAAAGCTACAGGAAAAGAAGAAAAGGAACTGGAGAAACTTTTGGAGGAAATGAGTATTGTAGGGCTGTTGGAATATAACTGGGAAAATCCTAAAAGAGAAAAACAGTACATACTACCTATGTTTGTACCAGGCAGTGCGGAATTTACCAATATGAACTGCAAACAGCTTGAAGAACATCCGGAGCTTGGCAGATTTTTTGAGAGAATGTCAAGACTGCCGTTAGAGAAAGTAACGCCAATGGTGCCACCGGGAGGAGCTGGTATCGGTATGCATGTTATTCCAGTAGAAAAGGCAATTGAGATGGAGAACCAGTCCATTGATATTGAGCATATTTCTCATTGGCTGAAAAAGTATGAGGGAAAATATGCGGCAAGTCCATGTTCTTGCAGATTATCCAGACAGACGTATGAGGAGGGGTGTGCAGATGATCCGGAAGACTGGTGTATTGCAGTCGGTGATATGGCAGATTATGTAGTAGAGACACAGAAGGGCGGACGTTATATTACTTACGAAGAAGTATTGGATATTTTAAAAAGAGCAGAGGATAATGGGTTTGTTCATCAGATTACCAATATTGACGGAAAAAATAAAATCTTTGCCATCTGTAACTGTAATGTAAATGTGTGCTATGCACTGCGTACTTCTCAGTTGTTTAACACACCAAATATGTCAAGGTCAGCTTATGTTGCCCATGTTAAGACTGAAAACTGTGTTGCCTGTGGCAGATGTGTAGAATATTGCCCTGCAGGAGCTGTAAAACTGGGACAGAAGCTTTGTACCAAAGACGGACCGATAAAATATCCAAAACACGAGCTTCCAGATAAAGTAAAATGGGGACCGGAGAAATGGGATGAGGATTACCGGGATAATAACAGAATTAACTGTTATGACACAGGTACAGCGCCATGTAAAACAGCCTGTCCTGCCCATATTGCAGTACAGGGATATCTGAAAAAAGCTGCACAGGGTAAGTACAGAGAAGCATTGGCTCTGATTAAAAAAGAAAACCCGTTTCCGGCAGTATGCGGACACATCTGTAACCGCAGATGTGAAGATGCCTGTACAAGGGGAACTATTGATCAGGCAGTTGCCATTGATGAAGTGAAGAAATTTATTGCAAAGCAGGATTTAACAGCAGAAAACCGCTATATTCCTCCAATTATTCCTCCTACTACCGGCAGATTGTTTGAGGAAAAAATTGCCATTATTGGCGGTGGACCGGCTGGACTGAGCTGCGCATTTTATCTTGCGGAAAAAGGTTATAAACCTACAGTTTTTGAAAAGAATGAAAAAGCGGGCGGTATGCTGGTCTATGGAATTCCTTCTTTTAAATTGGAAAAAGATGTAGTAGAGGCTGAAATTGACGTAATACGCCAGATGGGTGTGGAAATCAAATGCGGCATTGAAGTGGGAAAAGATATTACATTAGAAGAACTGCGTAAACAAGGATATAAAGCATTTTATCTTGCAATCGGATGTCAGGGAGGAAGAAAGGCTAATATTCCGGGAGAAGACGCAGAAGGTGTTATGACTGCTGTAGATTTCCTTCGTACAGTAGGAGAAAATCAGAATTATAAGATAGAAGGTCGTACTGTAGTAGTGGGAGGTGGAAATGTAGCCATCGATGTTGCACGAACAGGTAGCCGTTGTGGTGCATCTGAAGTTTCCATGTTCTGTCTGGAAGGCAGAGATATTATGCCGGCATCAGAAGAAGAAATTGCAGAGGCACAGGAAGAAGGTATTACTCTTAATTGTGGCTGGGGACCAAAAGAAATCCTGACAGAGAACGGAAAAGTTAAAGGAATTGTATTTAAGAAATGTCTTTCTGTTTTTGATGAAAACAAACGCTTTGCACCGAAATTTGATGAAAATGTAACCATGACTGTTCCGTGCGAAAGAGTATTTTTAAGTATCGGACAGAGCATTGTCTGGGGGAATTTGCTGGATGGTTCTAAGGTAGAACTGGGCAGAGGAAACGGTGCAGTAGCAGATAAGGTAACTTATCAGACAACAGAACCGGATATCTTTGTAGGCGGTGATGTTTATACAGGACCGAAGTTTGCTATTGATGCTATTGCAGCCGGTAAAGAGGGCGCAATTTCCATTCATCGTTTTGTACAGCCTCATAGTAGCCTTACAATTGGAAGAAACAGACGTCAGTTTATCGAGCTTGATAAGAGCAATATTCAGGTGAAAGAATATGATAATTCTTCTCGTCAGATACCGGGTGTGAGAAAAGATATTGATGCTCATAAATCCTTTAGAGATGCAAAAGAAACCTTTACAGAGGAGCAGGTGAGAAAAGAAACTGCACGCTGTCTGGGATGTGGAGCTTCTGTTGTAGATGAAAATAAGTGTATCGGATGTGGACTTTGTACTACGAAATGCGAATTTGATGCCATTCATTTATACAGAGAACATCCAGAATGCAGTACCATGCATAAATCAGAGGATAAGATGAAGGTAATTCTCCCTTATGCATTTAAGAGGGAGATGAAAATCCGTTTTGGAAAAAAGGAGAAATAGAAGATGCATGAGCTGGGAATTGTCTTTCATATTATTGACAGTTTAAAAGAAGTGGGAGAAGAAAACCATTTAAAGCAGATTGCAGGGGTAACTTTGGAAATAGGGGAAGTTTCGGGAGTTTTGGAAGATTATCTGCAAAGCTGCTGGCGTTGGGCATCAGACAGAACAGAGCTGTTAAAAGGAGCAGCACTTACAGTGGAACAAATTCCGGCAGTCACATTTTGTGAAGATTGCAAACAGACTTATTCTACAACAGAATTTGGGAAGATTTGTCCTTACTGCAAAAGTGAAAATACATATCTTGTGACCGGAAATGAGTTTAATATTAAAGAGATAACTGCCTGCTGAAACATACAGACAGAAAGAGAAAGGAAGGGATTGTATGTTATTTCAAATTTACGGAGATAACACGATGTGGCAGCTGTTAGGCTGGATTTTAGTATTTGCAGGGCTTATTCTTATGAATGAACTGGCAAGAAGGAGTAAAGCAGGAGGAGTTTTCTGTTTCTTGATTTTACCTGCAGTGTTGACAGTGTATTTTGTGGCAATTTATATAGGAGCAGCTATGGGAGCGGACTGGGCACTTCAGAATCAGACTTATCTGCACATGACAAGCTGGTTTCATTATGCAAAGCTGTATGCGGCAACTGCAGGATGTATCGGCTTTATGATGATTAAATACAAATGGGGAATCGGAAAGAAAGAATGGTTTAAACTGTTTCCGTTTCTCATCGTGGCAATTAACATTTTGATTGCTGTAGTCAGTGATTTTGAGTCCGGTGTCAGAGGTATGATGGCAATGGCAGAATACGGAGATCGCTGGTGGCTGTCTTCTGAAAATGTATGGCTGTATGGAGGCTGGTGGAACTGGGTAAATGGTATTTCCGGTTTGATTAATATTTTCTGTATGACAGGATGGCTGGGAATCTATGTTTCCAAAGATAAAAAAGATATGCTGTGGCCAGATATGACGTGGTGTTTTATTCTGGCATATGATTTATGGAACTTTGAATATACTTACAACAATCTGCCTACTCATGCATGGTATTGCGGACTGGCACTTCTCTTGGCACCAACCATTGCCAATGCCCTTTGGAATAAAGGCGGATGGATACAGAACAGAGCAAATACACTGGCTTTATGGTGTATGTTTGCACAGGTATTTCCACTGTTTCAGGATGCCAGCAGATTTAGCACTATACCGGTGCTTTATGCAGATGGATTTATGGATGCTGCCACAAGACCATCTGCAGTAAATCCTACTATGCAGGGCGTAGTAGCAATTATTGCGTTAATTGCCAATGTCTGGTGTCTGGCGATGATTATGAAACGTGCAAAACAGCAGAAGAAAAATCCATATAAATATGAGATTTTCACAGACCAGAAAGATTTTAAACTTGCTATGGAAAGAGCAGAGAGATAAAAACTGTTGTATGAGTAGCTATTGAGAATATTGATACATTCTGCACTCAGACAAATTCGCTGGAATGCATCAATATTCCAATAGCTGTTTCATTCGGCAGTTTTTTTGATTATCTATATGCGACGCAGAAAAACAAGAAACTGGACATGTTTGACGGAAAATAGCTGATGTCACTAATCGAAATAAATCTGTGTATCTCCGTCAATACATTGTTTCAAGGAATGTTCAATCCAGTCAACAGCTCCCTGTGTGTCTCTGTTTTTTATGTAAGTCCACATGGTGTAATTGCGGTTATAGAGTGTTTTCACACCATAAAGCTCACAGAAACGCTCCCACATGGTAAAGATTGGTGCATAGAAAGATTGAAAAATCAGGGGAATTAAAGTGTTTTTGGAGGACAGGGCAAATTCATGTTGAAAAGCAAAAGCAGCTTCAATGGCTTTTTGAACACTTGTTGTATTTTGAATAGCTTCTACTTTTTCAAAAAGTACCTGAATTTCTTCATCGGTAATCATGGGAATGCTCAGTCTGGCAATTAGAGTATCAAGGGCAATGCGTACTTCTAAAATAGAGCGAATTTCTTCTCTGCGAATACGTCCGCCATTATATTTCATAATTGCAACTAAAGTTTCTACGGTACCTTTTCTGCGATAGTCTGCTACAAAGGTTCCGCTTCGCGGTTTGACGATTAAAAATCCCTTTTTTTCTAATTCCGCAATTCCGCTGTTTACTACAGCTCGGCTAACTTGCATCATCTGGGCAAGTTGGCGTTCAGGAGGAAGTTTTTCACCGATTTTTAACTTTCCTGATAAAATCATATTTTCCAGTTGATCTACAAAAAGCTCCCTAAGAGACGGTGAGCTGATTTTTTCAAATTCCATAATATTTCTCCAAAACAGTAAAATTTGAGTTCATTATATTGCTAAATAAAAGAAACTGCAAGGGCTTTCTTATTTTTAATTGACCGTAAAGAAATGGTATAGTATTATATAGTTGTTTTACAATTTAGAAAAAACAGCAGTATAAACTGTTGAGCAGGAGGAAACCATGTTAATTGTTAAGAAGTTCGGAGGAACCTCTGTTGCCAATAAAGAACGTATTTTTCACGTGGCAAAACGGTGTATAGAGGATTATGAAAAAGGAAATGATGTTGTGGTTGTTTTGTCTGCGATGGGGAAATATACGGATGAATTGATTGAAAAAGCTCATGATGTCAATCCTAATCCACCTAAGCGGGAAATGGATATGCTTTTTACTATTGGTGAGCAGATGTCTGTATCATTGATGGCAATGGCAATGGCACAACTGGGAGTAAGAGCTGTTTCCTTAAATGCTTTTCAGGTGTCTATGCATACAACCAGCAGTTATGGAAATGCAAGATTAAAGAAAATTGATACAGAGAGAATTAAACGTGAACTGGAAGACAGAAAAATTGTAATTGTAACAGGATTTCAGGGAATAAATAAATATGATGATTATACAACACTGGGCAGAGGTGGTTCTGACACCACAGCAGTAGCTTTGGCAGCAGTTCTCCATGCAGATGCCTGTGAAATTTATACAGATGTAGACGGTGTTTATACAGCAGATCCCCGTCTTGTGCCTACAGCTACAAAGTTAAAAGCAATTACCTATGATGAAATGTTGGATTTGGCTACTTTAGGAGCAGGCGTGTTACATAACCGTTCTGTGGAAATGGCAAAGAAATACGGTGTACGCCTTGTAGTACGCTCAAGTTTGAATAATTCAGAGGGAACAGTTATAAAGGAGGTTGTAAATAAAGTGGAAAGAATGATTATTAGCGGGGTTGCATTAGATAAAAATGCAGACAGAATTTCAGTAATCGGCATTCAGGATATGCCGGGAAGTGCATTTAAGCTCTTTAATACATTGGCAAAGAAAAATATTAACGTAGATATTATTATTCAGTCTGTAGGAAGGGAAGGGACAAAAGATATTTCTTTTACTGTTTCCCACGAAAATCTGGAAGAAGCTATTGCTCTTTTGGAAGAAAAGAAAGAAGTATTAGGATTTGAAAAAGTAGAATACAACTGTGATGTTGCCAAGCTTTCTATTGTAGGAGCAGGCATGATGTCAAACCCGGGTGTTGCGGCAAAAATGTTTGAATGTCTGTATAATCAGGATGTAAATATTAATATGATTGCTACTTCTGAAATCAGAATTACTGTTTTAGTAGCACAGAAGGATGCAGTGGCAGCTATGAACGCGGTTCATGAAGCTTTTGGTTTATCAGAGAAAAATTAAAAATAAAGAAAGCGGGGTAGTGTGATGCAGCAATTTTATTATGGCGGAGATATTCTCTCCATGGAAAAAGAAGGGGAAATCTTAGATGCCGTGCTTGTGGAAAACGGCAGGATTAAAATGGCTGGAGATTTTGAAAAAGTAAAGGCTTTTGTAAAAGAAGATACACAATGGATAAATCTGGAAGGAAAAACATTGATGCCCGCATTTATTGATGCACATAGTCACATATCTACTGCTATTCAAATGTCACAGGCAGCAGATTTAAGTCAGTGTGAAAGCTTTGAGGAAATTATTTCTGTTTTGAAACAGTATAAACAGGAGCAGCAGATAGATAAATCTGGTGTGATAATCGGGTTTGGATACGACCACAATTTTCTTCCGCAAAGGAAACAGCCGGATAAGAGATATTTAAATCAGGTTTCTGAGGAAATACCTATTTATATTTCTCATGCTTCTGGTCATATGGGATGCGCCAATGATGCTGCGCTGGCTTTGGCTGGTATTACAAAAGACACTAAAGATCCTAAGGGCGGTAAAATTGGACGGATAGATAAATTCGGTGAGCCTGACGGTTATCTGGAAGAAGGAGCTATGATGATGATGCAAAAAACCATAGGTCCCAGAATAAAATTTGATTTAAAAGCAGGGTTGAAAAAAACGCAGGATTTATATTTGCAAAATGGAATTGTTACCGTACAGGATGGAGCAGCTTCCCCAGAGTCTTTTGCGATGCTCAGACAGTTTGATGAAAATAAAGAGTTGGTTTTAGATGTGGTATTGTATCCTTTATTGCAGAATAGAGCAAGAGAGTTGTTTTTGAAATTTCCTGAGTATACGGAAAAATATCACGGAAATTTAAAGTTGGGAGGCTATAAAGCAGTTCTTGACGGCTCTCCTCAGGGACGTTCCGCATGGCTTACAAAGCCTTATGAAAATAGTGACGGATATTGTGCCTACCCATGGCTTTCTGATGAAGAAACGGAAAAATTCATGGAAACAGCAGTGGAAGACGGTAGACAGATTCTAGTACACTGTAATGGAGATGCAGCGGGGGATCAGTTTATCCAAGCCTATAAAAAAGCGTTGGAAAACAGTAAAAATCCTGAGAAAGAGAAGCTTCGTCCGGTAATGATCCATTGTCAGACTGTAAGAGAAGACCAGTTAAACGAAATGAAAAAACTGGGCATTCTTCCTTCTATTTTTGTGGGACATGTCTATTACTGGGGCGAAGTGCATAGACGTAATCTGGGTGAAGAAAGAGCAGTTCGCATAAGCCCTTGCCATTCTGCGTTTTTAAGAAACATGAAGGTGACTTTTCATCAGGATACACCGGTTACAAAGCCGGATATGCTCCATTCTGTATGGTGTGGGGTAAATCGTATAACACGTACGGGAAATCAGCTGGGTAAGGAGCAGTGCTGCACCGTTTATGAAGCGCTTCAGGCAGTGACCATAAATGGGGCATATGCATACTTTGAAGAAGAAGAAAAAGGAAGTATTAAAGAAGGAAAAAGAGCAGACCTTGTTATTCTGGATAAAAATCCAATGAAAACAGAGCAGAAAATGCTGAAAGAAATACAAGTTTTGGAAACCATAAAAGCAGGGAAAAGTGTTTGGAAAAAGGAAGTTAGATAAATATGGATGCCAAAGAAAGAAGAAGGCTGATTAGAAAAAGAGCAGTGAGAAGGCAGTTAGGTCTCATTGCTTTTGCCCTTTTCGTCATAGGACTCAGTATTTGTTTTGTGTCCAGCATTAAAGCTGTCAGAACAGAGGCAAAAGAAGAAAAAGAGAAAAAGGAAGCCCAAATTGCAAAAGAAGAAGCAAAAGAAGCAGCTGTAAAAGTACGCCAGAAAGAGTACGAAAAGAAAGCAAAAGAGCGGGAAGAATTGATGCAGAAGCTTCAGACAGAAACTGAAAAAATGGTAAGTGGATTTGCCGGAGACTGGAGTGTATATATTCAGGAAATGGATTATGGAAATGAAATTGTTTTAAACAATGAAGCCATGTATCCGGCAAGTTTAGCAAAGCTGTTTGTTATGGTGGCTACTTATGAAAATCTGGATGAGATTATAGAAAATCAGACGCAGTATTATGGAAGTGCAGAAAAGGCATGGAAAGAAGTGAAGAAGCTTTTAGAGCTGATGATAGAGGTTTCAGACAATGAAGCTTACAATGAACTTATAAAAATTCAGTCTCCTGACCGAAGCTTTGTAAAGGGAGCTGCTAAAATAAACGACTATCTGAAAGAAAACGGATACGAGGATACAGGAATACATACTACATTACATCCTGCATATTCTAAGTCTGAAAAAGACGGAAAGGGAGATAATGTAACTACAGTAAAAGACTGTGGGAAACTTTTAGAAAAGATTTATAGAGGAAACTGTGTCAGTCATGAAAAATCAGGAAGTATGCTGCACTTATTGTTAAATCAGGAAAATACCATTAAAATCCCTCAGGGACTGCCAGAAGGGACAAAGGTTGCCAATAAGACAGGAGAAACTTCTGAGGTACAGCATGATGCGGCAATCGTATACGGAGAAAGTACAGATTTCATTTTATGTATTATGACAAAAGATACCAATGGAGCGGAGAAAGTATACGGAGATATCCATGAGCTTTCAAAACTGGTATATGATACCTTAAATCCATAAGAATAAGAGCTGTTGTGTCAAGGGAATTACTTGATACAATAGCTTTTTTCTATAATCGGAAAGTAGATTTTTTATAGGGAATTCTGGGTTATACTGGGAATGAAAATTATCATGGAAGGGAATGAAAAATATGGGATACAGAATTTTGATTGTAGATGATGAGATAGGAATTTTACAGCTTTTAAAGGACTATTTTGAAATACAGGGATATGAGGTTTTGACAGCGAAAACAGGACAGGAAGCCATAGAAAAAGCTATGAAGAATTTGGATTTAATTTTGCTGGATATTAATTTGCCGGATATTGACGGCTTGCATGTATGTCAGGAAATCAGAGAAAAAATAGGGTGTCCGATTTTGTTTTTAACTGCAAAAATAGAAGAACAGGACAAAATTAACGGATTTTTAATGGGAGGAGATGATTACATTTTAAAACCTTTTTCCATAGAAGAATTGGGAGTCAGAGTCATGGCACATATCAGAAGGGAAAAACGCCATCAGCCCACTGGGGATTCGCAAAAAGGATTTGTAATTTCTTATAGCCAAAGAACTATTTCTTATAACGGAACACCCATTATACTTACAAAAACAGAGTTTAATATATTAGAATTACTGTCTATGAATCCAGGACAGATATTCAGTAAGGAGCAGATTTATGAGCAGGTGAGAGGGATTGACGGTACAGGAGATAATACTATTATTACGGAGCATATTAGGCGTATTCGCAATAAAATCAGTGCACATACAGATCAGGAATATATTAAAACTGTGTGGGGAGTGGGATATCAGTGGATTGGATAGATGTAAAGGTCGAAGCTTTGAAAAAACGAATACAGGAAATGTCCTTATTTCATGGAATTTTGTGCTGTTTTCTGATTTACGGAGGAATTGCATTAGTGCTTACCATTCTTACGGTACGTATCTGTGAGAGAAGATTCCTTATGTGGCATACAGGAAAAATAGAGTTAGAGAATTGGCAGGTCCTTTTGTGGGGAATGGGTTCTAGATTTTCCGGTTTTCTTTATTTAGCAGTATCAGTAATTTTTATGTTGAAGAAGTTTTATAAAAATAGATTGAAGCGACCTTTTGCTCTTTTAGAAAAAGGAGTTTTGGAAATACAAAATCAAAACCTACAATTTTCTTTGGAATATGAAAGTCAGGATGAGATGGGACAGCTTTTGAAATCCATGGATAAAATGCGGGAAACTTTAATTGAGAATTATGAGCATATGTGGAAGTTGATAGAAGAACAAAAGCAGTTAAATGCAGCCTTTGCGCATGATTTGCGCACACCTTTGACGGTTTTAAAAGGATATTGTGAGTTCCTGAACCGGTATTTGCCTCAAGGGGCAGTGAGTCAGGAAAAGATGACAGATATTTTGCTTTTAATGACAAAACAGTTGGAACGATTGTCTGATTTCAGTAAGACCATGAAAGAAGTTCGAAATCTGGATGAATATCCTATTGAGAAGGAAAAAACAGAATTGTTTCACTTTTGTAAAACTATAGAAGGCATTGTAGAAGCCTTAAATATGGGAAGAGATATTGCGCTTTCTGTGAAATATTTATCTTCGGAAATCGAAAAGCAGAAGGTGTTTTTTGATGAAAACATCGTATTAGAAGTTTTGGATAATCTGTTGTCTAATGCCATTCGTTTTGCTAAAAGTCAGGTGATTGTGTCTGTTGAAATTGAAGAAATGGCAATGAAAAAATATATGTATTTATATGTAGAGGATGATGGAAAAGGATTTTTAGATAGCGAGCTGCACAAAGCCATTGGACCTTATTACAGCAGTGAACAGGAAGAAGAACACTTTGGAATAGGACTTCATATCTGTAATATGCTTTGTAAATTACACGGAGGAACCATCAGCTTGGCAAACAGAATAGAAGGAAATGGAGCTATTATTTCAGCCTCCTTTTTGATTTCTTAAAGAATTTTTAGGAAAAAATAGATAGAATGTAGAGTTTTCTCTTTTATGATAAAAACATCAAAGGAAAGGGAGCTGATAATATGAGTTTAGAGATTGAAATAAAAAACTTAAGTAAAAATTATGGCAAAAAACAGGCACTGGACCATGTAAATCTTACGATTTCACAGGGGATGTTTGGGCTTTTAGGAAGAAACGGGGCAGGGAAAACTACATTGATGAAAACCCTTGTAACTCTTTTGAGGAAGCAGCAGGGGAGCATTACAATTTGTGGAATACCGATAGAAGATACAGCAGAAATAAGAAAAATAGTGGGTTATCTGCCACAAGATTTTTCTATGTATCCTAATATGACAGTATACGAAGCAATGGACTATCTGGGAGTTCTGTCAGGTATGTCAAAAGAGGAGAGAAGGAAAAGAATACCGAAACTCTTAAAACGTGTTAATCTTCAAGATGACAAGGGAAAGAAAGTAAAAGCACTGTCAGGAGGAATGAGAAGAAGATTGGGGATTGCACAAGCAATTCTTCATAATCCCAAAGTATTGATTGTAGATGAGCCTACAGCAGGTTTGGACCCAGAGGAGAGAGTTCGTTTCCGAAATCTTTTAAGTGAAATTGCAGAGGAAAGAATCGTAATATTATCTACTCACATTGTTGGAGATATTGAAGCAACCTGTGAAAATATTGCTGTTATGGATCAGGGGAAAATTCTTTTTAAAGGCACGGTAGAGAATTTCATTTCTCTTGCAGAAGGCAAAGTATATACTGTAAAAGTAAGTAAAAAGGAGTTGCCACAGTTAAAGAGAAAATTCCGTGTAACAGGTATGCTAACTATAGGAAATAATGTTTCTGTAAGGTTTATTTCTGATGAAAAGCCACCCTTTGCAGCAGAGGTATGTACTGCTGGAGTAGAAGATGCCTACATGTATCTCATGGGAGAGAAGGCAGGTGAGCTGGATGCTCTTTAAATTATTGCAAAAGGAATGTGTACAGACTTTTAAAAGCTTGATTTATTGGATTTATGTGATATGTGTGCTGTTGTTTTTCTTTACACAGATGGGAAGTTCGGAATTTGATGTAAAAAGACCGGTAAAAACAGAAGACGGACTATATGGAACTACAATTTCAAAAGATGAAAAGGATATTCAGGAAGTCCTGTTAGGCGAATTGGCACAGGATTTTTATGATGACAGTTGGACAACATATCCTGCAGGTTTTATTAAATATGTGAAGATAGATGAACAGGAAACACAGGAAATTGATAGGATTTTAGAAGAAATGACAGGTCTTACAGAAAAGCAGAGAAGTATGGCAATAGAGTCGTTTTATGAAGATATAAACCCAGAAACCTCCATGTATTCTGTTTTTCGGTTATCTGTAAAGGATGGTATTTCTTATGATACTTTTAAAGAAAACATGAAGAAAGTTGCCTCCATTTTAGGACCAGGTTCCTTTTATGAGGAAAGTAAATTCAGTCAGGGTGTAGATGTTGCAGCAGATTATGAAGATGCCATGGCAGAGTATGAAAATCTTATAGAAAAGGATAAATTCACAAGAGGATATGCAAGACTTTTCAGTGATTATCTGGGTATTATTCTGGGTGTTATGCCGGTGTTTGTAGCTGTTACAAGATGTATGCGTGATAGAAGGGCAAAGATGCAGGAGTTGATTTATGTTCGTAAAGCTTCTTCCATTAACGTGATTTTAAGTAGATATTTATCCATGGTGGCAACCATGCTTTTACCGGTGATTTTTGCAGCTCTTTATACTCTGATGCAGTGTGTTAGCTATACAAAAGGTATGAATATTTCTATTGATTATTTGGCATTTGTACCTTCTGTATTTGGCTGGCTGCTTCCGGAAATCATGGTGGTATCTGCTCTTGGTATGTTTTTAACAGAGCTTACTGACACAGCTATTGCTGTTCTTGTACAGGCGGCATGGTGGTTCACCAGTGTATTTATGCAGGTAGGTGGTTTAGTTTCAGGAAATTTTGGTTTCCATCTGGTTGTGCGTCATAACAGTGCCTTAGACTATCAGGTGTTTGCAGACCATTTTCAGGAATTTGTCATAAACAGAGTATTTTATACAGGACTGGCATTGATTTTCGTTGCCTTATCTGTATGGGTTTACAGCATGAAAAGAAAGGGTGCGTGGGATTTCTATGGAAAGATATTTCGTGGTAGCAAAAGAAAATCAAAAGCATAATTTGATGATACCGTTTTTGCTTTGTATTTTACTTCTTGTAGTTTCTCCTCTTTTTTTGGGAATAGAAAACCTTACAGAAATGGAAACTGCTAAAGTTTTAGAATTTTATCTGGTATTTTTAAGTGTGATTTTATTGCCGACAGTCTTTTTGCCAGAACAGGATAAGGACATCAGGGATCTATTGTCGTCCAAGTATATGCCTATGGCAAAGCTGTACAGCATTCGCATTATACAGGTATTTGTAGATCTGATGTTACTTTTAGGCATCTATATGTGTATATTAAAAGCAGAAAATTGTGAATTCGCATTTGGAAAACTGTATGTGGGAGAATTGGCAACTATGATTTTCTTAGGTGGAATGGGAGTTTTCTTCTATGCGCTGACAAATCAGGTGATAGTGGGGTATATGATACCGTTTTTGTATTATATGGTGAATACTACTGTTTCCATTAACCAGATAGGTGTTTTTTACCTTTTTTCAATGACTATTGACAAATATGAGTGGAAATGGGCTTTAGGTATTGCAGGTATTGTATTTCTGGTAGCAGGAATTGTTATTCGTTCAAGAAGAAAATAAAAATATCGAAAAACGATAAAAAAATATTGAAAAACAAAAAGTTCTGTGGTATCCTTTGGTAAAAGGAAAACTACAGAACTTTTTTAGTAGGAGGTAAAAGATGAATTGGAACAAGGATAAGAGTTTGAAATTTACAAGAATCTGTATATATTTGTTTGCAGTATTTCTTGTGGGATTGTGCATTGGTGCTCCGTGGTTGTATCAAGGTTTTTTAAAGCTTCGCAGTCCTCTTTTGGACGGAATGCTGCCTTACTTTTTAGTGACGAATTATGTTATGGCAATCCCGGTTGGAATTGCACTTTACAGAATGCATGGTTTGCTGAAAAATATCAGTGAAAATCAGGTGTTTATCAGCAAAAATACAGAATATTTAAAACAGTTGTCTTGGTGCTGTATAGCAGCAGGAGTTATTTTTGGAATGAGTGGTTTTTATTATTTCCCTTTTTGGTTTTTATGTGGGGCAGCTATGTTTATGGGGCTGCTTCTTCGTGTAATAAAAAATGTATTTGCACAGGCAGAAGAAATTAAAAAGGAAAACGATTACACCATATAGGAAGGATGAAAAATATGCCTATTGTAGTAAATCTTGATGTGGTAATGGCAAAGAGAAAAATCAGTGCAGGCAATTTGGCAAAAGCCATTGATATTACACCTGCCAACTTGTCCGTACTTAAAAACGGAAAGGCAAAAGCAGTTCGTTTTACTACTTTGGAAGCTTTGTGCAGGACATTAGAGTGTCAGCCGGGAGATATTCTGGAGTATGTTTCTGAAGAAGAATTTTAAATAGTTTTCAG
>RCNH01000135.1_pt1 | contig 35332 bp, 27 predicted proteins | sample 2041161 | NCBI WGS metagenome assembly RCNH01 (sample SAMN09708215, study PRJNA481090) | Feces metagenome, whole genome shotgun sequencing project. | biome: feces | host: Leptonychotes weddellii | place: Antarctica: Sion Island | collected 2010-03-01 | reverse complement strand
ATTGCCGGGCTGCTGTTTTCGCGGAGAAAAGGCAGTGAAAATAAACATCGCCACCGGATTTTGCTCAGTGCTTTTGGCGGCCTTGCTGCGTTTGGAATCTATGGATTTCTGATGGATTTTTCCTCGGTGGTAACGGTTTCCCAGGGCATTACAAAAGAGCTGCTGCTGGCACGTATGGTCAGCGGTTTTCCCTTTAATGTGATTCATGGCGTGGCAACTACCTTTTTTTTGCTGATTTTGTCCGACCCCATGGAGCGAAAAATCAGCCGCATCCGCAAAAAATACGGGCTGATGGAAAGCTGATTGCAAAATAAAAGCCCGTGTGCTGCTGCACACGGGCTTTTGTTCTGCGCTTACATCCACTGACACAGCAAAATGGGAATGAACATGGCCGGTACCATATTCATTACCTTGATTTTGGTCAGGTTCAGCATATTCAGACCCAGCGCAATGATCAAAAGGGAACCTACGCAGGTCATTTCAGCGATGACGCTTTCCACCAGCAGCGGCTGCAACAGAGAAGCGGCAAGGGCAATCAGGCCCTGATACAAAAATACGGCAACAGCCGAAAAGGCAACGCCGATTCCTAAAGACGCCGAAAAAAAGATGGAGCTGATGCCATCCAGCAGGGCTTTGGCGTAAAGAGTGGTGTGATTGGCGGTAAGGCCGTCCTGCAAAGCGCCGACTACGGCCATAGCGCCTACGCAGTACAGCAGACTGGCGGCAATAAAACCATCGGAGATGGAGTGGATGCCAAGGCTGTCGGGAATAAGGCGGGAAATCTGTCGTTCAAGCCGGTTGCCCAGAGCTTTCATGCGCTGGTCCAGATCCAAAAGCTCACCCAGGACAGAGCCAATCACCATGGATAAAATGATGACAAGCCCGTTTTGTCCCGAAAGACTGCCGCTGAAACCGATATAAAGTACGCATAAGGCAAGCCCCTGCATAACCAGAGTTTGCAGTCTTAGTCCCAACCCGGAAAAACGGCCGGAAGGAGAAGGCGCAAAGTGCTGGGCCAGCTGCGCAAACATCAGCCCAATCAGAGATCCGGTAAGAATGGCCAGGGCATTTACGATCGAACCTGTTAACATGGATTTATTGCTCCTTTATCAATCAGCGGAACATGAACAATACGTTTCAATCAGTGTACTGCTTGAAAAACACAATGTCAAACCAGCATTTAGGGAAAGCAGTCAATTATGGGGGAAAGCCGCTGTACCAAACAGCTGGCGCACTTTGTCTTCACCGATGGCCTGATTGCAGTAGACAAAATTAAATTCGCCCTCGATTGCCATGTCTTGAACCGAGAAGGTACACAGATCACTGCGCTGCAAAGCAATGGGCTGATATGCAAATGTAATGGCATCGGTTGCCAGCAGCAGATCCATAATGACTGAAAAATTTCCAAGGGAAACGGTGCGGGAAAAATTTTCAAGCGAAAATCCATGGTTTTGAATGGCCTGTTCCAGCAAATGCCGGGTGCCGGACCCTTTTTCCCGAATAAGAAGGGTTTCGTTGAAGATTTCTTCCAAAGGTACGCTTTTGCCCGCAAAACGATGATTTTTTGAGCAGATCCCGGTAAAGAGTTCCTTTTTATAAAGGCGATAGGCATAACGTGATTTGTCAAATACGCCTTCGACAATGGCAAAATCCAGCTGCTGATCTTCCAGCATCTGTAAAAGGATGGTCGTGTTGTCAATAACGAAATCCAGACAGTGATTGGGCTTTTGCAAAAACTCGGTAACAATGGGCGTGAGCACAAATTCTCCAATGGTTTTGGTGGCACCAATGCGCAGACAAATGCCGGCTTTTTGGGTAAACTCTTCCCGCATAGCCTGTTCTTCGGCCATCATGCTGTCCAGATGCCGCTTGAACTGTTCAGCTTCGGGGGTGCGGTATAAAGTGCGGCCCTGATAGCGGAAAAACTTTACGCCATACAGCTTTTCAAGATACTGAATGTGCTGTGTGACGCCCGGCTGCGTCATTTTGCGCTTTTCGGCTGTGCGATGGTAGTTCATTTCCTTATAGAGCGTCAAAAAAGTAAACACGCGATCATCAAACATGGCAAAGCCTCCATAAGCAGCAATTATCGATTGATAAAAAAAGTTAATTAGATTTTATCATGTGTGAGAGGTATAATAAAGGCACAATCGTAGGAAGAAGGGGGACTTTCCGTGAAGGTAGTTATCATTGGCGGCGTGGCAGCAGGAACAAAAACTGCTGCAAAGTTAAAGCGCGAACATCCAATGGACGAAGTGGTGCTTTATACAAAGGGCAGTGCAATTTCTTATGCAGGCTGTGGCCTGCCGTACTATGTGGGCGGGGTTATTGAATCGCAGGATTCGCTGATCGTGAATACCCCGAAGAAATTTGCAGCGCTTACAGGTGTGGAAGTACATACCGATTGCGAGATTGTTTCGCTGGATGCAAATGCGCACACTGTGTGCACCCGCAATGGAGAAACCGTCCGTTATGATAAGCTGGTTGTGTCTGTAGGTGCAGAGCCCATTCAGCCCCCGCTCCGGGGAGCCGGCCTGCCCGGCGTTTTTTGCGTACGCACCCCGCAGGACGCCATCCGGATTCGCCAGTACATTCAGGATAAAGTATGCCGTCATGCTGTTGTGGTGGGCGGCGGTTTTATCGGTCTGGAAATGGCCGAAAACCTGATGAAGCAAGGCCTTTCCGTCAGCCTTATGGACATGGCTCCTCAGCTGATGACCAATCTGCTGGACCCGGAGATGGCAGACTATCTGCGTCGGCATCTGATCAAAAAGGGCCTGCGTGTGTTCACCGGAACGACCCTCAAGAGCATTCAGGGCAGCGAAGCAGCACAGGCAGTGGAAAGTGATGCAGGCGTGCTGCCGGCAGAGCTGGTCATTCTGGCTATGGGCATTCGGCCTGCAACCAAATTCCTGGAAGGCAGCGGCCTTGAAATGCAGCGCGGTACCATTGTAACGGACGAAGAGCATAAAACCAACCTTGCGGATGTTTACGCAGTGGGTGACTGTGCGCTGGTAAAGAATCGTATTACCGGCAAACCCCAGTGGTCTGCAATGGGCTCCACTGCCAATATTGCCGGCCGTGAGCTGGCACTGGAACTGGCAGGTGAAGAGATTCACTATCCCGGCTGCCTTGGTACAGGTGTTGCCAAAATCAGCGAAGATCTGAACGTATCCCGCACCGGCCTGACAATGCAGCAGGCAACGGACGCCGGCTTCGATCCGGAGTCTGTTGTGGCAATCCTGAACGATAAAGCGCATTATTATGCAGATGCATCCACGTTTGTGGTCAAGCTGATCGCAGATCGCGCAACCCATCGGCTGCTGGGTGTACAGGTAATGGGCAGCGGCGCAGTGGACAAAATGGCCGATGTGGCGGTTACAGCGATTTCACTGAAAGCACGGCTGGAAGATCTGATTTCCATGGACTTTGCCTATGCACCGCCGTTCTCCACAGCCATTCATCCCATGGCCACCGCCTGCGGCATCCTGCTCAATAAGCTGAGCGGCCGGATGGACAGCTTTACACCTGCCCAGTATGCAGCAGGTGAAGCGGAAGAGTATCGTCTGGTAGATGCCCAGCCTGCACCGTCCGTGCCGGGGCTGCCCTGGTTTGACCTGACCCATCCGGAAGAATCCTCCAGGCAGTTTGATCCAAGCGAAAAGCTTCTGCTGGTCTGCGCCAAGGGCAAGCGTGCCTACCTGTCGCAGAATAAGCTGCGTGCCTGCGGCTTTACTCAGGTTAAGGTACTGGAAGGCGGTGCAGAATTTAATGTGCTGCGCCGGCCCCATGTGGAAGGCAAGGCTCTGCCCCCGGAAGAGGTCAAGCGGCTGAAGGGCCTTGGCTGCCTGCGGGATAAGCGCTTTGCGGATGTGTTTAATGTGCGCGTTATCACCCGCAACGGTAAGATCAGCACCGATGAGCACCGCTGCATCGCCGAAGCCGCAGAAAAATTCGGTTCGGGCCAGATTACCATGACGACCCGTCTGACCATGGAGGTTCAGGGGGTTTCCTATGCAAATGTAGAGCCCTTGATTGAGTTCTTGAATCAGCATGGGCTGGAAACCGGCGGTACCGGTTCTCTGGTACGACCCATTGTGTCCTGCAAGGGAACCACCTGCCAGTACGGTTTGATTGATACATTCGGGCTGAGCGAAAAACTGCATGAGCGTTTTTATAAGGGATATCATCAGGTTACCCTGCCGCACAAGTTTAAGATTGCGGTTGGCGGCTGTCCCAATAACTGTGTAAAGCCGGATCTGAACGACCTGGGTATTATCGGTCAGAAAATGCCCATCTTTGACTATGCCAAGTGCCGTGGATGTAATGTGTGCCAGGTGGAAAAGTCCTGTCCGATTCATGTGGCCAGCCTGGAAGACAAGATGCTGCGCGTCAATGAGCAGAAATGCAACCGCTGCGGCCGCTGTGAAGGTAAGTGTCCCTTTGGCGTTACCACCGAATACCAGACAGGCTATAAGGTATATATCGGTGGTCGTTGGGGCAAGAGCATTGCGCATGGCCGTCCGCTGGAAAAGCTGTTTACTTCGGAGGAAGAGGTAATGGATATTGTGGAGCGTGCAATTTTGCTGTTCCGCAATGAAGGCATAACCGGTGAGCGCTTTGCAGATACTGTGACACGGCTTGGCTTTGATTATGTGCAGAACAAGCTGCTGTATGCAGAAATTGACAAGAGCCAGATTCTGGAGAAAAAAGTAACAGGCGGAGCAACCTGCTGATTCGTGCTTCCGGATCCCGGCACCTTTCGTGCCGGGATCTGTTTTATGTCAATGAGAGGGAAGGGTTTATGAAGAAATTTTTAGCAGCACTTTTAGCGGCTGTTACACTTAGTTTGGCAGTGGGCTGCGCACAATCTCCGGCAATATCACAGAGTGATTCGGCGGATAAAATCACAGTGACAGATGATCTTGAGCGGGAGGTAACAGTGGCAGCACCCCGGCGCGTGGCAGTGCTGATTGGCAGTTTTGCAGATTTGTGGTGCCTTGCAGGCGGAAAAGATACACTGGTTGCCGCCGCAGATGATACATGGACGCAGTTTTGTCTGGATCTTCCGGATAGTGTTGTGAATTTAGGCGGAGTGAAAACGCCGAGCCTTGAAAAACTGTTGGCAGCTCAGCCGGATCTGGTGATCGGCAGCACAAAAACAGCGGCGGATGTGGAAATGAAGGATTCTCTGGAAAAGATGGGAATACCGGTAATCTATTTTGACGTGAGCAGCTTTGAAGACTATCTGCGTGTCCTTAAAATTTGTACGCAGCTGACAGGCCATCCCGAGTGTTACGAAACCTATGGAACAGGGATTCAGGCGCAGGTGGATGCGGCAAAGGCCAGAATTTCAGGTGCGCAGCCCAGTGTTTTATATGTCCGGGCTTCGGGGGCAAGCTGCAAAGTAAAAAACAGCAAGGGCAGTGTTCTGGGTGAAATGCTGGCTGATTTGGGATGCCGAAATATCGCAGACAGCGAAAAAGGTCTGCTGGAAAATCTGAGTATGGAAACTATTTTGACACAGAATCCGGATTATATTTTCGCAGTACTGCAAGGTTCGGACACCCGGAAAGCGCAGAAGTCACTGGAAGAAGCCCTGCTGTCCAATCCGGCATGGCAGAGCCTGACCGCCGTGCAGGAAGGACGCTTTATTATTCTGGACCAGAAGCTGTACAATCTGAAACCGAATGCGCGTTGGGGAGAAGCCTATGAAAAGCTCGCAGATATCCTGTATCCGGCGGATTAAGCCGCGCACTGTGCTGGTATCGCTGGCAGTGCTGCTGGCGGCAGTTGCGGCAATGAGCTTGTGCCTGGGTGCAGAACCGATTGATATGGCACAGACTGTTGCCGATTTGCTTGCGGGTAAGACCACAGCGGCGGTGCAGATTCTGCGCTATGTCCGGATTCCGCGCACCTGTGCGGGATTGTTGGCCGGCGCGGCCCTTGCGGCGGCAGGTACGATTATCCAGGCTGTTTTGGCCAATTCTCTTGCGGCACCCAGTACCATCGGCGTCAACGCCGGGGCAGGTTTTGCAGTGGCACTGTTCTGTGCTGTGGTGCCGGGTGCCCTGACCCTTGTTCCATTTGCAGCGCTGGTCGGTGCATTCGGCGGTGCAATGCTGGTGCTGGCCATTGCAGAACACACCAGTGCGTCAAAAATCAGTTTGGTGCTGGCAGGTGTTGCGGTTTCCGGCATCTTCAGCGCAGGAGTGGATGCAATTATTACCTTTGTTCCGGACTCCCTGAATGGGTACTCGGATTTCAGAATCGGCGGTCTGTTCCATGTGTCGCCGGAGCAGTTGTATCCGGCGACAGCTTTGATTTTACTTGCCCTGATTGCGGCAGGTTCGCTGCATAATGAGCTGGATCTGCTGATGCTCGGCACAGAGCAGGCACAAACGCTGGGCTTGTCTGCGCGTAAAATGCAGATTGTGTTTTTGGGGCTTGCAGCAATTTTGGCAGGTTCTGCGGTCAGCTTTGCGGGCCTGATCGGCTTTGTTGGACTGATGGTGCCCCATATCATGCGGCAGCTGGTGGGTGAAACCAGCGGAATTCTGCTGGCCGGTTCTGTACTGGGCGGTGCAGTACTGCTGTGTGGGTGCGATCTGCTGGCCCGGCTGCTGTTTGCACCTTTTGAATTGCCGGTAGGCATCGTCATGGCACTGGTAGGCGGCCCATTCTTTATCTGGCTGCTGAAAAAAAGAGGCAGGTGCGGAAATGATTGAACTGGAAAACGTTTCGGCGGGATATGGGGATAAGATAGTCCTGAATCATATTACAATGAGCTTTCCGCAGGGGAAAATCACCGTATTGCTGGGACCGAATGGCTGTGGGAAAAGCACGCTGCTGAAAACCGCGTTGGGTCTGCTGCCAGCCTCAGCGGGACAAATTCGTTATGATGGGCAGGAGATTTCCGGCCTTTCAGCACGGGATATTGCGCAGAAAGCAGCCTATCTGTGTCAGTCACGGAATGTGCCGAATATCACAGCGGGCCGAATGGTGCTGCATGGGCGGTTTCCGTATCTCAGTTATCCCCGGCGCTATAGCCGCATGGATCGTGATATTGTACAAACTGCTTTGGAAAAAACCGGCAGTCTGGAGCTCAGGGACCGCCAAATGAACGAGCTGAGCGGCGGCCAGCGGCAAAAAATATATGTTTCGATGGCGCTTGCGCAGCAGGCGCAGACGATTTTTATGGATGAGCCCACAACGTATCTGGATGTCCGCCATCAGCTGGAAACTATGCAGATTGCAAGAGAACTGGCGCAGGATGGCGCAGCAGTGGTGCTGGTGCTCCATGACCTGAGTCTGGCACTTCGGTTTGCCGATCAGATTGCCGTTTTAAAGCAAGGCGAACTGGTGAAAATCGGCACACCCGAAGAAATTTTTGACAGCGGAGTGCTGGATCAGGTGTTTGACGTGCAGGTTTGCCGGGTTCCAACACATAACGGCTGGCATTATTATTGTGATGTTTGAAAGGAGAAGCGGTTCATGGCTTGTTTTCCGTTTTTTGTGGACCTGCGCGCAAAGCAAGGCCTGATTGTGGGCGGAGGTATGGTTGCTCTGCGCAAAATTGAAAAGCTTCAGCCGTTTTCTCCGGCGCTGCGGGTCATTGCCCCGAAAATCTGCCCGGAGATCCGGCAGATGCAGGGCCTTCAACTGGTGGAGCGCGAATTTATGCCAGGCGATGAAACGGGTGCATTTTTTGTAATTGCTGCTACCAATGATCCAGAGTGCAATCAGCAAATTGCCACGTGCTGCCGTGAAAAAGGCATCCTTGTCAACGTGGTGGATGATGCAGCGAACTGTACATTTCTCTTTCCGGCTCTGGTGCAGCAGGGCAATCTCACAGTGGGAATTTCTACAGCGGGCAGCAGCCCCACGGCGGCAATCTGTCTGAAAGAGCAGATCCGAGAAATGATTCCGGATTGTTTTGAGGAAATTCTGGAATTTTTACAGCAGCAGCGGGACGTAATTAAATCACAGGGAATGAATGAAAAACAGCGCTCTTTGCTGCTGCGCAAGCTGTTTTTTGCAGCGATGGAATGCGGAAAACCGCTGAGTGATGCACAGGTGACAGAGGTTTTGCGCAAGGAGGAGTGCTGATGCAAACGGAAAAAGGATGTGTTTACCTGATTGGCGCGGGCTGCGGAAAGGCAGATTTGATTACGATGCGTGGCCTGAACCGATTGCAGCAGTGCGATGTAATTGTATATGATGATTTGATTGATCCGCGCTTGCTGCAAGCAGCCCCGGCGGGAACACCGGCTATTTATATGGGCAAGCGTCAGGGCAAACACTCAGCTCAGCAGCAGGAAATTTCCGATACGCTTGTAAAACTGGCGCAGCAGGGCAAACGGGTGGCGCGATTAAAAGGCGGCGATCCGTTTGTGTTTGGCCGTGGCGGCGAAGAGGCAATGGCGCTTCAGACCGCCGGGATTCCCTTTGAAGAGGTGCCGGGTATTTCGTCCTGTATTGCAATTCCGGCAATGGCAGGAATTCCGGTTACACATAGAGGGATCAGCCGCAGCTTTCATGTTGTAACAGCGCATACTCAGGATGGTGACAAAGAACTGTGTCAGAAGATGCAGCATCTGGCAGCGCTGGACGGAACGCTTGTGTTTTTGATGGGGCTGAGCCGCCTGGAAACCGTGGTGCAGGGCTTGGTGCAGGCGGGAAAATCGCTGGATACACCGGCAGCAGTGGTGTCCGGAGGCAATGCGCCCCATCCCGCAGTTGTACGGGGGACGTTAAAGAATGTTGTACAGCGCGTAAGAAAAGCACAGATTGTGGCTCCCGCTGTGATTGTGGTGGGCGAAACAGCAGCAATGAATCTTCTGGATTCGGCTTCGGCTAAGCCCCTCAGCGGTGTGCGTGTGGGTGTAACCGGAACGGTGCAATTTACCGAAAAACTTTGTGATGCGTTGGAAAAGCAGGGGGCGCAGACGATCATTGTGCAGCAAAGCCGAGTGGAAGAGCTTGCATGGCACAGTCAGCTGGAGCAGATTCTGGATGGCGGTCATCATTGGTTGGTGTTCACCAGTGCAAATGGAGTGACGATATTTTTTAAAGCCCTCCGGGAAGAACGTGTGGATCTGCGCCGACTGGCAAGGTGTAAATTCGCAGTCATCGGTTGTGCAACCGGAAAGGCATTGGAAGAATATGGTTTCCAGGCAGATTTGTGCCCGGACCAATACAACAGCAGAGCGCTGGCCGTGCAGCTGTGTGAAGCCATTGTCCCCGGCGAAGATGCTGTGCTGCTGCGTGCCAAAACCAGTGCAAAAATTTTGCCGGAGTTATTGCGTGAGCAGGGAATCAAGGTGGAGCAGGTGGCTTTATATGACGTGAAAGCGGAGGCAAATGCTGGCTTCAGCGCATCCAGCGTTCTGGATGAATTGGATTACATCACGTTTGCAAGCGCAGGGGGCGTGCATCAGTTCTTTGCAGCGCAGAGTGGGATTCCGGATAAAACGGTTTGTGTCTGTATCGGCGATGAAACTGCAAAGGCCTTGTCCCAGTATGATGCTCGTGCCTGCCTGGTTGCAGAAAATGCATCCATCGAAAGCATGGTGCAGAAAATCTGTGCGAGTGCGGTTTGTCCTGAAAAGAATGAGCGCACTCTGCTGTGAAAACAGGATCGCTTTGTCTATGGAAATATGCAAAGCAAAGCGCAATCAGAAAGATAAATCAAAAAAGAACCCGAAATTTGCAGCGATTTCGGGTTCTTTTTTTGTAAAGCAGATCGTTATTGAAAGCAGTCACACAAAATTCAGAATTTCCTGATGCCATGTGCAAAGTTAAAAGTGAAAACGGAAAGGTAATTGGGATTGATCCAACAATATTCCGGCGTGCTCGTCACCGGCAATTTCGGTCATGTAGTCGATAGTGGACTGCATTTCAGAGGTAACAGTTGAGTCTTTATACGTTCCGCAGGCGAACAGGCGGTAGTTTTTTTGCGAACTTTTGATCTTGTAAAAAACGGTGTTTTCGGTTTGATAGTTGGCATACCAGTATGGCAAAATGGCCAGACAACTACCGTCTTCAACAAGTTTAAAGCCGCGTTCCCAGTCCTTGCAAAAAAATGTAACGGTAGGATTCCACTCGAAATTTTTAAACAAAGCATAGAAAAGATCTGTGTAGGCCTTTGCGTCAATAACCAGAAAAGGCATCCCTTTCAAGTGGCGCAGATCGATAAATCCGTTTTTCTGATTTTTGGCGCAGACAGCTGCTGCTTTGTGGTTCTTGGGAACAGCAAGATAAAATTCTTCGTGCCTTACTGTTGTATATTCGATACGCGAGTGACTGTAGATAGCAGGGACAAAAATAAGATCCAGATCCCGCTGCAACAAACCGGCAGTGATTTTTTCTACAGAATCTTCAACCACATGGATATGTACCTGATGGGTTTGTTCCATATAGGATACAAGTTTGGAAAAATACAGAACAGTGTAGCCGGTAGGCCATCCGATACGGACCTCTTTTACAGTTGCGGCAGCATTCATTTTTTCAAGCATGGTGTTATAGTTTTCAAGCAGCGGTTTCCCGTATTCCAATAGAACAGAGCCGGCCTTCGTCGGCACACAGCGGTGCTTGGTTCTCTCATACAGCTGGATGTTAAGGCTGTCTTCTATCCGGCGAATGTATTGTGAAAGTGCCGGTTGACTGATATACATTGCATCGGCAGCTTTTTGAAAACAGCCTTCACGCTCAATCGTGAGCATATATTGAATGGTCTTAATTTCAATGATGGGTTGCAATTGGATTCTCCTTTCTAATAAAGATTTGTACAGCACTTTTGCGGCGCGGTGAAATGACGAAAAATCAACGATGTACCAAGTATATTTTGCCAGAATTGCGCTTGTGAACGAGCGTTAGCGAACACGCGGAGTCATATTGAAATCTATTATAGCATATAGGGCAATACATAATATTTTGTTATGAACAACCAATGTAAACACATATTGTACAAAAAAGATTCTCTTAGTTATGATTTATTTATGCAGATTACAACAAAGCCTGAGGCGCAAAGGTTTTAGTAATCGAAATTCGGAACTCATTACAAGGAGGATTTTACCATGCAACAGTATCACACCACTGCCTGCGGCACAGAACCTTTTGACAAGAGCTACGGCATCGGCTATAAGGTTGGTCATAATTCCTGGACTCCCTATCCCCGTGTTGAGCGGTTGATGAAAGCGTTTTTTGCAAAGCCTTATGACATTGATTTGCAGCGGCTGCGGCTGGTCACTGAAGCCTACAAGGCACATGAAGACTGCTCCCGCAAAATGCAGTGTGCATACGCGTTCAAGAACGTGCTGGAAAATGTTGACCTGGAAATTTATGATGACGACTTGATTGTGGGCGAGATTGCCGCACCTGGCAAGGCGGCTCCCATCTATCCGGAGTTCTCTGTGAAATGGATCATTGATGAAGTACTGCATTTCCCGTTTGAAGAGCGGCCTCATGACCAGTACTACATGAGAAGCGATGAAGATCGCAAAGAGCTTGTTGAGTTGTGCAAATACTGGGAAGGGAAGACGGTTTGCGATTATATTGACGCTCGCCTGGACAAAGCTCAGCTGATCGGTTCTCAGTCAGGCGAAAAGATTTTCCAGACGAACCTCTACCACTACGCCGGAGTAGGTCATTATACTCTGGATTATGTCCGCTTAATGAAGCTTGGATATTGCGGCATCATTGAGGAAGTGGAGCAGGCCTTGGCTGGGCTGACTAAGAAGGATCCGGATTACGATGAAAAGCGCGATGAGTATCAGGCATCTTTGATGATGCTCAAGGCAGCTCAGAAGTATCTGCTGCGCTATGCTGATCTGGCAGCCGGAAAGGCGGATGCAGAAACTGATGCAAAGCGCCGGGAAGAGCTGATGATGATTGCAGAAAACTGTAAGCAGATTTCTGTGGGAGCACCTAAGACATTTTGGCAGGCATTGCAGCTGTTCTCCATTGCAAGCTCGCTGGTTCAGGTCGAGAGCAACGGCCACTCCATTTCCTATGGCCGCATGGATCAGTGGCTGTATCCTTTTTATGAAGCAGATATGAAAAACGGCACAATCTCGAAAGATTTTGCTCAGGAGCTGCTTGAGGTTCAGTATGTGCGGTTAAATAATCCCACCAAGCTGAAGGATAAAGGCACCATTGTGGTGCGCAATGGCCGCAACTGGGGCGGCGAGTGCCTGACCATCGGCGGTGTCGATCGTAATGGCAATGATGTTACCAATGATCTGACCTTCATGTTCCTGGAAGCCTCTGTTCATACCCGTATGGAGCGTCCCTGGCTGCTGGTGCGTATGCACGAAAAGACTCCTTATGAGCTCAAGGTAAAGACGGTTGAGTGTATCCGCGCCGGTTATGGCCATCCGAAGCTCTTCAACGATAAGTCTGCAATTCCCAGTATGATGCGCAAGGGCTGCACATTGGAAGAAGCAAGAGATTACGCGGTTGTGGGATGCGTAGAATTGGCGGTTCCCGGCAAGGAATACGGCTGGCACGACGCCGCTTACATCAACACTGCCAAAATGTTGGAAATGGTGGTCAATGGAGGCTGTACGCTGGACGGCCGACGTCTGGGCCCTGATACTGGCAGTCTGCTTACCTACAAGAGCTTTGATGAAGTGATGGAGAGCGTGGACAAGCAGTTTGATTATTGGCTGGACCAGGTATGCAGTACCATGAATACCGAAGAACGTGCACATCGGCTGCGCAAACCCGTTCCGTATGCATCTGCCTTGTTCGGTTCCTGCGTGGAGTCCGGTAAGGATCTGAACGAAGGTGGCGCTGTTTACAATGGAACAGGGCCTCAGGCAAGCGGACTGGGCACCTGCGCAGACATTTTGTGCACCATCAAGCAGCTGATGTTCGATGAAAAGGTTTGCACTGGGGCGGAGCTGCTGCAGGCCATCAAAGACAACTGGGAAGGCCACGATAAGTTGTATCAACTGGTAAACGGCCCCAAGGTTCACCATTACGGTAACGATGATGACTACGCTGATGAGATTTTCCGACAGCTGTTTGAGTGCTATTGCAACCGTGTTTCCGGCCGCAAAAACTCCCGCGGCGGTGAGTTCAGTCCCGGTGTCTACTCTGTAAATGCCAATGTGGGCATGGGCATGTTTATGAATGCTTCGCTGGATGGCCGCAAGAAGGGAGAGGCGATTTCGGATAATATGGGCCCTGTTCACACCGATGGCGGTTCTCATGATATTGAAGGCCCTACTGCTATTGCAAATTCTGTCTGCAAAGTAGATCACAGCCTGGCAACCAACGGTACACTGATGAATTTCCGCTTCACGGAGGACAGTGTAGAGGGCGTTGAAGGCCGTGATAATCTGATTAGCTTTATTGATGAGTATCTGGATAAAGGCGGTATGCATCTGCAATTTAACATCATGAGCGCAGCGACTATGCGTGCAGCGCAGAAGGATCCGGATAGCTACAAGGATATGCTGGTCCGCGTGGCTGGCTATAGCGCATACTTTGTTGAACTGGGCAAGCCTCTGCAGAAAGACTTGATCCAGCGCACAGAACTGCACTTCTGATACGATATACACAAAGTGCGGGCAGTTGCAAAAAGAAAAGGCAGCTGCCCGCCATATGCGGCAAACGCGATGATGAGAGTGAGGTAACGAAATGTTCCAGTTAAAGTTTTTGTTGATTGGTATGTTCCAGGTTATCGGGTACACCATTGAAGGCTGTTCCGGTTTCGGTGCTACAGTTACGGCATCGGCAATCAATGCTATGGTCTTGGGTACTGCGATCAGCGTTCCGTTCCAGTGCATGATTACACTTCCGGTTCAATACTACACCTTCAGTAAGAATTACAAATTGATTTCTTTTAAGGACCTCAAAATTATTCTTCTCACCGTAATTCCCTGCCTGTTGCTGGGTGGTTATATTTCTACCTTCCTGAACGAAACTGCCACGAAGATTGCCATTAGTGCGGTTGTTATACTGATCGCAGTGATTAACATTTACAAGCACATTTTTAAGCCGCTGGTTTTAAAGCAGGTTGTTGCAGAGGATGAGGTTTCTGACACTCCGTTTTCCAAGGCGATTCGCATGGTTTGCCTGTTGGTTGGCGGCATTGTACATGGTGCTTTTGGTATTGGCGGCCCGTTACTGACCGTTTACACCTTGAGCGCTGTTAAGGATAAGGTCCATTTCAGAAATACAATGATTGGTATGTGGTGTGTTCTGAATACCATCAATGTTGTGCGTCAGGGTTTGTCTGGTATGTGGACCCCTGAAGTCTTTATGACAGCTGCATGTGCACTGCCCTTCACCTTTATTGGCTTTTTCTTCGGCAAAAAAATTCTGTATAAGATCAACAAGGAGCAGTTCCTGCGTGTAATTTATATTATTCTGTTCTTTATCGGAATCAATTCCATGTACAACGTAATGAAAGTATTCTTTTAATAATGAACTGAGATTGCGGATTTGCTTTAAAGAGGTGACGCAATAGCGGCAATGACGTCCGCCAGACAATTCTTGTTAAAGGATGGCAAGCCGTTTAGTGTTTACGTATAAAATCAGCAGAGGCTGAACTTGCGGAGGGCTGAACAGATGTGCGAACGAAAAAGAATTTTATATTTGATCGTTGGTCCTATGCTGTTTGTAGCAGCAACGGCTTTTTTACATGGCCCGTTTGGCGTTTCGGGTGCAGAAACAATCGGGCTGCTGCTATGGATGGTATTCTGGTGGATTACCTGTCCGGTTCATATGACAGTAACGGCATTTATTCCCATTATAGCGAATTCGTTACTGAACATCATCCCTATGAACCAGATTATCAGTCAATACTTTTCTGATAGTGCGATTCTGATTTTTTGTGCGGCGCTGTTAACTACACCATGGAAAGCAGCTGGTTTTGATCGTCGTATTGCGCTGAAAGCACTTTCAATCATTGGACCATCAATTAAATCGCAGATTGCAGTTTGGCTTTTGCTGAGTATGGCACTTTCGGTTGTTCTGCCGAACATTGCGGTTTGTGCATTACTTACCCCCATTGCGGTCATTATGCTTCAAGCTGTGGGCTTTGAAGAGGTGGGAAAAGCGGAACCGGCAGTACCCATTCTTTTGTGCATTGGCTGGGGCGTTGGACTGGGCGGAGCGTGTTCACCTCTGGGCGGAGGTATGAACATAGCTGCAATCTCTTTCCTGGAAGAATATTACGGCCACGAGTTTATGTATGTGGACTGGCTTATCCGCATGGGACCGTTTTGCGTTATTACAGGCGTTGTAATGATGGTAACAATGCAGATTATGCATCGCAAGATTTCGCCGTTGAATGGAACAAAGGAGTATTTTCAGGAAAGCTATAAAGAGTTGGGACCGATGAAAAAGGATGAAAAAATTTGTGCCGCTCTGTTTATTTTGGCACTGCTTGGAGTCTTTTTGCGTCCGTTATTTGCTCAAGCGTTGCCTGCGCTTGCTCCCGCATATTGGCTGATGATTTTAGGAAGTGTAAGTTTTTTCATCAATATCAGAGGAAAAGGCATCATGATGTCCTGGGAGGAGGCACAAGAAAATACGCTGTGGGGGATGATGCTCCTGTTTGGCGGTGGTTTAGCGCTGGGCAGGCTGGTAAATGAATCCGGAGCAGGAGCATCCATTGCAAAACTGGTTTGTGCTCTGAATCTGACAGGGGAGCTGCCGATTATTATGATCATTACAGTGTTTGCTGTTTTCATGTCAGAAACCACAAATTCCACTGTATCGGCGGCGGTAGTAGTACCTATTGTGTTGTCGATCACGGCACAAAATGGCCTGAATCCGATTCCGTACTGGTTTATTTCTCTCATGGCCTTAAACTCAGAGTTTTTGTTGCCGATCAGCGTCCGCGCAATTCCCGTTGGATATGGTCTTGATCCCAAGATCATGATGAAGCGAGGCATTCCGATGCTATTGATCAGAATGCTGATTGTAATCGTGGTCGGATATATCTGTATGGAATTCTGGCCTACCTTTAATAGCATTCCATATATGGTAAAGTAACCAAACAGCCCAGAAACCTTATAAAACAGCAATAACAAAGGCGGTAAAGGCAGACGGAACAGAGGGTATCTCATCCGTCTGCCCTTTTGTCTAAAACAGGCTTTTATAAATGGCTGAAAAGTGTGCAGCAGAAAAATACATTTCGGCATTGCGCAACGGGCCGAAATGTAGTACGATAGTCCTCAAAATGAACGCATAAGGAGCTTTTTTATGAGTGTCATGACGGTGGAACATGGGGGCACAACCCTTCAGCTGGAAAAAAACACGCTGGCGTTTTCCATAACAGCGCAGGGGCAAACCTGGCGCTGGGCGGCAGACTATCGCCCCAAAATGGTAACAACAGACGAGCAGGAAATCTTTTTTACAGATGCTTCTTCGATTACGCATCATGTCTGGAATACAGGCATAGGCAGAGGAATTCGCTCTACCTATGAAGGATTTTCGCTGAATGGAAAAAAGATTGAGGCTGCTTTTGAAACGATTGCCTGGGTGGAAAGCGTTTCCGGAGATGTTTATTTTGAGTTTGTTCCTCTCCGGGAAGAAGGTCTTTCAATTAAGGCGGTCTACTGGCCGGGATACATGGAGTTTGAAAAACCCAGTGACCGCTGGTACAGTGTGCTCAATATCCTGCAGGGCCTGCTGCTGCCCAATACCTGGGAGAATGAAGTGAACAAGCTGCATTTTGACGGTCAAATGTGCAGCTGTGCTGCCTATATGCCCTGGTTTGGGCAGATTCGGCCGGGAGCAGGCTATATTGCAATCTGTCAGCAGCCCTGGGACGCAGCCTATCAGGTGGACCATCCGGCAAATGGCCCGTATTCCCATGTGTCGGTTCGATGGCTGCCCAGTCTTGGCAAACTGGCTTATCGCCGTGTTATGAAATATTCCTTCCTGGGTAGTTGCGACTACAATGGCCTGTGCAAAATCTATCGTAATTATGTCAAAGAAACCGGGCTTTTCACCTCTCTTGCAGAGAAAGCAGCGCGGTCTTCTCTGGTGGATAAGCTGATCGGCTCCGCCATTGTTCACAAAGGAATTAAAACCCATGTGTCGCCGGGTTCCTATTTCTACAACGAAGAGGAACCGGAGAAAAACGATCACCTGGTTCCGTTTTCGGTTCGCACACAGGAAATCAGGCATTACCGGGAAAAAGGAATCAAAAAGCTGTATCTTCACCTGGATGGCTGGGGCGATCCCGGGTACGATAACAAACACCCGGACTATCTGCCGGCCTGTAAGGAAGCCGGCGGCTGGAAGGGCCTGAAAGAGCTGTCTGATACAATCGAAGAGTGCGGATATATGTTCGGCCTTCATGACCAGTACCGGGACTACTACTTTGATGCGCCCACTTTTGATAAAAACTTTGCGTGCCACGCGCCGGATGGGTCTATTTTTGATATGGCACGATGGGCAGGCGGGCGTCAGACGCTCTTGTGTGCGTCCCAGGCACCGTACTATGTGAAACGCAATTTTGAAGAAGTACTGCGCCATGGCATCCACCTGGAAGCATCCTATCTGGACGTGTTTACTTGCAACGAAGGGGATGAATGCAATCATCCCTGGCATAAGATGACAAGAAAAGAATGCTTTGAGTATCGCAACGCCTGTTTCTCCTATTTGATGTCCAAAAATATTCTGCCCAGTTCCGAAGAAGTGACTGACTGGGCCATGAAGAATCTGGTCTTTGCGCATTACGGACCTTATGATTTTATGCTGCAGGCCCCGGGCACTCCGAGAAAGGGAATTCCTACGCCGCTCTTTAATCTGGTGTACCATGATTGTATCATCCTGCCCTGGCTGATGGATCGTATTGATGGACAGGAAGATTATATGCTGTATGCCCTTTTAAACGGTGGAGCCGCCTACATGGATAAGGATGGTGCATACCCCAACTGCGACGGCTCTTTTGACGCTGCGGCTGCCGAAACGCATCTGGATGAAGAAATCGAGCGATACAGAATTGTGTCCAGGCTTCAGGAACGCATTGCAAAGTGCGAAATGGTGCGGCATGAGTTCCTGGATCATGACTGGAAAAAACAGCGCACCACATACAGTGATGGCACAACGGTCACGGTCAATTTCCATGACAACAGCTACCGGATTGACCCGGAATAAGGGTCAGAGCCGATGGGCAACAGGCAGAACTGCAAAGGCCACTCTGCACGGTTCAATGGATTGAACAGCCAGGTAAAATGTGGTATAACGAACACAGAAGCTGCGTTTAAGGACACTTGAATTGATGAAAGGGGCGGGGAATATGGCAAAGTATGAAGCATCGTTCCATGGGGATTTTGACCAGCTGCTGGAAAGAATTGAAAATGGTATCTTACACAGCAGCATGTCCGCAACTCTGGAAGATTCCAGCGATTTTTACGGCAGCAATGCAAGATGCAGCGTTCGGGTCTTTGAACGGTACAGCTACACAGGCGGCAATCGAGTTAGCCTGAGTGTTACGCTTTTCCAAAATGAAAGAGATGACATCAAGCTTTCCGCGATCGCGGCAGGCGGCAGCCAGGGATTATTTACAAAGATCAACACATTTGGTGAAGAAGCATTTCTGGATAAGTTAAAAGAAATATTTTAACTGCTGTTATCCGGCACAGCGTCATTTTATCAAGTAAAAAGCACCGCAGAATCGTAGTTTCTGCGGTGCTTTTCGTTTGTGGCCCACAGCAGAAAAATACCGGTTCACTTGCAGCTTATTTGTTCCAAAAAGCTCTGCCGACCTGAGCAGATACAGCAGGCTGCGGCACCTTTTTGCGTCTGGAATCAGCCTGCTTTTGCATAAGCGCCATACAAAAATTTTGTGATGCGAAGAAACGCAGCTGCTGAAAATTTATTCAATAAATTTTAGACGATTCAGCAAGAAAAGATTTGAAACTTACAAGGATAAATGAAAAAAACAGTTGACAGGCTCGCAGGATATGACTATAATGCGACTGTAGTTAGTTGCTGCTAACCATCAAGAAAGCACCTTCCAAGCCTACAGGGCAAGGAAGGTAATTTATTGGCCTGTGGGTTAGCTATACCTAACCGCAGGGCTGTGTGGCGGCAGGTTCGGGAGGAAACAGAATGGATGGAAAACGGAAGAAGCTTTTAGCAGCAGGTCTGGTTTTGGTGCTGCTTGCGATTTTAGGGGGCATGATGCTTTATCACACGCTCAATAAAGGCGCTGTGACCAGCTATGAAAAGGATTTTGTCCCTGAATTTGAAGAGCAGCAGACGCAGCAGACACAGGAAGCGTCTGTAACGCGGGGGATCAAGATCCCGGGCTACACGACCATTCCGATTGCGGCCAACTCGCAGGACGTGGATGTTGAGCTGTACAATCCGGAAGAAAACGAAGTACATTTCAAAATTTCGTTTATTTTGAAAGAAACGAATGAAACAATTTATGAATCAAAGCTGATAGCACCGGGCCAGCACCTGTATCACATTACGCTGGATAAAGCACTGGAGCCCGGTGAGCATCCCATCATCATGCAGTACAGCACATTCAGTGCAGATGATACCTTCACTCCTAAAAACGGCGCATCGGTGGAGTGTGTGCTGAAAGCCGAATAAAGAGCAGGCACACGGAATGATGCAATTCAGACAGCGGCAGATAAAAGGCAGGAATATCGGTATAATCGGTTTTGCCGGCCGTTATTATGCAGCCGCACAATACAGGATTCGCACCGAGAGGTGAATCACAATAAATCTTTATTCTAAGGAGGAATACTTCAATGAAGAAAACGGTCAAAAAGATCACAGCAGGCATCATGACCCTGACGCTGGTTGCCAGCATGGGCGTTATGAGCGCATTTGCAGCAGGCCCCTACACCGATGGCAATTACACTGGTGCAGTGACGATGCTGCATGAGAGCAAGGATCAGAACAGTATGTGCAACGTACTGTTTGACCATGATGCAGATGTGATCGTGAATGGCGAAAATGCGCAGGTGAAAGTATACGCTGCATTCCCGGTACCTGCTTTCCCCAACATGGGCGCAGATGGCACCCTCAAGGACATGGTTATGACGCTGGATGGTGTCCAGTACACAGCTGCATCTGACATTACAACCAAGCCTCTCCGCACCATGGACGAAACTGCTTCTTCGTTTGGCGTGGAAGCCGGCAAGGAAATTCCTACTCAGGTGATGACCTTCACCGTTCCTACCGATAAGCTGGACAAGCTGACCAGTGCTCCGGTTGCTGCCAGTGCATTTGTAAATCCTGTTATGAACACTACTGTTAAACTGCGTATTAAGCTGAGCGACCTCAAAGCAGCTGCCGCACCGGTTGATCCCACCGAAACCACCAGCAAGTCTATGAACGTAACTGCAGATGTGGCCGCACCTGCTGCCAGCTATGAGGTTATGATTCCTGAGAGCATTGCACTGGGCACCCTGTCCGCTGAAAAGGACACTGTGGTTCCTTACAGCGTAAATGTTACCGCTGCAAACCTTGGCGATGGCTATGTGCAGGTAAGTGCTGATGCCGCAGGCGAACTGACCAGCGGTGAGAACAAGCTGGCATTCGCCAACGATTTCGGCGCACAGAAGGCAAATGCCGACACCACCCTCAAGGGCAACTTTACTGTAGCAGCCAAGGACGTCAAGGCTGCTGCTGCCGGCAACTACACCGGTACTGCAAACTTCAGCATCAGCTACTTTGCAGCAAAGTAAAAACAGTTAAAACATAGAACGGTAACGGGAAATTCCCGCAGAAGAATGGCATTCTGCGGGAATTTCTTCTGATGAGATTATCTCAGGGCTAAAGGAGAACCTATGCGAAAACAAAAACAATGGGTGGCAGCCTTGCTGCTGATCGCCCTGAGTGTGACAAATTGTCTTGGGGTATCAGCGGAATCGCAGATTCCGGCACCCGCAAGCAGCTTGCCTGCTGAAACAGCTCTTTCCCAACCCGCCGAAAAGAGCCCTTCAGCAAAAAAAGAAAACAGCTCCAGCAATAAAAGCACAACGCAGAGTGCCACGATTCATGCTTCGGTACCGGCTGCCGGTGCAGCATATACCGTTGTAATTCCGGAAGGTTTGCATTTGGGCACGCTGGATTCCCATAAGGACTTTCGGCAGGATTATACAGTTTCGGTGGAAGTGTACCCTTCTGATCAGCCGGTTACCGTTACGGTTTCGGCACCGGACTCTTTCCCGCTGAATCTGACAGAGCGACGGGCGGCAGAACAGCTGATTTGCCGCAATGCATTTAAAACGGCCGTTTTTGAAAAGAGCGGTCAGGCTGCCGGAAAATTGTCGATTCCCAAAAAAGAAATCGCAGCCGCAGCACCGGGTCATTACGAAGGTACACTTGAGTTCACCATTTGCAGCAAGCGCGGTGGGCAAGTGCCCGGGCCGCAAGAGCCGGATAAACCTGCCGTAACGCCGCAGCCCCCTGTAACCCCACAGCCCACTGTAACGCCGCAGCCTACCGTAACCCCACAGCCAACCGTTACACCCAAGCCCACCACAGTGCCGCAGCCGCCGAAGGTGGACCCGGATGCCATTACACAGGACGGCCACTATACGGCATCGGTTTCCATGCGCAAAGAAAACGATTTTAACCAGCTGAGTATGTGCAATGGCCTGTTTTATCCGCAGGCGGATATTGAGCGAAAAGGGGATATGGCCACAGTAACCCTGTACGTGATTGACCCGATCCCTCAATTTGCGGCAGAAGGTACACCGCTGCAGAATATGACTATGTTCTATGACGGAAAAAGTTATCCGGTTCAGGTAAACAGCGCCAGCACAATGAAACAGTTTGACGCAGCCCCTGGATTTATTGCTACAGCAGGGGAATACAGTGCCAGCACTCTTGTGGTTACACTTCCGGTGCAGGCGCTGACAGACAGTGTCAACCAGGCTTTGACCAGCCGCGCATATGTGAGCGCGGTAATGAAGCAGGATGTAAACTTTTATGTGGTCTTTTCGGATCTTACAACGAACGGAAGCGGTACGCCTGCTGCAAAGCCAAACAGTAACAAATTGGCATCCGCGGCATCCGGTACGAATACCACGGCCAAAGCGCAAACATTAACGATGGATTCCGGCAAAAAAAGCTGGTACACAGCCTCGGTTTCCATGCGCCGTGCGGACGATTTCAAAAAGGAAAGTATGTGCGATCCGCTGTTCTTTGAAAAGGCAGACATTATGTATCAGGGAAATACTGCGGAATTGACCCTGTATGTCATTGATCCCGTACCCAAGTTTGCCAAAGAAGGAACACCGATTAAGGATGTGAGCTTCCTTTACAAGGATAAAAACTATGCAGCCACAGTGCAGAGCAATCAAAAACAGGAGAAACACTTTGCTGCTGCATCCGGATTTATCGAATCGGATGGCGAGTACTCCGTGACCCCGGTAAAGGTGGTCGTGCCGAAACAGGCAATCGAAGATTCGCTCAACGGCAAGCTGAAGTGCAGCGCCTATATCAACACCGTTATGAAAGCCACACAGCAGTTTTATGTGGTGCTGTCCGATTTGGAAGAGGGCGAGGCCCCGGCAGATCAGGCGGAAGAAGATACAGCATTGGCAAGCGGGGCACAGAATCATAAGGACGGCGTAAAAGCTTCGGCACAGCAGACTGTACCGGAAAAAATCCGTCTGCACACAAAGCTGTTCCCGCAGATTCTGGTTTACATGCTGCTGACAGCTGTGATTGTGGGCGGCGCTTTTGCGGCGCAATGGTTCCGCCGCAGATGAAAGGAAGGACAGAATGATGAAACACAATACCCTTAAGCGCATTTCGGCTTGCGCTGCAATGCTGCTGGTGCTGATCAGCTGTCTTGCTTTCTGCGCCTTTGCAGACGAAGCTTCCGGTGAGGGGGCAACGGTACATGGGCTGTATCGGCATCCCACTACAAATCAAATCGAAGATTCCGGCGGTGAAAGCAGCGAAGCACTGGGTCAGAGCATGGTAACCAGCATGGTGGACCCCCAGGGCTTTCTGGAAACCGATGCAGATGGAAACCTGTATCTGTCTGTGCGGTTTCATCTGATGAGCAATGTATCGCAGGTTGAGCTTGCGGTGCAAAAGCCGGGGGACAGTGAATGGACCCAATGCAGTTGGGAAAGCACCGAAAAAGGTGAGGACAGCGAGGATATCCGAATCCCTGTGCCCAGCAGAGATGCTGTAATTCGCGCCAGCTGCTTTGTGGATGCGATGGGCCGCAATGTAGTATTTTTTGTTACAGCCGATCAGTTTACAGCGGGAAATCCCGGCGGATTTGCTGCCTTAAAAGAGGGCGAAAAACCGGCAGCCAAGGCTTCTGTTCAGCAGACTTCGGCTATCCCGGAGCATACCTCGGGCCTTGTAACCGGCGGTTCGGATAAGGCAGCACAGCAAAGTGCGGCACAGCCCGCCGCCGCGCAGGCTGATCTGACCACAACCCGTCAGCTGGAAATCTCCGCCAGTGTGTGGGTGATGCTTTTTGTACTGGTGTTCTGTGCCCAGCTGCTAGCTTGTCTGGCGTTCTGGGGCCTGAAAACACTGCTGACTCACATTTGGACACAGCGTCATCAGGCGGAACCTATGCCGCTGCCGGATCAGGAAGATGATGACGAGGCCTTTGACATGGATTTTCTGGACAGCAACTGGGAGGAAAAGGTATGAAGCGCCGCAGGGGATGGGCAGCGTTGGCGTTGAGCCTTGTCTGCCTGTTTACCGGCTGTGTGGACCAATCCGGCCCGGCGGGATCTGCGAATCCGGCGGCCGCTGTTTCGGAAAGCACAGGTGCAGAAACCATTGCCGCCACCAGTGTGGCCGTGATGCAGATTTGCGAAAAGCTGGATTTGAACCTGGTAGGCGTGCCCAAAACGTCGCTGTCTGAGATCCCGGAGCGATATGCAGATGCTGTTGTTGTGGGCAGCCCCATGAGTCCGGACCTGGAAATTCTGTCCCAGCTTGCACCGCAGTGGGTGCTCAGCCCGTCCAGCCTGCAAGGCGATTTACAGCCCAAATATGAAGCGGCCGGACTGAAATACGGGTTTTTGAATCTGAAAACCGTATTCGGAATGTATCAGTCCATTCAGGATATGGGCGAATTGTTTGGCCGCCAGCAGCAGGCGGCTGCTCTTGTGCAGGAATTCGAAGACTATTATGCTTCGTATCGGGCAAATCACCAAAATCAGGCAGCCCCCCGGGTGCTGGTTTTGATGGGCCTGCCCGGCTCTTATGTGGTTGCCACAGAGAACTCATATGTGGGCAGCTTGGTGGAGCTGGCAGGCGGCAAAAACGTCTATGCCGGAACCGATCAGGAATTTCTCAATGTAAATACAGAAGATATGCTGCAAAAAGATCCGGATATTATCCTGCGCACGGCGCACGCAATGCCGGAAAGTGTGATGGAAATGTTTGACGAAGAATTTCGGACAAATGACATCTGGAAGCATTTTTCGGCAGTAAAAAATGACCGGGTGTATGATCTTCCGCCGGAATATTTTGGCATGAGTGCAAACTTTACCTATCCCAAAGCGCTGGAAGTGCTGGACGGCATCTTATATGAAAAGGGGGATGCGGAATGACCGCGCAGAACAAACGAAACGGTAAATGCGTGGCGGCATTTTTGCTGGTGAGCGTGGCGCTGCTGGTGTTGTTTTTCATCTCGATTAATCTGGGCAGTATCCGGCTGACAGTGCCGCAGCTGCTGCGCGGATTATTCATTGAGTATGATAAAGACGTAGCTTCGGTTTACGATCTGCGTTTCCCCCGGATTCTGATTTCTATGATGGCGGGTGCAGCACTGGCTGTTGCGGGTGCGCTGCTGCAGGCTGTGCTGAAAAATCCGCTGGCTGATCCCGGCCTTTTGGGAATCTCCAGCGGCGCCGGCTTTGCGGCGGTGCTCGCATCCATGCTTTTTCCGCAGCTTTATTTCATCACCCCACTGTTCAGCTTTTTGGGCGGCCTGGCAGCCTTTGGTATGGTCTGCGGCTTGGCCTGGAAAGGCACACTTTCTCCAATGCGCATTATCCTGATGGGCATTGCAGTGCAGTCGCTGTTTTCCGGCTTGTCGGAAGGACTGCGCGCTATGAGCGGCGGCAACTCTTCCGGCGTGGCGGCCATTGTGCAGGGCAATATCACCATGAAAACCTGGGATGATGTTCATGTTCTGGTTGTGGTGGCGGCGCTGGGGCTGGTGCTGGCGTTTATCTGTGCACACTGGTGCGACCTGTGCGGCCTGGAAGACAAAACCGTGCGTGGCCTGGGTGTGAACGTGGATAAAGTGCGTTTGGTGGTCAGCCTGACCGCTGTATTCCTGGCAAGCGGATGCACCGCGATTGTAGGCCCGGTGAGCTTTATCGGTCTGCTGGTGCCGCATATTGGTCGGATTCTGGTGGGCAGTGCCCATCGGCGGCTGCTTCCGTTTTGCGCATTGTCCGGTGCGCTGCTTTTTCTGGCAGCGGATACACTGGGCCGCACAATGATTCGCCCTCACGAGATGAATGCATCGGTGCTGCTGGCGGTTTTGGGCGGCATTACCTTTGTGGTTTTGCTGAGAAAGAACGGAGGCATTTATGGAAAATAGTAATGCGTGCTTCCAGGTACAGGGGCTGTCCTTTGCATATGAGAATAAAACTGTTTTGCAGGACTTGAATCTTGTCATTCCCAAAGGAAAAATAACAACGCTGATTGGTCCTAACGGATGCGGAAAATCCACGCTGTTCCAATTACTTACCAAAAATCTTAAGCCGGCCTGCGGGCGGATTCTTCTGGAAGCCACGCCGCTTGAAAAGCTGAGCCTGAAGGATTTTGCCCGGCGTGTTGCCATTGTGCACCAGAATAATACAGCGCCAGGTGATTTGACAGTGGAGCAGCTGGTGGCGTATGGGCGCATTCCGTATACCAGGATGGGACAGTCTGCCAGCAGACCGGAAGACGTGCGCCTGATTGAGCGTGCAATGAAAATTACCGGTGTTCTGCCGCTGCGTGATCGAACCATTCAAAATCTTTCGGGCGGGCAGCGGCAGCGTGTTTGGATAGCAATGGCACTGGCGCAGGGAACAGACATTCTTTTGCTGGATGAGCCCACAACATATCTGGATGTGCGGTATCAGCTTCAGATTCTGCGCCTTGTGCAGATGCTGAACCGGCGTTTTGGCTATACCATCATTATGGTGCTGCATGATATGAACCAAACGATCCGTTACAGTGATCAGATTGTAGCGCTGTCAAAGCACGGCCGCATTGTGGTGCAGGGCGCACCAACCGAAGTGGTCACTACAGAAATGCTGAAAGAAGTTTATGGAGTCGAGCTGGACGTGGTGCCGTATCAGGACACCAAGGTGGTTATGAATTTCTGATAAGGCGAGCTTCCGGGTAAAACAAACTCCCGGAAATAGCAGACATCTAAAGTGCAGTATAAAAAGAACCGCGAAGCAATGCAGAGGCAGCGCTTCGCGGTTCTTTTACCTTATTATAATGTAAGAGAAAGGGTTAGTGCTTCTTTTTCAGAAATCCGGCCTGCTGCAAAAAGGCATCGGCTTTTTCATATTCAGGGGAAGTTGCCAAGCTGGTACCCACATAAACCATGAAGGAAAGAGCCGCACCCAAGATTACCTGCTGTGCGGATTGGGGCTCCCAGAAAGAGGGAAGGGGCAAGCCGAAACTGATCGCCAGATTATAAGCGCAGTATGCAAAGCCGACAATCAGCGAAGCGAGTGCACCGTGTGAGTTGCCGCGCCGCCAGAAAAAGCCCATGACCAGCGGCACAAATACACCGGTGGTGATGATGTCGGAAGCCATCCAGGAGATTTGAAGAATCGAGCGGATTCCCAGCGAGATGACCAGCGCAACTGCGGTTACGGCCAGCGTTGTGATGCGGGAACGGGCCAGCTGCTTTTTTTCATCCGGATGGGCGGGCAGCAGATCCAGCATTAAGGTCATGGAAGCGGTGTTCAGCAAGGAATCCATGGTGGACATGATGGCGGCAGAAATGCCGATGAATACCAGTGCGCCTAAAAGCGGGGGAAGGTAATCCATGACCAGGGCGGTTACAACGCCGCCTTCCGGAAGTTCAGGATACAGTACAAAACCGGCCATGCCTGTAAGAACAACCATAAGGTACAGCGGAATGTAAGCAAAGAAACTCATCGTTGTCATTTTGCGTGCATCGCGGTCAGAACGTGCTGCTGAGATTCGCTGCCATACATTGGCCTGAATCATCCAGGCACACCCAAAGGTGATTACGTACATACTGTATTTGGAAGCCCCTGCACCTATATTTAAAAATTCGGGTTTGCCGGCTGCGTATACAGCATTGCGAATACCCTCCATCCCGCCGGCATTTTTAAAGCCAACGACAAACACGACCAGTGCAGAAATCAGCAGCAGAACGAACTGAATAATATCCGTCAGCACAACACCGCGAAAACCGCCGAACATGGAATAGATCAGTACAATCAAAGTGCCCAGCAAAACGGCTGATTCATAAGAAAGCCCCAGATATGAGCCAAAGAAGTCACCCACGCCCACCATTTGGGATGCGGCATTAAATACCATGAAAATCAGAACAAGCAGGGACAGCACCTTGGCGGTTGTAGGGGAATAACGTGCCTCCATCATGCGTCCCTGTGTCAAATATCCCACGCGGCGGATACCGCCAGCACACAGAATCATCAAAAAAGTAGACAGCAGCACCGGTACGCCGTAATACCAAAAAGCGCCCAGACCGTCCTGATAGGCCAGATCTGCGGTGGACAAGGCGGAGCCGGCACCCCACCAGGAAGCAATAAAGGTAATGGACAAGGCCCAATAGGGCAATGAACGCCCGGCAAAGAAATAATCCAGAACATTTTGGTTCTTTTTTTCTTTTGTCACTGCAAAAAGCAGGAGTATAAAATAGAAAAGCAGCCCCACCAGGGAAAAGAGTTTTAATGTAGTCATGATTGCCATTCTTTCGTATTGGAGTAAAAATTAAAACGGACAGATGCGGTATTCATAAAGAACAAAGTTTGATATTTTTGTGTGAGAATTACGGCCGATCCGGCTTCGATGAGAAAGTGTGATATAATTATAAGCGGTTAAAGAACACAAACAACAGCTGTTCCGCGCCGTTTATAAGGAAACATATCACCATGCACACAAGGAAGGAGTGCACAATGAAAGTACAAATTATTTATTCAAGCCTTACCGGCTGTACCCAAAAAGTAGCAAACGCAATTTTTAATGGGATCGATGTGGAGCAGAAAACGATTCATGATTTAAAAGACGGCGCTCCTGCTTTGGACGGCGATGTTATTTTGTTTGGCTACTGGGGCATTTCCGGCAATCCCAATGATGAAATGAAGGAATTTCTGAAAACCGTAAAGGGCAAAGCAGTGGGCATCTTCTGCACGCTGGGCTACTACTGCGACAGTGCTCATGCACGCGAAACGGTTGAAGCAGGCCTGAATCTGCTGAAAGAAAACAACGAAGTGATTGGTACGTTTGTGTGCAATGGAGCGGTGGCCCAGAACCTGATTGATGGTCAGGGCAAAGGCGGTGTGCATACGCCTACCGAACAAAAGGAAATTCGCTGGGAAATGATCAAGAACCATCCCACAGCTGCGGAGTGTGCTCTGGCTGCGGAGCGATTCAATGAAAGAATCAAACTGTATGCACGCTGCAAAGAACTGAATATTGATTTTACCTCCATCTTATAATTTGATCTTCCGGATGAAAGCTGCTGCGGGCCTGATGCCTGCGGCGGCTTTTTTCTTTTGGGAAAACGGTGCTTGATTTGTACTAAAAGCAGCAGTGCGGACAGTTGCAGAAACGAATTTGCTTTATTATAGAGTTGCTGATTTCAAATGTCAATTAGGGCAAACAGCCGCAAAACTCCGCAATTCTTGTTGTGATAGGGTCAGATTTGGCCCCGGCGGCAGCCAACTGAAAGAAAAGCCATGCTGCTGCATACGGCATAATGTACGTAGACTGGAACAGTATGGTTTGAGCACCGGCTGCTCCTGAAAAAATCGGCCACCGGCAGCAGCACAGCGGAAAGCCCTCCAGTCGGCAGCAGCATACGCAAATATTTCACAAATTGTTCATTTAAAATGCAGCGTGTGTGCCCTGCCTTTCTGTGATACAGCATACAGACAAAGAACCGCTCCGGTGAAGGTTTGCTGTCTGTGAACAAGAAAACTCCGCCGCACCCTGCGGCCCTGTGAAGAAAATCCATCACAGCGAATGCAGGATGCGGCGGAGTTTTATGTAAAGAGGGGGTACAAAGGAGGCAAAAATTGAAGAATGCAGATTTTGTCGATTACAGTTCCAGAGGAACAACCCTGTCCTCATGGCGGGCTTTTTCGGCAGCAAAACAGATCAGATGGCTTTGCAGAGAAACTTCAGCATCAGTCTGGTTCCTGCCTTCTTCACCCTGGACGGCACGGACAAAATCCTGCATCAGGTAGTAATCACCGCCGGCATGGCCGTAGGTATTATCTGCGGCAGGCAGGGCAACTTTTACAGCTTCCGCATCGTGACCAAAGCGATGAAGAATCAGACGGTTTTCGTCCAGATTGCCTTCCAGATCGCCCTTTGTGCCGGTGATACGGATCATTCGGGTGCAGTCGCCGGTAAAAGCGGTTAACGTAAAGCTGGCAACGCCGCCGCCCTCAAATTCCAGATTGACTACCTGGCGGTCGGCTACATCATTGTCACAATGGTAGACGCAGCGGCCGTAGGGGCCTTCACGCAAAGCCTTTTCAATGCCGGAAGGAGTCAGATCAGTGGTGAGCATATCCACCGGCCACTGTGTATTTCCGTTCAGATAAAGCTTGCGATCCTCGTAAACGCACTCCTCACTGTAAGGACAGCCGTCAGAGCAGCGCAGCGGAGCACCGGCAGGCGCATGAGCCTCATTGAAATACTGCATACTGCCGAAACTGTTCACAGCCCGGCAGCGCCGGCCCATCAGCCAGACCAGGATATCCATATCATGGCAGCTCTTGGCCAGAATCATGGGGCTGGATTCCGCTTCGTTGCGCCAGTTTCCACGGACAAAGCTGTGTGCAAAATGCCAGTAAGCCACATTCTCGATGAGCGAAATGGAAACCACTTCGCCCAGCACATCTTCGTTGATGAGCCGTTTAATAGTGCGGAAGAAGGGGGTGTACCGAAGCACATGACAAACGGAAAGAATCTTTCCGCTTTTTTTGGCAGCCTCGGCAATGGCGCGGCAATCCTCTTCGCGGTTGCTCATGGGCTTTTCCAGCAGTACATGGTAGCCTTTGTTCAGTGCCTGTACTGCCGGGCCGGTATGCTGGTCATCCAAAGTGGCAATCAGAGCGGCATCGGCCATTTTGGGCTGCGCCAGAATTTCGGTCCAGTCGTCGTATTGAGCGTCCAGATCAATACCGTACTCCCGGCAGAAATGCTCCCGCCGCTCTCGCTTGGGTTCCGCAACGGCAACAATCTTCAGTTCGGCAGGGTGCTGCTTTGCATAAGCGGCATAAACCTGGCCCCGTGCTCCGGCACCCACCAGAATAGCTGTTACTTGTTTCATGCGTTAAATCCCTCCAATCGTTTCAGAAGGTCTTCGTATACCTCTTCAAAGAAAGCGGGATCGTCGTTGTAATCCGAGTTGGTACGGAATACCTGCTGCACCAGTTCGTCATGAGCTTTTTCATCCTGCTGCCGCAGCAAAAGCAGCAGAGCAGCGTCCTCTGCACCGCGGCGGGAAGCTTCCAGCCGCATTCCGGGCCAGGGACCATCGGTTCCGGGGTAGACAAGGAACGAGTCACCGCAGGGGAAGTTGGTGCCGATGCCGGTGTGGTTGGGGCAGCTGGTGGCCTGGAATGGATTCATGTCCACAGGGAACTGATTGAATCCCCAGTGCAGGAAACCGGACAGGCGATTTTTAGCACAGCCCCAGAACAGCAAACGTCCCTTGAGTACGGCAAAATCCAGGAAGCGGTTCAGCCAGCCGCCTTCGGGGCCGCAGCAGACATAGGTCCAGACTTCTTCACCCAGACGAATCAGCTCGTCAAATTTTTCCTTGTTGGCTTCATAACCGGGTGTGCCGGGAACCCATATGTCCACACCGCCACGGAATTCGGCAGAAGAAACGGCTTCGATTACCTTAACGCCGGGCAGATATTTCCGCAAAATGGATGCTGCCAGATAATACTGCTTTTTGCGGGGTTCCAGCGCTTCATCCGGGCAATGAATATCAGGCTCATCGTGAATATGAAAAACCACATTCTTTTCCCAGCCGTGCTGCTTGAGAAAATCTGCCAAAGCCTGAACATAGCGTACGGTAATGGCATATCCTTCGGGGGTGTCAATCGGTTTATCCGGAGCCATTGCACAGGTAAAGCGGTCGGTGTACATATTGGGCATACCGTCCGGCAGGAAGCCGCGGCTGAGCAGAGGTCCGATTTCAATGGTGGAAAGGCCCTCGTCAAAGAAACACCGGGCCAGGGGTTCCAGGTAAGAGAAATCAAAGGTATAGGGATCACGGCTTACAACGCACCGATCATCCAGCTCAAAATAGAACATGGTTTGATGGGCACGCCGCATGGCGCGGGCGTACTTATGCACCATTTCATAGAATGCAGGAGTTCCCATTTCCAGATCGTGAAGCCTGGAAATGGCCGAAAGACTAAACCAGTTGGTTACCGGAAAGGTCCCTTCGGGAATGGTTACATCATAGACATGGGCCTCGATTTGACAGGTGTAGTTTCCCACGTGCAATGATGCAGTGTGGATTCCGGCGCAGATTCCGCTTTTGGGCACAAGGCATACATACAGAGCAGCCAGATTTTGCTCCGGCTCCAGGGTATCGCCAATGGGTTCAAGACAGTCGTACACTTCAAAAGGTGCAAGCCGGGTAGCGTAGGCGGGCCGTTGGGCAGGCCGCTCCAGCAGTACCATAGCGCCGCCCTGATCTTCGCCGTTTCCTGTGTTGTACTCCACAGGAATGCGGCGCATCCGGAACCACTCGGCAGTAAAGCTGTCACTTTCCAGCAGCAGTGCTTGTGACTGATTTGTGCGCAGCAGCAGCTGAATACCGGGTTTGCCGTTTTTGGGCATGGCCAGTTTCAGGCTTTCGGGTAAAGTGCCCAGAGGGGTATCCGGATAAAAAAATTCTTCACGGGCGCTGAGTGCACCGATCATTTCAGTTTGATTCATAACATTCATTTTCCTTTTCGCAAAGTGGGCTGTGTGAAAGCAGCCTTGCAGATTGCACAGTGTTGCAAGCGTTCGTCACAGCAAGGTGGAGAAAACCAGATTATCATGCTGCTGACAGTTGCTGCTGTGAGCAAACTGAATGATGCCCTCATAATGTTCACCGTAAATCGGTTCTTCCATCGTACTGGAGCCATAGCAGGGAACGGAATAATCCAGCTGCCCGGCGTTGATAATGGCGTTGTGGTGAACCTGAACATTTTGGCAGGAAGAGAAGAAACCGGCAAGACGCGGACAGTCTGTAATGGTGTTTCCGCAGATTTCAATGTCATTGAACACAGGATACTCTGTGCGGCCGCCAGGCAGGTAGACGCCCATGTAGATGACCGCCATTTGCCAGGCATTCAGGTCGCAGTGACGAATTACATTGTTGCGGATCAGCAGATCGGTAACTCCCTGGCCCTCACTCCAGCGGCTTTCACAGCCGGTTTCAATCTGAATCGCAGCACCCTGGATGTTCTCGAACAGATTGTTTTCCACCAGGCCGTGACTGCCCTGCAGCAGTGCACCGCGAGCGCGATTGTTTGTAAAGCGGCAGTTGCGGATGATGTAATAATCGGTGTGGAAGGTCCGGTTGAAGATTACGGCTTCCTCATCCAGCTGCTGGGGCAAAGGGTCCGCCAGGCGCATGATGCAGGTGCGGTCTTCCGGCTGGTAAGAGAGTTCCTGGATTACGGAACTGTAGCCGGTGGGGGAGAGGTCGGGATTGCGCAGCTCAATCAGACTTCCTTTTTCAAATTGCAGTGCAGACTCGGCCACGCGCAGAGCTTTCAGGGTGTAATCGTCCAAACGGCGAACACCCATGCTGGAATTGTCATGCAGATTGATGCAGTCATCGCCGGCACCGGAAAAATCACAGTCTTCAATGATGAACTGGCCCTGAGAGTTGCCCACGTGCAGGCAATCCACAGAAATAGAAACGCTGCGGCCTGTGCCGGGGCGCGGCTGGATTTTGCAGTGGTCAAAGTGCAGATGGTGTACGCCGCCGCTGCTCAGAAAGCCATGGCCGGGACAGCCGTAAATCGTGATGCGTTCCAGTGTGACATGACTGCTGCGGCAGGTGCGAACTGCAACACCGTCATATTCAAAATGGCGGAAGTTGTAGCATTGTGATGCTTTGAAGTGTGCAGCGGCCCACTGGGGACGACTGGTGTAAATACGAAGCACATTGTCTTCCAGCTTTTCCATTCCGGGCAGCAGGATGTTGCTCAATTCACGCACCAGATGCTGCATCTCTTCGTCGGATTTTGCATCTCCGGACAGGTGAATGTGATCGTCTACATAAGGGCGGAATTCGATGCCGCCGGTGCATCCGGGAGTATAGCGATGGGCGTCAAACGGGCCAACAATGCGGATTTCCATATCCTGCGGAACCGATGCAACCCCCGGGAATACCACATCCAGATAGCTGCCGTCCTCTGCCACATTGCGCACAACGCCAACGGTTGCCAGCGGAGCATCCTCCCAGGCCCAATCCAGAATCAGGTCTTTCAGATGAATCCGCTGAGAATCCAGCAGATCCCAGTAGGCTACCGGGGAGTGGAAAATCAGCTGACTGCCTCTGCCCTCAATGGTCAGATCGGAGATGTTGTGAATGGGCATGAAGATGTCATTGGGCGCATGGTAGAAATGATAGGTACCTTCAGGAATCTCTAAAACAGTACCGGGATTTTTCTGGCAGAAATCCAGAGCAGCCCGGAATGCAGCAGTGTTGCAGAAGCCGCTGTCGCAGCGGGCACCGAACTCTGTTACACAATGGCAAACGCCGCTTCGCTTGGGAAGATCAATTTGAATGGAAGCAGGATCAAAGTGTCTCATAAGTTATCCTTTCACGCCAGAAGACATGATGCTGGCCTTGAGTTGTTTGGAGAAGATGAGGCAGATCACCAATACCGGCAAAATGGTCATAAAGGAAATGCCCATCAGTGCGTTCTGCTTGGTGCTGACGTTATTGGAAATGTTGTAGAGGGCAACGTTCAGTGTCCACAGATCCTGACGCTCGGTGACCATCCATGCCCAGAAGAAATCGTTCCAGTTGCCCAGGAAGGTTTGCAGGGCAATCAGGGCAATAATAGGCTTGGACAGAGGCATACAAATGCGGGTGTAGAGGAAGAAGTTGGAAGCGCCGTCCAGACGGGCAGCCTCAAAATAAGATCCGGGAATCTTGTCGAAAAAGCCCTTGAACAGGTAGACATAGAAGCCGTAGGGATACAAAAACGGTAACAGCAGAGCGGCATAATTGTTGTAAGCGCCCATGTTTTTGTACATAATCAACTGCGGCAGCATGATACTTGCGAACGGAATCATCTGGGCACCAAGGAAGAACAGCAGTGCCCATTTTGCGGCCCTGGGGCTGAGCAGACGGCTGATTACGAATGCGCACAGAGAGCACAGGAATACCTGGGAAATAATAGCCCAGCCGATGACAATCACAGTGTTGAACACAAAGACCCAGATGCCGTGCTTGGCTACAGTTTCGTTTCTGCTGTACATATAGTTGGGCAGCTTCATATAATGTACAAAGCTTTCCAGCAGCAGGGAATTGTGCTTTTGCGTTGCGCAGGCCTGAATGGTACCGTGAAGGCTGAACTTTTTCTCAAAAACCTTGTTCAGCAGGGTGCTTACAGTTTCGTTCAGTTCCTGGGGAGCCGTGCGGTTGGCAAGGCCATTCGGGTCAAATTCAAAGCCGATGACCTGGGCTGCACGCGAAGCACGATCTTTATAAAACAGGGTCTGTTTTTTCAGCACAGTGCCTTCATAAATGCCATAGTCTTTTTCCATTTGCAGCTGGCTCTGGTGCGCACGGCCGTAGAAAATGGTTTTGCCATCCTGTGTGCCGTAGAATTTGATTTCAAAAATAGACTCGCGATTGAGAACCGTGTATACACCGAACATGGTGCTCACCATGTCCTCCTGCAGCTGGGTGTTCAGCTCTTCCGGGGACCCTGTGAAATCAGAGTAGTCCACAGCAACCGACAGCGAGTTGGCAGCATCAGGGAGAAGCTTTGGCGGGACATCGTAAATTTTGGTGTTGTCCTTCATAGCGTTGCTCACGGTCAGCAAAAAAGGGAACAGGGTCAGCAGCAAAGAGGCAACAGTTACAATGACGGCCACAATTTTCAAAGAGAGGTCGCTTTTGGAAAGGCGAACCTTG
>RCNH01000134.1_pt1 | contig 35369 bp, 25 predicted proteins | sample 2041161 | NCBI WGS metagenome assembly RCNH01 (sample SAMN09708215, study PRJNA481090) | Feces metagenome, whole genome shotgun sequencing project. | biome: feces | host: Leptonychotes weddellii | place: Antarctica: Sion Island | collected 2010-03-01 | reverse complement strand
CAACACCTGATCGAAAAAAAGGAAAAAAAAAAGGAGGAGCCTCCTTATATCGCACCGCTACAACCGCAAACCCTTGCTTGATTCCTCACCTGGGGGATTCTGCAGGAGCTGGTCGTATAAGACTCACTCGCGGGTACAAAAGTAATAAAATTTTGGATCAATCCAAAATTAAGGGCATTTTTTCTCTTTAATTCGGATTTTCCGCCCCTCCGCCACACCCCGACACGATTTCAAGGAAGCCCTTCGGGAAATCATGTCGGTCATTGCCCTCACAAACGGCTGCCTTCTTTTCAGAAAAACCCTTTACAGGCCTCCGCCCCCATCAGATCGCTTTTGGAAACACCATGCCTCGATGTCCTTTCAACCGGTCTGCTGTCTCGTGTGGAGATGTTCATAACTCCATAGTTTATAAACAAAGTTATCAACATTTTTGTTCATAACTTTTTCAACCCCCTGATTATCAATCGCAAGAAACCTATCTTTCCCCAAAGCCGGTCTTCGCTTTCCCGATCAAAACGCACCTGTTTTCGGCAATTTGCAGTGGAGGGGCATCGACAAAAGCGGGAAGTATCCAAAAAGAACAGGCGACAAAAGGCTCGTCACGACAGAAAGCCGGTGACGGGAAAAGAGCGGTCGGAAAGGAATCGTCCGATCAATACGTATAACTACGGCGCGGAAATTGACGATTCCGTCGGCCTCCCCCAATCCGCCTCCCGATCATACCGCCGATCCGAACATCTCTCTTTTTTTCCCAATACCCCACCGACAATCAACTTCTACACAAAGCCGCCACACACAAGCAAAAAAAAGGAGGAACCGCAATTAAGCGATTCCTCCCGGATATTTAAGAGTTCAGAGTCTAAAATTACTCCTCTTTCTTAGCGGCAGCCTCCATGGCACTCTTCAACTCGGCCAAACCTGCGATGTCGCCCAACGTGGTCTTCTCAACCGATGCGTTGATCTTCTTCACAGTCGATTTGGTTGCGTCGGCAGCGGCACGCTTCTCAGCCTTCTCGGCAGCAGCCTCAGCCTTGCGAGCCTCTTCGTAGGTACGCAGGTGCGAAAGGGTGATGCGCTTCGAAGCCTTGGTGAACTCGATGATCTTGAACTCAAGTTTGTCACCTGCCTTAGGCATCGAGCCGTCTTCCTTGACCAACTGACGCGAAGTGCAGAAGCCCTCTACGTTCTCGTCCAAAGCAACAACGGCACCCTTGTCGGTGATCTCGGTGATCGTACCCTCGTGAACGCTGTCAATAGGATACTGCTGCTCGTACTCATTCCACGGGTTCTCCTCAAGTTGCTTGTGACCCAGCGACAGACGACGGTTCTCCTTGTCGATCTCCAGAACCAGAACGTCGATGTCGGCACCTACCTGAGTGAACTCACCCGGGTGCTTAACCTTCTTCGTCCAGCTCAGATCCGAGATGTGGATCAGACCGTCGATACCCTCTTCGATCTCAACGAAGATACCGAAGTTGGTGAAGTTGCGAACCTTGGCGGTGCACTTCGTACCAACGGGGTACTTCTCCTCGATGTGCTCCCAAGGATCGGGAGTGAGTTGTTTGATGCCGAGCGACATCTTGCGTTCCTCGCGGTCGAGCGTCAGGATAACGGCCTCAACCTCGTCGCCAACCTTCAGGAAGTCCTGAGCCGAACGCAGGTGCTGGCTCCACGACATCTCCGATACGTGGATCAGACCCTCGACACCGGGAGCGATCTCCACGAATGCGCCGTAATCGGCCATAACGACAACTTTACCCTTGATCTTGTCACCAACCTTCAGGTTTGCGTCAAGAGCCTCCCAAGGATGAGGAGTGAGCTGCTTCAGACCCAAAGCGATACGCTTCTTCTGATCGTCGAAGTCGAGGATGACGACCTTGATCTTCTGGTCGAGTTCTACGATCTCGTCGGGGTGGTTTACACGTCCCCACGACAGGTCGGTGATGTGGATCAGACCGTCCACGCCGCCCAGATCAACGAATACGCCGTAAGAAGTGATGTTCTTAACGGTACCCTCAAGGATCTGACCCTTTTCGAGTTTCGACATGATGATCTGCTTCTGAGCCTCAAGTTCGGCCTCGATCAGAGCCTTGTGCGAAACAACGACATTGCGGAACTCCTGATTGATCTTGACAACCTTGAACTCCATGGTCTTATCAACGTAGATATCGTAGTCGCGGATCGGCTTGACGTCGATTTGCGAACCGGGCAGGAAGGCCTCGATACCGAATACATCAACGATCATACCGCCCTTGGTGCGGCACTTGATGTAACCCTTGATGATTTCGTCCTTATCAAGAGCCTCATTAACGCGATCCCAAGACTTGAGCTGACGTGCCTTCTTGTGCGAAAGAACCAACTGACCGTTCTTGCCCTCGGCCGATTCGACATAAACTTCTACTTTATCGCCTACGGTCAGTTCGGGGTTATAGCGAAATTCCGATACCGAAATAACACCCTCGCTCTTGTAACCGATGTTCACCATGACCTCACGCTTCGTGATCGAGGTGACGGTACCCTCTACAACTTCGCCTACGGCAATGTTCGACAACGTTTTGTCGTACTGAGCCGCGATCTCCTCTTTAGAGGCCTCGTTGTAAACACCCAGTTCGTTTTCGAAAGCGTTCCAATCGAACTGCTCGTTGGCAACTTTTTTTGCTTCTTCCATGTTTGGAAATTTTTTGCGATGCAATCGCTCGTTAAATGATTAATAATTAGTTTTTTCGCCTAAAAAAAGCGACTCCCCGTCGCGCAGTACGCGCAACGCAGGAGTCACAAAGGTAGTGCTTTTTTCCGAACTTGCAAAAAAAGCACTAAATTTCAGTCGTTTACACTACTTTTTCACCACGACTTTCTGGTGCGGCGTATTGTCGGGGGTGTAGGTTTTCACCTCGCCCATACGTTTCAGCAGCATGCGGTTTACCTGAATGCCCGTCTGAACGGGATTCTTGTACTCCAGCTCCTTGTAATTCTTGAATACATAGTCGGGCAGGGCAACCGTATATTTCTTGCGTTTTTTCAGGTCGGGGAAACGCACATCGACGGCCATATCGTTGCCATCGGTGATGATTTCGTAGTCGGTCATCGAGTAGAGGTCGATGCGGTGTGCCTCCTTGCGGTTCTCCTCGTCGTTGTACTTGGCGATGATCATCTTGCGCATCTGGGCGGGCTTCATCTCCACGGTCACGATCTTCGTGCCGAACGGCTCCAGATCAAAGAACTTGGCAGTACCGATTCCTCCCCCGGCAATGCCGTCCAAACGGACACCGCCGTAGTGGTAGAAACCGATGTCGGCCTTCGAAGCCTCACGGATCGACTCGGCCATCCAGTTGGCGAGTCCCACCTTGTCGGCTTTGGCGGAGAACGTACCCACGGGGCGGTTCAACTCCTCGTTCTGCATGTACTCCCCGACCATCTTGGCGTATTCGGGATCGGGCTCGTAGTCGGAAAGGGGAATAATCTCGTAGGAGATGCTCTTCACCTTGTTGTCCTTGTCGAAACGCACCTTCGTCACACCGATGCCGCGCATATATTTGCCCGTCTGTGTCAGCAGCACGTTGTTGATCACCTTATTGACCTCCACATGCGTGTGACCGCCCAAGACGAGATCCATGTTTTCGGGATGTTTTTCCAGAAGTTCGGCATCGCGATCGTCACCCATGTGCGAGATAAGCACCACCAGATCGCACTGCGGCCGCAACTCGGCGGCATACTTGGCTGCCTCGGCCTGCGGATCGGTGAAACGGATTCCGACAAAACTTTCGGGATTTCCTGCGGGGTAGCCGTTGTTCTCGTAGTTGGTCACGACACCTATAAAACCGATCTTCAACCCGCCGCGCTCCATGATCACGTAGGGATCCATCTTGGGGAAGGTGCAGGTGTCGCTCTTGACGTTGGCGCACACATTCTTAAATTCGGACATCCGAAGCATCTTGCCCAAGTGAGCCTGTCCGTGATCAAATTCGTGGTTTCCCAGCGTCGCCACATCGAACTTCAGGCGGTTCATCAACTCGATGATCGGACGACCCGACGGATCGGCCATATCGACATAGGCGTTACCCGTCCAGCGGTCACCCGCATCGGTCAGAATCACCATATCGGTCGTATCGCGACACTCCTTCACGGCCTCGGCCAACCGGGGAAAGTGCTGGATCTTGGCGTGCATGTCGTTTGTGGAAAGAAAAATCAGCGTCTTTTCGGCGGGCGTGCATCCCGCGAAAAGCATTGTGACGGCCAATACAGCAACAGAAACCGATGCCGTCAAAACGGATACAAATCTTTTCATAATCTTGTTTTTGGTTTGTCAAAGTTACAAATATTTTCTATCTTTACACATCACTAAAGTGCATTTTTCGTTATGAACGATACGATTCAGGTTGTATGCGAAAATCTCGGACGGACGCTCGAAGTGCCGATGGGTACCCCCCTGTCGGATCTCGTCCGTCAGATCGCCGAAGGCAAATACCCGTTTTTGGCCGCCATGGTCAATAACCGCATCAAGGAACTCAACTACAAGTTATATACCCCCGTCACCGTACGGTTCATCGACATCACCTCGTTCGAGGGCATCCGTGTCTATCAGCGCACCTCGTGGTTTCTGCTCCAGAAAGCCGCCGAGGATCTTTACCCCGATCAAAAACTCCACATCCGCCACTCACTCGGTGAGAGCGGGTTTTATTGTGAGATCGAGGGCAGACGCTCCTTCACGCAGGAGGAGACCGACCGTCTGCGCCAACGCATCGGGGAACTGGTCAAGGAGGATCTTCCCATCACACGCCGCAGACTTCTCACGTCCGAAGTGCGCGAACGCTACGCCGAGCACGGCTTCCGCGACAAGATCACCCTGCTGGACACCCGCCCCCGTCTGTACAGCAACCTCTACACCTTGGGCGACACGGTGGGCTATTTCTACGGGGCACTCGCCCCTTCGACGGGTTACATCACACGCTTCGATCTGAAACCCTTCTATAACGGATTCTATCTGGCTCTTCCCGTGCGCACCGATCCCGAACGCCTCAACAAAGAGGTGCAGCAACACCGCATGTTCGGTATCTTCCGCGAATATCAGTCGTGGGTTGAACTGATGGGCGTACCGACCATCGGTGCGGTCAATGCGCGCGTTTTGGAGGGGGTGTCGGGCGGCATGATCCTCTTGGCGGAGGCGTTCCACGAACGCAAATTCGCCGAGGTCGCCGATGCCATCCAGAAAGCCAACAAAGAGAAAGGCACCCGCGTGGTGTTGATTTCGGGACCTTCGTCGAGCGGCAAGACCACATCCGCCAAACGACTGGCCATCCAGCTGGGTGTTTTGGGCATGCGTCCCGAACTGATCTCATTGGACGACTATTTCGTAAACCGCGAAGACACACCCCGCGACGAAAACGGCGATTACGACTTCGAAGTACTGGAGGCAATCGACATCAAACTCTTCAACGAGCATCTGCAACGCCTGATGCAGGGCGAAAGCGTAGATATTCCGCGTTACGACTTCATCACGGGTCGCCGCACATGGCACAACGCCCCGCTGACGCTTCACGAAAATTCGATTCTGATCATCGAAGGCATCCACGGACTGAATCCGCGCCTTACGCCGAGCATTCCCGACGACCAGAAATTCAAGATCTACATCTCGTGCTTCACGTCCGTTGCGATGGATAACCTGTCGCGTATTTCGACAACCGACAACCGACTCCTGCGCCGTCTTACGCGCGACTACCGCCAACGCGGCTCGTCGGCTCTGGCGACCCTTTCACGCTGGGCATCCGTGCGCCGCGGAGAAGAACACCACATCTTTCCCTATCAGGAGAATGCCGATGTGATGCTCAACTCGTCGCTCTTCTACGAGATCTCCGTGCTGAAACCCTTCGCCGAGAAGATCCTGCGCGAGATTCCCGATACCGTCCCCGAATATCAGGAGGCATGCCGCCTGTTGAAATTCCTCGACAACTTCATCCCCATTCCGACCGACACCATTCCCCCGACTTCGATCCTCAGGGAATTTATCGGCGGATCGGCCTTTACCTATTAATATAGCAAACCGAAAACCTTAAAACCCTATTTATGTTTGACAAATTCACAGAACGCCATGTTGGCGTCAGCAATCCCGCCGAGCTCAAAGAGATGCTCGACACCATCGGTGTAGGTTCCGTCGATGAACTTATATCGCAGGTACTTCCGCAATCCATCCGTCTGAAAAAACCGCTCGAACTGGATAAGGGCATGAGCGAATATGAATTTGCCGCCCACATCCGCCGGTTGGCAGCCCGCAACCGTCAGTTGCGTTCGTTCATCGGTATGGGTTATTATCCCACGGCCGTCCCCGCGGTCATCACCCGCAACGTGCTGGAGAATCCGGCATGGTACACCTCCTACACCCCCTATCAGGCCGAGATCTCGCAGGGACGTCTGGAGGCACTGCTGAATTTCCAAACCGCCGTCATCTCGCTCACGGGCATGGAGATCGGCAACTGCTCGCTTTTGGACGAAGGCACTGCCGCCGCCGAGGCAATGCTCATGATGTTTGCCTCGCGTTCGCGCCAAGCCGTCAAGGAGGAACGCACGCAACTCTTCGTCGATCGCAACATCTTCCCTCAGACGCTCGACGTGCTCTTAACGCGCAGCGAACCCTTCGGCATCGAACTGATCATCGACGACTTCTCCGAATATGAATTTTCGGGTCGAGAATTTGGTGCGATCGTTCAATACCCCGCCGCCGACGGTGCCGTGTGCGACTATGCACAATTCACCGCCAAGGCGCACGAGGCGGGCGTCATGGTCACCGCATCGGTCGATCTGCTGTCGCTCGTCCTGCTCAAATCGCCGGGAGAATGGGGTGCCGACATCGTTGTGGGCTCTTCGCAGCGACTGGGTACTCCGATGGGACTGGGAGGGCCGCACGCCGGTTTCATGACCACGCGCGAAGCCTTCAAGCGCAACATGCCGGGACGTATCATCGGCGTTTCGGTCGATCGTCTGGGCAACCGCGCCCTGCGCATGGCACTCCAGATGCGCGAACAGCACATCAAACGCGAACGTGCCACCTCGAACATCTGTACGGCACAGGCACTGATGGCGTCGATGGTCGGTTTCTACTGCGTCTATAACGGACCCGAGGGTCTGCGTCGCGCCGCCGAAACGGCACACCGCGCCGCCGTCACCGTCGCACACGCTCTGAAAGCGTTGGATTACGGCTTGGTTTCGGAGACTTTCTTCGACACGCTGGAGGTACACGCCGAATCGGCAGTCATCCAATCTATTGCACTCGAAGAGGGCTTCAACTTCTTCTACCCCTCGGAGGATCGCGTCCGCTTCTCGTTCGACGAAGTGACCACCGACGAGGAGATCGAGGCCGTCATCCGCATCTTTGCCATGGCCAAGGGACGCAAAGGCAAAGCCGTCAAATATGCCACCGGAAACGAGATTCCTGAAAACCTGCGCCGTACGACGCCCTACCTTGAGGAACCGATTTTCAATACCTTCCGTTCGGAAACATCGCTGATGCGTTACATCAAGAAATTGGAGTTGAGAGATATTTCGCTCGCCAATTCGATGATTTCGCTCGGCTCGTGCACCATGAAACTCAACGCCGCGGTCATGATGCAGACCCTGTCGCTGTCGGGATTCCAGAACATCCACCCGTTCGCCCCGTCGGATCAGTACGAGGGCTACACCGAACTGATCACGGAACTCCAAAACGATCTTTCGGTCATCACGGGTATGGCGGCCTGCTCCCTGCAACCTAATTCGGGTGCGGCAGGCGAATATGCGGGACTTATGGTCATCCGCGCCTACCACCAGAGCCGCGGGCAGGGCTATCGCAACATCGTCCTGATTCCCTCGTCGGCTCACGGCACAAACCCCGCCTCGGCACACATGGCCGGCATGAACATCGTCACGGTGGGTTGTGACGAAAACGGGAACATTGATGTCGAGGATCTGAAAGCCAAGGCACAGCAGTACTCTTCGGAGTTGTGCGGTCTGATGGTGACCTACCCCTCGACCCACGGCGTATTCGAGAGCCGCATCCGCGAGATTGTCGATGCCGTTCACGATGCGGGCGGTCAGGTTTATATGGACGGTGCGAACATGAACGCACAGGTCGGCTTGACGAACCCCGGATTTATCGGTGCGGATGTCTGCCACCTGAACCTGCACAAGACCTTTGCCATGCCTCACGGAGGTGGCGGTCCGGGTGTCGGCCCGATCTGCGTTGCCGAGCATCTGAAGCAGTTCCTGCCGTCGCACTCGCTGGTCGGCACGGGCGGAGACGAGGGCATCACGGCCGTATCGTCGGCACCGTGGGGTTCGGCGATGTTGCTCCCGATCACCTACGGCTACATCAAGATGTTGGGTGCAGAAGGCCTTCGCCACGTCACCGAGATGGCGATCGTCAATGCCAATTACATGTCCTCGAAACTCAAACCCGAATTTCGCACCTATTACAGCGGTGAGACGGGTCGCGTGGGTCATGAGATGATTCTCGATCTGACGCACTTCAAGAAGGATTACGGCATCGACTGCGGCGACATCGCACGCCGACTGATGGACTACGGTTTCCATGCTCCGACGCTTTCGTTCCCTGTCCACGAGACGCTGATGGTCGAGCCTACGGAGTCCGAACCCAAGGCCGAAATGGATCGCTTCATGGAGGCTCTCATCCAAATCAAACGCGAATGCGAGGCCGTGAACAGTGCCGAGGACAACGTAGTTGCCAACGCACCCCACACCGCCAGCGAATTGTGTGGCGAGTGGTCGCACCCCTACTCGCGCGAGGAAGCCGCCTTCCCGCTCGAATGGATCCGCGAACAGAAGGTGTTCCCCTATGTATCGAAGATCGACAACGGCTACGGAGACCGCAATCTCTGCTGCCGAAACGAACAATAGATCTGTAATACAACAAGAAAAAGGCTTTCACCTTTCGGGTGAAAGCCTTTTTTATTTAAAGAATAACGGCTTGAATCAGATTTGTCCCTTCGGGAAAGGAGAACCGCACCTCCAACGGCTTCTCATCGAGCCGAGCCTCAACCACTCCCCGCTTAAAATCCACACTTCGCAGATGCAGATCGCCGATCAGATCCAGTCCTTCGCGCGAGGCGTATTTTACGAGACACTCCTTGGCACACCACGCCACACCGAGCCACCTTTCATCTTGGCTCAACGTCTGCTCCTCCCCGCTTAAATAGTGGTCGGCAATACGACAGAAGTTACGATCCGAAGATTCGATGTCGATGGCGCAACGCTTTTCGGACAGCACGACGGCGACATACCCGCGTGCGTGCGATACCGATATATATAAGGAATTGTTTTCAAGTTGCGGAGCACCCGCCTCGTTGTAGCCGATCCGAAGATCGCGCCCCAACTCCCGACGCACGATCATCCGCCATGCGAAAAACTCCCGTTGGCGACCCGTGGCGTAGGATGCCGCCTTTAGAGCCTCCTCGCCCGTGACCCATTCGCGCGAAAGAACAATTTCGGGCTGTTCCTCCAAGATGATTCGGGGCAGGATCATAGGATCTCCACCCGTATTTTGTCGATGCGGTGCGCCTCCATTCCCTGTACCGTGAAACGAATCTGATGCGCCACGAACGAATCGCCCTTGACGGGGAAGTCGCGTTTGAGTTCCAGCATCAGACCCGCCAGCGTCTCCGCTTCGCCTTTGACATCCGACAGGCTGTCTTCATCCAAATCCAAGATACGCTCGAAGTCGCCGATGTGGGTTTTACCGTCGAAAATATAGTTTTTGGCGTCGATGCGCTGATAGAAACTCTCGTCCCCGTCGCTCTCATCGGAAATCTCACCCACGATCTCCTCGATGATGTCCTCCAGTGACACCAGACCGAGGGTCGATCCGTATTCATCGACCACGATCGCCATGTGTACCTTATTCGACTGGAAGTCCGCCAGAAGGTCGTTGATTTTCTTGTGTTCGGGCACGAAGTAGGGTTTGCTCACCAAGTGCTGCCACTCGAAATCCTTGCCCATATTGATGTACGGGAGCAGATCCTTGACATAGAGCGTTCCCTTGATGTTGTCGGCATCCTCCTCATAAACGGGAATACGCGAAAAGCCCGATTCGATGATCGTACGTTTCACCTCGTCGTAGTCGGCCGTCGTATCCAGCGCGATGATGTCCACACGCGGTTTCATGATCTCCTCGACCTCGGTATTCACGAAATTGACAATTCCCGACAACATGACATGTTCCTCAGGAGTGGCACTCTCGGTCATATCGACGGCATCGGCCAGTTCGTCGAGCGAGATTTCGCTTTTGCGGGCGGCCTTACGGCTGATGTGGCTGCTCATGCCGACCAACACGCGCGACAGGGGTGAAAATACCCAGCGCAGGACAACCAGCGGACGCGCCACCATTTGCGCAAAGCCCAACGGCATGGTCTGTGCCGTCACCTTGGGAAGGATCTCGCCGAAAAGCAACAAGAGGAACGTAACCAGCACGGTTTTTACCAGAAACTCGAACTGATTGAACGTAAAGAGCGAGTCGATCAACATGGCCGAAAGGATGGCGATGCAGATATTGACCAGATTGTTGATCTCAAGAATCGTCGCCAACAACATATCGACATCGCCCAACAGCGACAGCACGGCACGTCCCGAAGAGGTGTCGCGCGCCTTGAGTTCGCGCACATCCGCCGGCGAGAGCGAGAAAAAAGAGGTTTCGGCACCCGAAACAAGTGCCGAAATCATGAGTAAAAGGATCGTCACACCCAACATCACGAAAAACGAGAAGTTGAGCGATTCAAAATGACAAATTATCCAAGAATCTGCTTCCAAATTTCCAAACGATTAATTAAAACATCCCGTCCGAGATCAGTTCTCGTTCGGTTTTATCTCGGACTCCGTTTCGGGAGTTTCTGTTTTTTTCTCGACCGACGTGTGGTGGAGGGTACTTCCCGGACGCAGGAAACGCACCTTACGGCGTTTGTAGGCCGGCAGGTCGATCTTCTGCTCGATGTCGGCATAACGGGTCGAACGGTCGTCCAGCGTGACGAGTTCGTCCTGCGGGCGATCCGTGTCGGGCGTCGGGACACCCTTGGCAGGTTCCAGATCGTTCTCCACGGGACGTTCTGCCACGGGTTTCTTCTCCGGAACAACCAGCGGGATGACATTCTCGTCCTCCTCGAAGCCCGTAGCCACCAGTACCAACTCGATGGCGTCCTCCAAATAAGGCTTTTCGCTCGTACCCCAGATGATGTTGGCATCCTGTACTTCGCCCTGACCGTTCTGCACGCTGGCGTGTTGCTGGATGTAGTTCAAGATGGAGATCACCTCGTCGTAGATCAGATCATCGGTGTTGCTCACCGAGATGTTCAACAGAATGTTCTTCGCACCCGAAATAAGGTTGTGATCCAAAAGCGGCGAATGCAACGAAGCCTCGGCGGCCTCCTCGGCACGATTCTCGCCACGACCCACCGCCACAGCCATGTGGGCGCGACCGCTGTTGCGCATTACCTTCGACACATCGGCAAAATCGACATTCACAAGGTTGCTCTCCACGGTGATGATCTCGGCGATACCCTTGGTGGCGGCCGCCAAAATATCATCGGCCTTGCCAAAGGCCTGTTTCAAGGACAGACGACCGTAAATAGCCACGATATTCTCGTTGTCGATCACCAGAAGCGAATCGACATTCTGACGCAACTCGTCGATACCGCGCTGCGCCTGTTCGTAGCGGATCTTACCCTCGACGATCAGCGGCGAGGTGACGATGGCCACGGTCAGAAGCCCCATCTCCTTGGCCAGTTTGGCGATGACGGGCGATGCTCCCGTACCCGTACCGCCACCCATACCTGCCGTGATGAAGATCATCTTGGTGCCGTTCTCCTCCAGTTTCTGGCGGATGGCGGGCAGCGACTCCACGGCTGCACGGCGACCCACCTCAGGGTCGTTACCTGCACCCAGACCTTCGCCCATACAGATTTTGGTTTCCACGGGACTCTTGTCCAACGCCTGCTGATCGGTATTGCAGATCATGAAGGTCACGTCGCGAATACCCAGACTGTACATGTGATTCACGGCATTGCCTCCCGCACCGCCGACACCGACCACCGAAATGATCGAACCACGGTCCGATGCTGCACGAATCTCCGACATTAAATCATCTGTCATATCTCTTATTTTTTTATTCTCGTTAATTTTTATCAAAACGACTTACAACTCGTCATCCTCGTCGCTCGATGTCATCTGGTTGTTGATCTGCTGTACCTTCACCTTCAGTCGGTCGATCCAACTCGTCTTCTTGGGTTTCACCACGGGTTCCGGTTCCGGTTCGGGTTCGGGTTCGGGTTTTGCCGGTTCTTCCGCAGGTGTGGCAGGAGCGACGGGGGCGGGTTGTTCGGCAGACCGCCCGGCAGGTTGTTCCGCTTCGGCGGGCTGCTCCGCTTCCGTCGGTTTCTCGGTCTCAGGTTCGGGACGCTCGACCAGAACACTCGACACACCGAGTTGTGCGCCGCGCAACAACAGACCCGTCACGGTCGTATAGGAAGGATCGTCGAGAAACTGCGCCGTCTCGTCCGAGAATCCGATTTCGGGCAGTGCCACACGCACTTCCATGCCCATCACACGGCGGAACAATTCATCGAGGTTCTTCAAACGCGACGAACCGCCCGTGAGGACGATACCGTAGGCCAGTTTGTCGTAATATCCCGAATCGCGGATCTCCTGCATGACATACTCCACAATGTCCGTGGCGCGCGCCTCGATCGCGGCGGCGATGTTGCGGATCATGAACTCCTTCGTGTCGCGCCCCGTGTGTCCGTTCAGACGGATCATGCGGTCTTCGGGTGCGAGATCGGCAACCGCCGAACCGACCTGCACCTTGATCTTCTCGACCACCTTCTCAGGGACACCCATCGAGCGGATGTCGTGATTGATGGCCGAAGCACCCATGGGAATGGTGGCGATGTAACGCACCACGTTGCGGTAGTAAACCGTCACATCGGTCAGTTCCGCACCGACATTCACGACGGCGACACCCTCCTCCTTCTCGTCGGGAATGAGGATCGACTCGCCCATGTAGAGGGCATTGGGAAGCACATCGAGGATGTTGATCTTCATGCGCTTGAGAGCCAACTCCAGACGTTGCATGGGGGTCTTCTGGCACAGAATGAAGTTAAATGTGGAAGAGAGTTTGCGGGTGAACGATCCCTCAGGATTCTCCACCTCCTGATTGTCATCGACGATATAGTTCTGCGGGACGCGATCCATGATGATCTCCCCTTCGGGAGCCTGCACGTTGCGCATACGGTCGAACAGACCCTGCACATCGTTGTGGTTCACGCCGTTGTCGGGATCCGATGCGAAAACGTGGTCCGTATGACGGGCACAACGGACAAATTCGCCCGAAATACCGGCATAGGCCTCCGTAATGCGGATACCCAGTTCTTTCTCTATTTTGGTGATTACCTCGCGAATGGATTGTCCGACCAGTTCGATGTTTTCGATCTGACCGGCACGCATACCCCGGGCATGCGTCTGGACAATACTCACAACATCGAGCAATCCCTGCTCGTTTTTCTCCGCGATGGCAACCGTGACATTCATGGAGCCAAGATCGATGGCAATTACATAATTCTTTCTTTCCACGACTAACTCTATTTTATTCCTCTTCGAAACTACTTATCTTTTACAAATCACCTGATTGTCATATCGAACATCTATGCTCCGGTAATAATTCCACCCGATGCGGCTCAGCCCCTTGCGATAGAAACGCTCAAGGCGTTCGAATTTGCGACCGAAATCGTCCAAACGTCCGAAACGGATCCGAAAGTCGCCGCTGCGCGGGATGAGATCCACCTCCAAGGCTCCGGCCGGAGTCGATCGTGCCACGATCTGAACCACTTCCGACCTCCAAAAAGAGTCTGATTCGACATGTTCTACAAAGGTAAGGAGTTTCACGAAATCTTCGTAGTTTTTTTGCAATTTTTTTTGCATCATTTTACGACTTTCCTGCTGACGCGCAATTTGTTTGACCGTATCCTGATACAATCCGCGGATGTAGCGGAATCGGCGGCGGTTCATCTTCTTTTCACGGCGCAGTTTCACCACCCGTTTGTCGAACTCCTCCTCGCTTTCGCCGAGCCACCATTTGCGCTTGATGAAGCGGCGGCGTTCCTTACGCATCGAATCCGCATAGTTGTCCATCCACTGGTAAAAGGGGCGTTTCGATTTTTCCAAATCGCTGATTTCCAGATCAAGATCACCAAGCCTCCGAAGGATATGCTCTCGAACCGATCCCTTGTATTCCCTTGGAAAAGGCGGCGCATAGTCACCCGTCACCACCGGTACATAGACCGACGCAAGGGGCGGAGCGACAAACGTATAACCCGACCGTGTCACATAACTGTTGCGGCGGTCGCTCATCAGGCGATAGACGGGTTCGCGTTGCGAGAGTTTGATCCGCAAAATACCTTCGTTGGTGACATACGCCACCGCTTTTTCGACAAATCCGTCGCTCATGATCAGGCGTTCGATACGGTCGCAATCCACCTTGTCGATCTGCTCGCCGACGGTCGGGATTTTCGCCCGTTCGATCTGACGACGCACGCGGTCGGCGGTCACCAGAAAACCCATCTCGGAACTGTCCCTCAGTTCGATCTCCAACCGTGCGATTTTCCTGTGGGCACGCAGATCGCCGCGCAACACGACCGCAAGGATCACGTAGCACACCACGCCGCCCCAGAGCAGCAACCAAAGCACCTGTCGGAAGATGGGTTTCATCGCCGGAATTAACTTTTCAGTTTCAGTTTTTCGGCAATCGCCTTACAGCAGACGTCGATGTTGCCCGCACCGAACGTGATGACCACATCGGTCGGCATCGCATAGAGCATATCTGCCAGATCCTCACGCTCGACGATCTTCCACGGAGCGGTCACCAGACGGCCGATCATCTCCGACGAAACACCCTCGACAGGCTCTTCACGGGCGGGGTAAATCGGCACGAGGATCACCTCGTCGGCATGCGACAGAGCCTCGGCAAATTCGCGGTACAGGTCGCGCGTACGGGTATAGAGATGGGGCTGGAAAACAGCCGTCACACGCCGTCCGGGGAACATTTTCTTGACCGACGTAAGCGTTGCCGCCAACTCGTTGGGATGGTGGGCGTAGTCGTCCATATAGACCTGACGCGGGGTATTCACCCAGAAATCGAAACGGCGTTTTACGCCCGAAAACGAAGCCAGTGCCTCGCGCACTTTATCGTGGTCGAGAGCCACGCCTTCGTGCCGGGCGGCGCACCACACGGTTGCCACGGCTGCCACCGAATTTTCGATGTTCACCCATCCGGGAACGCCCAGTCGGCACTTTTCGATCGTCGAATCGGGCATCACCAGATCATACTGATAATGACCGCCTTCCAAGAGTTTCACGTTTCGGGCATAGAAGTCGCACGGCTCATCGTAAGAGTAGCGGTAAGTCGTGCATTCGAGGTCGTGCAGGGGCAGTTCGAGTCCCTGTTTGATAATGAGTGCACCCCCCTTGCGGATCTGTGCGGCAAATTGCGCAAAGGCCTTTTTGACCTCCTCGTGCGTGCCGTAGATATCCAAATGATCGGGATCTGCCGACGTGATCACTGCCACATCGGGATAGAGGCGCAGGAACGAACGGTCAAACTCGTCGGCTTCAACCGCAAGACGGTTGCCTCCGCCCAATACCAGATTCCCGTCGAAATTCTTCGACAATCCGCCGAGGAAAGCCGATCCGCCACCCGTCAGCGTGCGGTTCAACCACGCCACAAGGGTCGAGGTCGAGGTTTTGCCGTGCGTACCCGACACGGCCATGACGTATTTGCCCTCGGCAAGGTGGCCGAGCATCTGCGAACGCTTCTCGATCTTATAGCCGTGTTCGCGGAAATAGCAGAACTCCTTATGGTCGTGCGGAACGGCGGGCGTAAATACCACGAGCGTATCCTCCGCCGAACGCATATCCGCGGGAATCAGGTCGATATTCTCCTCATAGTGGATCTCTGCGCCCTCCTCTTCGAGGCGGTGCGTCAGGGGTGTCGCCGTACGGTCATAGCCTGCCACGTGCCACCCTTCGTGGAGAAAATAGCGCGCCAAGGCACTCATGCCGATTCCTCCGATTCCCAAAAAATATATTTTTTTCATCTTTTCTATTTTAGCAATTTTACGATTTCATCGACGATGTCCTCGGCGGCACGGGGACGCGCCAAAAGTTCGATGTTGCGCGTCATACGCTCCTTGCGCGCCTCATCCCGTGCAAGGTCGATGGCGCACTCCATGGCGTGCTCCTTACAATCGCGGTCTGCAACGAGCAGAGCGGCATCCTTCTCGGCCAGTGCACGCGCATTTTTCGTCTGGTGATCCTCCGCGACATTCGGCGAGGGGATGAATACCACGGGTTTGGCAACCAGACACAACTCCGACACGGTATTGGCACCGCTACGCGACACCACCACATCGGCGGCGGCATAAGCATAGTCCATACGTTCGATAAATGCGCCCTGCCATACGTGTTCGGCGGGGTGTTCCTTCAGGAAGGCCTGCATCTCCTTCTGGTAGTATTTACCCGTCTGCCAGATGACCTGCACGGGGGCTTTGCCCTCGGTACGCAAGATCCACGCCTTCATCATCTCGTTCATCGAGCGCGTACCGAGCGAACCGCCCACGACGAGTATCACGGGAAGATCCGGCGTAAATCCATAATACTTCAATGCCTCGCCGCGATCGGCACCCTCTTGCGAGAAACGTCCGCGCAACGGATTACCCGTCATCGTGATCTTTTCGGCGGGGAAGAAGCGTTCCATGTGGTCATAAGCCACACAGATGCGTTTTGCCCCCTTTGCCAGAATCTTATTGGTCAGTCCGGCGTAGGAGTTTTGTTCCTGAATGAGGGTCGGCACTTTCAGTCGCTGAGCCGCCCACAGCACGGGCGCACTTGCGTAACCGCCGAAACCGACACAAATATCGGCCTTGAAACGGCGGATTGTCCGGCGTGCCATACGGATGCTCTTCAATACTTTGAACGGCACCAGCAGGTTATGCCAGTCCATACGGCGTTGCAGACCCGCAATCGGCAATCCGACAATCTTATAGCCCAGCGCAGGCACTTTTTCCATCTCCATCTTCCCCTCGGCACCCACAAAAAGGATGTCCACATCGTCACCGAAACGGCGTTTCAAAGCCTCGGCAACAGCAACGGCGGGATAGATGTGGCCACCTGTTCCACCACCCGAAACAATTATTTTTTTCATTGGTCTATTCCTTATTATTCTTATTTTGGTTTGGTTTCACGGTTCGGGGACTATTACCCTCCTGCCCATGAAAAAATAAGATTTTGACAATCCCTCTAAATCTCCCTTTGAAAAGGGAGACTTACGGCTCCGCTCCTCATTGGTTTACTCCTTATTTCTTTTCTTACTCTTTGGCTTCCATGAGTTGGGGTATTTTACCCTTCTCCCCATGAAAAAAACAAGATTTTGACAATCCCTCTAAATCTCCCTTTGAAAAGGGAGACTTACGACTCCGCAATCCATCGGGAATTTACCTTTACTATTTTTTTATCGGACGCCTCGCTTTGCAAACGAAATCCGCCGACCATTCCTATATAAATTACCGCACAAATTTCCATGCCACGCCTTACACGCCCGCGGCCGCAATCGGCATCGGTGCTTCCGCGCCCATCATACCGTGCAATTTGATCAGCATTTTCCTTGCCCAAGCAATTTCCTGCCCCACAAACTCACTGTTATATTTCCACAGCAGTTCCGTCTTATAAATATCGGTGGAGACGCCGCCCATACCGCTCAATTTATTGATATAATCCTTCAGCAAGGCAACGGCTTTCTCCCGTTGGTTCATTCTCAGATTCACGATGATCTCGATCCGATCCGCCGACACCGGTTGTCCGATCGCCTTGGCTTCGGCCAGCAAATCCAATATCTCACGGTTGGATTCCTCCGTGTTCGACATGGCCAAAAGACATTTCGCCTTCAAGATATAATCATCCGCCGTCGCCACATGGTTCTCGATATTCTGATCCAAAAACTTTACACACCGGGCAAATCGTCGATCCGCATATTTCAGCATGGCCTGATTGGTCACTGCAAAAGAAACCATCTGCTCAAAAGCGACATCATCCAATTTCTCTGGTTCGCCACATTGTTTGATACGCGCATTCAGACTGTGATACCCTTCCGAAGCAGCATACAGCGAATTATTACACTCCTGAAGATACAACTCTTCGATATGATTTAAAGCCGTAGAAAGCGCATTTTTGTTGTACCCCAGCAACTCCAAAATCTGAAGTGCCACCCGATCTGCCACTCTTTTCTGCCCATAATCATACACCATCCCGAAATGTTTAAGCATTTTTCTTCGTATCTCCGAAGACGATTCCGAAGTTGTCACTTCAGAATTTTCTACCGGAGTAACAACTACTCCCGATCCGAATAATATTGATAACAAACGTACCTTAAATTCATCATCTTGAGCACTTCTCGTAGTAATATCAATATTTTGGAAGCCGTGATCCAAGACGAAATGCGCAATTTCACAAGCCAAAACAGCCACCAGTTCATCCTCCGAATGCAACACAGACAACAATCCCGTATTGAGGATTATCGTTCCATTCGGATAAACGCCAACGAAAGGTATAGGATCCTGTTTAAGCACAATATTGATTTGCGTAGATCGCCCATCAAGCAATCGCTTCGGCATAATCTTATAGGCAAGATCATAAATATAACTCTTCAAATAGGGATCTTCAAACTCAAAACCGTATTTTTGAATTTCCCGTACATAGACAAGCACATCCTCCGCCATTTTTTCTCGCAGATCGGTTTGGAAGCCGACTTTACCAAGAGAACCGATAACCTTATTGATGACCTTACCATCCCAAAGACTCTGAATATCATCATAATGGAAATCAAACATATCATCAAGATTTTGATAAATTTCAAAGTTGAAACCCGTACTGTCGTCAATCAAAAAAAATTGCTCTCCGACAAAACCCTGACCGACATATTTTTCATGCGTAAGTCGTGTGAAATGTACCTCGGTGCCTTCCTTCACCTTCTTCACACTTTGAAGCATGGTCGCACGCAGATCCACATCAAACGTGGTCTGTGCAAAGCCCGAACTCAAAGAGAATACACTCAGGAGAAGAATCAAAAATTTAAAATGTTTCATGTCAATCACTTTTTATATTCATTTTCGGACAATTTCATGCGTCACCTTCCCCAACTGCCTCTGTCCAAATTTCGATATCCGATGGCCTCGGCGATATGTGCCACACCGATCTCGGCAGCCCCCTCCATGTCGGCAATCGTTCTTGCCACCTTAAGGATACGGTCGTAGGCTCGTGCCGACAAATCCAATCGGGTCATCGCACGCCCCAGCAAATCCGCTCCTGTCGCATCGAGACGGGCGTATTGTTTCAACAATCCGGTGGACATCTGCGCATTGCAATATACGCCCCGAACATCTTTAAATCGCTTTCTCTGAATGGATCGCGCCGCAATCACCCGTTCGCGGATCTGCGCACTCGTCTCCGCATGCGCCTCTCCCGCAAGGGCTTCCAAGGGCACGGGGGTCACCTCGATCTGCAAGTCGATGCGATCCATCAGAGGGCCCGAAATACGGTTCATGTAGCGTTGCACGGCACCCGGCGAACAGCAACACTCCTTCGTGGGGTGGTTGTAATAACCGCACGGGCAGGGGTTCATCGCCGCCACCAGCATAAAGTTGGCGGGATATTCCACGCTGTATTTTGCACGCGAGATGGTGATCCGCCGATCCTCCAGCGGTTGGCGCAGCACCTCCAGCACGTTACGCCCAAATTCGGGCAACTCGTCCAAGAACAGCACGCCGTTATGTGCCAGCGACACCTCCCCCGGACACGGTGACTGACCGCCGCCGATGATGGCGACCTGCGAGGCCAAGTGATGCGGAGCACGGAACGGACGGCACGACATCAGTCCGCCCTCGAAATCCGTCTTGCCTGCCACCGAATGGATTTTGGTGGTTTCGAGTGCCTCCTCACGGCTCAACGGAGGAAGGATCGACGGCAGACGGCGTGCCAGCATCGTCTTGCCCGATCCGGGCGAACCGATCAGGATGATGTTGTGTCCGCCCGCGGCGGCCACCTCCATGGCGCGTTTGACGTATTCCTGCCCCCTTACATCGGCAAAATCGTCCTCATAGGCACTGCTTTGAAGATCACATTCCCCGATTGCGGAAGACACGGCGGGGCGGATTTCGACCTCGCCGTTCAGATAATCAATCGTCTGGCGGAGATTCTCCACCCCGACAACCTCGATGCCGTCCACCACAGCCGCCTCCACGACATTCTCCCGTGCCACGACAAGACGTTTCAGACCCGCCTTTCGGGCACAGAGCGCAATGGGCAGAATACCGTGTACGGGGCGCACCGTGCCGTCCAACGACAACTCGCCCGCAAACATCATCGCGTCCAACTCCCCGGAGTTGATGCGCTGCATCGCCGCGAGGATTCCGATGGCAATCGGCAGGTCGAATGCCGCACCTTCCTTGCGCAGGTCGGCAGGGGCAAGGTTTACCACGACTTTCCGTCCCGACATCCGCTCGCCCGAATTTTCAAACGCCGCACGGATGCGCTGCTCGCTCTCCTTGACGGCATTGTCGGGAAGTCCGACCAGATACATGCCCAATCCGCCTCCGGCAATATTGACCTCGACGGTCACTGTCACGGCATCAATACCGACAATGGCTGCTGCATGAGTTGAGACAAACATAACATTCCGAACGATTAAAATGGGGCTTCGTCATCCAATTTCCGTGAAGCATTGACATCAAATTCTGCACTCATCGACGACCCCAACCCGCCGCTCATCGCAGAGGAAGTTCCTCCGAACGAAGAACTTGCATAGTCGTCGTAGGCCTGTTGTTCCTGTCGGGCTTCGGACGGGGGCAACATCGACTCGTCCATATCGACAAATCGGGCCTGCTCCTTCAGGAAGCGCAGTTTCACATCGCACACGGCACCGTTACGGTGCTTGGCGATGATGATCTCGGCCAGACCTGCCGTCGGCATGCCGTTTTCGTCGGTCGTGATGCCGTAGTATTCGGGACGGTGGATGAATGCCACGATGTCGGCATCCTGCTCGATGGCACCCGACTCACGAAGGTCGGACAGTTGCGGTCGTTTCGAACCGCCGCGCATTTCGGTGGCACGGCTCAACTGCGACAGGGCGATGATCGGCACGTTCAACTCCTTGGCGATGGCTTTCAGGGTACGCGAGATAAAGGCCACTTCCTGCTCTCGGTTACCCTTCGAATCCTGATTGCCGGTCATCAGCTGCAAGTAGTCGATGATGATGATCTTGATGTCGTTGTGTATTTTCAGACGGCGAGCCTTCGAGCGGAACTCGAATACGGACAACGCCGGTGTATCGTCAATGTAAAGCGGAGCATGACCCAACGGTTTGGTGGCGGCCTCCAGGTGTCGCCACTGCTCGGGGGTCAGTCGTCCCGACTTCACGTCATTGCCCTGCAAACCCGTTTCGGCGATGATCAGACGCATCATCAGCTGCACGGCCGACATCTCCAACGAGAAGAAAGCCACTCCCTGCTCGTGATCGACCGCCATGTTGCGCGCCATCGACAACACGAAGGCGGTTTTACCCATCGAAGGACGGGCGGCGATGATGATCAGATCGGAGAGTTGCCATCCGAGCGTCACGCGGTCGATCGACATGAAACCCGAAGGTACGCCGTTGAAGGCACTCGCATTTTTCGAGGCCTCCTCGATCTGCTCCAACGCCTTCGCCAGAATGTCTTTCGAAGACTGCACCGAGCGTTTGACGTAACCCTCCGACACCTTGAAAATCTCGCTCTCGGCAAATCCGATCAGGTCGGTCACATCGGTCGATTCGTCATAGGAACGACGCTGGATCTCCGTCGCCGAACGGATCAACTCGCGCTGTACGAATTTCTGGGCAATGATCTTGGCATGGAACTCCACATTGGCGGCCGATCCGACCTTCTGGGTCAGTTGTGCAAGATAAGCCGCGCCACCCACCTTTTTCAGCTCGTTTTTCGACTTGAGGTGTTCGGTGACGGTATAGAGGTCGATGGGTTTCAGATCTTGCGACAACTCCATGATCGCCTTGTAGATCAGACGGTGCTCCTCGGTGTAGAACGCATCGGGAACCACGTAGTCCTGTACGGAGATGATGCTGTCCTTTTCGAGCATCAGGGCACCGAGGACGGCCTCCTCCAGTTCGACGGCCTGAGGGGGTACGTTTCCGCTCGTTGCGGTCAATGCTTCGTAAGCCTCCCGATTGCGGGAAGAAGGGGTATATTCTTTTGCCATGTCAAAGGGTATAATTCAGAGTTCAAAATTAGCAAAACCTGCGGAGAATCGCAAGGATGCGGCCGACGGAATCAATCCCGCAAACCGATTTCACGACGCGAGACCGCCAAAGCGGCGATGCTGATCCGACAATCGGGGACGGCATCCAGAAGAGCCGAGGCTGCGGCAAGCATCGTACTGCCCGTCGTAAAGACATCATCGACCAGAAGGATGTGCCGTCCGGCGAGTTGTTCGGGGTGTTTCACGCGGAAAGCCCCCTCGACATTTGCGGCACGTTCACGGCGCGAGCGGAGTGCCTGACTGCGGGTGTTGCGGCGACGTTTCAGATGCGTGCGATCGACCCTGACGCCCAACTCCGAGGCGATGCCTTCGGCAAGGTATTCCGATTGGTTGTAGCCCCTCAGACAGCGTTTCCACGGGTGCAGCGGGATCGGGATGACCACATCGACATCCCGATAAAGTCCTCCCGCGTGCAGTTCACGGCCGTACCACGCCCCCATGGAGCGTGCCAGCGACCAACGTCCGTGGTATTTGAACGAATGGATCAGATCGCGCCATCCGCTTCCGTGGCGGAAAAACAGAAAGGCCGAAGCGTGTTGTACGGGGAGGAAATTACGGCAGTGCAGCCATACGGGATTCTCCTCCTCCGAGGCAAAACCCGTCCGCGGAGCCGACATGCGGCAGACGGTGCAGACCGCGTGTTCGCCTTCGAGCAGCCGGTCGCCGCACACGGCACACCGCGCGGGCGCAAAGAGCGACCACAAATCACTGAGGATCGACATCGGCGACAAGGGTTACGGATTTAAATTCCGATTTCGAATGCAGCGCGTCGATCTCCCCGCAAAGCAGTTCGCGGGCACGCACGGACGAGGCTCCGTGTTCTATTTTGAGCAGGAGTTCCACCAGAAATTCCCCGCGGATGCGATCCACGGGAGGTGCCATCGGCCCCAAGACACGCCGTCCGAATCGGGCGCGAAGGCGCGATGCCAATTCGCAGACGGCACGGCGCAAAAGGTCGGGATCTTTATGACGCAACGTAAGGCGCGTCAGGCGGGCATAGGGCGGATAGAAGAACGCCTCGCGTTCGGACAACTGCTGACGTGCCATCGCCTCATAATCGCCCTCCACGACCTGACGCAACACGGGATTGGCGGGTTCGGAGGTCTGGATGACCACCTCGCCCCCGTCGCTGCGTCGTCCGGCACGCCCCGCCACCTGCATCATCAGCTGGAAGGCGCGTTCCGAAGCGCGGAAATCGGGATTGTGCAACAGATTGTCGGCATTGAGGATGCCGACGAGCGACACCCCGTCGAAATCGAATCCCTTGGTGATCATCTGCGTACCGATCAGGATGTCGATCCTCCGTGCCGCAAAATCGTCGATGATGGCGTTGTAGGCGCGTTCCGAAGTGACCGTATCACGATCCAGACGCGCCACACGGGCTTCGGGGAAGAGTTTTACGATCTCCCCGGCAATCTTCTCCGTACCGAACCCCATGGCGGTAAGGTCGGCGACCTGACACGCCGGGCAATGTGCCGGCACGGGGGTCGTATAACCGCAATAGTGGCAGACGAGTTTTTCGCCCGCCTTATGGTACGTGAGGGTCACGTTGCATTCGGGACAGCGCGCCGTCCATCCGCAATCCGTGCAGGTCACATAGGGCGAGAACCCGCGCCGATTCTGAAACAGCATGACCTGTTCGTGGCGTTCGAGGCGTTCGCCGATCTTGTCCAAAAGGGTTTTATTGAAATGCGACTTGCGCTCACCGCGCCGGGCCGCACGAAGCGTATCCGAAAGAATGATCCGCGGAAGCCGTCCCTCGCCGTAGCGTTCCGTGAGGGCGGCATAGCCGTATTTCCCGCTGCGGGCATTGAGCCATGTTTCGAGCGAGGGGGTTGCACTGCCCAGAAGGGTATGTCCGCCGAACAGGTGCGCCGTCATCACGGCACAGTCGCGGGCATTGTAGCGCGGGGCGGTGTCCGTCTGTTTGTAGCCCGAATCGTGCTCCTCATCCACGATGGTCAGTTGCAGGCGTTTGAGCGGAAGGAACAGTGCCGACCGCGCCCCCACGACAAATTCGCCCCCCTCGGAGCGATTCAGACGCAAATAGGTTTCCGTGCGCCGTTGGGGTGATATTTTCGAATGATAAGCCAGCACACGACTGCCGAAAATGCGCTCCATGCGCTCGATGAGTTGTGCCGTGAGGGCGATTTCGGGGACGAGCAACAGCACATCACCCCCACCCTGCAACACCTCGGCAATCAGGTGGATGTAAATCTCGGTTTTGCCCGATCCCGTCACACCATGGAGCAGTGCCGTATGTTTTCCCGCACGGAAATCCGCCCGAAGGTGTTCCAAGGCCTCGGCTTGGTGGGGCGTCAGGGTCGGCAGGCGGAAGCAGATCCGCCCTTGCTCGAAACTCCGTTCGCGTTCGACGGAGGTGACATATCCTTTTCGCCGGAGGGTATGGAGGATCGACCCGTCGGCCGAAAGCAGACGGCGCGCAAGTTCGCCCGCCTCGTTCCGTCCCTCGGCATCGGGCGCGGCGATCTCCAGCAAAGCCTCATACTGACGGGGGGCGCGACGCGCGAGTTTTTCAAAGACCTCGTTCAGCCGATCCTCGTCCCGCAATTCATCGCTCAAGCGGTAGCAGGTCTCGGTTTTGGGGCGGTATTCGCTTTGGAAGAACTCCTCCTCGCTGTGTCCCGACGATTTCATCATGCGGGGCAGTGCCACGCGCATCACCTCGCCCAGCGTGCATATATAGTACTCCGAAATCCACTCCCAGAAGCGTTGCTGGAGCGGAGTGACCAGCGGCCGCTCGAAAACGATGTGATGCACCCGTTTGATACGGTCGAAATCGGGTTTCTCGTCGTGCAGACGCCACACGATACCCGTATAGTAGCCCCTCATGCCGAACTGCACGGCAACCGCCTGTCCCACAACGAGCGTCATGTCATCGGGAACGGCATAGGTGTAGGTCGGCTGCGCCAACGGGAGCAGTATGTCTGCAAAATGTGCCATAGCGAGGTGCAAGATACAAAAAAAACTGCGCCCGACACAATCGGACGCAGTTATAATCAAAACCTGAAAGAACGGATCAGACCTTATTCAGCGCGTCGAAGCCCTTACCATAGGCACCCATGACGGAACCCACCGTAATGAAGGCATCGGGATCGACCGTCTTGACAAAACGCAGGATCAGCGGAGCCTCGAATTTACGGCAAACGACCATGACGATCTTGCCGCTCTTTTTCGTGTACCAGCCCTGTGCGTCGATCATCGTGACACCGCGGTGCATCTCGTTGGTAATGGCATCCGCCATCTTGTTGTAATCGGGCGTGACGATCAGAATCTGACGCGACTGCTTGTTACCCGACATCAGGGCATCGGCCGTATAGCCCACGACCACCGTCATGATGAAACCGTAGATGATGACACTGAAATCGTAGCCTACGAACAGAGCAGAACCGATGATACAGGCATCCGTACAGATCAGGATACGGCCGTAGTTCACGTTGCGGAATTTCTGGATGATCAACGCCACGATATCCGTACCACCCGTCGTACCGCCTTGAGAGAAGCATATTGCGATACCCATACCGGCAAAGATACCACCCAAAACCATCGGCAGCAGAGGATCCTGACCTTCGGGGAAGATGTGGAAATTCTGAATATAGCCCGAATCGTAGAGCAGCCACTGCCAGAAGTTCATGCCCAAACCGATCATCGCCACCGAGAACACGGTCTTGGGGCCGAAGTTCCAGCCGACGATCAGACCGCCGATGATCATCAGAATACCATTGACGACAAACACCATCGTACCCACTTGGATATCAATATCGAAAAGGAGTTTTATGGCCTTGGTCGTCACCAGCGCGAAACCGCCGGCACCGCCACTGGTACAATCATAAGGAAGAACGCAGGCGATCCATCCGAATGCGTAAAGCATCATCGCCAGAAACATCACGATATATTCCTTGATCGCGATGAGGACTTGTTTAACTGTCAAACCTTTCATAGATTCAGGTATTTTTTACAATTTGTGCGCAAAGTTATAAAAAATTTCTCCTTGATGTACATTCAAACGCTCCAATCTTTCCTCCAAAAGCAAGAATAGTTGGTCTTTCTTAACTTTTTGCCAAACGCTCCGATGCAGGAATCGGGGCGGTGCGGAGGAAACAAAACGCTCTACCACAAGCGTAGGACGCAATCTGCGGAGGATTTCCACGGCCAAAGCGACATACTCTTCGGGTGTCCAAAATCGGAACTTGTCGGGACAGAGGTCATACTCCTTCGCCAAGGGTGTGTCGCGGAAAATCTGCAACTGATGGAACTTGACCGACGTGAGCGGGAGGCGGTTGATGCGGTCGCACTGATCGAGCAGCATCTCGTCGCTCTCGCCGGGAAAGCCCAAAATAAAATGACCTGCCGTGAAGATCCCTCTTCGGGCGGTCTCCTCGACGGCTCGTTGTGCCGCGGCGAAATCATGGCCGCGATTGACCCGTCGGAGGGTCTCGTCACAGGTCGATTCGATGCCGTACTCCACCGTGATGTGGGTTTTTGTGGCAAGGTCGGCCAGATAGTCGAGTTTACGATCGTCCACGCAGTCGGGGCGCGTCCCGATCACAAGACCCACGACCCCCTCGACCGACAGAGCCTCTTCGTACAGACGGCGCAGGGTATCGAGGTCGGCATAGGTATTTGAAAACGACTGAAAATAGACAAGATACCGCCCGACATCGGGATAAAGTCGTCCGAAAAACGCCTTCCCTTCGGCGATCTGTTCTCCCAGAGGTTTTCGGGACATGCAATAGGAGGGTGTAAACGCTCCGTTGTTACAGAACGTACACCCTCCCATAGAGATTCGTCCGTCACGATTCGGGCAGGAAAAACCCGCATCCACGGATATTTTTTGGACACGCCCCCCGAAAAGGGACTCCATGAAGCGCGAATAGGAATTAAAACGCCTCGAATCCCCCCACGGATAGCGCATTGCGCAATCTTTAGAAGTTCCAGTCACGCGTGTTGAACGACTTCTTCGGTGCGTTGGGTACGTTGGTGAAGAACTTGTGACCCGTCAGACGTTCCACTTCCTCAACCGTCTTGAACATACCCTTCGACTCGAAGTTGTTCGGACGAACGACCTCGCTCTTCGAGTAGGTCTTGTGACGCACCCAGATGCAGATCGTCTGCAACTCGTCGGCCGTACAGTCGCCGACCCATTTCTTCACGCCTTTCTTGGCCTTCAGAAGCACGGTGTAGTAGTGCGACGGGATCTCCGTTCCTTTCACAACCTTGCCGTGGTTCTCCCAATAGCAACCTACGATCTGATAGCACGTATCGTTCGAGTTTCTCCACTGGAGATCAACCCAGTCCTCGGCCGTGTTCCACTGACCGCCACCCGTGTTGAAGTAGGTTTGCAACTGGGGTGCGATGTTCGAGAAGTAGAACACCTGATGGTTGGTGGCTACCGTGCGGTTACGCTCGGCCGAACCCAGCATGTGACCGCGCGTATAACCCGACCACTTGCCGTTCTGCTCGCAATGGATGTCGGGGTCGGGCTTGTAGGCATCGTGACGACCTCTGCCGGCATAACTTACGTGAAGCGGTGCTGCAACCCACACGGGGCAGATCTTCGACTTCGAGTAGCAGGCCGTGAAGTTACGCGCCTTGTTGCCGCCCGCATAAATATCGGGGCAGAGGTGGTAAGCATAGAAATATTCGTTGTTCTTCTTCGCGAGATCCTCGTTGGGAAGTTCTGCCCAACCTTTGTATTTGGTGTTGGAATCGACACCCGGAACTTCGCCACCACCCTGTTTCTTGGTGGTGAACTTGCCGATGCCGCTCTTGAAGGTCTTGCCTCCGAACTCGATGCACAACTCGAACTCGTAAACCGTGGCGGGAATCAGACCGCTGACCTGTGCCTTGTAGAGGTTACCCTCAACCTGCGGCTTCACCTCACGCTTCAACGAGCCGTCGGGCTGGCGCAGCATGAAGTAAACCTTCGCATCGGCAATCGAGGCAAACTCTGCGGAACACAAAATATCAGCCGAGGTCTCGGTCACGTTCTCGAAACGGGGCGTGCCGAACTTGGGCTCGACGGAGGGTTCGGGCTGGGGTTCGGGCGTCTCGCCGCCGTTGCCTTCCTCAACCTTCGTCGCCATGACGTTGAAGAACTGGTTGTCACGACCCGAAACGCCTACGGTATAACCCGTAACCGTGATGGTCTTGTTGTTCCATGCGGGATCGACCATACCTTCCAGCGGATTTACGATGCTGCCCGTTGCGGTGGCTCCATCGACCTTCACATTATAGTAATACGACCCCGGATGTTTCGAGTTCTCCTGCATGGTCAGCACGCCCGTATATTTGATGTAGTCGATCGACAGGGGGGATTCGCCCTGACAGTAGGAGTCGATCTTGGCGGCATTCCATGCCGTGGGAACGGGCTGCGTAAATTCGCCGTCCTTGGTCTTCTCGATCGAAGTACCCTTACCCAACTGGATCATCTTGCCGTACTCGGCCGTAACGCCCGAAACCTTCACATAATCGCCGATCTTGGCATCGGTCACCTCATAGATATAGAGGATGCCCGTAGCGTCCTGAATCAGGAAACCGCGCTCGTGCTTGGCTACAACCTGACCCGAAACCTCTACCGTCTGGTTGGCACCGCCGGCAATCACGCTTGCGATGGTCGTGCCTTCGGGCTGGGGGTCGGGCTGGGGCTGGGGAGCCTCGCCGTCGAACGAGATGAGCATACCGCCCTCGCCCTCTTCCAGAACAAGATCGTCCATCGAGAAGACCAGTGCCTCCTTCGCCTCGAACTTCAGCGTCAGACTCGACACGTTGTCGGGCAGGGTGAAATCAACGACACAACGCACCCAGTAGGGATCGACACCGTCATCGCCACCGAGTTTCCGGTAAGCGACAGCACCCGACCAACCCGAACCGTTGCCCATCGTCAGGATGAATTTGTCTTCGGGAAATTCGTGAGCCCCCGAAACCATATTATTGTAGTTCACGCCGAACGTCAGGCGCAGTTTCCTGCTTGCGGCAATCGAAATGTCCTTCACCGAGAACTCGGCGGGCATCTTGCCGAAGAAAAGTTTGTTCATGCCCGAAGCACCGGCATAGCCTGCACTCATCGTTTCCGACCGGCGCACCGACATACCCGAAAACTCATACGACACGTTGCCTGCACCCGAACCCGTATGGTTCTTCCAAGCATCCGTCTCGTCCAGATAAGGCCAACCCGTCGAACCCTTTGCGACAGGGGCTTTATCGAAGTTGTTGCCATAAACGGGATTTTCCGAAGGATCGACGTCGATGGGAGCACCCTGCTGTCCGACCTCGACCATCTGCGGTTCGAACCAGTCGTACTTCAGCGCGATCTGAGCCGAACGAAGTACCGATTTGTTCTCCGCCACCGAGAAGAGGACCTTGCCGTCCTCGACCTTGAAGCCCGATATCCAGTCTGCTTCGGTCTCAACCTCGATCGAGACTTCCTCCACGGGATTCTCCAGCGTGTAGGCCAACTCAAATTCGCCTCCCTCAAACGGCACGGTGATCTTCTTGTCCGAAGTGATCGTCAGCACGGGATCGACCCCCTCGGCCGAAGTGGTCAGCATGAAATCCACACCGTTCATCTGGGTACCGTTCAGCACGACAAACGGGAATACGCGGTAGGTAGTGTTGGGCGTCAAACCTTTCAGATAAGCCGAAATAGTCCTGCCCTCAATTCGGCAGTCATCGGTCTTGAGCAGTTCGTCGCCATTCTCGGCCGTAAAATAGAAGCCGGCTTCGGCAGTCGCCAGCACACCCTCTTCGTAAGAGGTGCTGCATACGACCTTTGCGGAGGTTGCGCTGACATGTTCCACGCGTGCCGAATCGAACCAGCCGTTATACGACGTGGTTTCGTCATCGCTACACGAAGCGAACGTCACGGCCAAAACCGCAAGTGTCAAAAGGATAAATCTTTTCATGTTTTTTGTATGTTTGATGTTTTGTTTATTCCTTGTTCTTGGAGTCCATCCAGATGGTTACGGGGCCGTCATTGAGCAGTTCGACCTTCATGTCCGCACCGAAAACGCCCGTCCTGACCTCACGCCCCGAAAGTTCCGCAACTCTCCGACAGAAAGCCTCGTACAACGGTTTGGAAACGGGTTCGGGAGCCGCCTTGATGTAGGAGGGACGGTTGCCTTTGCGTGTCGAGGCCATCAGCGTGAACTGGCTCACCGCCAGAATTTCGCCGCCGACCTGTTGCACGTCGAGGTTCATCACGCCCTCCGCGTCGTCGAAAATACGCAGTTTGCACAACTTTGCCGCCAGATAATCAATATCTTCCGTACCGTCCTCCCCGCAAACGCCGACCAATACCAAAAGGCCGCCGCCGATTTGGGAATGCAGTTCTCCGCCGATAGTCACCGAGGCGTGTTTTACACGCTGAATCAAAAGACGCATATCCGAAAATTATTTGAGGTTTTTGAAACAGGCCCACAGGTTGTCGCCCTTGGGTACGGGAGCGGTGACCGTGACGGGTTCTTTTCGGACGGGATGTTCGAACGACATGCAACGCGAATGCAGCGAAATGCCTCCGTCGGGATTCGAACGGCGTGCGCCGTATTTCAGATCGCCGCGGATCGGGCAGCCGATTTTCGAGAGTTGGGCGCGGATCTGATGGTGACGACCCGTCAGCAGTTCGACCTCGACCAACGTATAGCGGCTGCCTGCACCCGCAATGCGGTAGCGCAGCCGTGCCAGTTTGGCATCGCCCTTCGGCGCATCGTACGCCCGCGAACGGTTCGCCCGCGCATCACGCCAAATGTAATGCACCAACTCGCCCTCCTCCTTTTCGGGAGCCGATTCGGTCAGTGCCCAATAGATTTTGCGGATCCGTCCTTCGCGGATCATCTCGTTCAGACGCACCAGAGCCTTCGAGGTCTTGGCAAACAGCACAGCCCCGCTCACCGGACGGTCGATACGGTGAACGACACCCAAGAATACGGCTCCCGGCTTTTGGTCGCGCATCTTGATGTAGGCCTTGATCTCGTCTTCCAGTGCCGCCTCTCCCGACGGATCGGGTTGCACCAGATCACCTGCGTGTTTGTTCACCACAAGCAGGTGGTTGTCTTCGTAGAGTATGTCTTCGGGTTGAAACATCCGTTTGAAATTACAGAATGAATGTAAAGGGGAGCAGAATCTCCGCCGAATCGACCATGGTGGCCGAATCGCGTCCGGTCATGTAGATTCGGAACGGGGTTTTCTGACGGCGTTGCACATCGACCAGCACCTGACGGCACTGACCGCAGGGATAGCACTCGCGCTCGTCGGGATTCGACGCAATGGCAAACGCCACGATCGGATCGTCGGCATGATTCGACTCCAAAAAGAAAAGCAACGACCGCTCGGCACACAGGCCTGCGGGATAGACTTCGCTTTCGAAGTTGCCGGCGGAGAGAATCTCACCGCTTTTCAATCGTGCCGCGGCACCCACATGGAAATGCGAATAGGGGGCATGAGCCTTTCGGGTGGCATCCTGCGCCGCTTTCACCACTTCGAGATCATCCGCCGGAATCTCTTTGAGCGAAGAGAAGCGGGTGTAACTGAGTTGTAATTCCTTTTTCATGATTCCAAACACCTGTTTTATAAAGGGGTGAACCACAAAGGTACGAAATAATTTCTCAAAAAGCGAAACCTTCGCCCCCGCTTTTTTACACAACTTACACGGACAGAGCAAAAAAGACATCGGTTCTCGTGATCCGACGTCTTTTTACACAAGCACATACGAACAAAGCCGACCCCACTCGGAGATCGACTGTATTCTTTAATTTCGGACGGGCCTAATTAAGCGTACTTAAAGGTAGACTCACACGAAACGGTCAGCTTTTTGCGACCTTTTGCACGACGTGCAGCCAACACCTTACGGCCTTCTGCCGTAGACATGCGCTGACGGAAACCATGCTTGTTGATTCTCTTTCGGCGCGAGGGCTGGTAAGTTCTTTTCATTGCCATAGCTGTATAGTTTTATTTGTTTTATACATTTTTACGGATTGCAAAAGTACAACAAAAAAGTCATCCGCAAAAATTTTTCACAAAAAAAGTTCATAAAGAGCGGAAAAAGAGGGAAATCTTGCTAACTTTGTAAACAGTCGAATGACTTTTCACCCCAAATTTCACAGACAATGGCTATTTTCAAAGTTGAAGGAGGTCACCGCCTCCACGGAGAAATCACTCCTCAGGGAGCCAAAAACGAAGCGTTGCAGATCATCTGCGCCACGCTGCTCACTCCCGAAAAAGTCACCGTCCGCAACATTCCCCGCATCCTCGATGTACTCCAACTCATCGAACTGCTCCGGAAAATGGGTGTCGAGGTCGAACAACTTTCCGACGATACCTATACGTTCGCCGCACGCGACATCGACTTCGATTATCTGCGTTCGGACGATTATCGCAAACGTTGCACCCGTCTGCGCGGATCGGTCATGCTCATCGGCCCGATGCTGACCCGTTTCGGCATCGGTTTCATCCCAAAACCCGGCGGAGACAAGATCGGCCGCCGCCGTTTGGACACCCACTTCATCGGTCTTCGCAAATTAGGGGCCGAACTCGACTACGAGGACGGCGACACGGTTTTCACGATCAAGGCGAAAAACGGTCTGAAAGGCACCTACATGCTTCTGGACGAGGCCTCCGTGACGGGTACCGCCAACATCCTTATGGCGGCCGTTCTGACCAAGGGTACTACCACCATATATAATGCCGCCTGCGAACCCTACCTGCAACAGTTGTGCAAGATGCTCAACCGCATGGGCGCGCGCATCACGGGCATCGCATCGAACCTGCTGACCATCGAAGGTGTCGATTCGCTGGGCGGAACGACCCACACGATGCTCCCCGACATGATCGAGATCGGCTCGTTCATCGGCATGGCCGCCATGAACCAGTCCGAACTGACCATCCGCAACGTCTCGTTCGAAAACCTCGGCATCATCCCGCAGCAGTTCGCCCGCATGGGTATTCATTTCGAGCAGCGCGGTGACGATATTTACATCCCGCAACAGGATCACTACTCGATCGAAACCTTCATGGACGGGTCGATCATGACCATTGCCGATGCGCCGTGGCCGGGACTGACACCCGACCTCTTGTCGATTCTTCTGGTCGTGGCGACTCAGGCCGAAGGTGCCGTACTGATCCATCAGAAGATGTTCGAGAGTCGTCTGTTCTTCGTTGATAAGTTGATTGATATGGGGGCACAGATCATCCTGTGCGATCCCCACCGCGCCACGGTCATCGGTCACGACCACCGCATCCGTTTGCGTGCCACGAAGATGACTTCGCCCGATATTCGTGCCGGTGTCGCCCTGCTCATCGCCGCCATGTCGGCCGAGGGCACCTCCATCATTCAGAACATCGACCAGATCGACCGCGGATACAACAACATCGACGGTCGTCTGAATGCACTCGGCGCACACATCGAGCGTATCGACGAATGCGCCTTAAAAAGATAAACAGAATTTCGGGGGAAGGAGTGTTTTCACCTCCTTCCCCGAATCCCCACAATCCATACAGAAAACCATGTTTTTAGAGAATGCCAACAAAAAAGGGTGGATCGAAGTGATCTGCGGATCAATGTTTTCGGGAAAAACCGAGGAATTGATCCGCCGCTTGAAACGTGCGCAGTTTGCCCACCTCAATGTCGAAATCTTCAAACCGCAAATCGACGTCCGTTACTCGGAACAGAACGTCGTATCGCACGACGCGAACGCCATCCGTTCCACACCCGTCGAAAATTCGCAAAACATCCTGCTCATGTCGTCCGATGTCGATGTGGTCGGCATCGACGAAGCCCAATTTTTCGACGAGGGAATTGTCGATGTCTGCAAGCATCTGGCCGACAACGGCATCCGCGTGATTGTGGCAGGTCTGGACATGGACTACACGGGAAAACCCTTCGGCCCGATGCCCGCACTGATGGCCACCGCCGAATACGTCACCAAGGTACATGCCATCTGCGTACGTTGCGGCAACATCGCCCACCACTCGCACCGTCTGATCGCCGACGAAAAACAGGTGATGCTCGGCGCACAGGACAGTTACGAACCGATCTGCCGTCACTGTTTCAACGAACTGCGCAAAAAGGAACACGGACAATAAATTCGGGATTGATTTCCAAACAAAAAAAAGAGTGCCCTTAAAGAGGACACTCTTTTTTTATTTATTGTTCGATATACGAAAAGTATAGGTACAATCGTTCTTATAATGATATTCTAAACGAAAATAAACCACAAAAAAACTCCATTTTCCGACAGAAGATCTTATCTTCGTACCGTTTTTTATAATTATACTTCATGGAAAATCAACATCACAAAATTTGGATGCGAAGTTCCAACTTATTGCTCTATTCGGCAACATCGTTCTATACTTTGAACCTGTTGCTGGTTATGACCAAAGTCAATAGGCTGCTCGGCAATTCAGTTTTAAGGGAATCCATTAAATTGATGCGTCTGCCGCTGCTGATTCTTCTGGTACTTGTAAGCATCCTTTACATTTTGGCACTATACGACTTCAAGAGCGTCCAGCAAAAACAAGATTACAAATCCATAAACAATCTGATCTATTCGTTGTATATCGGACTTGTCGGAATCGGCTTCAGTATTTTCGGTTCGGACATGATCGCATTCTGCTTTCATTTCACGGCATTGTTCTGCATGCTCCTCGGCTATAACTCTATGCGCCGGTCGAGCACCCTGCCCGATCCCGCAGTACACGGATCCCAGAAATTGTGGATCGGCGCAACACTGGCACTCGGAGGTCTGTTCCTGAGCATGATCCCGACTGTCGGCTGGGCTTTGAGCCTTGTTCCGTATTTCATTTCACTGTGCTATACCTACCACGGCTGGATCGAAATCCGCGACAAATCCATCGAATAAACCATTTTTCCCATAAATTCTCAAAGGTCGATTCCCCGCGGATCGACCTTTTTATTTTATATGTGGTATCAGACTCCGATGCCCTTATCATAAGGTACAGGTTTCGCCCTT
>RCNH01000133.1_pt1 | contig 35437 bp, 27 predicted proteins | sample 2041161 | NCBI WGS metagenome assembly RCNH01 (sample SAMN09708215, study PRJNA481090) | Feces metagenome, whole genome shotgun sequencing project. | biome: feces | host: Leptonychotes weddellii | place: Antarctica: Sion Island | collected 2010-03-01 | reverse complement strand
CTAGATTCAGGTTCTAGTGGTAGCAATACCATGTGGGTTCAAGTCCCTTCATCCGCACCAAAGAGACGATCTTCGGATCGTCTCTTTTTTTATGCATAGCGGCGGTACGAACTTTTTCGATTTGTTCGTAATGCCGCTTTTGTGTTTTCATAATCCGATCCGTAAAGGAACAGCGACACTTTTTTGCCGAATGCAGGAATGCGCTCAACATCCATTCGGGAAAAAAGCAGTTGAAAACAAAAGACAACTACGGTATTCTGCTCAGCTGCTTTTTTGAAAGAGAAGAGGGCTTCTTTCTGCTGATTCGCCGGATTTCCGGCGGTGCCAAGTCTGACAAAGTCGGACAGGCGCTCTGCTGCCCCTCCAAAAACGAGGGAAAACACCGCAAAGTGAAGCTGCCCAGCGAATCAAAAAGTTCGATGGGCAGCTTCTTTTTTATTCATATTTTTTTCCGACAATATATATAGGAATGAATAGTCCACCCAATATATCGTACGGTGAAGTGATTGAACGCAGAAAAAATCATCTGCACATCACCGGAAATCAGTGCTTTTTGCGGCAGCGATGTGCCAAAAGCAGAAGAGCTGCTCCGGCAGCAGCCAGCAGTGGGATTGGCCAGTTAATCTGACCGGTTTGAATCAGCTTGCCGCAGCCATGGGGATGAACCGTGGGGACCGGCACGGGCGAAGGTGCGGGTGGGATTGGATCACTGGAACACTCGATCAGAAACTGCCAGTCAATTTCGCCCGCCCGGTTGGCATAGTCGTTGTTGATGAGCGGGTCGGCATCCAACTGCACAGTGAGAAGGGCTTCTTCACCTGAAGCAAAAGTGCCAAGGAGAACCGGCTTCGTGAGCCCGGCAGTCTGGTCTGCGGTTCCGGAAGAAAGCAAAGTATCACCATTCCACACGTTCAGGGTCAGTTGAGCGAGGAACTGCTGCATTTCGGGATATCCCTGCCAGGCGGCAAGCTCGGAATTCTGAATCATGCGCACAGGATTGGAATCCGGCGCATGGGGGATCGCCTGCAAGTAAAGCCGGACTGCGGAACAATCCTGCGCAGAATTGGTAAATCGAATTTGCTGGCGAATGGAATCACCGGGCATTACTTCTTTAAAGCGGACAAACAGATCCGAACTGGAATAAATACTGCCCGGCTGAAATTGAAAGCCCTGCTTTCGGCCGTTATAAGTGATGGATGCAGCGGCATCTGCGGCGAAAATCGCAGTCGGAAAGCAGACGGCGAAACAAAGACAAAGAAAAAAGGCAGCGGCTTGTTTTTGTAGTTCAGAGAATTTAGGCATAGCGGTTTACCTCCGTTTTGCTCGCCGGAGCATCCGGCCATGCATCCGAAACGGCTGCGGAATCGGCCTGAATTGCCTGGACCAGAATTTGTACCGACAAATCAAATCCAGACGGAACCGAAGCGATGTCGGCCTTTTGACAGCGCGAGATAAAAATCGGGGAGCGCTGTCCGGGTGCTACATCCGCAGAACAATACCAGTACCCATCACGGGCCAGCGTCCAGTCGGCAGTATTAAATTGAATGGTGTAGTCGCTGCCGGGTATTGGCAGCTTGGGATAAATCTGACCATTGGCATTTTTCCATGCAAAAACCACCTGCGCACGCATCCGGGCATTGGTGTTCCCCAGATTAGTAAAAGCAACATCTTTTTTTATGCCGTTTTCCAGCACTTCCTCAGGTTCAACCGGTACATATCCGGGCTGAAAGCGATTTGTTAGCGGCTCTGGTTTGGCAACGAGATAGGCAAGCGAACCGCTGAATGCGCACAAAGCCAGCACCAGAGCCAGCAGTGGGAAAATCCACTCTTTTTTGAAAAAGTGACATAGCTTCAAGGTGTATCCCTCCCTTTTGCAGGAGCACTCTGCTCGATGCGATGTACCTGATCGCCGTTCCACAGGTTTTCACACAAGGCTTCTCCACTCAGCCAGTGCCTGGAGTTTCTCATATTTGTAAATGTTATGGTTTCGCTGCTGTCCAGCTGAATGGTTTGACTGGCAGGCTGATTGTATCGCCAACTCCAATCGGTTTCGGTGATAGTGTAGCTGCCAGGTGCAAGCCCGGTTATCACAACCTGACCGCTTCCCTGAACGGTTACCTGCAAAGGTGCATCCAGCTCCGGACTTTCGATTTGGAAAACAAAGCTTTCAGCGGAGGTATTTCCCGGAGAAAGCTGTTTCTGAATAGTCAGATCAACTGTGCGGATGTGCACGATAAACTGGCAGTCGTCCAGAGTAAAGCCGAGAGTGCCCCACAGACAGCCGGGAACAGTGCAGGGCTGATGAATGAATTTTACGTAATCGGTGATGTCGAACCCTGCCAGATAAACCCGGACTTTAACCGGAGTATCGCGCAGAAAATCTGTAGCAGCAGGGGAATATCCGTAGTCCAGGATGCCTTCGCTGCCCAGTACCAGATTTCCCGCGGCAATCAACTCCTCCCGGGTTTGACCGTCAAAGATCCACTGCAAGCTGACAAAGTTGAATAAGGGATAATCAGCAGTCTGATGCAAATCCATCCAGCTGTCCTGCCAGGTGATCACAGGCGTGAGCAGCTGAACTTGCCCGGAGCCTTCTTTCGTTGCGGCAACGGCCGGCGCTCCCTGACTTTCAGGTGCAGCATCAGCATTTGGAGAAACCGTGACGGATGCGGTATAGGCGGTGTTCTGCGTCATAAAGCTGTGCTGCGCAAAGCCGAAGGCATCGGCCTGAATTGTGACAAAAGCTGTTTGCCAGGGAGCAAGACCATAGGGCTGTGCCGGGTCATTTGCCATGGCGAGATCAATGGCCTGACTGCCGCAGTGAAAATCATACTGCTGCATCAGCGGAGTTTTCAGACTTTCCGGGTCAGCGCCAAGGTAGGTATAGGCATCGGGAGCGGCTAAAGAGAGTTCCGGAATGGGAACGTTGACCTGGGGAACAGGATACAGCGCGATTGCCTTTCCGGGACCTTCGGAAGTGTCCGGCAGATAGAGGCCGGAGATGTCCTGATTGGTAGGAACGTTGTTGCCGCCCAGAAATCCGGGATGTGGATGCACGGTGAACTCAATCATCAACATACGCCCGTAAAAGTTTGTTTGTGCATTCTCGGTGCGGGGCTGTTCCGAAACAAAGTTATGCCCAAAATCAAATCCGCTGACAGATATGGTTCGCGTGTCAGTATCAACAGACACCGTCACAGCAGGATCGGCTATGGGCATAGCGTCTGCAAAGGCAGTACCGCCAAGACTGTCTGCGGTGTATAGCCGAACCTCGGTGCTGTCCGGCAAGGTAAAATAGGGAGTCATCACATCCCGTATGACAGAGCGCTTGTTCAGCAGAGTGTCGGGGTCTGCAACCTGCCCGGAAATTTGCGTGAAAATTCGGGCAAGGCCCAGCGGATCGTGAGCGGTGAGATAGTATTCGTGGTCAGGGCTTGCAGTGCGTGTGAAATTTTCGGTAATCTGCCAGCCGTAGGCCGGAGGGTTGTGCTGCTGATCGTAAAAGTTTTGTGCCCCAAGGCGGGAAGCGTTCCGGTAATTGGAGGAAAGAAAATTTAAAAAGCGATTTCCTGCGGGAATATCGCAATTTGCAATTCCGCCCCACCAGGTTTGCGTCGTGGCCCAGATACTGCCCACCGATCCGTCAGAATTCCAGTTGTAGCCGCTCTCACCATAAAGCTGAGCCGGATTGGCACCATTGAAAATTCCCATGCTGTACAGGGTAACCCCCTGCTGTTTCAGGGCGCTGCCGTATGCCAGTGTGCGGTTGGCTTCATCCACTGAAAATTGATTGTCGGTGGTTGGTGCGCCATCGGTGAGAAGAATGACGGCCTGCTGCCGCCGTGAATTGCCGCCGTGGTAGTTGTAGTCGGGCCCCATCAGCTGCTCAGCCAGTGCCATGCCGGCGGCAGTGTTGGTGGAACCATAAGGAGAGGTGGGCAGCAGATCCACCTGATTGATCAGCGAAGCGGCACCGGCAGAGTTTACGTCTGTCCAATTTTGAAGAATCTGTGCACCGGAATCAAACGTGACCAGAGCAATGCGGTGATCCGTTTCAGCAGAATATTTGGCGGATATATCCCGGATAAATGTTTTTACGGCCTGCTTCAGAGCGTGTTGACGGCTTTCTGTTTCGGGTACATTGGGGTTGCCGTCGAAGTCGTAGGTCATGGAACCGGACTGATCCAGCACAAGTACGAGATCTACCGGGCTGAAAGACAGATTTTCCTGAATGGCCCCGGTCGCATAGGTTTCCAGCCGAAGCGTGATGCTGCCGTCAGGATTTTGTGTGGCTGTTTTGCGGGCATGAACAGGGTCCTGAGATGCTTCGCGGGCTCTTGCGCAGGAGCCTGTGTAAATCGGCGGCAGAAGTGGCCCGGCATTGGTCACGGTGGCACTGTTCATGGGCGTTTCATTTTGCAGCAGTTGGTTCAGATGCGAAACCAGTGTTTCCCATTGTCCGTGTTCGATGGCCCAGGCCCGCAGAGCCTGCGGATCACGGTCGGCAATCAGGGCGTCCGCCTGTGCAAGAGTCGGCGCATTCAGCAGATCCCGGAAGAGCTGTTCCGGATCAGAGAAGCAGCTGCTGGCAGTGGATTCGGAAGATGCATCGGCAGGGCAAGAAGTGCTGGCAGATTCAGCTTTACAGGATGATGCGGGGCTGCCGGCGGCTGATTCCGGCATTGAGTCCGGCAAAGGGACAGACGACACAGAACAGGGGTCAGAACCATTGCAGCAGGATTCGGCTGAGGCTGCATGATCCGCCTGCGATGGGCAGGCAGAAGCGGCGCCGGATGCAGAAACCTGGGAATCCATGCAATAGCCGGATGCAGAAGCTGATGATGGGGCAGAGCTGCTTTCTGCTGCAAGCATAGCCGGAGCGAATACAGCAGTGACCAAAATCAGACAGAGCAGCAGCGCCCAGAATTGTTTGGAATGCATTGATGCTGTGCCTCCTTTTTACAGGGCTGACTCAGTAGGCCAGCCGGTAATCTGGGTTACGCCGCCGGGCGGAAGCGGATGATTTTCTGCCTGAACAGCCTGAACCTGGACGTGAAGCCGGACCTGACAGCCCTGGTAGTCGTTGCCGATCTGCGAGTCAAAATGCACCTGAGTAAACAGCGGGCTGGTAGCTTTTCCGGGTAAAAGAGAAGTGTGATAGTAATCCCAGCCGTTATCAAACAGCCAGTCACGAGTATTGTAATTGGGTACAGCCACTGCATGAGGGCCGCTGTCCGTTGCAATGGTATTGGGCAGTTCGCTGCCGTTTGCGGCAGTTACAGCAACCGTGACCCGCGCACGAACCCAGGCACCGCTCCGGCTTGATCGCCCGGTGTTGACTACGGTAACTTGTTTATCCTGATCTGTACCGGGCAGTACATCCAGAATGCCTTCGACAGGGAAGGGCATCCCATTCGAGGTGGTTTCATGGATGCGTATACTTACATCCCCGGTGGTGATTACATTGTGTGCAACTCCGTTCACGGTATAAAAAGCCTGTGTACCACCCGCCGCAAGGATTGCGCACAGGCCGAACAGGCCCAAAAACAGCAGCCGGTGTTTGCCGCGAGCCATTCCGATTCCCCCTTTTTGTATCATCAGAACCCAGCCTGCCGGGGGCAGACTGGGCGGCAAAGGTTAAGGATTCAATGCGTTCCAGGCTTCCTGAGCAGTATTCAGCCCGGCAGCCTGAATTGCGTAAGCAGTTACGGTTACAGTGGTATCCGGAGTGACTGAGGTAGACGTGATGTCCGCATCTGTGGCCAGTGTAAAGCTTGCAAATACGGGTACAGGGGGAGTGGTGCCGTCCACTTTGTCCTTGTAAACAAAAACGTTGCTCTCGCCGGCAAGCAGGGTCCAGCCGTTTGCTGCCATTTGTGCGGCAATGGAAGTAGTACCGGAAGCTTCAAATTTTTCAATGCCGTTGAGAACTTTGACAAACAGCCAGCTTTCCTCAGAATCCGGGTCAATGGTGATCTTGGGGTCTTTGGTATAGCTCTGGCCGGGAACAAGCGTATAATCGTTGCTTTTAACCGGGTCCTGGTTGGGAATGGGGGTGCCGTCCGGGTTTACCTTGGTTTCGTCCAGGGTGATGCCGATATGACCTGCGGTAAAGGTGTTTTTCACCTCATCCTGGTCAGTCAGGTAAGCCAATGTGCCCAGAACCGAAGCGGTGCACAGCAAAATGGAACACAGGCAGGCAATCAGAAGTTTGTGTTTTTTTCTCATGGTTGAAAACCCTCCCTTAAAATATGCTGCGTACAGGGCAAGCCGCACGACTGCCCCGTACTCTGTAATTTCAGCATATGATTTATTTCACAAGGGGTGACAGAAAACAAAAAGCACCGCAGCAGAACCGATTAGAAGTTCTGCTGCGGTGCTTTAATGGGAAAGGTTAATTGTTCCGACCGCTTTTGCGATTGCTTTCTTCGATGATGCGGCGGATTTCAGTATTAGTTTGTTCTACTTCCTGACGGAACATGGCGGCAGAGATGCGCAGTGCCCCATGCCCTAAAATGATCATCTGTTCAGCACCGTCCGATGTAGCAACCCGCACGCGCCGGTCTTTGCTCAGCTGCAGCGTGGTTTTTTCAATGTACATATCAGCGGTTTCAGCTTCTTTGGTGTAAACAATGAAAATGTTGTGGTACTTTTCCACACTGCCCGGATTCATGTGTACCTTGTAGGCATCAAATACCAGAATCAGGCTGCACTTGCGGAAGCCCTGATAATTGCACAGCACATCCACCAGCGCCTGGCGGGCTGCACCCAAGTCAGTGCGGGCCAGTTCTTTCAACTCGTCCCACGCAAAAATAACATTGTAGCCGTCCACTAAAAGCACTTCCGGACCGGCCGGTTTATAGTGGTATTCCTGCGGCGGCTGGGCAATGGTGCGAAACAGTTCCCTGCGCTTGGTTGGGCCATAAGTCCGCTCAAAAATAGCGGCCAGCTCGGCATCCTCTTCCAGGCTGCCGGAGGGGGACGATCTGGGCGTAGGGCGGGAAAGATCTGGAACAGAGTTCGATTCATCGGCTGTCAGCCGCAGACCGCTGTCCACATGTGCGTGTGATGCCACCTGATACCACGGCACGACATAGCCGGCACCGTGGGCGCAAAATACCGAGTCCGCCGGGTTTTCCGTGTCACGCTCCGGATCATAGGCGTTGTTTGCCAGAATTTCATCCGTATTGTGGCAGGGCTCATAGCCGCTCAGAGTGCAGCTGATTCGGCCTTTGCCGCGGGAGTAAGCGGCCAGCTCCAGCGGATAGCCCTGCATTTCGGACACCGGGGCACGGCCCTGCACTACGGTCAGCTCACCCAGTGCTTCGGGGGGATCAAAAGTGCCGCCCATGCGCTGTATATCGGCGAGAGCGCGGCCGATCTGTTCGGAAGGCACTTCCAGACGGAAGGTGTACCAGGGTTCCAGCAATACATTTTCAGTTGACATCAAGCCCTGACGAATCGCCCGGTAGGTGGCCTGACGGAAATCGCCGCCTTCCGTGTGCTTCTGATGGGCGCGGCCGGCTACCAGTGTAATACGCATATCGGTAATGGGACTGCCGGTAAGTACACCCACGTGCTCGCGCTCAGCCAGATGCGTCAATACCAGACGCTGCCAGTTCAGGTCCAGCTTGTCCGGGTCGCAGGCCGTGTGAAACTCAAGACCGCTGCCCTGAGGCAAAGGCTCCATAAGCAGATGCACTTCGGCATAGTGGCGCAGCGGCTCAAAATGACCCACGCCAATTACCGGTTCGGCAATGGTTTCCTTGTACATAATGCGGCCGGGCTCAAAGCCCACGGCAAGATGAAAGCGCTCCAGAATCATTCGCTTTAATACATCCAGCTGCACTTCGCCCATCATTTGCAGCTGAATCTGCTGGTGGCGCTCGTTCCATACAATGTGCAGCTGACTGTCCTCTTCTTCCAGCTGTGCAAGCTTTTGCAGTGCGGTGTGGGCGTCGCAGCCTTCGGGCAGACGCAGCGCACAGCTCATAACCGGCTGCAGAAGCTGCGCACCGGCGGTATGTTCCCGGCCAAGGCCCTGCCCAAGCCAGGTTTTGGATAATCCGGTTACGGCACAGATGGTGCCGGCAGGGGCGGCGTCTGTGGGGGTGAATTTGGCACCTGAATAAATGCGCAGCTGATCAACCTTTTCCTGCCAGGGATTTTCGCCATGGGGGTCGGTGCCGGTCAGAAGATCCTTTACTTTCAGGCAGCCGCCGGTTACCTTTAAATAGGTAAGACGGGCGCCCTGCGGGTCACGTGCGATTTTAAATACCCGAGCACCGAATTCTTCCGGATAATCCGGGCAGATCAGGTATTGCTGCAAACCTTCCAAAAACTCCTGTACGCCCTGTAACTTCAGGGCAGAACCAAACCAGCATGGAAAAAGCTTGCGCTGAGCAATCAGTGCCGCCAGATCCCGGTCAGAAAGGGAGCCTTCTTCCAGATATTGCTCCATCAGTTCCTCGTCCTGCACGGCGGCAGTTTCGTACAGGGCGTCACGGTCAGCATCGGCAGAAAAATCTGCGCAGGCAGAGTCAAGCCCCTGTCGGAGATTGGCCAAAAGCGCAGCCCTGTCGGCACCTTCCAGGTCCATTTTATTGATGAACAGCACGGTAGGAATGTGATACCGCTGCAGTAATTTCCACACGGTGAGGGTATGCCCCTGAATGCCGTCTGTGCCGCTGATTACAAGAATGGCATAGTCCAGTACTTGCAGGGTGCGTTCCATTTCGCCGGAAAAGTCCACGTGACCGGGGGTGTCCAGCATCGTCATGGTAAATGCAGGCAGGGGCAGAACCGCCTGCTTGGAAAAAATGGTAATGCCCCGTTCCCGCTCCAGATGGTCGGTGTCCAGAAAAGCATCCCGGTGATCCACTCGGCCCAGCTTTTGCAGCAGGCCGCCGCAGTAGAGCATGGCTTCGGACAAGGTGGTCTTACCGGCGTCTACATGGGCCAGTATACCAATGACCAGTTTTTTCATATTGTCACCAGTTCTCAAATGTATTTCTTCAATGAAGAGTCTGCGGCAGCACGTGTAAGCTGTGCGCGCCGCGGTATATGCTTTTTCGCTATTATATCACAGTTTTTATACCTGTAAAAGCAAAAACGCCCGGCAGAATAGCAGAGGTCTGTGTGCAATAAAACACGGCAAACGCCGGTGCGGCCGGAAAATCGGAAGCACGCAGCGGGTAAATTTGAGGGAGGATGGGGAATGGATTGACAGTGAGGGTCTAAAGCTATAAACTGAAAATGGGATAAAAGCGAAACTGCGATCCAGGAGGAGAGCGCAATGGAATATAAACGCCTGTGTGAAAGCGATTATCGCTTTATGAATGTGATTTGGGATTATGAACCGGTTGGATCTACACAGCTGGTTGCGCTGTGCAGGGATATTTTGGGCTGGAAAAAATCAACCACGTATACCATGCTGCGCAAAATGTGTGATAAGGGGCTTGCCTGCAATGAGAATGCAACCGTCACGTCGCTGGTGCCGCGCAGTCAGGTGCAGGCGGCTGAGAGTGCTACATTTGTGGAGCAAACCTTTGGGGGATCGCTGCCAGGCTTTCTGGTATCTTTTCTGGAAGATAAAACTCTGTCAGATCAGGAAGCCGAAGAACTGAAAAAGCTTATCGACCAGTATAAGGAGTAACCGGTATGGAAGCACTCTTTTTGAGCATTTTGAAGATGAGCGCAACAGCCAGCGCGGTGATACTGGCAGTTTTGCTGGCTAGACTGCTGCTGATGCGCGCCCCCAAAAAATATTCCTATTTTCTCTGGGCGGCAGTGGGATTTCGTATGTGCTGTCCCTTTAGTCTGAAAAGTGAATTTAGTCTGTTTCGCCTGCTGATGCCGCGTACCATTCACCAGACGCCCCAGGAAACGGTGCCGGTGGCTGCGGGAGCTTCTCCGTGGTATGCATTTCCTGCACCGACAGCACCGGCAAGCAGCGCATCGCCCTCACCCGGCAATGTGGCAATGTATTCTGCAACTGCGCAGGGTGGTACACTTCCGGTGCAAACAACAGCATCTTCCGGGGTCAACTGGCTGGCAGTGTGCGCAGTCATCTGGATTGTCGGTGTCGTATTTTTACTTGGGTACAGCATCGTACAGGAAATCCGTCTGCGCCGCAATCTGGCCACCGCTACCCGCCTGCGGGGCAATATCTACCAGTCGGAAAACGTGGCATCGCCTTTTTTGCTGGGAATTCTGCGCCCCCGCATTTATTTGCCTTACAGCCTGCCTTTTCGCATTCAGAGCTATGTGATCGCACATGAGCGCTATCATATGCATCGGCTGGATCATCTTGCCCGGCGGGCAGCATTCCTGCTGCTGACACTGCATTGGTTCAATCCGCTGTGCTGGCTGGCGTTTCATCTCATGGGCAAGGATATGGAATTAAGCTGTGACGAAGGCGTTTTGAATAATATGCGGGTCAGCACGCGGGACTACAGTACCACGTTGCTGGCATTTGCCACCAATCACCGTTTCTTGGCGGTGAGTCCACTGGCATTTGGCGAAACCGGAGTGCGCAGCCGGATTGTCAATGCCCTTAAATGGAAAAAGCCCAGGCTCTGGCGCGGGCTGGCCGGCCTTTTCCTGAGCTGTGCGGTGATTGCGGCCTGTATGACAGATCCGCTTGCCGCTGAAGACAATCCGGATACTGCGGTGGCGGATGCTCCGCTTGACTGCCGGCGCGTGGAAGTAGTTGCGCAGTTAGATGGCCGGAACGAATTGTTCTTCTATGATGCACAGAACAATCAGGTGCAGTGGCTCAATACTTATCCGAATAACGATCTGAGCTGCTCAGTGCTGGAGGGTAAACGTTTTTTCTGGGATGACAACCATACCTGCATTGACGCCGTGGATCTGGACCCCCATACGTTTGCGCGGAATTATGATTATATCCAGGCAGAATGTCCGCAGCGTGTTGAAGAGTATTACAGCACGGGAGAACAGCATCCGAGTGTGTATGAACTGGAATACAACGAGCAGAAACAGTTGATTTTGAAAAAAGAACTGGATGAAAACGCAAAGGTTTCCGGAGAATGGAAATATTTTTATGGGGAAGATGGACGGCTCAAGGGTGAAGTTTTCCGCGCATATTTCGATGGCGTGCCGGTAGATTACGAAACAAACATATCCTATCAATATACGCCGGAAGGCTGGCTTTCCGAAAAAACGGCGTGCGAAGCAGGCGTTTTATTGGAGGAATACAGCTGGCAGTATGATGCAAACGGTCGATGTGTTGGACAGCACAAGTCCCGCAATGGATACATTTATGACTGGATCAATTATGACCAGCAGGGAAGAATCGCGCGGGAAGAGTACTATGATGACAACGGTGTGTTGGTGCAGTGTACGCGGAACGAGTATAGCACGCAAGGCCAGTTGGTGCATCAGACCGAGAACGGGCCGAACGGGGAAATGCTGGCAATGCGGATTTTTGAGTACGGAGCAGATAACCGAATCAACAAAATTACACAATATAACGCTGAAAACCAGCTCGAAGTAAAAGAATACGGATCATTTTCCGGGCGAAGCGTTCTCGTTCGAGAGGCGCTTTACATCGAAGGAATGCCAATCTGGGAGAACCGGCGCACCTGCTATGACAATGGAGTGATAAAGACACAGGAATATTACACGGAAGGTAAACTCAGTGCACGGTACAGCTATGCTCCGGACGGAAACGAGGTGGAATGGTGGTCTTATGCAGAGGACGGTTCGGTAAGTGACCATGAAAGCCACGCCGATACCACGCAGGCAGAGAGAAGCGGCACCGAGCCGGAGTATGCAAATCAATAAGTATGGGACAGCGAAAATCGCAATAGGCAGACACTCTTTTATAGCTATTGCAGAAAAAGCTCCCGGATCAGCAGATTTATGCTGATCCGGGAGCATTTTTGTTAGATGGAACAATGCACAAAAAATGCGTTTATGGGGTAGAGTGAAAAGTTATGGTTGACAAAATAGAGATTACTGTTGTAAACTCAGAGCAAAGGGACGATACTTATAAACCCACGGCTCGATTCAAGGTCATACAGATGAAAATGCTTCGATCTTAATAGACGGAAGGTGTGCAATGTGAAAATCAAACGCGGCGATATGCCTAATGCCCACGTCGATGTAAAAGAGGAACCGCAGGATATGCCCATCTACTTTGACATTCCGGCCCCTGTGTATCACTCAGCCTGCCGCCCGGCTGTGCCCAGGCAGCAATATCCGCCTTCTCCGCCTTGCCATCGGCCGGAACCCCGAAAAGAAGTTTATCATCCTGCGCGCCGCGCGGCGAAAACGGCAAGGCGCACAAATCGACGGAAGCCGCATCGGATGCGCTGCAAGTTCAGGCTGCTGCGCGGAGCGGGTATTGTACTGGCAGCGCTGCTTTTAGTTGCAGCGCTGCGGCAGCAGGTTCTGGAAAACATTTTGCCGGTGGGAGCATCAGAGCATGGGAGCGGTCAGGTGGAACTGATCTATCAGAAGCCCGAATTGCCCAATGGATGCGAAGTGACCAGCCTTGCGATGGCCTTGGGCGCTGCAGGGTGCCCGGCGGATAAAGTTAGCCTGTATCAAACCTGTCTTCCGGCGCAGAAATTTTCCTATAGCGGAAACGATCGTTTTGGGCCGGACCCGGAAGAGTGCTATGCTGGGGACGCAGCCAGCGAGCGCGGGGGCTGGTATTGTTTTGAAGATCCGATTGTGCAGGCGGCTCAAAGCTGGATTCGGCAAAGCGAAAGTCACTGCCGTGTGCGCAAGGTCAGCGGCTTAAACGAGAAAAAACTTCGCGATTACGCAAAAAAAGAAGTACCGCTGGTGGTTTGGGTTACGCAGGATTACGAAATGCCCACGATTAGTTCGTTCACCTGGATTATGCCGAACGGATGCAGCTGTGAACCCTACGGAAACCTGCATTGTGTGGTATTGGCAGGAATGGACGGCTCGGACTATCGCATTGCAGATCCTCTGCGGGGCTGGCAAACCGTGAATCCGGATGTTTTTTGGCAGAGTTTTGACGCCATGGGCCGTCGTGCGGTTTGTGTGCAATGAAATCAGATGCAGAGGCGGATGAAATACTTGACAACAAAGGTTTATAGAGGTAGACTACAAACATGGATTATAAAGATAGACCAACAGGGCGTGCAGCATGAAAAATGAAAGAAAGCTTGCAAAATACGCCTGTTATGGCTGGAAGGCAGCCATAACGATTGTTCTGGTCCTGGCACTTGTTATGTGTCATTTCCTTCGGAATGGGACGGCAGAAGTCAAAGCACAGAGCCGTTGCAGCATGGCAGAGGTGACAAATGAGAACCAGGATATTTTAGAAATCAGCTTTTGGGATAATGCTGGCAAAACAGCGTATCAGGTGGTGCGGTGCACGGCGCAGGAACCGCATCGGCTGTTGAGCCGGGATTGTTATAACAGCGATGGAACCTTTCAAAAAAGCGAAGTGCCATCGGAGCAGGAAGCTGTTAGCTATGATTGGGTTCAGGCAGAGCGCCCGGAAGAGGTACAGTGGAAGTCTTCGGAAGGCGGAACAGTCCGCCGGGAAGAGTATGAGTACAGTGCAATGGGAAAGCCTCTGCAATGTAAAATCGCCTGCGAAGACGGCACGCAGCAGCAACAGAGCTGGAACTACGATGAAGAAGGCCGCCTTTTGCGCAGGGAAACAACGGAATCCGGATATAAGCTGTGTGAAACACAGTATGAATATGACCCGGATACAGGGCGGCTGATCCGGTCGGTGTATTCTGCACGCGATGAACGCCGGGAGCAGGAATACAATGAAGCAGGCCAGGCGATTCTGACAAAGGAATATTCTTCGGATGGGATTCTTCACAGTGTGTATCAATGCAGTTACAGCCCGGCAGGCCGAATTTCAAGCTGGAGCTGTTACGATGCACAGGGCGGAATCAAAAAAACAGCAATTTATGAGTATAGCGACCGGAATCGGATGACTCGATCCACCCTGTATGATGCGCAGGATAATTCGGTGACGATCACGGAATACCAGGTGTTTCGTGGTGCAGAGTGTGCGGTGAAGATAGAGCATTATACCCAAGGTACCCTTGATTCCGTTTGCAGCAATGAATATGATGCCAACGGTGTGCTGCACAGCAGTATAATGCGGGGCCCGAACTGAAGAAACGCTGCGGCTCACTAAGCGAAGCATTCTCCGTTCAGTCAGCTTCTGCCGCAGCGCTCAAGGGGAAAGTGTCAGTGAACAGCGTATCCTTTGCGAAGTTCCGTATATTTTGCGCAAAGCTTTAGCAAAACTTTAGAATTTTCTGAAACATTCCAGATACAATCGGGATGTATACTGTAGAGGCAATCCGGGAATAAAAGCAATTCGGATTTGTCTGCAAAGGAGAATGTCATGGAACACGCAACAGGATGCCTGCCGGAAGTGCTGGAACGGCTGGTGGATGAATACGGCACAACGATGCTGCGTACCTGCTGTGTTTATCTGGCGGACGAGGACAAAGCGCGGGATGCAGTACAGGATGCATTTTTAAAAATCTACCGTGCCTGGCCCGGATTCGACAATCCCAATACAGAAAAAGCGTGGATCATGCGAGTCACTGTGAATGTGTGCAAGGACACGCTGCGCAATGCATGGAATCGAAAGGTTACCCTGATCGAAGAGTATCCGGATATTGCGGCTCCGCAGACAGGGGAATCGGATTGTGGGGATCTGTATGAGCAGATTATGGCTCTTGCGCCAAAATACCGCCAGGTGATTTTGCTTTATTATTACCAGGAACTCAAGATCAAGGAAATTGCCCATGTTTTGGGGGTAACGCAGTCCACCGTGGGGGTGCGGCTCAAGCGGGCACGTAAGCAGTTGGAGCAGCGCCTGGTATGCAGTGCAACCTGAAAAGAGATTGAATAACCCCCGTGAACGGAATACATAAAAAAGAAGGCGGGCAGAGGAATACGGAATCGGTATTAGCGCTCAGCCTTGCAGCAGGGAAAACGTACAGATATACACCGTACAGGCTTTATGCACTGTGTGTCCGGAGCTGATTTTTTAAGAGAATTTGCCGGCGGGAACACCCGATTGCTGCCGGCTTGATTCCGGTAAAATGGCCGGATTCAGCTGTGTCGGAGGATAAAAAGCCGCTGTACCATAAGTCATACTTTTGGAAAAAATACAGCTTTACATCGTTATATAGTAGTACTTTTGCAAGAAAAAACATCTCCAAAAAGCAAAAACACCGGCTCTTTTCAACTGCCAGATTTGCACAAATCGCTGAGAATTATGAAAAAGCGTAAAAAACACTTGAAAGTAGCCGCGCAACGCGGTACATTTTAGTTGGTCAGAGCGAACAAAGTTAGCATCGCTCGTCATAGAAAGGATGGGACACAAAATGGAAATGCTGTACAAGGGTAAGACCAAGAATGTATATAAGCTGGAGAACGGCAATGTGTTGCTGAAGTTTAAGGATGACTGCACTGGCAAGGACGGCGTGTTCGATCCCGGTGAGAACGCTGTGGGCCTGACCATCGATGGCATTGGCCGCGCAAACCTGCAGACCTCTGTTATGTTCTTTGAGCTGCTGAAGGAAAAGGGCATCAAGACTCACTATGTGTCCGCTAACCTGGACGATGCAACCATGGAAGTTCTGCCTGCTACCGTGTTTGGTCACGGTCTGGAAGTAATCTGCCGTCTGGTTGCTACCGGCAGCTTCATCCGCCGTTACGGCGATTACATTGAGGATGGCACTCCTCTGGAGGGTGGCTACGTAGAAACCACCTTCAAGAACGATGAGAAGGGCGATCCCCTGGTAACCAAGGACGCTCTGGTTGCTCTGGGCGTTATGAGCGCTGAGATGTACGACAGCATGAAGGAGCAGACCCTGAAGATCACCAAGATCGTAGCCGAAGAGCTGGCTAAGAAGGATCTGCAGCTGTACGACATCAAGTTCGAGTTTGGCTACAACAACGGCGAAGTTATCCTGATCGACGAGATCGCCTCCGGCAATATGCGCGTTTACAAGGACGGCGCTATTGTGGATCCCGTAGAGCTGAACAAGCTGATCCTGGGCTAAGCCAAGTCGTTACTGAATCAGAACATAAAAGCACCCCGGTGTGGCTCAAGCGGCCATGCCGGGGTGCTCTTTCATTGTTAGCAGATTTTAAAAAAACGCTTATTCTTTGTGCTGGTCAATCAAATCCTTCAGTTCCTGTGCTTCCTGTGCAGAAATTGTGCGGTTGCCCAAAAAGGACACCATGAAGCTGGGCAGTGAGCCGCCAAAGGTCTGATTTACAAAGGTGGTGCTTTCGGCAGCCTGCACCTGCTCACGCGGAACCAGAGCAGTGACCACAGTGTCCACATTCTGTGCCAGACCCTTCTCACATACCTTTTTCAGCATGGTGTAGGTCGTGGACTTTTTCCAGCCCAGTTCCTTCAGACACAGGTTTACCAGCTGGGTAGAGCCTACAGGCTCATTGTCCCAGATTACGCTCATAAAGCGGTAATCACTTTCGCACAGTCGTTTATATTCCATTGCGATACCCTCCAAGATTATTGCGCATATACGTGATTCGTTATGAACGCAGCGATGTTAATTGGCTGTCCAGGGATTGGCAGGGTCCGGATCAGTGGGGTCCCAGCCGGCGTTGGGACTTTCCAGATCAATGGGGTCAAAGCCGGGATTGCCTAAAGGGTCCATGTACTCTTCACCGTCAAAAATCACAACAGGGGTACCGCTGGGGCATTCATCGTAAATCCATTTGCAGTCTTTGATTTGCAGGCGCACACAGCCAAGGCTGGCAGCTGTGCCAAGCTTGTTATATTCTTCGCCTTCCAGCTTGCCTTTATCCTGGGCAAAATAGGGGACCGAATGGAACAGGATGGGGCCATCAATGCGGGTGGCATACTGGCCGTACACGCCGCCCACCAGATAACGCCATTCGTACTGATCGCTGGTGTGAAATTCACCAATCTCCGTGTCCTGCCCGGTGGAGCAGATCATGGAGAATTTGGGAACAGTATAGTTTCCCTTTTCGTCCTTTTCGTAAACGGTTACGGTTTGAGTAACACGGTTTACGGCCAGCAGATAGGGCATATTTTCTTCGCCGGTGGTGGTCCAGGTGGGCTTAAACGGCGGAGCGGGCGGTTCACTGGGTGCACTGGAAACGGATGTGCCGGAAGCAGACGGTGCAGACGACGACTCCGCATGGTCGGCGCCTTTAAACAGATGAACCACAAGCCCGATCATCAAAGCAAGCAGAGCGATGATGACCAAAGCAAAAATGATTCTGTTTCGGCGGATACGCCGCCGCCGGGCTGCCCGCCGGGCACGCACCTGGGGATTATTTCGGGGGTCCTGTCCTTCCTGAGGATAGTGCTGCATGAAGTCCTCCTCCAATCGAAGTGGTTGATTGTTATAATTCTACCATCTTTTGGGGACTGCGGGCAAGGGCAATGAGGCGAATTCTGCGTTTTTGTTTATTGGATGATAAAAATTATCATGGGTGGCACATGAACTGCTCTTACGGAAACTTGACACAGAGAAAAAACTTCCGTATTCTTTAGAAGAAATCAGTAAAAAGGGGAGATACCGATGATCAATTCCACCCTTTGCTATTTGGAGCAGGGCGATTCCTACCTGATGCTTCACCGGGTCAAGAAAAAGAACGACGTGAACCACGACAAGTGGATCGGCGTGGGCGGAAAATTTGAGGACGGAGAGAGTCCGGAGGATTGCATTCTGCGTGAAACCCGGGAGGAAACCGGCCTGAGCCTGACGGAATATCGTTACAGGGGCCTTGTCACCTTTGTGTCAGATCAGGCACCAACGGAATATATGCACTTGTTTACGGCTTCGGCCTGGACCGGTACGCCGATTCCCTGCAACGAGGGGGAACTGGCATGGATTCGCAAAAAGGATTTGCTGGCATTGCCCATGTGGGAGGGCGACCGAATTTTTCTGGAATTGCTGGATACAGATGAGCCGTTCTTTTCACTGAAGCTGGTTTATCAGGGTGACCATCTGAAACAGGCGGTGCTCAACGGCAAAACAATGTAAAAAATGCACCCCCGAAGAGCTGCGTGCTTTTCGGGGGTGCATTGCTGTATTCAGTCAGATGGGATCAGGCCAGCGTTTCCAGTTCGTCAACCAGTTCGCCAAACAGTTCCAGAGCGGAGTTTACCGGAGCGGGACTGCTCATATCCACACCGGCCAGCTTCAGCAGAGAAATAGGATCGCTGCTGCTGCCGCCGGACAGGAACTTCTTGTAGTCACGTACAGCAGGCTCACCCTCGGTCATAATGCGGTTGGCGATAGCCACAGCAGCCGAGAAACCGGTAGCATACTGGAATACATAGTAGTTGTAGAAGAAATGCGGAATTCGTGCCCATTCCAGAGCGATACCGTCGTCAGAAATCATGTCCGGGCCAAAGTAGAGCTTGTTCAGCTCGTGGTACTTCTGGCACAGGGATTCGGCGGTCAGGGTCTGACCGGCCTCGCTCATGCGGCCCATAGCCAGTTCAAATTCGGCAAACATGGTCTGGCGGTAAATAGTGCCCTTGAATTTATCCAGGAAGTGATTGATCAGATAAGCACGTTCCTTTTTATCGGCGGTCTTGTTCAGCAGGTAGCGCATCAGCAGCACTTCATTGCAGGTGGAAGCAACTTCTGCCACAAAGATCACATAGTCGCTGGTGCTCAGGGGCTGGTACTTGCAGCTGTGATAGCTGTGCAGGGCGTGGCCCATTTCGTGTGCCAGGGTGAACATACTGTCCAGGGTGTCCTCCTGGTTAAGCAGTACGTAGGGATGCGGATGTGCATTGTCAGAAGAATAAGCACCACCGCGCTTGCCCTCGTTGGGGTAAACGTCGATCCAGCGGTTGGCAAAGCCCTCTTTCAGCAGATCCACATAATCCTGTCCCAGAACGGCAAGTGCATCCAGAACAGTCTGCTTTGCCTCTTCAAAAGGAATCTTCTTGGTGGCATCGGCCACGGTGGGCGTGTAAACATCGTACATATGCAGCTCGTCTACACCCAGCATCTTTTTGCGCAGAGCCACATAGCGGTACATCTTATCCAGGTTGGCGTGTACAGCCTCAATCAGGTTCAGATATACCTGAGTGGGCACTTCGGTGGCGTCCAGTGCAGCGGTCAGAGTGTCGCTGTACTTGCGGGCCTTGGCAAAGAAGCGCAGCTGTTTGAACTGAGCATCCAGCGTGGCTGCAACGGTATTCTTGTACTGGCCCAGAGTGTTGTAGTAGGTTTCAAAGGCATTCTTGCGCAGCACGCGGTCTTCGCTTTCCAGCAGGGGAACAAAGGTGGAACCGGTCAGCGTGTGAGTTTTGCCCTGACCATCCACAACGCTGGGGAACTTGAGGTCCGCATCACGGAAGATGCCGGAGATGTTGCCCGGGGCATCGGCCATCTCACCGGCAGCAGCCAGCAGAGTTTCCTCGGCGGGGGTCAGAATGTGCTGAGCCAGACGGCGAATCTGGTACAGGCTGCGGCGGTATTCTTCCAGAGCAGGCAGCTCGGCATAAAAGCTGTTCAGCTTTTCTTCGGGGATAGCCATAATTTCGGAAGAAGCAAATGCAACGGCACTGGATACGGCCACCATAGTGCCCATGCCCTTGCCGCGCATATCCTGATAAAAGCTGTTGGCTGTGTCCTGATCGCTCTTGCAGCTGGCGTAGCTGTACAGCTTGGTCAAACGCAGAGAGGCTTCGTCCTCCAGCTTGAAAAAGTCCAGCAGAGTTTGTGCGCTGTCGCTCAGGTGACCCTGAAAAGCCGCAAATTTTTCCGGCAGAGCCTTGATGGCTTCGTTTTCAGCGGCCCAAGCTTCATCGCTTGCAAAAATGTCGGCCAGATTCCAGGTGTTTTCCTCCGGAACCTGTTCGCGCTTCATGGTTGCATATTCCTGCATAATAAGTCCTCCGTTCTGGGAAGTGTTATTCGTAAACAATTCAATTATACTACAACCCGGGCACCACGGCAATTTGTGTTACTGCGCAGGACAATCAAATTTTTTCTGAATATAGTCCAGAATCAGCTGTGCAGTTTCCTCTTGCCCCATGGATGCATCAATGCACAGGTCATAGTTGCGCAAGTCCTGCCAGTCGCGGCCGGAAATGCTGCGGTAATACGAAGCGCGGGCTTCATCCGAACGTATCATGTGCGCTTTGGCACTGCCGGAATCGTCACCGTACATTTCAATGATGTTTTTAATGCGCACATCAGCCGGTGCGTGCAGAAATACCCGGACTACCTGGCTGTAATCCCGCAGTACATGGTCAGCTGCGCGTCCGACAATTACACAGGAGCCCTGATCCGCAATGCGGCGCAGAATCTGCTCCTGAGCAATTACGGCCCGATGCATAACGGTAGTGCTCAGATACAGCTGCCGCAGCAACCCCGATGAATCCTGATTGAGGTCATCAATAAATTCGCTGGCCAGGCCGCTTTCACGCGCAGCAAGTGCGGTCATTTCCTTATCATAAAAAGGAATACCCAGCCGCTGTGCCACAAGGCTGCCGATATGCTTTCCGCAGGAGCCGTGCTGGCGGGCAATGGTTACAATTACGCCGGGATGACTGGGCTGCAAGGCAGACGGCTGTTCGGATTCGGGGGCCTCGTCCTTGAGATTGCGGAAAAAGCGCACGGTGAGCACGGTTATTACAACACCCGCCACAATATCGGACAGAGGTGCGGCAAACAAAATGCCATAAATGCCGGTGCCGGGCTGTTTTGCCTCAAATAAGCGGCTCAGACCCAGCGTGAAGGTGACAAAGCACAGGATGTCGCGAATCAGCGAGGTGATCATGGCCTGTACAGATTTGCCGATGGCCTGAAAAAAGATGGAAGTGAGTTTGGTCAGGCAGGTGATGATGCTCAGGGAAAGATAGATGCGGAAGGTCTTGACTGCAAAATCAAGATACAGGTCGCTGCCTTTTCCGAAAAAGCCGATGATGGCCTGGGGCCATAGCTCCACAATCAGCGTGGAAACGATTCCCACTGCCAGTACAGAAAGCAGAATGGAGCGGTAGGTGCTGCGCACACGATCCATTTTTTTGGCACCGTAGTTGTAGCCCAAAATAGGCTGACCGCCCAGCGTGATGCCCACGGCGATGTTGATTACAATGGTGTATACCTTGGTTTGAATGCTGAACACAGAGATGGGAATATCACTGCCGTACACGGACAGAGCCCCATAATGGAACAGAGTGATGTTGCTCAGCAGGCTCATTACCACCACCGAGATCTGGGTGATAAAGGTGGAACCGCCCATTTGAATCAGGGTGCGCAGCATATGGCGGTCAATCCGGAAGCTGCTGCGGGTCAGTGCAAAGGATTTGGGCTTGCGGAAGTAGAGAATGCACATTACAAAGGAAGCTGTCTGCCCGATTACCGTAGCCAGTGCAGCACCTTCAATGCCCCAGTTCAGCCAAAAGATGAACAGGGGGTCCAGAATGATATTCAGTACAGCACCTGCGCTCATGGCGAGCATGGCATAGGCAGGGCTGCCGTCAGCGCGAATCATGCTGTTCATTACGTTGATCATCAGGTAGACCGGGAAAAACAGTGCAATGATCCTGAAATAATTGACGGCCAGGTCCAATGTAGCATCGGACGCGCCGAACAGGACCATCAATTTGCGCGGAAAGGCCAGACAGACGGCGGACAGCGCAAGGCTGATCAGCAAAGTGGCGCTCAAGCCCGTGCCCACACACTTGTGAGCGCTGTCACTGTCACGCCTGCCGGCGCAGATGCTCAGGAACGCAGCTGCACCATCGCCTACGCACCAGGCAAAAGCATTGGCAATACAGATAATCGGAAATGAGATACCGGTGGCTGCATTGCCAAGGTAGCCAAGGCTGCTGTTGCCAATAAAAATCTGATCTACAATATTGTAAAATGCGCTGATTAAAAGTCCGGCAACACAGGGTACCGAAAATTTAAGCAGCAGGCGGGAAATCTTTTCTTCGCCCAAAAGTCTGCTTTCGTCCATGCAAAATTCCTCCTTGACCAAAATAAAACCGTAACAGCTTACAGAATGCCTGTCCCTTCTGGGGAAAGGTCACCCGCGCGTAAACTGTTACGGCCTTTTATGAATGCTTTTTGCATCGCTGCAAAAGTATATTCAAATGGATGAAACTACATTATAGCATGATGAAATAAAAAAACAAGAGAGAATTTGCCCCAAGCTCCGGTGAAATGTCAGCGATCCAGCTTTGCCTGCAGCTGGGGGAAGATGCTCAGGCTGCGGTGCAGGATTCCCTTCATGGCGGCAATGGCTGTGCCGTAATTGGTGATGGGAACCCCCTGCGCCTGTGCCTGGCGAATGCGGCTGCGCATTTCACGCTCTGTCAGCATACAGCCGCCGCAGTGCAAAATCAGTTTATAGGGGCTCAGATCCTGCGGAAAATCCCGCCCGGAAGCGGTTTCAAAATCAACGGGAAAGCCAACGTACTCATTGAGCCAGCGGGGGATTTTTACAGTTCCGATATCACCGCATTGTCTGTGATGCGTGCAGCCTTCCGCGATCAGAATTTTATCACCGGCCTTCAGCTGCGACAGAGCAACCACTCCTTCAACTGCGGGCTCCAGCAGGCCCTTGTAGCGGGCCATGAGAATGGAGAACGAAGTCAGCGGAATTTCCGGCGGGGTGGCTTTGGCAGCTTGTGCGAACACCTGGCTGTCAGTGATGACCATAGCAGGCGGGCTGCGCAGGGCATTCAGCATGGTGGGCAGTTCGGTATCCTTGCAGACAAGAGCAAGTGCTCCGGCGTCCAGAATATCCCGGATAACCTGCTGCTGGGGAAGAATCAGCCGGCCCTTGGGTGCGGACTCGTCAATGGGAACCACTAAAACCACGGTGTCACCGGGATGAAGCAGATCTGCCACCAGCCGGGGCTGTGCAGAATCCAGCTGTGTCAGCCGGGCCAGGGTTTCCTTTAACAGGTTCACGCCTTCTCCGGTTTTGGCATTTACCGCCACAGCGTGTTCCGGCATGGGGAGAGACTCAGCCCGGTCTGTTTCATTCCAGGCAATCAGATAAGGAGTCTGCTGTGCTGTAAACAGACGGCAGAATTCCCTGTCCTGCGGGCTCAAGCCTGCCGAAGCATCCACAACAAGAACAGCCACATCGGTGCCGGCCAAAGCCTGCCGTGTGCGGCGCACCCGCTGCTGGCCAAGGTCGCCTTCGTCATCAAAACCGGGCGTGTCAATGATGACCACAGGCCCCAGCGGCAGCAGTTCCATGGTCTTATAGACGGGGTCTGTGGTTGTGCCTTTTACATCGGAAATCAGCGAGGTTTCCTGACCGGTTACTGCGTTTACCAGGCTGGATTTGCCTGCATTGCGCAGTCCGAAAAATCCAATATGGACCCGTTCCGAGGCGGGGGTATCGTTCATGCTCATAGAGCGCTCCTTTCGGCGGCAGCGGACAGCTTGTCAAAGTCAGAGTGCAGCAGAGACTCCAGCTGCACGGGGCTGCCAGGTGTATAGAGATGCGATGAAAGAGCCGGATGCGGCCAAGCGAAAAATGCCGTGCCGGGACTGCACAGTGCCTGACACAGGGGGTCGGCCACCACCAGATCCCAGTGCTTTGAAAGATGCCGGGTCAGTTCGGCTTCGCTTAGTGTATCAGAAACTGTCAGTGCCGCGGCGCCATGGGCTTGCTTCAGCGCAAAGGCAAGGCTTTGGGCAAAAATCGGCTCACCTGCAATCAAAATATGCGGTGTGGCATCCGGATCGGAGAGACGAAAATCGGTCTGCGCCGAACACGCAGCCATTTCTGTGGTGAACGGAACGCAGCAGGTAAAAGGTGTGCCAAATTTGCGCTTCAGCCATTTGGCGGCAGGCAGACCGGCTTCACTGATGACAAGGTTGTGCTGCGCCCGAGCCATTCCTTTTATATCCTCCAGCGAGGTACCCATGCAGAATGTACCGCGAACATTCCATCCGGCGTCGGTCAGCAGATTGCGAGTCCATGCCAGCTGTTCCGGCGTGAAATCCAGCGGGGTGGCACCCAGCAGATTCATGGAACCCGGTTCCGGATCGGCAGGCTGTGCAAAGCGCTGGACCAGTTCCTTCAGTGCGGCACCGGCACCCTGCTGATAGGGTTTAAATCCGGAGCAGGAGAGGGCAAAACCGGGAATCCCGCTGCGAAATTCAATTTCAGCAGCAATGCCGGACAGATCCATGCCGGTGACAGCCGGCACCGGGGAACCGACAATCGCAATGAAAGCCGGATTCAGGGACTGAGCAGCTTTGACTGCGCCGCTGATGAGGGGTTCATCGTTTCCGAGAACGGCATCCAGTTCCACCAGCGAAGAAGAGTAAATCATAGAATCCATGCCAAACCAGCGCGGTTCATCGTAAACAATGTAGTTTTCCATGCAGCCGGCAGCGTCGTGCACAATGACCATGCCGCCCAGCTCGGCCAGCATGGAAACTGCACCTCCAAGATCCGGTGTACAGGCAGGCAGCATAAAGGAAAGATTATCCATTACAGACAAAACCTCCTTCCTGCGGATTCCACCGCGCGCAGCGGCTGAACAGTTTGTGCGGCATGAGCCAGTTCTTCCAAGGTAAGCCGCAGCCCCTGCCAGCCAAAACGGCCGGAGAAGCGCAGCCCGGAACAGTAATGCGGAGATTGCGCCGCGTACGCAGCTACTTCTCCTGCACATACGGCAGTTGCATCCCGGAAGGTGCCGGCCGTGTAGCATTTGCTGAAATCCGGCGCACCGCTGTTGATGACAGACACACCGGGAATTTCACCGCCGCCCTCCACAAACACCCGGCGCACAGGAATCCCAAGATCCAGCAGCTGCCGGGTCAGCAGGGCAGGGTCGGCGCAGAAACTGTCGTCCAGATCCACAGATCGGCCTTCCAAAATGCGCATCAGATCGGCAGCGGCCTGTTCGGCTGCCTGGCGGACGGGGCCAAGATCCGGTGCGGGCAAACTGAAATGCCCGCAGACCTGCCGATATACAGCTGCCAGCGAATCCGCGTCTTTGCAGGCGGCCAGATTGATCCAGGGCATTCCCAGACGCTTTTCCAGATCTTTTGCAGCAGGCACCGCCACAGGATTGAGAACCAGATTCAGAGCGGCACCGCCCAAGGCACGGGCTTCATCAAAGCGGGTGCACTGGGCCAGATGACGAACCTGTATTCCGTGGCGGGTCAAATGTGCAAGAAGCTCCTGCCCTTCCTCCGGCGGCCAGAAGCTGCCGGAGCAGAGCACTGTGGGGGCTGGCAGGGAAACTTTTTCCATCACGGAAGCAAAAAGCTTGTACATCCGTGGAATGGGCGGCAGCTTGCCCTGACGGTTGATGGGGTCCATGCGGCCGTCCAGAATCGGAATGTCCGGAAATTCCTGCCGCAGCGGTTCCAGGTAACTATCCCGGTCCATGCCGATGAAATCAGCAATGCAGCTGGTAAAAATCAGCAGTGCGCGTGGATGCACCCGCTGCAGTACCTCGCGGGCAGCGCAAAGAGTTTTTTCTTCCATACCGCCCGCAATCAGCTCCGGTTCCGTGACACGCAGCAGCGAAAAACGGCCCTGCATTCCGGCTTCAAGGGCCGTCAGCTGAATGATCCGGCCGCATCCCATGGGAACCACAAACAGTGCATGGCTTTCGGGCAAAAGGCCGCAGATGTGTGCCAGGTTCCAGCCGCCGCCGGCAGGCGGGAAATAGCACAGTCCGTCCCGTCTCATTCGCAGTCCTCCGCGGCAGCCAGCATACGCCGGGCCAGTTCATGATAGTTTTGAGCGGTGGCCGAATCCGGGAAAGCCGCTACCGCTGTGCGGCCCAGGGCCTCGGCCTGCGCGATGATGGGATCGCGGGGCAGCCGCAGGGTGACGGGTACGCCGTTTTCTTCGGCCATCTCCTGTACCAGCTGCTCTTCGTTCGGAACGCCGCGGCTGTTTTGAATAAAGCCGGTCAGGCGGGCATAGCCGCGGTTCTTAAAATGATCCAAGGCCATGGAAATATTTGCCGCAGCATACAGGGCCATCTTTTCGCCGGAAGTGACGATAAACACATTTCGTGCATATTCACTTCGCATGGGAAGGGCAAATCCTCCGCAGACAACGTCACCCAGAACGTCGTATAACACAACATCCGGCTGATAAATTTCGTAAGCATCCTGCTCAGCCAGATAATCAAAGGCGGTTACAATGCCGCGCCCTGCACAGCCGGTGCCGGGAATCGGGCCGCCGCACTCCACGCAAATTACGCCATCATCGCCCTGACGCACAACCCGGCTCAGTTCCGGCTCGCTGCCCTGACGCAGTGCGTCCAGTACGGTAACAGCCTGGCCGCCGCCGTGCAGAAAGGTGGAATCTGCCTTGGGATCGCATCCAATCTGCATGACCCGTAAGCCCTGCTGCACCAGTGCAGAGGCTACATTAGCCGTGGTGGTGGATTTTCCGATTCCACCTTTTCCGTATATTGCAATTCGTTTCATTCAGAAATCACCACACTCGCATAGTTTACTTTGGCGCTTACGCCGGGAAGCCGTCCGATTTTGCCGGAAAGGGCACTGATGGTATCAGAGCCGGCACACAGCACAACGCTGATGACATTAAGCTTGTAATCGGTCATGGGAATGCCCATGCGGCCGACAATGGCACTGCTGTATTCGTGCAGCAGCTGATTTAATTGGGCAATCGAAGAGGGATCTTCCACGATGATGCCCAGAATAGCAATTCGTTTGTCCATTGAAAACTCCTTTCGGACAATAAAAAAGCCCTGCGTTTCGAAAATGAACGCAAGGCAGTGATTCTCACAAAAACGGGGAATACAGCACAGACTTCAAAATCGGAACAAGTCCTGTTTTTCAGTAAAGGCCGATAGAAAGGTATGAGCAGAAAGCGTATGCCTTCGCTGCGGAAATCCGCAAGCGTTGGGATACGGAAACTCTCTTTAGAAAAAGGTAGCATACAGAAAAGAGCCTGTCAAGGGGAGGCGATAAGGCTTTCAGAAGAAAAGACGGCCCTGCTCCACATTGTCGCGCACAAAGGCTTTGTGGATGGCGTTCAGCACTCGCTTTTTATCGCCGCTCCAGAGCGGTGCCAGCAGATCTCGTTTTGCACCGTCACCGGTGAGGCGATGAATAATCAGATCACGGGGCAAACTTTCCACGCACAGTTCCAGGATACGGATATATTCTTCAAGCTCCAAAGTAGGAACACGACCTGCCTGCCATTCGAGGGCAAGGTCCGTACCGCGCAGAACATGAAGCAGATGCAGCTTTATGCCGTCTGCACCGGAATGTCCGATGTAACGGGATGTTTCGCCCATCTGCGCGGGAGTTTCGCCCGGTAAGCCCAGAATCTGGTGAACAACAACGGAAATTCCCCGGGCTTTCAGCTCGGCCACAGCCTGATCGTAAACAGACAGTTCATAGCCCCGGCGGATATACTGTGCAGTGGCGGGATGAATGGTTTGCAGACCCAATTCCACCCAGACGGGCTTTATTTGATTGCAGGCGTCCAGTAAATCCAGAATCTGGGGCCCAAGGCAGTCCGGACGAGTGGCAATGGACAGGATGGCTACATCTTCCGGTTCCATAGCGGCGCGGAATAGCGGCTCGAGCTTTTGCACAGGGCCGTATGTGTTGGTAAATGATTGAAAATAAGCAATGTACTTGGCGGGACCCTTTAGCTTGGCGGCAACACGTGCCTGTGCAAGTTCAAGCTGCTGCGGAATGCTGCCGCTGGCGGCAAATGCACCGGCACCGTCGCAGAAGATACAGCCCCGCTGACCAGGACCCTCACGATTGGGGCAGCTGCAGCCGGACGAAAGCGCCAGCTTATACACTTTGCAGCCATATTGTGCTTTAAGATATTCGTTCAGCGAGTTCCAGTACATGATGCACCGCCCTTTTGCAAAAAATTGTGCCTGTTCATTGTAGCACATTCCTTGTGGTGGTGCACATCGCACGAAGAATAAAGTATGAAATCGGAAAAGATCGGATGGAATACAAATAAAGAACCCCCCTTGTGAGCTTTTGGATCGTTCGCAAGGGGGATTCTTAATTTACAGAAAAATCGGGATTAAAGGTCTTCCATTGCAAAGGGATCGGGATTAAAGTCTTTCGTAAGGCCGGTCAGAAATTCGGCCAGCAGATCGACTACCTGATCCAGATCGCGCAAAGAGCCCACTTCGCTGGGGCCGTGCATATAGCGCAGAGGAATGGAAACAACTGCGGTGGGAATGCCGGGGCCGGTCAGGCTCAGACGGTCAGCATCGGTGCCGGATGTGCCGCCATTTACTTCGTACTGAACGGTCATGCCAAGGCGAGCTGCTGCGTCTTCCAGGGCGCGATACATGGGGGCATTGCCGTGTACACAATGGCTGATTACCGGGCCGCCGCCCACCGAAATATCGCCGTAAGCGGCGGGATTGGTGCCGGGATAATCGGTGGCGAAGGTTACGTCTACCGCAATGGCAAGCGTAGGCTGTACAGCCTGGGCAGCCCAGTGGGCACCGCGCATGGTGGTTTCCTCGCCCACAGTGGTGGCAGCATAGATGCCTACCTGGGCACCCTTCTCCCGGGCTTTCAGCAGCGCATGGGTTACAGCGTAAGCACCCATGCGGTTATCCAGACCGCGGCCGGCTACGCAGTCGTTTTGCAGTTCATCAATGGTGTAGGTGTAGGTTACCGCATCCCCGGGACGCACCAGCTTTAAGGCGTCTTCTTTGCTGGAAAAACCGCAGTCTACAAAGAGATCGGTAAATTCAGGCTTGGTGTTCATATCGCCGCGGCAGCCCAGCGTACCCATAACGCCGGTGATGCGCTTGCGGCCGAGCACGGTTACGCGCTTATTGGGCACCAGGCTGATGGGAACACCACCGGCTTTGGAAACGCGAAGATAGCCCTGGTCGGTAATATGCGTAACACGAAAACCGATTTCGTCGGCGTGGCCGCAAAGCAGAACCTTAAACGGGCAGTCCTGATTGATGGAAGAAATCACATTGCCGGTGCAATCAGTCTGAACCTGAACGCCCTGACTTTTCATATATTCTGCGATCTTTTTTTGCAGGCGAATTTCGCATCCGCTTACCGATTCGGTAGCGATCATATCATAAAAGAACTCTTTGTTCATGGGAATCACTCCTTTGGCAAAATAAATGTATTGATGTGTTGGATTATAGCATTTCTGCAAAGAGAGCGCAATGACAGGCAGTATAATATAAGGTAAAACAGACCCCCGGCCCACACCGTGTTTGGTGCAGGCCGGGGGTCTGTTTTGTTAATGAAAATCTGAAAAATTACAGAGCATTATGATTGGGACGATGAGCGTATTTTTGAACACGTTCATCGTTGATTACGCCCTGCCAGTTCAAACCATAGCCAAAATCATAGGTGTGATTTTCGCTGTCCACATGGCAGATCATATCAAAGGGAACGTCCTCGAACTGCTCTTCAACGGTATCCATGTTCTGCGGAATTTGCAGCGGCAGCAGACCGGAAGGTTCCTGGGCACCGCTCAGAATTTCCAGCAGTGCCTGCGGCAGATTGCCGAAGGTAGCCACAATGGCATCCGCTTCTTTTTCAAACTCGGACATCACCATGGGGCCGGTCATGCTTGCGCAAACAATTACGGGCTTGCTGCCCATCTTTTTGCGGGTTTCCAGCAGTGCATCCAAATCCTGCTCGTTGTTGACCGTTACAGTTTTGCCCTTATAGCCGCGGTTGATGAAATCTTCCTGAGGATCGCCGCCAGCAATGCTGTGCTCGCGGGCTTTTTCTGCGGTGTAAGGCCGATATTGCAGGCTTACGGGGATATAGCCGTTGCCGCCGTTTTCGCGGTCCTTCACATCATAGCCGCCTTGCAGGCTGAATCCGGCTCCGTTGGGCTGGCGCAGAACGCACAAAGCCGCGTCGGCCTCTTCGGGTGTATCCACCAAAGTGAAGTACTTGTTCAGCAGAGAGGGGGAGATTGCATCTTCCCAGTGCTCGTCGGTATGAATGTCCATCCAGTCGGTGTTTTCCGGAACGTACAGCTTGGGAACATACAGCTTGGTCTTTTTTGCCAGGGGCAGCACGTGGTTTTTGTTTTTCAGCATAACCACGGATTTTACCTGTGCCTCAAAACCTTCCTGCATATATTCCGGGCAGCCGACAATCCGGCTGGCTTCTTCCGGTACAAGATAGGGGTTTTCAAACAATCCGGTGCGGAAGATGTTCCGCAGCAGACGGCGGGCAGAGTCCTCAAAACGCTTGCGCATGAAGGCTTCACCATGCTCTTTTACGCCCAGTTCGTATGCAGCGATGATGTTTGTCTTTTCGTTCAGACCGCCGAACTGGTCCACGCCTGCCATGATTACTTTATAGCAGCGTTCTGCTTCGGTCAGGTGCTCCACGCCCCAGCATTTTCCGCTGTACATACTCTCAATGGGGCCTTCGTCGGCAGTGATGCTCCAGTCGGTGCAGACTACGCCGTCGTACTCATACTTGGTGCGCAGCAGATCGTTGATAAGGTAGTTGCTGTAGCTGCATCCCACATTTTCACCGCCGGGCTGACCGTAAACAACCGTGTAGTAAGGCATAACGGCGCTGGCCTTTTTGGTCTTGCCGGACAGTTTGAAAGCGCCTTCGGTGAAAGGAATCAGGTGCTCGTCAAAGTTGTTGCCGGGATAAACCGAGTACTTGCCGCAGGGGAAATGAGCATCGCGGCCACCCTCAACGGCACCGCCGCCGGGCCAGTGCTTTACCATGGCATTTACGCTGTCATAGCCCCAGCCGTCCTCAATTTCCTTGTCGCCTTCGGAAGTCTGGAAGGAATCGCAGTAGGCCTCTGCCAGTTCGGCGTTCAGACCGGAATGCTCACCGAAGCTGCCCAGAAAACGGCTCCAGCGGGGTTCGGTGGTCAGGTCAACCTGAGGGGACAGCGCCGTAGTAATTCCCAGAGCGCGGTATTCCTTGGAAGCAATTTCACCAAAGCGTCTTACCAGAGCAGGATCGAAGGTTGCGGTCAAGCCCAAAGGCTCAGGCCAGTGAGAAATATCACCGCCTGCACCTGCATCAAATTCAAAGGTAACGGTGGTGCCGTGCCGGGGATCGGAGCTGATGGAGATGGGAATACCCCATTCCAGACTCTCGGACAATTCCTGCAAATTGTTGTTCCACTTGGCAGAATCCGCAGCGGACTGAACGGCAACTACCAGTACATGACGCAGATAGTCATTGGTGATGAAATCTTTCTGCTGGTCAGACAGGGCGTATACCGGAAGGCCGGCTTCCTGCAGAGAGGTGCCCTGATAGGTTACCTGACCGAAATAGTCGGCAGAAAATCCGGGAACAAACTGATGCCGGCTGTACAGCATCAGACCGGCAATCTGTTCAATCGACAGTCTGGATGCCAGATCGGCAGCGCGCTCATTGGAGGACAGGCGCCAGTCTTCATACGGGTGGAACACACCGTCTTTGGCCAAATCTTTAAAATACAGGCCGTCCTTTTCAAGCAGCTTTACACCGGAGTTTGCAGACCACTTCAAAACAGGGCCGCCCGGATTCTGCTTGCTTAATATTTTCACTTCAAAGTTTTCCATAATTTTTAGCCTTCCTCGTTCTGCTCAGCTTTTCTTTCCTTCAGGGTTGCAATGTTTTCTTCAACCTTTTTCTTGCTCAGGGGATAGAGGAAAGTCAGGCACAGGCCAACACAGATATACAGAATACCGGGGGCCAGAGTGGCTACGTCGTAGATCTTGGTTGCAACGGCCTGCGTCTGAACCTGAACGGAAGAATCATAGCCTGCCAGGCCCAGAGCCCATGCACCCAGACCGCCGGACAGAGCCTGACCGATCTTTCTTGCGAACGAATAAACCGCGTAAACCGTACCGTCTTCACGCTTGCCGGTTTTAACTTCCTGGTCGTCAATTACATCGGTAATCAGGGCCCAGACAATCATGTTGAAGAAGCCGAAGCCCAGGTAAGCGATGATGGAAATGCCAATATAGGTCATCATCGAGGTGGTGTGCATGAAGAACAGGGCAATGCAGGCACCGCCGCCGATATAGCAGCCGATTGCGCCCAGTTCTTTCTTGCCGAACTTTCTGCTCAGGGGAACAATGAAGGGGGCCAGCACAAAAGAAGGAATAATGGCGCACAGGCTCAGCAGAGAAACACCGGTTTTATCCTTGAAGTAATCAATGAACACGTACTGGTTAACAGACTGGGACATCAAAGAACCCAGCATCAGGAAAATGGCGGCCAGAATAACGCCCATCAGCGAACGGCTGGTCAGAGCAGCCTTGATGGATTTGCCTACGCTGGGGGCAGCCACGGAAACAGTAGACTGCTGTACACGCTCGGTGGTCATATAGTAGCAGAGCAGGTAGCAGATGATGGCACCTACAGAGAACAAGCCGGCGATCAGGGTGAAGCGCTTGCCGTCAACAATCTGGTTGCCTGCGGCATCGGTGGTGTAAACCAGCATGGGGCCAATCACGCAGACGATCAGGCTGGCCAGGGCGGCACCCACGCTTCTGAAGGTGGACAGGGAAGAACGATCATCGCTTTCGCTGCTCAGTACAGATGCCATGGAGCCGTAAGGAATGTTGATGGAGGTATAGAACACGCTGCCCCACAGAATATAAGTGATGAACATATACACCACTTTTACAGTCATGGAGGCATTGGCCAGAGAAGACTGATACATCAGGAAGCTGGCGATTGCCACAGGACCGCACATACGGCGAATCCAGGGACGGAAGCGGCCGTTCTTGGTGGATTTTGCACGGTCAACGATCTGACCCATTGCGATATCGGTAAACGCATCCACGCAGCGGGCAACCATGAAGAGCGTGCCTACAATGCCCATACCTACACCAAGGACTTTGGTGTAAAAAATCATAAGAAACGTGCTGGCGAACAAAAAGGTAAAATCATTACCAAAGTCGCCAAACATATAGCCGACCTTATCACTTAGTCCAAAAGGGCGGATTGTCTTTTCACTGTCCATTTTATCGATCTCCTCTTTCTAAAAACTTGCGTGCATAAAGGGCACGCAGAATAGCGATTTTCTTGATATTAACGCATTTCGTAAGGTTGGGGTGAGTAAATTTTTTTGTGGTTTTAGTAATTTTTTTACATTGCGTTGAAATATGCTCAAAATTATACGATAATCTGCTTGTGCCCGATTGATCTTAGCAAAGGAGAATGATATGCCGTATTCACCAGAATTTGATTTTTTTGCGGAAATATTGAAGGATTATCAGCTTCCGGTTACACTGCTTAAGTCTTCGGAAGACTTAAAATCATTCTTTGATGGATTTCTGCAATCGCTGGATCAGGATAAGCCTGCAAATGTCACCACGAATTTCCGGGAATTTACGAATCAGTATTGGTCGAAAACTATTTATCGAATCCAGAATTTCTGCCTGCACTTCATCCTGTTTCAGGTGCCCAATGCAAAGCAGACCACCTATCTTGCTATTGGGCCCTATATTGTTTCAGATATTCCATATCTGGATCAGTTTTATGCGCCGGAAGATGCAACCAATGATATTCCGACCATTGATGACAAGCCGTTGCTGCGCATTGTGGATGTTTTCCTGAAGCATATGTTCCGGGAAGAAAACAATATTTCCATTCGCAATATAAAGATACCGGAAACCTGTGATCTTGAAACGGTAACACAGAATCTTGCCCGGCGCACACAGGAAGATCCGATTGAAACCATCCGCATGGTCGAGCAGTATTATCACAATGAGTACGAGCTGATGAAGCTGGTCAGCCAGGGACAATGGCACGAGGCTGAATCGTTTGTGAATGTTTTCTTTGAGGAAAAGAATTTTTATCGTTTGGCTACAGGGGAAAATGCGCTGGAAACCAAAAAGATCCAGTGCTATGACATCAATACTCTGCTGCGCAAGTCTGCGGAATCGGCGGATGTTCACCCTGTTCATATAGAAAACCTGTATTCCCAGCTCATTGTGCGGATCAGCCGTGTGGATTCGGAAAAAGATATTCCCGGCCTTCAGCGTGAAATTGTGCGCAAATATTGCCAGCTTGTGCAGCTGCACTCGCTGAAAGGGTATTCGCCCATGATTCAAAAAGTGCTTACACATATCAGCTCCAATCTGGCAGGGGACCTGACCCTGAACGCACAGGCCAATTTGCTGAATGTGAACCCCAGCTATTTGTCGGCACAGTTCAAAAAAGAAACCGGAACCACGCTGACAGAATATGTCAAACAAAAACGCATCGGTCAGGCAGTGTTTCTGCTGAGCACATCAAATTCGCAGATCCAAACCATTGCAGAAATGTGCGGAATATCGGATGTGAATTATTTTACCAAAGTCTTCAAAAAAATAATTGGGAAAACACCCAAAGAGTACCGCGACACGATATCGTAAAAGGTGTAGAAATTTCCAGCTATTTATTTGTATATTCCTGTGACTGATAGGAGGTCTATTTATGCGTGAATATCGCACACTGAAAAACGATTGGTATTTTACAAAGCAAGAGCAGACCAGCATTCCGAATGCGCTGCCTACCGACTGGGAAACTGTTTCTTTGCCTCATACCTGGAACACCCTGGACGGACAGGATGGCGGCAGCGATTATTACCGCGGCAAGTGCTGGTATGTGCGTGAGCTGTCTGCTGCACAGATCCCCGCTGACACCTGTGTTTACCTGGAATTCCTGGCGGCAGCATCTTTCTGCGAAGTGTACGTAAATGGCGAAAAAGTAACCAGTCATGAGGGTGGATACAGCTGTTTCCGCGCAAATATTACGGAGCTGCTGACCAAGCCTCATAACATCCTGGCAGTTGCAGTGGATAACCAGCACCGCGAGGATATCTATCCGCAGGTGGCGGACTTCACGTTCTATGGCGGCCTGTACCGTGGCGTGAACCTGATTCTTGTGCCCAAGACCCACTTCTGCCTGGATTACTTCGGTGCGGAAGGCATCACGGCCGAATCCAAAATCACCGGCGAAAACAAGGCATTGCTCAAGCTGCACGGATATATTTCCAATGCAGCCGAAGCCGATCAGGTGATTTTCAGCGTTTATGATGCAGAGAAGACCCTGATTGCAGAAATCTGCCGTCCGGCCTGCGAAGATGCATCGGCTGAGGTGGAGCTGTGCGACCTGCACCTGTGGAATGGCGTAAAGGACCCCTATCTGTATACTGTAAAAGCAACGCTGCTGCGTCATAATGAAGTGCTGGATCAGGTAACGGTCCGTCATGGCTTCCGCGAGTACTATGCTGATCCCGAAAAGGGATTCTTCCTCAACGGCGTGCTGACCCCGCTGCGCGGAGTTTCCCGCCATCAGGATTATCTGGGCATGGGCAATGCGCTTACCCTGGAACAGCACAGAAAGGATGCAGAGCTCATCCGGGAAGTCGGTGCAAATACCATCCGTCTGGCACATTATCAGCACAGCCAGGATTTCTATGACCTGTGCGATGAGATGGGCTTTGTGGTCTGGGCGGAAAT
>RCNH01000132.1_pt1 | contig 35542 bp, 26 predicted proteins | sample 2041161 | NCBI WGS metagenome assembly RCNH01 (sample SAMN09708215, study PRJNA481090) | Feces metagenome, whole genome shotgun sequencing project. | biome: feces | host: Leptonychotes weddellii | place: Antarctica: Sion Island | collected 2010-03-01 | reverse complement strand
TATTTATTTTCCTCCTATAAAATCAGTTGTCGTCTGATATGTTTTATTATCAAAGTTTTTGATAATTTCAACAAACTTTCTCTAAAAAGAAAGGGTTCAAAAATTAAGCTTTGAGATAGATGTAAGTTAGATGATCAAAATTAACTAACTTACTGCATGAAACAAATTCCTATATGAATACGGAAAACCCTTATTCAAGCATAGGTAGATGCAGCATCACTTTAATCTATTTTAGCTACTCCTCTTGAGCATGATTGATTTCTTCCATCTCTTTGAAAGCTATACCTTCTTTCGACTTCCATACAGCCCTACCATTAACGCTATATCCCAATACGAAACCAGCGGCCGAGGAAGGGCTCTTAAACAAGATATTTTTAGTTAGCTTTCCCTCATGGATTTCATTATTTATATAGCTGTTTTTACGTAATTGTTTAATGTAAGATGACAAAGAAGGAGCCTCATTGTTAGAAATCATACTTCCCTCTAATAGAATAAAGCCCTCATTAGTTCTTTTACACTTTGCACAGAACTTGGAATCTTGCAAATTTATATATAGATCCAAGCCTTCCACTTCTCCATCACTGCCATCTTCATCTTTTTGTAATAGCGGAACAAATACCTTATATCCCAAGACGCCAAGAACCATCTTTGAGTACTCAACGAAGTCCTCGAGCTCTGATTCCTTCTCCTCAGTAACGTTACCAGGATTAGGATCGTTGCCATTACGAACGTTAAAGCGAGCAGCTTCTTGTGCCATGTTCGTAAACTTATTCTCTAGGTAGCTAATCTCAGTAGGTCCAAAAGAGTTCGTTTGAGTAGTAAGCATTACGGCATCGCTGAAGTATACCTCGTCCTTTAGATGCTCATTAACTCTAAAGAGAACGCCTTCTCCGTTCTTGCGAATACCACCTTGCCCGATGTATACCTCATCCTCATCAGCGTCATTCTTTCCAAAGAGGAAATAGACTCCACTGTATTTGAGATCTTGTCTATCTTTACACTTATTGAGATCTGCACGAGGAATCTTAAATGCAAGTCCCGTCCAATTAGACATTGTGCACTTAATACGCCCTGTTACATCTCCATCCATAAGATAAAGATTGAAGTTTTTTCCTGCGCTCATTCGATGTATACTCCAACATATAAACAATATTCCAGAACGCAAGATTCATGCATCCAAGAATTATTTTTTTATTTCTAACTATTTTATACATTAGAAAGGTCTATTAGTAGTACGTAACACAAAAAGGGGATTTATGACCCAAAACGCCTAGGTCGTTTGATGCACACTCATGCGTGTCGTAATCTAATCAGTTTATTCCTCGCATGTTTGTCATCCATTCAACCACCCACACCGTACCAATCATATATGACATCTTTCCCGTACAAAAAAGAGGACTCAGCTATCGCTGAATCCTCTTTCTAAAGTTTAAGTTGTTATACGTTTAGCTTAAGCCTTACGTACGTTGGAAGCCTGAAGCTTGCCGTTCTGACCGGTGGTGATGTCGAACTCTACTGCAGAGCCCTCTTCGAGAGTCCTGAATCCGTCCATCTGGATCTCGGAGAAGTGTACGAACAAATCGTCTCCGTCTTCACGAGAAATGAAACCATAGCCCTTGTCAGGGTTGAACCACTTAACTGTACCTTTAGACATATCTTGCCTTTCTTTCTTTTGCTTAAAGCAAAAATCTAGTGCTCTGAAGCACTTAACAACCTTTGGCTCGATTGAGCCTGCATACATCATACCCCTTTTATGGGTCATAAAACCCTCAATCTCAAAAGTAATTGAGAATTCCGTGAACGGTAGTTAAGCGGTTTACCTCTATATTTTTAATTTCAGAGATATTCTGATCATAAATTTTAAAACAATCCGGAGATAACTCCCTGCTCATTGATGTCAATCAACTCTGCAGCCGGATGCTTAGGAAGTCCCGGCATCGTCATAATGGTTCCGGTAATTGCTATCACAAAACCTGCACCACTTGAAACTCTACACTCTCTCACCTCAATTGAGAAGTTCTCTGGAGCGCCCAACTTCTTCTGATCATCGCTGAAGGAGTACTGAGTCTTAGCAATACATACCGGAAGATTGCCAAAACCATTCTCACGAAGAGCCTTGATCTGCTTTTGTGCCTGAGGAGTGAAGCTCACACCATCTGCTCTATAGACTTTCTTTGCCACAGATTCGATAGCTTCCTGAATATCAGTACCTGTTTCGTAGGCATAGCTAAACTGATGAGGCTTCTCTACAAGCTTCAAAACTTCCTCAGCAAGCTCCATACCACCTTCAGATCCCTTTGCCCAAACATCACTCAGGCAAACTTCAACGCCAGAAGCTGCACACTCATCGCGAACACAGACAACTTCAGCGTCAGTGTCGCTTGTAAACTTATTGAGAGCAACTACGATTGGAAGTCCATAGACAGTCTGGATGTTATCGATGTGGCGCATAAGGTTTGAAAGTCCAGCCTTAAGAGCTTCAACATTTTCCACGTTGAGGTCTTGCTTAGCCACGCCACCGTTGTACTTAAGGCTTCGAATAGTTGCCACTACAACTACAGCATCAGGGTCAAGCTCTGCGATACGGCACTTGATGTCGAAGAACTTCTCAGCTCCCAGATCTGCACCAAAGCCAGCTTCCGTAACAGTAATATCAGCAAGCTTCATAGCAAGCTTAGTTGCAAGTACTGAATTGCATCCATGAGCAATATTTGCAAAAGGTCCGCCGTGTACAAGCACTGGAGTGTGCTCGAGAGTCTGAACCAAGTTAGGCTTGATAGCATCTTTCAAAAGGGCAGCCATGGCTCCCTCAGCCTTGATCTCACGTGCAAATACAGGTTTCTGGTCGAAGGTATATCCAACCACAATGTTGCCCAAGCGCTCCTTGAGGTCGGTTACAGAGGTAGCCAAGCACAAGATAGCCATGACCTCACTTGCAACCGTAATGTCGAAGGAATCCTCACGAGGCATACCATCAGCAACAGTTCCCATTCCATCTACAAGGTGGCGAAGCTGCCTGTCGTTCATATCCACACAGCGATGCCAAGTGATGCGACGAGGATCGATTCCAAGCTCATTTCCCTGCTTGATGTGGTTGTCTACCATAGCAGCGAGCAAGTTATTTGCAGCTCCGATAGCATGGATGTCTCCGGTAAAATGAAGGTTGATGTCCTCCATAGGGATTACCTGAGCATATCCACCTCCCGCAGCTCCACCCTTGACACCAAATACAGGACCCAAGGAAGGCTCACGCATAGCAACGGCAACATTCTTGCCCATCTTATGCAAAGCATCGGCAAGGCCAATGGTTGTCGTAGTTTTTCCCTCTCCTGCAGGAGTAGGACTCATGGCTGTAACCAATACGAGCTTTCCTTCAGACTCACTGCTCTCATCTGTTAGAAGGGAAAGATCGAGCTTAGCTTTATCGCGACCATAGGCAATAACCTTATCGTGGTCGACACCGAGCTTATCGGCAATGGTAAATATGTCTTCGGCAACTGCTGCCTGTGCAATTTCAATATCAGTTTTCATGGGTTCACCTTTCTGTCGAACTCATACAAAACGGAACATATCCGCTCCCTTCTAACTTTAACAGACGAAGGGAACGGATATGGTAGTAGTTGCAAATTTTTATACGAATGGATTATTTCAAAGATTCAAGTCCTTCAGGTACAGCATCCAAATCACACTGGAAAGCACGAGCTATAGCCAGAGCTTGCATCTTGCGAACAACAGCGGTAGCCGTATCGCCTTGAAGCTCATAAGCTCGACTGAGCTGATCCAAAACGTAGGCCGCATAAGATGCAATGGCATATCCTACTCCGTTGAGCTGAAGCATCGTAACCATGGACTGAGGATCTAGCCTCAATGCGTAGCTTGGATCGAGCTCAAGCAAACGAGCAACACTTGCCTCTGTTGCATCGATTGCATCTTGATTGCCCTCTTGCAGAGCAATCGGTAGATGTTGAACTACTTCCTGTACAAAAGATTCAATCATATCTTCCAAAAAGTCACGGTAAAGCATATATCTCCTATCGTAGATGACTCGGAGGGATGTGTCCGAGGTGTTCGTAAGCACTAAGTGTTGCTTGCCTTCCCTGAGGAGTGCGAACTATAAGTCCCCTCTGCATCAGGTAAGGCTCGTAGACATCTTCAATAGTAGCAGGATCTTCCCCAACTGCACGAGAAAGGGTTGCAATTCCCACTGCCCTTCCCCTAAATGTTGAGGTTAGAGCCTCTAGGATCTTAAGGTCCATCCAATCGAGTCCAAGCCCATCGATCTGAAAGAACGCAAGTGCCTCTACTGCAATATCTTCCGTTATGATTCCTGTTGCTTTAACTTGAGCAAAGTCACGTACTCTTCTGAGGAGCCTGTTTGCAAGGCGAGGTGTACCTCTGCTGCGACAGGCAATCTGAGTCGCTGCCTCCTCTGAAATGTCTACACCTAAGATACTAGCCGATCTTCTGACAATTTGGGATAGCTCTTCCTCTAAATAATAGTCGAGCCTATATGATATTCCGAATCGATCTCTCATAGGGCCTGTTAGAGCCCCTGTTTTAGTAGTGGCTCCAATTAAGGTAAAGTGCGGAAGGTCTAGGCGTATGGAGCGAGCGGCGGGTCCCTTTCCTATAACGATATCGATGAAGTAGTCCTCCATGGCAGGATAGAGCATCTCTTCGACTGCACGATTGAGGCGGTGAATCTCATCGATGAAGAGGATGTCTCCCTCTCCCAGATTTGTAAGAATCGAAGCAATATCTCCTACGCGCTCGATGGCAGGACCTGACGTTGCACAAACCTGCGTACCCATCTCTCTTGCAACCACGGATGCCAGCGTCGTCTTTCCAAGGCCTGGAGGTCCTGAAAACATAATGTGGTCGATAGGCTCATGGCGTATACGAGCCGCCTCGATCAAGATTGCAAGGTTTTCCTTTATGCGCTTCTGTCCAATGTACTCATCGAGGGTTTGAGGTCTCAAGGTTGATTCAAATTGAGGCTCATCGCCTTGAGCCTCCCTCAACCCACTGTGCGAACCTCCATCCTCTGCAAAGAGGTCTTTACTTGGATCTGCTTCCCACATTGAAACCACCTCCCAACTGCTTGAGAGCAAAGCTTAGAGCCCTATCGGGTGAGCTGAGCATATCCTCAGGAATATCTACTAGGACACCCTGTATCTCCTCACGTGTAAAGCCTAGGGATACGAGCGCATTAGCAATATCGTCCCTGACTTGAAGTTCTACGCGATTCTCATCCTCGTCATCGTCGAACGCCACACCTTCCTCAAGGGAAATAGAATCGAAGATCGACCTGAGCTCTATCATCAGCCTTGTAGCCATCTTCTTTCCCACACCGACAACCTCATTAAGTCGGGTCTCATCACCTTTGCGCACAAGATCCTCAAGTTCGAATGGTGTAAAGCGCGAAAGGATAGCAAGGGCAAGCTTAGGTCCTACTCCCGCTATTGTGCAGAGCCTATCGAAGACGAGACGCTCATCAGCCGAGTAAAAGCCATACAGACTGATGCTGTCTTCCCTCACAACCATACGCACTAGAATGCTGAGGATATCACCCTCAAGACCACGTACCCATCTGCTGCAATGCGTCGAAATATTCAACTCGTAACCAACACCTGAAACCTCAAGGACTAACACCTGGTCATCGAGGTGTTGAACCTTACCCGTAAGTGAAACAATCATATCTACCTCTCCCTGGTAAGCTAAGACAACCTCGTGCTCGATGCTGAATAGGCATAGCAAATTGCAGCGGCGAGAGCATCGGCACTGTGATCGGGTTCAGGATTGTGGTCGAGGGCGAGGATCTTTCTAACCATAAAGGTAATCTGTCCCTTATCCGCACGTCCAAACCCCGTTAGAGATTGTTTGATTTGAGAGGGTGTAAACTCCATAACAGAAAGTCTGTGAGCTCCGCCGAGGGCAAGAACGACTCCCCTTGCCTGAGAAACAGCAACGGCCGAAGATACATTCTGTCCAAAGAATATATCTTCAACCGCCATATGCACAGGAGCGTATCTTTCAATGACACGGTCCAGCTCTTTTTGAATTGTATATAAGCGAACGTAGAGTTCGTCATCTTTTGAAGTTCTAATGCATCCGTAAGCCCTGCATCTTACCGCTTGACCTCGCATCTCAACGATACCCCAGCCAGTGTGGGCAAGACCTGGATCTACTCCCAAGATAACCATGGTACTTCCTTTACTCGAACATACGTTCACTATACCATAGCTAGTTTTGAGAGAAGAGGTTATTGCCGTATTCGGAGTCTTCTGTAAGAGATGCAAGTTTGTACATATCTAACATGTAGCGTGCAGGATTATCTTCCTCATCCCCACCTAATGCATCAGCAATAGCAGAAAGGAGCTTTTCCTTCATAGCAGGATCTATCTGAGAGAGCGGATCGCGAGGGTCTGGAACTGATGCCGCAAGGTCAATGACATTCCTAATTGCCTCATCATCGATATCAGATTCGCCTGATTCAGGCTTTTCGTAGCTGAAGCTAATACCCGAGAGCGTCTCGTTAAACGGCTTTCTAAATCCCCCGCGAATAGGATTTACATCTGGTATAAAGTGTCCAGGCATTGGACGCATATCTCGAAGAGGCTCTCTAAAGAATATTCCCTGAGCCACAGACTCAGGATAGGAAAGTCCACGAACACGGTAGAACCTTATCTGATCTTTTGCATCAGAGCTGAGACGTTGGTACTCAACGCTGGTGAGCTCCTTACCCCATTCAACCTCGTTATATCTTCCATACACAACCTCATCCATGAGCTTGTAGAAGGTTTTCAGAAGATAGCGCATGCGTACAGGATCTGAGGAGAGATCGCTCAAGACCTCCTGAGCATCGAAGTCAGACCTATCCCAAAGGCGACCGAGTGCTGATGGAGCATCGCAAGCTTCATCGTAATCGCTACTCAGATATACATCAGCACAGCTTCGAGCATATTCTTTAAGTTCCCTTTTAGCCTTTGTACTAAGAGATGAAGTGTCAAAGTCAAAGGATGGACCCTTTCCAACCTCCCTCTCAAACGCATCTTTTATGCGCAAGAGGTCGCTATACAAAAGGTGAGAGAAAGGAGCGAATACGTAGTTTGGACATGTTGGAGCCATATGATTTTGGATGTAATCACTCATACACTCAGGAATGATGGCAAGTCCATCGCTGTATCGAGCAATCCTCTGACATGCCTGATACATTCCCTCAATCTTCTCGTGACCTCCACCCTCTACCGATGAGACATAGACTACGTAAGTAGGCTTATCGAGGTCATATCTCATATTGACATGAGGGAACTCCTCGTTGGCAATCGCAACGATATCAACGTCTTTAAACTCCTCACATACAAGGTTGAAGAGGAAATGAGAGGTAAACGTATCCAGAAGAGGGATGATGACCGAGCGAGCTTCCATATGGGTGAGGTAAGACCTCATCGAAAGCTTCAAAAGCTGAAGGGTATCATCAACCAGTAATTCTTCATGGAGGAATGAGATATCGAGAGGTTCACGTGAGAAGTTCATAGCCTCCATCCAGTCTTGTCCCCAGCGCTTCTGAACAGGTCCAAGATTAGCGGAAAAAACGCCGTATTTAAATGCTGGGCACTCTCCCACAAGATTGAGATTTACATCCACAATACGTGTTCCACCCCTGTAGGCAAACTCACCATAGAGGCCACAGTTATGAATAATGCAAACATATTGATCTGCGAATTTACGTTTAACGATGTCCTCGATATTTGCAGGTATTGCATCTTTATTTTCAAGACCATTCCAATACACGACAGGAGCTGTATGGAAGTAGAGCAAGGTATCACAAGATTCCTTATGATTCTCTCTTGAGGCTACATCTGCCCTGCTATCGAAGATGCAACCGATTCTCATTCCATCAACGCTAAACATCTCACAGGCGTCTCGATACAGGCGAACGCGTCCATTCACCTCCATCTCGAAATCTTTAAAGATCTTATTCGATACCCTACCGATTTCAAGATCGCCGCTACGTACAGAACTGTAGATCTCAATGGAGTTGCCATGAGCGTGAATGTAGAGCTCCTTGCCTCTCTTATTTATGAAAGGAAGCAGAAGGTGAAGTGATTCACATTCACACTCATACACAAGGTCAGCTATCAGATAGAGCGCAGTTTCAAACCTGTCATACGAATCTTTTAAAGGATAGGGAGAATCGAAAGTGAAAGCAGGAAATACTAAAAGGTCACTCTTATCGTTCTGCGCATACTTTACAGCATTCTTAAGCTGGGAAATGAGACTTCCGGAAACAAGTTGCGCAATAGAGATTTTCATATTTAATCCTTACATAACTTTTGTGGAGTAAACTAACAGAACAGACTGTGCAATATATTGCCGAATGGCTACAATCTGCACCTTATACGGGGTGCTATGGGAATACGCATGACATGAGGAGCCAATCCCCTCACAACATACAACCCACAGCTCTAAACTTCAATGTTTCAATTATACCGCTCGGAAAGTGACATGCCAAAACACAAGCACGCAAGTCCAAATCTTCCAAATTATAACGCTAAAAAAGGACCCGTGCCAAAGCACAGGTCCTCACACCATACATATACAGACGTACCTAGAAAACTATGAGCTACAACCTCTCAAACGATAAAGAGCAAGCAACCATATCGGTTGACCAGGTTATTCGGACAACCTCAAACATCACAGCAACTGTTTCCTAGGATCTCTTGAGGAACGTACGGAATCTGGGAACCCGCAGTACATCACAACGAAGTCGAATTGGAATAAATTAAATTCATCATCCTTGATAGAGAGTGGAATATGTTGTTCAGGTCGAAGTCCTGGCCTAAAGATAATACCTTGAGGCAGTCTAAACCTAACCTCCTCTTCAAACATATACTCAATAGCATTGAGAGCCTCTTCACTCATGGCATCAAGATAATTAAGAGTTTTTTGAGACATCAGAATTCCGTCTGTAAACTCATAGTATTTCTCATACATTATCCTATCCATAACACGATAGAAGTAGCGAACGAGAACCCTCGTTTCCAGCTCATCAAAGTCAAGTGCACTCAATGCATCTTTTGCCCCGAAGGTTTTTCTGCTCCAAATATTACCTAAAATGCAAGCCACATCATCAGAATCGGTGCAACCACTCAGATATGTATTCACTGATTCGATTGCCAGATTCTTGAGCTTCTTTCGATCCTGATGCGACATCGAGAAATTCTGATATCTAAAACCAGGACCCTCACCTCTCTGTACTTCATACGCGTCTTTAACTGCATGAATATCAGTTGTTAAAAGATGAGAGAAAGGTGCGAATATGTTCTTCTCTGAGATTCCCCCAGACATACCACGAAGGTAATCACTCATGCATTCTGGAATTAAAACCAGCCCGTTTATATCATGGGCAACAAGTACGGCTTCAGCATATAGATAGTGAGTGACCGACTCTCCATCTCCGTCATATCTTGAGGCGTAATAGACACCGTCAACTTTGCTAAGATCATAGGCCTCAAGAACGGAAGGATACTTCTTGTGAGCCACTGCAACAATTTTCTTATCCTTAAAAATGTCTACTGCTAGGTCAAACAGCAGCTCCGATACCTCACTATCAATCAAGGGGACAACAATTGCATCCGCTTGAAGCTGACTTGCATACTGCTCAAGACTGCAAGCTATGGAAGCGAGTATCCCCTTGGTAGCATCCGATATCTTCGGCTCTTCAGACCCCCTCACCAACGCATCGGTATAGGCTTCCCCGAAATATCGTAGTTTCCCAGCCGCCATCTCAAGAGGTACATCAACCGTAATAAGGTCAGATTTATATTTCTCACACTCACCAATGATCCTATATGATGCGTTCACAACGTAGCTACCACCACCGTAGAACGTCTCGTTATGGAGACCTAAATCTTCAATGAAGCAAGCACATGAGGCCTCAGGTTCTAATGCATACACACCGTCGAATACATCAGGTTTCGACGTAGCACGAAGATTAAAATCTAACTTAAATTTATATGGAGTAGAGCAGAAATGCAGCATAACCCCATGACCCTCAATTCCGTAATAAGGCTTGGCTCTATTCCTCTCCTTCTGAAAGGTAAATCCAATAGAAATACCCTTTACACAAGGGGCGGACACACGGTCATTAGCTCTATGCACCACATTGGACACATTCAACAGCTCTCCTGTACCTGGAATCTCAAAGTTGACGATTTCAGGAATATTGCAAAGATTACTGTGAGCATAGAATTTAATCTCACCCTTGTAAGCCCAGATTAGAAAATCCCGATTTGTATGAGTGCGAAAAGGGAAAGCAAGTGCAGGACCATCAGGACCAATCCTCATCGAGAGCTTAGCAACAAGAGCCATAACTTTCTTAAAGAATATGTCATAGCCCTTCTTGCCCGTCCGATGTTTACGCAAGACCTTAAGCTCGGCTTCCGTATATTCAGAGATGAATTCTTCCATCTCAAACACTTGGGAAGGAAACACAACAAGATCTGAGGCATCTGCCACAGCCCTATCAACAGCCTCTTCAAGGCGTGCCTCTAGGTCTCCTGGCATTATTTGTGCGATAGAAAGTTTCATTGATGACCCCCACAAATCCGTATCGTATATGTTCCCACACTGCAGACTTAGCATATCAAGATGCACTGTTCATGCACTTGTATGCCCCACTGTTCATGTCCAAATTATACCGCTAAAAAAGGACCCGTGCCAAAGCACAGGTCCTTTCAAAAAGATCAAAGTAAATTTCAATCAAGCAATTAGAAGCTTGTAGTGAAAAGTCCGTGAACGTTGCAGTAAGCATATACCTGACGCTCAGGGTATGCGCACTGTGGGCACTGACCGAATACTACAGAAGGCTCCTCGCCTGGGTTGAGGTGCTTGATGCAAATGTTCTTGCCATTTACCAAAGCTACCCACTCAATGTAGTGTACGTCGAGCATTGGGTGATCTACTTCACCTACGTTTACCTTTACGTGGCTGCCCTCTACCTCTACAACAGGAACGTGCTTCTCAGCTGCTCCATCAGACTTTGCAGGGTCAAGAAGCTCCATTGCCTCACCGCAGCAGTGTACAGGAACGTTAGCATCTTTTACTACGTATACGATGTTTCCACAGTGGTTACAACGATAAAACTTTACAGTCTCCATTTAGTTCTCCTTCCTATATATACGTCCCTCTCCATTTGGACGTATATGTCTTATACCCATTAGGGAAAAGTTATATTTAACTTCTTATATGATAGCACGTCTATGTCATATACGCTTGGGTATGCGCGTGAGATAATCACAAAGAGACGTATTCTGCATAAGCAAAATACGTCTCTTCTTTACGCAAAACTAAAATCGAATGAGATACTACTCAGCATCCTCATCGTCTGCAGCCTCAACAAGCTCAATGTCGAAGTTCAAAGCCTTACCAGCAAGCTCGTGGTTAAGGTCTACAACAACCTTCTCCTCGGTGAGCTCGGTGATAACAGCTGGCATAGGACCCATTGGGCTCTGAAGGAATACCTTATCGCCAACGTGAAGCTGGTCAAGATCTGGAACCTCGTTAGCTGGGAAGTCCATAAGAAGGTCCTCGCGGTACTCACCATATGCATCCTCAGGAGCAATGTGTACCGTGCGCTTCTCGCCTACCTGCATATCCTCAACAGCAGCGTCGAAACCAGGGATCATCATGCCTGCAGCACAAACGAACTCCAAAGGCTCACCGCGGTCGTATGAGCTATCAAACTGTGTTCCGTCATCCAAGGTGCCCTTGTAGTGACACTTAACGGTCTTTCCTTTATTTGACATGTAATTCTTCCTTTCTACAAAAGACTCCCTCTAGCCTACCACGATTTCACCGTGTCCGCTTACGAGTTCTCTCAATTCTGCCCTTAATACCACATTTGATGCATCAACGGTTATTGGAAGTTGAATGCCAAAGGTATCAAGGTTATCCATCTCTACCATAATGGACACGCGATCGAATCCATTGTAGCGACTGCAGATCTCTCGAATCTGGTGAGCGGTAGCTTGGGTTAGAAGCTCTTTTGGAATATGTACCTCTACAACCTTTTGTTTATTGGACGCTTCATCCAAAACTAAAGGCTGAATCTCACTTGCGAGGAACTGACTTCCCCTGTCTCCTCGGTCTACGCGACCTTGGATTCGGACGAATACGTCTCCCTCAGCCTCTCCAGCCTCATTGAGGTTGCTGAAGAGTACCTCTCCGTAGTCTTTGAAGGTCTTAGGGAACACAACGACCGAAAGCTCTCCTTCGAGGTCCTCGAGGGTAACGATGGCCATGGTATCGCCCTTCTTCGTCACCTTCTTCTCCACCTTAGAGACCATTCCTGCAACCCAGACCGGAGTGCTTTCCTTGACCTTGTAGTGGATGATTGGACTTCCACCTGCAGGATTTGGCATCTCGGTGTAGGACTCAAGCTCAGGGATGGTATTGGTGCGAGCCTTGCTGAGTGCGTACTCAAAAGGCTTCAAAGGATGGTCGGAAACGTAAATTCCGAGCACTTCCTTCTCCAAAGCGAGCTTCAAATAACGATCCCACTCAAGGCCAGTAGCATCAGGAACCTTTACATAAAAGTCACTGGTCTCATCATCAGCACAAAGGTCGAAGAACGATGCCTGACCTGATGCTTTGTACTTTTGCTTCTTCGCAGCCTCATCGAGGATGTTGGTAGGGTTGTTCTTATCCACGTAATTCATGCACTCTCGGCGACCATATCCGGTTGAGTCGAAAGCACCTGCCTTGATGAGAGCCTCAATAACGCGCCTGTTTACCTGGCCTCCGTCTACGCGCTCGACGAAATCGTGCAAGGAGGTGAAGTCTCCGTGCTCCTCGCGCTCTTTCATGATGACCTCAGCTGCGCCTTCACCTACACCTCGGATACCTGCAAATCCGAAGCGGATACCGTCTTTGGTAGCAGTAAAGTCACGTCCGGACTCGTTGATATCAGGCTGCATGATCTTGATACCTTCATGGCGACATGCGTTGACGTAGTGAACGATCTTATCGGTCTTTCCCATGTATGAGGTCAAAACCGCTGCCATAAACTCATTTGGATAGTGAGCCTTCAGCCATGCTGTCTGCATAACCAAGATTGCATATCCTGCAGAGTGGGACTTATTGAATGCGTAGGATGCAAACTTAAGAACGTCTTCCCAAATCGACTGAGCAACTTCCTTGGAGTAACCATTGCGCTCAGCGCCGTTTACCCAGTGGTCGTGCATGGTCTCATCGGTTCCATCATCCCAGTGGGTGATGGTCTTGGTCATAAGGTCAATCTTCTTCTTTGCCACTGCCTTACGAACCTTATCGGACTCTCCTGCAGAGAATCCCGACATCTGAATGGAGATCTGCATGACCTGCTCTTGGTACACGATCGTTCCGTAGGTCTCTTCCAAAACAGAAGCAAGGCGCTCATCGTAGTAGACGACGTCTTTCTTTCCGTTCATACGGTCGATGTAGTCAGTTACCATTCCTGCGCCCAGAGGACCCGGACGGAACAGTGCGATAAGTGCTACTACGTGCTTGTATTCACGTGGCTTCATCGATTTGATGGTAGCGGTCATACCGTCGGACTCAACCTGGAAAACTCCTGCGGTGTGGCCCGAGCTCAAAAGCTCAAAGATCTTCTCGTCATCGAAAGGAATCTTATCTGGGTCGATATCGACTCCGAAGTTACGTCGAATGTTCTCTCGAGCCTTAGAGATAACGGTGAGGGTACGAAGACCCAAGAAGTCCATCTTCAAAAGGCCCATGTCCGCGACAGTATGGCCTTCGTATTGGGTAATCTCGACTCCACCCTTGGTGTCGAGCTTAGTAGGTACAAAGTTGTGAACAGGACCAGGAGCAATCAATACCGCACACGCGTGAACGCCCTCTCCTCGCGTTAGGCCCTCGATAGCAAGTGCTGCCTCGATGATCTCTCGCTCAGGACCTCCTGCATTGTAGGCATCTTGGAACTCCTGGTTGAACCACTCAGGGTGCTTATCGGTCTTATTCAAAACGCCAGAGAGCGATACCTTAGGATCTGCCACAATAAGCTTGGAGAGCTTCTGCCCCATAAATACAGGCTCTCCCAAAACACGACAAGCATCGTTGATTGCCTGCTTAGCCTTGATAGTTGAGTAGGTAATAACGTGGGTTACCTGCTCAGATCCATAACGCTGGCGGGTGTACTCGATTACCTCGAGTCGACGCTCATCGTCGAAGTCCATATCGATATCGGGCATCTCAGTACGCTGAGGGCTCAAGAAACGCTCGAACATCAGGCCGTTTTCCAAAGGATCGAAGGAGGTAATGTCCATAGCGTAAGCAACGATAGCTCCCGCTGCAGATCCACGTCCTGGACCTACGCCGATTCCCTGCTCTTTTGCCCAACGTACATAGTCCTGTACGATCAAGAAGTAGGCCGCAAAGCCCTTCTCGCACACGATCTTGTACTCGTATTCAAAGCGCTCAACAACGTCAGGACGAGCAGTTTTCCAGTCTTCTCCATAACGCTCAGCGAGACCCTTCTCGCACTCGCGCCTAAACTGAGACTCGTTGGTCTCCCCCTCATCCAAAGGATACTCAGGAAGCAAGATCTGGCCCCACTCAAGCTCAACGTCGCACTTCTCGGCCAGCTCTACGGTGTTGTCGCAGGCCTGAGGATACCAGCTGAAGAGCTCTCTCATCTCTTCTTCGGTCTTCATGTAGTACTCAGAGCCCTCCATGCGCATACGACCCTCATCAGCGATGTTTGCATTCATTCCAATGCACATCATGATGTCTTGGGTGTGAGCATCCTCACGGGTGAGGTAGTGGAAGTCGTTGGTAGCGATTATCTTTACGTTGTATTTCTCGCCCAGCTTGACGAGATATTCATCGAGGGAGCGGTCGTTCCAGCCTCCCCTAAAGTCGTTTCCGTGGTCTTGAATCTCAAGATAGAAATCGTCCCCGAAAATCTCGACGAAGGTCTTGAGCCACTCTTCTGCCTCTTCGAACTCTCCGTCAATAATCCTCTGCTGAATGATTCCTTGAACACAAGCGCTCGTGCAGATAATACCCTCGTGGTACTTCTTGAGCATATCGAGGGTAGTTCGAGGCTTGTAATAAAACATTGAAGTAGCCGCTTCACTCATCATCCTCATGAGATTGACGTAGCCCTGCTGATTCTTTGCGAGCAAAATCATGTGGTAGCGGCGCTGTTTTGTAGATCTCTCGATTGCATCGTCGGTAATAAAGTATGCCTCACAGCCAAAGATCGGCTTGATCAAAGGTGAAGGCTTTACCGCTTCAACGTCTGCAATCTCATGGTTTTTCTCCCAAGCAGCCATGTCTTTCTCCCACTGAGCATGCGCCCTGTCGTGAGGAGAAGCTTCAGGATCGTCGGCGGGAGGCTCTTCGATCTCCCAGCCTTTCGTGAAGCACTCAATATCGTGAGTCCACTGCTTGTAGTCTGCCATCTTATGGTTGTACTTGTCACACGCGAGGCCTAAGTTTGGAATACCATACATGTAACCATGATCTGTAAGAGCGACCGCAGGCATCCCGAGGTCAACTGCTCTCTTTACCATGTCATTGATGCGTGTTGCACCGTCGAGCATGGAAAAGTCAGAATGGTTATGCAAATGCACAAAGCTCATACGCAACCCCTTCTCTCTTTCCTAATATATCGTCCTTACAGTCTACTCGAAAATCTGTTCGAAAAACTTGTCACTTTGTGACTTTCGAGACAAAGAAAATCAAACCGCAGGATAGTGAATTGAGTCATGCGAAAAGTACATTCTTTGTTCGAATATTTTGGTCTTATCCCTGGAGGTTATTAATACGTTTACCGAGGTAGATGGGTAAATTTGCCATTTTGCGAGGGTGTAAATTTGTGAAGAAATCGTCGTGGTGATACCCCTATCCAAAGGGGTGGTAGACGGGAGTTTTTGCCACCACAATATCGTGTGTTTTCCTATCGGGTTGAGTCGGGGCGCGGTGGCGTGGGTGGCGTGGATGGTGCGGTGGCGAGACGGCGGTGCGGGTTGGCGCGATGGCGCGACGGCGATGCAGGTTGGTACGTATACGAAATCAGCCCGCCACACGAATGCGACGGGCTGACGTATTGAGTTGTTGTGCGCACATGAACGCTTAGATATTAGCGCTGTGGACGCTTGCGTGTTGAGAACATGCAAAGGGTGCAAAGTAGCATGATAGCTGCTAGGACAACGAGCGAGAGGAAAGATGCAGTACATCCTGCACGAGATGCCTCGACGTTGATGCCTCCTGCAAGCTGGTAGGCGTTTACGATACCGGTTACAAGCGCAGTTCCGATTGCACCTGCAAGCTGCTGAGCAGTATTGATGAGAGCATTTCCGTCAGCCTTAAGCTCTTCTCCCAAATGGTTCAAGGAGTGAGTCATGGTATTTCCCATGGTCAAGGAGCTACCAAAGGTGAGGAAGATGTAAAAGCCTGCAAGCATGGATACTGAAAGCGTGTTGGAGAATGAGTACAAAAGCACAACAGATACCAACACGGAAATGTTTCCTAAGGTAATAGGCTTTCGAGCTCCGAGGCGATCGAGGATGTGACCTGATACAGGAGACAAACAAGCTCCAAGCAAACATCCAGGAAGCATAACGAATCCAGAATCAGCAGGTCCTGCAAGACATACGAGCTGAGCGTAGTTTGGCATCAAGTATCCCAATGCCAAGATAACAGCCTGAAGCAACATAAGGGCAACGATAGCCAAGCTAAAGGTCTTATTTGCAAAGACGTGCAAATTCAAAAGAGGATGCTCAGCTTTAAGGCTGTGGCGTACAAACAAAACGAATGAAACAACAGCCACCACAATCTCGAGGATAACGCTCAAAGATAAGGTCATGTATCCGGTACCCTCACTCAGAGCAAAGATTGAACTGAGGATGAATACGCTGAGCTCTACAAATCCAATGAGATCGAACTTCTTTACAGAAAGCTTCGATGACTGCCTAATTGCAAAGATTCCCATACAGAAGGATATGAAAAGGACCGGAATGAGGCACAAGAACACCTCTCTCCATCCGTAAGACTCAATGATGATTCCACCCAAAGATGGACCAACAGCCGGAGCAAGTGCGGTAATGAGAGTTCCCACACCGATCATCATTCCAATGTTTTCATAGGGAGTCTGATCGAGGATGATGTTAAACATCAAAGGAAGCGCCACTCCCGTTCCTACGCCCTGGAGGATTCGTCCTCCCAAAAGCAGAGCATAGGTCGGTGTATAAGCCGAAAGCAAGACTCCTGAGGTAAAGATGAGGACAGAGGATACGAAGAGGGTCTTGATCTTGAAGCGAGACTTAAGCCAGGCGGAAGTTGGAATTACCATTGCCAACACGCAGAGGTATCCGGTGGTCATCCACTGTACCATCGCCGTATCGATGGAAAACTCCTCCATCAGAGCTGGGAAAGCTACGTTCATAGCCGTCTCTACAACCACACCGCAAAAACTCATGATACCTGCAGCTACAACTGACATGATTAGCTTTGCATCAAGCACTGGTACAAATTCGGTTTCTTTACCGCTCTCACGTTCCAAACTCAAAACATCTCCTTTTTGTACTAATAGTCGAAATTAGATAGTAACCCCATTTTGCCCCTTGTGTCCCTATTTCCCCGACATGAACATAAAAGAAGGGATTTGAGGGTGAATCATCGGCTACGAATCATAAAAATTTTCATAATATACACGAGACACATAGAGGTAAATGCTACTTTACGTGTAGCTTATAGCTTTACGTGTGCCGCCTCATGCAACCACCAAAATCTCACGTCAAGAAGTCAGCAGCTGCCCAATTCTCCTGCCAGAACCTCCTCGGAACAATGCACTTTGATGACCCCGTCACATACCGCTTGTTAGTTGTGTGAAATGGCACAAATCGACTAACACTTGCAGGATACTTATATCATTAACACAACGTCAGAAAGGGGATGTCATGAACATCTTTGACTTCTCTGTAAAGGATACGAAAAACAACGAAGTAAGCCTCTCCGAGCACGAGGGCAAGGTTCTCTTGGTAGTAAACACCGCTGTTGAGTGCGGTCTTACCCCACAGTATGCAGGCATCGAAGCTTTGTACGAGAAGTACAAGGACCAGGGCTTTGAGGTTCTCGACTTCCCATGCAACCAGTTCCTCAACCAGGCACCAGGCTCCATGGATGAGATCAACGAGTTCTGCACCATGAACTTCGGCGCATCTTTCCCTCGCTACCACAAGGTAGAGGTAAACGGAGAGAACGCAGAGCCACTTTTCACTTGGCTCAAAGAGCAGGCTCCTGAAGTTTCAGATCCTGAGATTGCAGCAGCTTTTAACGAGCGCGTAGCTCAGTTCACTCCAGGAATCGCTCCATCTGACATCCACTGGAACTTCGGCAAGTTCCTCGTAGGACGCGACGGACAAGTTATCGCTCGCTTCTCCCCAGCTTTCGAGCCTGCAATGCTCGAAGAGCATATCGAGAAAGCACTCTAAGAGTCCCCTCTAAAAGTCGCTTTCTGCAAGATGAGGACATGAGCGCCCTGCGCTCCAGTGCATCAACACGCACACATATCTCACTTGCACAACAACTAACGCAAAGAAAAACACCTGCCCCTCGCTTGAGGAACAGGTGTTTTCTTGTATCTAAACACTATGGCTTTACGCAATTCATCGCATGCGCTCAGCCTTGCGCAAGCTTCAACGTCAGCAAACTACACGTTGAGCTTAGTGTCGTCAATGCCGTCGAAGGTATACTCAACCACGAATGGCTCGTTATTACCAGCGTCAATCTCAACGCATACAAATGAGCAGGTAACCTTCTTGAATCCTTGCATAAAGAGGATGCGAGCATAGTAGTTTGCCTGAAGTGCATGGCGTTTCTTGATAGCCTCCGCACTCAAGCCCTTATCGCCTGTCTTGTAGTCGATAACGAGGGCATCTCCCCCGAACTCACGGTAGCACAGAAGGTCGATTGCACCTTCAATGTACTGTCCATCTTTAGAATCAACCTTGGTGCAGAACTTAGCTTCAGGTACAACCTGCTCCCAGGAGAGAGCCTCTTGCCTGATAGCAGATCCACTCCAGCGCTCAAGGGCATCCTCAAGGCGGTTGGCCTGATTGCGCGTAAGGTTCCAAGCTCTTGCAAAGTGATCAATCTCATCCTCACTCAGAGTCTTCTGAGCGGAGACCATATACTCTGCAGCCTCGTGGAAAGCAGAGCCCAATGCGACTGCAATGTCTTCCTCGCCCTTTTCGTCCAAAGAAGGAGCCTCAGGGATAGAACCAAGAGCAGAAGAGCGAGCTACAAGCTCAGCTACATCAACGCTGTCTTTATCCGCAGAAGAGAAGCTGTACATATCACGGGCTTTCTCATACGGCATAAGCTTTGCCTTCTTCTCCACAGGAAGCTCTACAAGGTCGAAGTATCCAGGATCGTCGTCATCATCAAACGGATCTTCCTCCACCTCAGGAGCTACGAGGACATACTCACCATCCTCAAGGTACTCAGAAGCACGAATAAGCATATCGAGATTATCCTCATCGCAACATCTTATGTATCCAAGGCTGCCTCCTCCATAACTGAAGGTACTGACACCTGTATCAAAATCTACTCCCAAAGCCTCACTCATAAGCTCATTAATTGAGTTGCTCGTAGCTTTACCTGGTGGAGTAACTGCAAGGATGACACACTCGCGAGCACGAGTGATAGCTACATACAGAAGGCGAACCTTCTCTTCGAGCTCAGCTTGAACTTCAGTCTCCACGATAGCCTTGTAAGCCTGAGTCAAGCTCGAAGGCTTTATAGGGTCTGAATCATCATATTCAACATTAGAGAACCTTGACTTCATACTTCCAGGCTTGAGAGCCGCATAGATTCCCTCGCGCGTGTTGTGATACACCAAAGAACCTGGTCTACGAGAAGAATTTATCTCAGAAATCGCAACAACTGGATACTCAAGACCCTTACTCTTATGAATCGTAGTAACTGCAATAGCGTCAAGCTTATCACCCATCAAGATTGCAGGTTGCTCGCGTGCAGACTCAAGCCAAATATCAAACTCTTCAGCAATACGTGCCACACCGAAAGACCCATCGCGGGCAAGGTCGGTAATGTAGTCGATAGCTGCAAAGATGTTTGCGAGCTTTCCTTGACCGGCAATACCCTCATTGTACAAACGATGAAGCCAACCTGAATCACGCACAACGTCTAAGATAATCTCCTCGAGAGGCTTATATGCTAGGTTGTCCCAGGCTTTATTCATAACCTCAATAGCGTTGGTAAGACATACGGAAGGCTTGCGGCCCTTATATACCTCACCTGTCAGCATGCCATTTTGCAAAGGCCACTTATTCGTACGCTCAGAGGTTTCGTTGTAGTGAGTGGTCAGCAAGATCATATCATTTGCATTCAAACGGAAAATCTCGCCGGTCAAAAGCGGGAAGAGTCCCGTCTGAAGATCATGAGGGTTGCTCAAAGCATGCAGCAAAGGCTGAAGGGCTATAACTTCAGGGGCGCTCGTAAAGGTAGAACCACCTGTAATAACAGCAGATAAACCGCGCTTGCGAAGCTCATCTACATACACGTTAGCCTTGGTCATAGTACCGAGCAACAGTGCCATATCTCCCAGAGGAACACCTTCATTATGAAGACGAGCAAGGCGATCTGCGATGAGCGCAGCATAGTCTTTCGCATCAAATCTCATCGAAGACTCGATGTAAACACGCCTCTTTCCCTCAAACATATTCTCAGGATCTTCCCTGCGCCCCGCCTCAAGATCCATAAAGTCTGGAATCATGAAATCAGGACTGCACATATGAGCGGTAAACCTCAAGATATCATTGTGAGACCTGAAGTTCTTGTGCATAGTCTTGAGGGTTTGCTCATCCATTGCACTTTTGCGCTCGTTGAAGACTTCAACATCGGCACCGTTGAACCTATAAATTGACTGCTGAGCATCTCCCACCGTACAAAGATGCTCCTCATTCTTTCCAGACAAGCGGGAAATAAGATCTACCTGGGTTCGATTGGTATCTTGGAACTCATCGATCATAACAAGCTTAAACTGGTCGGCGTAGAGCTTTGCAATTTCAGGATTCTCAAGAAGCTCCTGGGTAAGATTCAAAAGGTCATCAGGGTCAAGCTTGCTTTCTTTCTTCTTCATCTTGAAGTACTCGTCGTAGACCTCACATGCCAAGTTTCTCAAGATTTCAACGTTGACCTTGTTCTCATAGAACTCACGCTCTACATCGAGTTCATCGTAGAGCTTCTGAGCTTCCTTACAAAGCTCCTTAACATCAGCACTGCGCCATCTGCGACCATCAGGGCGATGGAGCAGAGGAAGGATTTCAGGGAGTTTGTTGTCGGTTACGCTAGCTGGGATATGCTCCTCAAGGAAGTCTTCAATCTCCATCACAGCATTTGCAACAGCGATTTTCTCCTCCTCACTTTTACATCCATAGAAGTCCATCTCTACATAGATGTTCAGAAGGCTTTTCAAGGTGCCATAAAAGTTGAGCTTACGGCTCTCAGGATTTGCAAAGACAACCTCGTCCATGCCTCCCCTGCAGCTAATAGCCTGAGCTACGAGAGACTGAATCATGGCCTTGATGGTACTAGCGCTTTCGCGGCCATTTACCTGAGCTGCATATTTATACTTCGTAAAGATACCCTTGTAGTTCTCCTCGTTCATAGCACGACGACAGACCTTCTCGGTCGCAGCATCAAGCATATAACGAGCCTCAGACTCGCTCAGGAAAGAAAACTCAGGATCGATACCCATGGTAAAAGCATGGCGCTTCAAAAGACGAGAACACATTCCATGGATCGTTGAAATCCAGGAGTTATCGACTTTGAGAGCCTCCTGCTCAAGCCCAGCACTTCTGAGGGCAGAGCGAATACGCTCTTTAATCTCGCTGGCGGCAGCGCGGGTAAAGGTAATAACCAAGAGCTCGTCGATCGATTCTAGGTAAGGTTTTCCGTCTTCACCAGATCCTGGAGTCAAGGCCCAAACAACACGGCTGGTAAGCGTCATTGTCTTTCCGGAGCCTGCTCCCGCTGCCACGAAGAGAGGGCGATCGAGCGTCTCAGCAATTTCACGTTGCTCATCGGTCAAGTGGCCGATGAGTTGTTCTTTTAAGTTATTTGTATCTTTAGGCATTTATTCTCTTTTCACAGAATGCTACAGGACACCATCTACATGCATCTTTGTCTCTAGGAACTGCTGGAATTTCTCCGCGTTTCATCTGATCGATCTTCTGACCAATGAGATACTCGGTGCGATCGAGCATGTCGATGAAATTCATATCTTGTCCGCTATTGACGACATGTTTTTCCATGCGCTTCGACATAGGAGTCTCACCCATGACGCGCCTGTAGATGTCTTCATTGCCAAATGCTCCTGCAACTTCACAGCTCTTAGGAGACAGGTACAAAGAAGCTACAGGTTTTAAATCAGGGCGTGCGCGGCGAAGAACCTGAGCATAAATCAGAGTTTGAACATGCCGAGGAAGCTCAAACACAGTTGCACTTGGATCTCCGTAAAGTGCATAGGAGTCGTCATTACCAAAGTTCTTGTACTTGTAATCAATGATGATAGCGTTTCCATGCTTATCGACATCAACACGGTCAATAGACCCCGTAAAGCGAACACCTGCGTATTCGATGTCCTTGTGGCGCTTATCTCCAAAGCGATACTCAAACAAGCGAGGCTCAAAGCCCTGAAGACGCTTGTTGTGCCAGGAGATAAACCTGAAGACATCGCCCAAGATATTCCTGAGCTCAAGGCGTTCCTGAAGGTTATGAGGAACTAAAAGCTGCTGGCCCTTCTTGTTTGACGTCAAGAATTGATGATCGTAATGAGATTGAAATTCTGCTTGTGCAATCTCTTTGAACAGGTCCTCCGTCTCATCGTTTACGAAACAATCGTCGACACGCTCAGTAATATCATGTGTGTCGTAGTACTTATCCAACTCATCAAGCTCGATACCGAGCTGAGCTGCAAGCTGCTTTTGGAACGTAAGCTCCAGAACACGATGGATAAAGGTACCCTTCTCCATAGGACCAAATCCAGCATCAGTATCGTTGAGCCTCAGACGCCTTTGGCTAAACCACTTGTAAGGGCAGTCCAAATAGCCATCAATCTGAGAGGCGGAAAGAATTGGAAGTGCTGGTTCTCCATCTTTAGCATGAGGAGTAAGCAAGATAAGGTCACGATTATCTTCATCAATCGTACCTGTAGGATCGAGCTTGATCGTCTCAATCACACCCTTGTCTTCTCCCGTTGGAGCAATATTATCGAGGACCTTGGTCTCGAGGGCATTCATGCAAGGAAGAGGAAGCGGCTGCTTAGGTGAAGTATGTCCATAAGCCTCCAGTAGCTCGCCCAAACATACAGAGTTGAAAGCATCGCTTTTATCCCAGAACAACACGCGCTCGAGGGTAAGGTGCTCACGGGTAGCACGAATGATCTTTCCAAACTCACTGCGTGCCTGCATGAGCGGATCGCACATTTGAGTACGCGTGAGGATGGAGGTAATAACATTGCGCGATGACGTGGTAATCGAAATCGACGAGCGAGTATTTTCCAGTCCTACGTAAATAAGTGCATCAATAGAAGCTGGTCTCATACGAGCTGCCTGAGCAGGAGTCATGCATACAACGCATGCCTTCTCGTCTTCAACCTCATAGCGAAGTCCGAAGTTCAAAGAACGCTCTTTCATAATTGTACAAATGAAGTCGACCGCCTCAGAAAGAGACATAGTGCCCTTGCGCTTCTTTCCTCGAGCCACAAAGCCTTGGTGGCCAAGCTCCATCGATACGTTTAAGAAAGCCTTAAGAACAGCCTGAGTCTCTCCGTACCATAGTTCGTTTTCAAAGCCTGCATGACGCTCAGCGAAATGCTCACTGATGCGCCTGATAGCCATAGGAATCTTTCCATTTTCAAGATCTTGAACACTATCGGCAATGAGCTGAGAAGTTTGCTTGGAGGACTTGAGGGTCTTGAGAACCTCTTCAGGACTCAAAACACGGTCGCGTCTCCACTGGGCATCAAGCTCCCAAACGCGCTCAGTTTCCATACCGCTCAAGGAGCTGAGCATGAAGTCGGTCAGCTGTCGAGGAGGCCACCAAGACATATCACGGAGTTTCTTTATGACTCCATCAGGGGTCTCTTTGAATCTATCAGGACCAATCTCGATGAGCTTTGCGACGGTCTGCAAGTAAACAGCAATATTGTGGTAAATAGGTGCATCTACCATACGTTTTGTAAGGATACCCTCAAGGGAAATAGAGCGTGCAGCAAGCTTTTCCTGAAGGTCAGTAAAGACCGCCTCAGGAGACTTAGTGCAAATGTGAACCGTGTCAAATCCTGCATCTACCAGCTCGTCTACCTTGCGTGCAAGAGCCTCAGACTCTGCACGAAGTCCAGCAGGCATCACAAGGTCGACGTGGCCCTGTGACTCGAGAGCCTTATCCTGAGATGTATAAATCTTTGAAGAAAGCTCTTGGAGCTCCTCGTTTGCATCGCTTTGCTCTACCTCATCCCAGATGGATGTGGTGTAGGTGAGACCGCGACGATTCAAAACTTCAATAAGCTGGTCTTGAGACTCCCTATCAAGATCAAACGATGGGGTGTCTTGTATATTGAAGACCACACTGACAGCGCCAATGCGGCTGAATTCTGCAATGAAGGGAAGGTGCTCAAGAGGGATATGAGAGAAGCCTGCAATATAGAGAGCAGGAATTTGAGCGTTCTTCTTCCTCATCAAATCTGAAAGTAGAATGGATGCATGAGCAGGCTCGATGAAACCTTGCTCCTCGATGATCTCAGCATACATATTCAATGCATCGTAGAGCTTCTGATATCCAATCTCGAGCTCGTCAATCTCAGACTCATCGAGTCCGTCGGTCAAGACGTATCCCAAAGATTGCTTGGCAATGCTGGTAGCAAAACGAATAGCTCCAGGTGAAAGCTCAATTCCCACACCCATAAGAGCTCGGCGCATAGAGATGTAGCGCTGAACGTTTGAGACAAGAGATCTTCCATCTCCCCACATGCGCCACATGTTCTCGAGGAAGGTAGAGACAGTGAAAACCTCTACACCAAAACCGATGCCCTCATTTGCTAAGGACATCTTAAGGTCGTCTACATCCTCAAAAGTAGGGACGAGACAGATTGGGTGATTGTTTTCATTACGCGCTTGCTCGAGCTCTTCGAGCAAGGAGCGAGAAATAAAATCTGCATTAGCAGACTGAATAATGCGAAGTGACATATTGCTCCTTCAGATATGGTTCTTCTACATTATAGTATGCGATAGATATGACATCTTTAGAGCTCTCGCGATTACGTATATAAACCGTAACCACCTATCACACGAAGAAGGGTTTGACCTTGTGAAACGCGCCGTAGAGTACGTTCGAATTATAGAGGCACTATGCACATGGCGCGCCGGTCGACTAGGCGATTTCAGATGAGGGGTATAATGAAGGTAAACAACAGACAAAAGGAGAAGATATGAGTAAGTCTATGAAGTTTTTTATTAACTGGGCCTCATTAACATTTGCGATATTTGTAGCCATCTGGCTCGTTCCAGGCATCAGCGTTCAGGGAGGACCTTACGCAGCTCCAATTCTGACTGGACTTGTACTTGCAATCCTCTCAAATGTCCTCACTCCCCTTCTTCAGGTCATCAGCCTGCCTATTACGATTTTGACCTTCGGAATCTTTGCTCTCATCGTCAATAGTGTCGTTTTGCTTTGGGCCTCTGCCATGAGCCGCGGATTCTTTATGCAGGGAATTCTCATCGATAACTTCTGGTCAGCGTTCTTAGGATCTATCATCATCTCCCTTGTATCTTCCATCGTATACGAGGCATTGTGCGATTAAGAAGATCTGAAGCCTGAGGCGGATAACGCACGGCCTATGTCGCCCGTCCCCTGGAAGGCAGTACATACAACTTGAAACGGTATGCAAAAAGCCGCTCACATTACGTGGGCGGCTTTTGTAGTTTATTACGTTTGAGTTAGCTTAGAATCCAGCGCTTCCTACGGTACGTGGGTGAGGAAGAACGTCGCGGATGTTGGAAACTCCGGTCAAGTACATGACCAAGCGGTCGAATCCAAGACCAAATCCTGCATGACGGCAAGAGCCGTAGCGACGAAGGTCAAGATAGTACTTGTAGTCCTCAAGCTGCATTCCCTGAGCCAAGATGCGCTCTTCGAGAACGTCAAGGCGCTCTTCACGCTGGGAACCACCGATAATCTCGCCGATTCCAGGAACCAAACAGTCAGCTGCTGCAACGGTCTTTCCGTCGTCGTTCATGCGCATATAGAATGCCTTGATGTCAGCTGGGTAGTCAGTAACGAAGGTTGGCTTCTTGAAGTACTCTTCGGTAAGGAAGCGCTCATGTTCGGTCTGAAGATCGATTCCCCACTCAACTGGGAACTCGAATTTCTTTCCAGACTCCTTGAGGATCTCAACAGCCTCGGTGTAGGTTACACGAGCAAAGTCGGAGTTTGCAACGTGTGCAAGGCGCTCAAGAAGGCCCTTATCTACGAACTTATTGAACATCTGAAGCTCATCTGGGCAAGTCTCCATAACGTGCTTGATGACGTATTTGAGCATAGCCTCACTGAGGTCCATCTCGTCTTTAAGGTCTGCAAATGCGATCTCAGGCTCAATCATCCAGAACTCAGCAGCGTGGCGCTTAGTGTTGGAATCTTCAGCGCGGAAGGTAGGACCGAAGGTGTAGACATCTCCGAAAGCCATAGCGAAGTTCTCTGCATTGAGCTGACCGGAAACGGTAAGGCTTGCAGCAGATCCGAAGAAGTCCTTAGAGTAGTCGCAGTTACCCTGCTCATCTACTGGAGTCTCCATTGGATCGAGAGTCGTTACGCGGAACATCTCTCCTGCACCCTCGCAGTCACTTGTTGTGATGATTGGGGTGTGAACGTAGACGAAGCCCTGGTCCTGGAAGAACTTGTGAATTGCATAAGCTGCAACAGAACGTACGCGATATACGGCACGGAACAAGTTGGTACGAGGACGAAGGTGCTGCTGAGTGCGCAAGAACTCAACGGAGGTACGCTTCTTCTGAAGAGGATAGTCAGGAGCAGATACGCCCTCTACCTCGATAGTGTGAGCGAGAACCTCAAAAGGCTGAGGAGCATCTGGAGTAAGCTTGAGCTCACCCTTAATAATCAATGCAGCGCCAACATTCTGAGATGCAATTTCTTCGTAATTAGGAAGATTATTTCGATCCATAACAACCTGAAGGTCATTGAAGCATGATCCATCATTCAAGGTTACAAAACCAAAGTTTTTCATGTCACGAACGGATCGAACCCAGCCAGCAACAGTAACTTCCTGTGCGCTGAATTCAACAGCTCCAGCGTAAAGCTGAGCTATCTTAGTACGTTGCATCTAGCAATCCTCCTAATCAAAATCGGTAAATCTTAGCCTCTACCTTACCACAGATAGACCCCATTACCTCACAAAAAGCAATGTTGCAAGCATAAACCACTCAATAGCTATAGGTATTCGTGGTAAAGAAAAAGCCACAAGCTAAACGCTCATGGCTTTCTTAAGTTAAAGATGGTGCTGGCAATCAGGATTGAACTGATGACCTCCGCTTTACGAGAGCGGCGCTCTACCAACTGAGCTATGCCAGCACATGCAGTCACTATCATAAACAAATACACATATATATTGCAAGTATGTTTTAGACAGTTGGCAAAACTCCACGAAGAGCAACTACTGTATTGCACAGAAATGCTAGGACGTCGTCTTGAGGGATATCGGCGATATTGATAGTTGCCGTGCAGGTAGGAGACGTGTCCTGTGTGTTGCTGTGGGTTGCTGGCCTTGCGTCTCCCCACTCATCGTCCAGGTCGCATAGCTGGACTGGTACGCGCAAGCCTTCGGCCTGGAGAGCTTCCGCCACTAGGCAGGCTAAAAGGTAGTGCAGCTTTCCTTGATGAGAACCTCTCACAGCCTCGATAGAAGGTACTTCAACATAAGTGTTATCGGTATGGGTTAGCCTGAAGATGATGCTCGCATCTGACGGGATCGAATCTTCGGAGGTGACGACCGTCACCCTTACACCGTGGATACCACACTCGGAAATGCAGCGTGCGACTTGATCTGCACGCTCTCCCACCTGCTCCTTTGTCTCCTCAGGGAGGACTACCGCCACGTGCATATCTTGCATGGAACGGATAACCTCCTCAACTACAACCTCGCTAAGAGCTACGATGCCGTGATTATACAGAGCTTCAGTAGTTACGCCTTCAGCTTCCACGAGGGTACGCGTGAAGGTACCGTTGTAGCGATATTCAGTTCCGCAGGAAGGGCTTTTCTCCTTCAAGATGCAACATACCGTCTCGCCGGCTTTAACCTCACGCAATGCATCCTCTACCGTACGCATTGCCCCTTCTCTGTAAGCAGCATCCACGCCTGTACCCTCTGCATTTCTTACAACGACACCGTCGTATTCAGAAGGTATACGAGGGGTTGAGAGCCCGCCCATAACTTCAGGACAGACACGCTTAACATCAAGGTTTTGAGCTAACGTATGCACAGCTACATTTGGCTTTGACTTGCCGTCATAGCGGCAAGGAACTCCAAGCAAACAGCTGCTTATAATCCACTTCAAAGAAACTCCTGGTTGTCTTCTTGATATTCAATATTGTGGGTATAGTAAAAATTATATGCACTCTCTTTAGTGTTTGACCCTATGACATCTTAGTCGCAAGCACTTCGATTTTACTAGTACCGCACATGTAAATATATTATAGTTATATATACGAAAGGAGGGAAACATGGAACCTATAACCTGGTTTTATATCTTCCTTGGCCTACTCATAATAGAACTTGCAACCATCAATTTGGTAACTATATGGTTTGCCATAGGAGCGCTCTCAGCAGGATGTATTTCATACTTTGGACTGTCCTACGATGCGCAAATGAGCGTTTTTCTGATTGTCTCAATCGCACTTCTTATCCCCTTTAAGCCCTGGGCTCAAAAGAAGTTCAATAAGTCCCGTACCAAGACTAACATCGACGCCTTGGCCGGAAAGAAGGCAATCGTTGAGGAGACTATCGACCCTATCAATGACCTCGGTAAAGTAAGGCTCAATGGGATGGAATGGTCTGCCAAAACCTTACAGATCGACGATATTATTCCTGAAGGTGAAGTCGTCGAAGTGATTGGGGTTAAAGGCGTAAAGCTCATCGTAAAGAAGCCGCAATAGAGCGCAAGCGCCGCACACAATGCACCAGTTGCAATACGTGCGAACAGCGCCCATACACCCTTACAAGATAAATATTCGTATAGAAAGTAGTGAGACATGTTTGGTCTTATTTTAACAGCCGTAGTTCTAATGATAATTATTAGCTGCATCAAGATTGTAGGTCAGGCACAAGCCTACGTAGTAGAGAGACTTGGAGCCTACCAGGGAACTTGGAATGTAGGAGTTCACTTCTTGATTCCATTCATCGACACTGTAGCCAAGCGCGTAAGCCTCAAAGAGCAGGTAGTCGACTTCCCTCCTCAACCAGTAATTACAAAAGATAACGTAACCATGCAGATTGACACCGTTGTCTTCTACCAGATTACCGATCCTAAGCTCTTTTGCTACGGTGTAGCAGACCCATTTATTGCAATCGAGAATCTTACTGCTACCACCCTTCGAAACATCATCGGTGACCTTGAGCTCGACGAGACCCTTACCAGCCGCGAGACCATCAACGTACAGATGCGTGCATCTTTGGATGAGGCAACCGATCCTTGGGGCATTAAGGTAAACCGCGTTGAGGTCAAAAACATCGTTCCACCTGCAGCTATCCGCGATGCAATGGAGAAGCAGATGAAGGCTGAGCGCGAGAGGCGTGAGCACATCTTGAAGGCAGAGGGCGAGAAGAAATCTACCATCTTGATTTCTGAAGGAAAGAAGCAGGCTGCTATCTTGGACGCAGAGGCTGAGAAAGAAGCAGCTATCTTGAGAGCAGAAGCTGAGCGTATCAAGATGATCAAGGAAGCAGAAGGTGAAGCTGAAGCTATTATGCATGTTCAGAAGGCAAAAGCAGAAGGCATTCGCTACATTAAGGAAGCTGGAGCTGACGAGGCAGTATTGCAGCTCAAGAGCCTTGAGGCCTTCGAGAAAGCTTCTGACGGTCAAGCAACCAAGATTATCATCCCATCAGAGATTCAATCAATTGCTGGACTTTCAAAATCCATCAAGGAAGTTATTCAAAACTAATCAAACGCAAAAGGGAGCCTGCGAGGGCTCCCTTTTCATATGTCTATAAGTACCGTGTAACATATGCGCTACATGAAGGTAGGCACATTACACCAGGCTTGACGATAAGCGTAGTACGTCACCTTCAATGGCAGGTGCATTACACCACGCGAAATGTAAGCGCATTACACCACGCGAAATGTCAGCGCATTACACCAGGCAAAATAGGCAAACAAAAAGCTCCCAAATAGGGAGCTTTTTGCGTATTAGACTTACTGACCAATTGTAAGAATGGTAACAGAAGTGCTGTTCATTGCTTTATTAATCTCTTCGAAAGCTGCCATCTGGCTCTTAGCTACAGCCTCCTGATGAGTCTGAGAAGCGATTGAGAAAACAACAGATGCCTGGGAGAAGGTTGCCTTCTGACCATCAAATGCCATATCTCCAACGAGAGTCTTAGCGTATGGGCTCTCATCGTCAGCCCACTTACCAGCAGCACCGTCCCATGCAGAACCTACAAGGTTGATGATGTACTGTGCGTACTCTTCAGTTGGGGTCTTCTCTGCATCCTTTTCAGGAGTCTTAGGCTGCTCTGGAGCTGCAGGAATGTCTTTCTCATCACCCATATAAGACTTGATGAGCTTCTCACCCTTCAACTGCTGAGTCATAAGTGTCTTAAACTTAGGAGTATCAACGCCGAACTGCTTAGCGAGAGCATCGATATTCTCATCGCCTTCTACGTTATAGGTGTTCTTGATAGCCTCTGCCAATTCCTCATCGGAAATCTTAATTCCCTTGGAGTCAGCAAGGTTGTCAATAACCCTGGTACGAACGTAAGAAATTACAGAGTCGGAAGATGGAACGCGGTAAACCTCGTTGCCCTCTGGATCTGTTGTCTTGAACATATCAACAGTAGAATATGCTTCCATAAGCTCACGGATAGTGATGTTGTGCTTACCGTTGTAGTTATAAGTTGCAATAGTCTTGTCGAGTCCAGATTCTGGAACAGTACTTACGCCCAATCCAGCTGATGGTCCACCAAGGAAGAAAGATCCGATGAGAAGACCAATGATCAAGCAAATTGCACCTACAGTACCGTAGCCTGCGTACTTGTTCTTTGCAAAAAAGCACTTGCAGTCTGAATCCTTCTTTGAAGCATCAGACTTTGCACAGTGGTGTGCACCCTTTACTTCTTCTGCCATTACTTCCACCTTTCAGTTTGTTATAAACGAATTCATAACGATTGTTTTGTCTATTATAACTGTTTCAATATACCAACATATCAAAGCACGTATTACTACATATATCACACGTACTCATCAAATTATAGTCTTACTCGTGGTGACAGTCACAATGATCGTCGTGGCATCCACATCCACCGTCGACGCCCTCTTCGTCATCGAGGTAGGTATCAAGGCCACCATCGCTGACGTTTGACCAGTCAAGACCAGCAGCAGCAGCTTCAGCTTCATCTTGATACATGACGCTCATGGTCTGAATACCAAGATTCATGCCACCCATCTCACAGAGGGTATCGAGCAAGGTAAAAGAGGTCTGGGTTGCAGGAAGAGCCAAATCTTGCTCATCTGCACGCATGAGACCTACTGCAACATCTCGGCGAAGGTCCTGAGCTGTAAGGGTTTCTTTATAGTCACCATCAGCTGCCTTCTGAGCAAAACGCTCAGCAACATAGGACTGAGCCATGCCTGAGGTGAGCATCTTGACCACGCGGTCGAGGTTGATCTCCTCTACCTGGCAAAGTGCCATAGCGTCACACATGCCTGTGAGGGTTGCAGCAATGCTGATCTGCTGAGCGAGATACGCTACAACGCCTGAGCCTGCACTTCCAAACCAATAAACCTTATCGCTCATAAGATCTACAACCTCGGTGAGCTTTGCATTATCGGTCTTTTCCGCTCCCACGAAGATTGTTCCGATGTTATCGACTGGAGCATCAACAGCTACAGAGCCATTGAGCTTTGCTGCAGATGCAATATCGCGAGCGATGGCTGGTGTGGTCTGAGACATATTGATGAAGAGGGTTCCTTCAGGACAGCTCGTCAGAAGGCCTCCCTTGCGTGCAAGATATGCACTTTCAGAGCGCAAAGATTCCTTGTAGAGAGTCACTACAACTCCTGCTCCCTCAAGAGCACAAGCGCGCTCATCTTCAACAGAAATCCCCTGCTCAGCAAATGCTTTTGCACACTGAGCATCATCGGTAAATACCTTTACGGTGTTCTCTGATTCCTGAAGCTTGAGTACAAACTCTGCAGATCCCTGAGTGTCTGTAAGGACACAAATGGTATTGCTAGTCATTATTATTTCCCACCTTATGTTATGCACTACGTGCAGGGTTATTCTTTACCAAAGCTCTTAACTTTAGATGTGAACTTATCGGCCATAGTTCTATCGCGACGCTTGGAGGTCCAGAAGCTCACACCGACCATACCCGGTCCAACGTGGACGCCAAGAACTGGAGAGATGGAACTCAGAATAATCTCAACAGCTTCCATACCAGGCTGCTTGTGCAAAAGCTCCTTGAGGGCCTCTCCATCTTCCATGCAGCCCGCACATCCAATAGCGATAGGACAGTCAGTATTCTTATCCCAACTATCAGCTACGAAGTTTGCAAGGGAGCGCAGTGCTCGTTTGCGCCCGCGCTGGATACCACGAAGGGTAAGAGAGCCCTTCATATCGTAGGAAAGCTCAGGCTTTATTCCAAGCTTATAGGAGGTTGTAGCCGCTGAGTTAGGAATGCGACCACCCTTGGCCAGAAACTCGAAAGAATCAAGAGTAAACGCACCGCGGATGCAATAACGTGCATCGAGCGCCCACTCATAAAGGTCCTTAGCCTCCATGCCCTGGTCTGCCCTCTTGCACATCTCAACAACGAGAAGCTCTGCAGACATTGAAGGAAGGAGGTTATCAAATACGTAAAGCTCTGCCTCCGGATACTTGGAGTAGATCATCTCCTGAGCCATCAAGGCATTTTGAATAGAACTAGAAAGTCCTCCGGTAAAACCTGCATAGATGACAGGCTTTCCACCCTTGAGCGCCTCCTCAAAGATTTCAAAGTATCTACCAGGTGAAACAGCTGTAGTTGAATAGCTTTCAGCTTCTACAATACGCTCGTAGAAAGCGTCAGGGGTTGTACTTTGGTAAATATCGTCCAGATACTCTTCCCCATCAATAAGATAAGGAAAGCAAATGCAGGAAATTCCAAGTGATTTGAAGGTTTCAAACGAGAAATCAGCGCAAGAATCTGCAATGATATGGCAGGTGCGCTCGGGGTTTACACTCGTAGAGACTACCCCATTAGACGTGAAAACGTCTGGGGTTTGCACCCCAGACGCTGAAGTTAAATTGGTTGGCATAGAAGATGACTGGTCATCTTGACTGTGCAAATTATTCATCCATTTCCTCAATCATAGGTTTTAGAATGCCGTATCCACCATCATGGCGATGATAGACGACATTGGTAAGACCAGTGACATCATCAATGTAGACGAAGAAGTCGTGTCCGAGAAGATCAGTCTGAACGAGTGCTTCCTCCTCAGTTAAAGGCTGGAGGTCAATGTACTTAACACGTACATTCTCGTCCTCTGGATCTGTCTCTTCTACAGGCTCAAGCAAAGCATCCATCTCTTCACGGGTAAGAAGATGAACCTTCTTCTTGTCAACTGGCTTTATGTGATGGTCAATTACCTTGGTTTTATATTTACGAATCTGGCGAGATACCTTCTCGGATGCGCCGTCAATAGCAGCATACATGTCATGAGCTGCGCACTCTACACGGACAACAACATCGCGAATAAAGACAGTAACTTCGCAAACCTGGTTATCAGGGTTGGAACGATTCTTATTAACACGTAGAACTACATCAAGTGTCATTGGCTTAATATCAAAGACCTTAACAGCCGTACCGATCTTTTCGATTACATATTCCTTCATCGCATCGGTTACAGTTACGCTGCGTCCGGAGATAGTGATATCCAACATAATGCCTCCAATCGGTCAGATACAAAAGTACCTTTGTAGTACTTATTGGTATTATTACCACTTAGACCACAATTTACACACCTCAAATAAATTCAATATATAAACGGTCGAATTAAATCGGTGAAGGAAACATATAATTTTTTAAATTAGAAACTACCTGCTTAAACAGGAGATTTCTCGTACTAGTTGGATTAATTCACTAATGGGAATTAGACGTTAGCTGCATTTGATCCAGGATTATGAAGCTCTCCGTCAGGCTCTTGAAGGGAACCGTCTGGGTTAGCAGAGTTGGAATCATTGTCGTCACTCTCTGACAACTTCTCTTCCACGCCCTTAATCTTAGAATTAGGAGAAATAACGCCCATATTACCCACCCAGCGCATATGCACGAGGTCAGAAATACCGTTTGTAGATAGGTTTTCCATTGCCTTCTGAATAGCCTGCTGCAGAGCAACATTGGAAGATGAAACTCCAATTCCATAAGATTGAGGAGTATCCAACGTACCCACCATGTTAATTCCGTCATAAAGATTAGCAAGGAAAGCACCGGTGTATGCATCGCACATTACGAAGTCAACCTCTCCCTTAGAGAGAGCCTCAAAGGCCTTGTTTAGATTCTCAAAAGGAACTTCCTGCACGGAAACATTTGTCTGCTTTAATACCTGCTGAGATGCAGAAGCGGTCTGTAGACCTACCTTCTTTCCATTAATCTCACTAATATCGGCAGTGTGTGCATTTCCCTTTGTAAAGAATGCAGTTGCTGCTTCGCAATAGTTACCTACAACGGTAAGGTCTTCAGAATCAGTAGAAGCAACATCCATGATGATGTCGCACTTAGAAGATTCAGGGGTATCATTTTGACCAACAATAACAAAGTCAACATCGAGACCAAGAGAATCAGCAAGAGCAGCTGCCATATCAACATCAAGACCGGTTTCACGTCCGCTGCCATCCTTCATATACAAAGGAGCTTTAGCAAATGTAGACCTGATGCCAACAGTAAGCTTATTTTGCGCCTGGATAACAGGTTTGGTTATCTCAGCTTTCATCTCATTGCGAGCCTGAGTCTCCGCCTCTTGAATACTTGGTGCAGAAAGCTCAGAAAGAGAACATCCAGAAAGTCCGAGAGTCGTTGCAAGTGCAAGTGTAAATGCGCAAACAACAGGCATTCTATTGAATTTCATACAAATATCCTTCAGTTAGAACAATATAGGTTTTAGCTAGCTGACCTGGTATTTGCCCCCACACTCGCATACTGGGGTCCTCGCTTGGATAGCCGCAACTTCCTCACTGATAACCC
>RCNH01000131.1_pt1 | contig 35568 bp, 29 predicted proteins | sample 2041161 | NCBI WGS metagenome assembly RCNH01 (sample SAMN09708215, study PRJNA481090) | Feces metagenome, whole genome shotgun sequencing project. | biome: feces | host: Leptonychotes weddellii | place: Antarctica: Sion Island | collected 2010-03-01 | reverse complement strand
CGCACCATTTCATCGCCCCACTTCCGCTCTAAATGCCTATATTTGTAGTACCCAACCCTTAAACTGATCTTTATGAAGCGATTTTTTACCCTCTCGCTCGCCCTTTTGGCGACCACCCTGCTCTCTGCCGCGCCCCAATCCGACACGCCCCCGACAACGAAAGCCGACCGCATTCTGCAACACGGTTATCGCGGATTGGTGATCCTGGATCAGGGACTCGTCCCGTCTGAAGATTTTCAGGAATTTACACTCAGTCTTTCGACCGTCCACGGCTACCAATTCTCGCCCCACCTTTTCTTGGGTGCGGGTGTGGGCATTATCAAATACTTTGAAAGTAGCGAAATGTTCGGTCTGGACATCTCCGACAACGCCACCTGTGCGCCCGTCTTTCTGAACCTCAACACCTGCTTCATACGTAACTGGATCACGCCCTACTTGGATCTGCGGGCAGGTTACGCCTTCGGCGATTGGGAGAGCGGTTACTACAACCCGACGCTCGGCATCCGATTCGGATTCCGACGGGGGTTCGGTCTTAATTGCGGCATCGGTTACACCATAATGGATAAGGGCGACTACGACTTTGTCACCTTCCGTTTCGGAATCGAATTTTAAACGACAAAAAAACGGGGCGATCCGAAGATCGTCCCGTTTTCGTATTTTGGTTTAAAGAGATTATTCAACCTCCCAAGTCTCGCCCGAATGCAAGAGATCGTCCACGCAGTGGATCTTGCTCTTGGCCTTAACTTCCTCACACTGTTTCTCAACAGCCTGATCGTAAACATTGGGTTCGGCAACCGAACGGATGACACCCAGAGCAACCGGATAATCCGGATACTTCATGGCTGCCAGCATCATGTGCAGCGTGGTGTCCTTCTCATGCGCATCGTGAACCAGAATATCATCGAGCGTATAGCCGTCCTCACCGATGGTAACAACCTTCAGTTTCATGTTCTCGAATACCAGACCTTTGTCTTTATTGGCACCGAACAACATCTTCTCGCCGTGTTTCAGCGTGATGGTGTGCTCCAGACGAGTAGCCTTGTCTCCTGCATACAGTGCGTGGGTCTTGTCGTTGAAGATCACGCAGTTTTGCAGAATCTCGATCACCGACATGCCGTGGTGCTTGGCAGCAGCCACCATACAGTCTTTCGAGAGGTTCACCTCCATATCGACCGAACGTGCAAAGAACGTACCCTTGGCACCGATTACCAACTCACCGGGGTTGAACGGTTTCTCAACCGTACCGTAGGGCGAAGTCTTGGTGATCTTGCCGAGTTTGGTCGTCGGCGAGTACTGACCTTTGGTCAAACCATAGATCTCGTTGTTGAACAGGATCATGTTCAGATCGACGTTACGACGGATCGCGTGGATGAAGTGGTTACCACCGATAGCCAACGAGTCACCGTCACCGGAACATACCCATACGGCCAGTTTGGGATTTGCCACCTTCACACCCGTAGCGACGGCGTTTGCACGACCGTGAACCGAGTGGAAGCCGAAAGTCTTCATGTAATAAATGAAACGCGACGAGCAACCGATACCCGATACAAACGTGAAAAGGTTGTGGGGAGTGTCAGTTTCATCTGCGATTACGGGCAGCGCACGTTGCACTGCATTCAGGATTGCGTGATTACCGCATCCGGGGCACCAGCGTACCTCTTGATCGCTCTTGAAATCCGCAGGTGTGTATTTGTAGTCTGCCATGACGTTATTTCAATAAGGATTCAAATTTTTCTTTCAACTCTACAACAGTGAAGGGAAGACCCTGACACTTGTTGCACTGCTCATATTGGAACTCTTGGAACTGCTGACGCAGGTAGTTCGCAAACTGACCTTCGTTCAACTCGCATACGACAATCTTCTTGAACTTCTTGAAGATATCGCGAACGCCGTGAGGCAGCGGGTTGATGTAGTTGAAGTGGCAAAGCGAAATCTTCTTGCCTTCCTCTCTCAGCTGATCCACTGCGGTTTGCAGATGACCGCGGGTACCGCCCCATCCCACTACCAGCAAATCGCCTTCCTCGTCACCGTAAACTTCCTGTTTGGGCAGGTAGTCGGCAATCTTGGCAACCTTTGCGGCACGGAACTTAACCATCTTCTGGTGGTTGTCGGGATCGTGCGAGATATTACCCTTGACGGCATCCTTCTCCAGACCGCCGATACGGTGCTCCAGACCCTTTTTACCGGGGAATGCCCAACCACGGGCCAGTTTCTCGTTGCGCACATAAGGCATGAAACCGCCTTCGGGTGCATCATCTACAATAGGAGGTTTGATTTCGGGATATTCCGACATCGAAGGAATCTTCCAAGGCTCCGAACCGTTGGCAATGAAACCGTCGCTCAACAGGATGGTAGGAACCATGTGTTCCATGGCAATACGACCTGCCTCGAACGCATAGTGGAAACAGTCGCTCGGCGACGAAGCGGCAACGATGGCCACGGGGCATTCGCCGTTACGTCCGTACAGAGCCTGCATCAGGTCGCTCTGCTCGGTCTTGGTGGGAAGACCCGTCGAAGGACCGCCACGCTGTACATCGACAACAACCAGCGGCAACTCCAACATGACGGCCAGACCCAGAACCTCGCTCTTGAGCGAAAGACCGGGACCCGACGTCGAAGTCACGGCGAAGTTACCGGCATACGAAGCACCGATGGCGGTACAGATACCCGCGATTTCATCCTCGGCCTGAACTGTCTTGACGTTCAGTTCCTTACGCTTTGCCAATTCCTCCAGTACGACGGTGGCGGGTGTAATGGGATACGAACCGCAGAACAAAGGCAGGTGAGCCTTTTCCGAAGCGGCGATCAAGCCCCATGCCGTAGCCACGTTACCGCTGATCGAACGATAGGTTCCCTTCTTGCGGGGAGCGGGAGCAACGGTATAGGTATTTGCAAACTGATGGGTGTTGGCTGCATAATCATAACCTGCGCGGATGGCCTTTTTGTTAGCCTCGGCAATGGCAGGATTCTTCTTGTTGAACTTGGCCTCAAGGTACTGGAATGCGTGTTCTTCGGGACGATCGAACATCCAGAAGCAGATACCCAGTGCAAACATGTTTTTGCACTTTACGATACCCTTGTTGTCCAGACCGCTGTCCTTCAATGCCTCACGCGTCATCGACGTGATGTCGGGAACGATCAGGTTGTAACCGTCGAGATTCAACTCGGAAACGATATCGGTGGTTTTAAAACCGGCCTTCTTCAAGTGCTCCTCCGTAACGGAATCACCGTCAAGGATTACGGTTGCACTGGGTTTGAGCCATTTACGGTTCGCTTTGAGTGCTGCGGGATTCATGGCAACCAAGACATCGCAATAGTCGCCGGGGTTCATTTGACGCGAGTCGCCGAAGTGTACCTGAAAACCGGAAACACCGGCTACGGTTCCTTGCGGGGCGCGGATTTCGGCAGGATAATCGGGGAAAGTGGATGTTCCGTTACCGAACAAAGCCGAAGTGTCGGAGAAAAGCGTGCCGGTAAGCTGCATGCCGTCTCCGGAGTCCCCTGAGAATCGGATCACGACATCTTTAACTTCGTGCACAGATTTTTTGTCCATACTTTAATTTCGTTAGTAGATTTAAGTTAGTGTGATTACAAATATACAATTTTTTCTTGATCTTCCTTACATTTCGAAAGATTATTTTCATTTCAGGTTATTTTCGTGTGTTTTCAGACGATCGGCGCGGGAACGGATCTTAGCCAGACGCAATTTGACCACTCCGAAGAGTGCCTCTCCGAAGATTCCGCCCGACATTTTCGAGGAACCCTCCCGCCGTTCGGTGAAAACTATGGATTCCTCCTTAATTTTCAGTCCGAGCCGCCATGCCGAATATTTCATCTCAATCTGAAAGCCGTATCCCTTCATGCGGATGCGATCCAGATCAATCGTCTGAAGGGCGCGACGCGAGTAACAGACAAATCCCGCCGTGGCATCGTTGAGCGGCATGCCCGTCACGATGCGCACATACTTCGAAGCGAAGTACGACAACAGCAGACGCGACATCGGCCAATTGACCACATTGACGCCCTTCACATAGCGCGACCCCACGACCACATCGTTACCCGACTGTGCCGAACGGGTCAGGAGCAACAAATCGTCGGGATTATGCGAGAAATCGCAATCCATCTCGCAGATGTAATCGAAATCGCGGTTCAACGCCCATTTGAAACCCCGGATATAAGCCGTACCCAAACCCTGTTTACCCTCACGTTCGATAAGGAACAATCGGTCGGGATATTTCAACTGTTTGCCTTTGACAATTTCGGCGGTACCGTCGGGAGAATGATCGTCGATGACCAGCAGAAAAAATTCTTCGCTCAACGAAAACACTTTTTCGATCATCTGGGCTGCATTCTCTTTTTCGTTATACGTCGGAATTATGACTAAGGTTTTGTTCATCTCGATTTCGTTAGCATGTGTCACGACCGCCCTCCGGCGATCCTTATGGCATACAAAGATAATAATCTTTTGGAGAAAGTGCACTTTTTTCATACCTAATTTGCGCGACGTCGCAATTTTCGGGCAGAAACTGCCGCGAGGCGGAAATTGTCAATAAAATGTCAATACTTTTTCCGGGGAAGATTTTGCAGTTCTGATTTTAATCCGTAATTTTGTATGGTTAATCAAAAGATTCTTTTCAAAGGCTTTTTTAACTACTTTCGATGACTACTGCCAGCCATATCGAGCGACACGCACTTTCGAAGATGCAGGACATACATTCTGCTCTCTGCGTTGCGGCACAATATTCCGCAATCGACCGACCGGCGGCTCTCCCCAATTCGGATACACACCTATATATATATAATGATCTCCCCATAAATGAGGAGGTCAAAACACGTCACATACTAAATTTTGGGGATACCGAAGTCAAATTGCGACCTGTGTCATCATCGGACTCAGGCCGACACCGATGGCAGCAGTTTGCGGGTGGAAGCATCACCGCAACAATGTTCGCATCGGACGTTTTGCGCGAAGGGAAATCCGTTTCGCAGAATTTTGGGGGCACTGCATCGAAGGCTCAACAGCAACAAAAAGATAAAATATATCCTGAAATCCGCCATGACATAATCTGTTGTGGCGGATCTATTTTTGCAAGATACGATTAATTTTTAACAAATAAAAGCCGAAAGGGGCGAAAAATCAACCGTCCCCGCGGCCGAACAAAAGCAAGAACAAGATTATGAAAGTCGGTGTAATTATGGGTTCCACGAGCGATTACGAAGTAATGGCCGATGCGGTCAAGATGCTCGAAGAGTTTGGAGTCGAATATGAGAAACGGGTAGTCAGCGCACACCGCACACCCGATCTGATGTTCGAATATGCCAAGACGGCCGAAGAGCGGGGCATCGGAGTGATCATTGCCGGTGCGGGAGGTGCAGCACACCTGCCGGGTATGGTTGCCGCCATGACGACACTGCCCGTAATCGGCGTTCCGGTCAAGTCGCGCGCATTGAACGGTCTCGATTCGCTACTTTCGATCGTCCAGATGCCGGGCGGCGTACCCGTTGCCACGACAGCCATCAACGGTGCGAAGAATGCCGCACTGATCGCCGTCTCGATCCTCGCACTTCAGGACAAGACGCTCAACGTCCGCCTGAAGGAGTTCCGTAAAAACCAGACCGAAACCGTTCTCAACGCCACCCTTTAATCCGCCCCACGAGTATGAAGACAATCGGAATTATCGGCGGAGGCCAGTTGGGACTGATGCTTGCCGAGGAGGCACATCGTCTGGGTGCACACTGCATCACGCTCGATCCCGCAAAGGACGCTCCCGCAGCCGCCGTTTGCGAGGAGCACATCGCCAAGCCGTTCAACGACCCCGAAGCCGTCGAGGAGTTGTGCCGCAAGAGCGACGTGGTGACCTACGAATTTGAAAACGTGCCGGGCGAGATTCTGATCCCGCTCTGCAAAAAATACAACATTCCGCAAGGCTACAAACCGCTGTACGACTCGCAGGATCGTCTTCGCGAGAAGGACAACGCCCGCAACCACGGACTCCGAACCCCGCTCTATGCACAGGTCGATGACGAAGAGTCTTTGCGCCGCGCCGTTCTCGAAGTGGGTCTTCCCGCCGTACTGAAAACCCGCACGATGGGTTACGACGGTCACGGTCAGCAGGTCATCAAAACCGAGGAGGACATTGCCAAGACACTGCCCCTTCTGTCGGTTCCCTGCATCTTAGAACAGTTTGTCAAATTCGACTTTGAGGCAAGCATCGTGATGGTCGCCTCGAAGGACGAAGTGGTCAGTTTCCCCGTGGGTCGCAACGTCCACCGCGACGGCATCCTCGACCTGTGTTTCGTGCCTGCCGAACTGAGCGACACGGTACGCGAGAAACTCCGCCGCCAGAGCGAACACTTCATGCGCGAGTGCGGTTACGAAGGCATCCTCGCCATCGAATATTTCATCAAGGGCGAGGAGATCTACTTCAACGAGATGGCACCGCGTCCCCACAATTCGGGACACTACACCATCGAGGGATCGACCACAAACCAATACCGCGAATTGGCACGTTACCTTTTGGGCGAACCGCTCCGCCATCCCGCACTCGTTGCCCCCACGGTGATGAAAAACATCTTGGGACAGGATCTCGACGAGGCCGAGAAAATTCTCCGCGAGAATCACAAGGGTGTATTCGTTCACCTCTACGGCAAAAGCGAGAGTCGTCCCAAACGCAAGATGGGACACATCACCTTCACTCCGATGACCGGGGAAGAGTATGAGCGCGATTGGGCAAAACGCTTTGTATAAACGAATTAACCGAAACAAAATAAACACTGTATAAATGAAAACCAACTATCGTATTTTCGTCGAGAAACTTCCGCGTTTCTGCGTTGAGGCCGACAGCCTGCGCCGCGAATTGAATCTCAACCTGAATCTGTCGATCAAGGAGTTGCGTTTACTGAACGTCTATGATTTGTTCGGATTCACCGAAGAGTTGCTCCAGAAGAGCCTCTATTCGGTATTCGGCGAGACCGTGACGGACACCGTAAGCGAATCGTGTGACTTAAAGGGCAAAAGATTCCTTGCCGTGGAAAGTCTTCCCGGACAGTTCGATCAGCGTGCCGCTTCGGCTGTCGATTGTGTTCGTCTGGTCGATCCCAAGGCAGATGTCAAGATTCGTTCGGGCAAGTTGCTCATATTCGACAATTCGGTATCCGAGGAGGATCTGAACCGCATCCGCCACTACTACATCAACGGCGTGGAGTCGCGCGAAAAAGATCTGACGCGTCTGAGCGAGATAGATCAGGTCGAAGTGGCTCCCGTTCCCGTGTTGGACGGCTTCACCAAAATGGAGGAGAAAGATCTCGAACCGTTCTGCAAAAAATACGGTCTGGCAATGAATGCCGACGACCTGCGCGAGGTAGTCAATTACTTCAAGGCCGAGGGTCGCGATCCCCGCGAAACAGAACTCCGCATCCTCGACACCTATTGGAGCGACCACTGCCGTCACACCACCTTCACCACCGAGTTGGAGGGCATCGAGGTCGAGGATTCGTTCGTCAAGAGCGACATCGACGACACGTTGGCACTTTATCTGAACATCCGTCACGAGTTGGGTCGAGAACACAAGAGCATCTGTCTGATGGATCTTGCCACGATCGGCGCGCGCTATCTGCGCAAAAAGGGTCTGCTCGATGACATGGAGGTCAGCGAGGAGAACAACGCCTGTTCGGTGTTCGTCGATGTGGATGTCGATGGCGTGAAGGAGCGTTGGCTCATGCAGTTCAAGAACGAAACCCACAACCATCCCACCGAGATCGAGCCGTTCGGCGGTGCATCGACCTGTCTGGGCGGTGCCATCCGCGACCCGTTGTCGGGACGCAGTTATGTTTATCAGGCCATGCGCGTGACGGGTGCAGGCAATATCTGGCAGCCCGTTTCCGAAACCCTCTCAGGCAAACTGCCGCAGAGCGTCATCTCGAAGCGTGCCGCCGCAGGTTACTCAAGTTACGGCAATCAGATCGGTCTTGCCACAACCCACGTGCGCGAGATCTATCACGACGACTATGTGGCCAAACGTTTGGAGGTCGGTGCCGTCGTAGGTGCCGTGAAAGCCGACAACGTACGCCGCGAGACACCCGCCGCAGGCGACAAGATCCTCCTTCTGGGCGGTCGCACGGGTCGTGACGGTGTAGGCGGTGCAACGGGTTCTTCGAAGGAGCACGACGACCACTCGCTGGAATCGTGCGGCAGCGAGGTACAGAAAGGTAACGCACCCGAAGAGCGCAAACTGGAGCGTTTGTTCCGTCGCGGCGAAGTGACCAAACTCATCAAGAAATCGAACGACTTCGGTGCAGGCGGTGTGTCGGTAGCCATCGGAGAGTTGGCCGACGGACTGGACATCTATCTGGATCGTGTACCCGTAAAATACAGCGGTCTGAATGCCACTGAGTTGGCCATCAGCGAATCGCAGGAACGCATGGCGGTGGTTGTCGAAGAGAAGGACGTCAAACAGTTCACGGAGTACTGCCGCGAGGAGAACATCGAGGTGGTCGAGGCTGCCGACGTGACGAACAACGCCCGCATGCGCATGTTCTATAAAGGCGAACTGATCGTCGATATGAAGCGTTCGTTCATCGACAGCGCAGGTGCCAAGCACTACACCAAAGCCAAGATCGGCAAGGTCGAGGAGCGCGACGTATTCCGCCGCGAGGTCAAGGGCGCAACCACCGAGGAGCGTTTCAAGAACAACCTCAAGGATCGCAACGTACTCTCGCAGCGCGGTCTGATCGAAATGTTCGACTCGACGATCGGCCGTTCGACGGTACTGATGCCCTTCGGCGGTAAGACGCAACGCTCCGAGACGCAGGTTTCGGTACAGAAACTCCCCGTGGACGGCTACACCGACACGGCCAGCATCATGGCCTTCGGTTACAACCCCTTCCTCTCGAAATGGAGTCCCTATCACGGAGCCGCATACGCCGTGATCGAGGCCGCCGCCAAGGTCGTGGCCGCAGGTGCCCGTTTCGACGGCATGCGCTACTCGTATCAGGAGTATTTCGAGCGCATGACCCATGAAGCAACCACTTGGGGCAAACCGCTCAGCGCACTGCTCGGTGCCTTGAAAATGCAGGTCGAATTGGGTCTGCCGTCGATCGGCGGTAAGGACTCGATGTCGGGTACGTTCCAAGATATGATCCACGTTCCGCCCATGCTGATGGCATTCGGCATCACCACGGTCAATGCCTCGACGGTCATCTCGACCGATTTCAAGGGTGCAGGACACAAACTTTGTCTGATCCGCCACACGCCTCTGAAAAACGGCATGCCCGACACGGAGCAATTGAAGAAAAACTTTACGTTCGTCAGCGAACAGATCGAGAAGGGCAGGATCTTCTCGGCATGGTCGATCGGGTTCGGCGGTATCGGCGAGGCAATCGCCAAGATGTCGTTCGGTAACGAGATCGGTGCCGCGATCCGCTGTGACGAACAGAAATTATACGACTACGCCTACGGTTCGATCCTCGCAGAGTGCGACACGTTGCCCGAATACCCCGCTGTGGAGGTATTTGGTGAAACCCTGTCGCAGGCCGAGATCGACATCAACGGCACGAAGTTCACATTGGAGGAGTTGTACGAAGCCAACACCGCCGACTACAACAAGATCTACGCCGACAAGGGTATGGATCGTCCGATGCCCGAAAAGCACCCGTCGGTTGAGCGCACGCTGACCTACAAGGGCGAAGCCGTCGAGCATCCCGTAGCCTACATTCCCGTATTCCCCGGCACAAACTGCGACTACGACACCGCCAAGGCATTCCGCAAGGCAGGTGCCAAGGTCGAGACGAGCGTTATCCGCAACCTTGAGGAGAACGACATTCTCCAATCGATCGCCGAGATGAAAAGCCACATAGACCACTGCCACATTCTGGCTCTGGCGGGCGGTTTCTCCGCCGGTGACGAACCCGACGGTTCGGCCAAGTTCATCGTCAATGTACTGAACAACGCCGACATCCGCGAATCGGTTCACGCACTGCTCGACCGCGGAGGTCTGATCCTCGGTATCTGCAACGGTTTCCAGGCACTCGTCAAGTCGGGTCTTCTGCCCTACGGCCGTCTGGGAATGCTGACCAAGGAGTCGCCCACGTTGTTCCGCAACGACATCAACCGCCACATCTCGCAGATCGTGACCACGCGCGTTCATTCCGTAACCTCGCCATGGCTGGCAGGATTCCACGAGGGAGATCTCCACTCGATCGCCGTAAGCCACGGTGAGGGTCGCTTCGTCGTCGGCGAAGAACTTGCACGCGAACTCTTCGAGAACGGGCAGGTCGCCTTCCAGTATGCCGATGCCCAAGGTCAGCCCACGGGCAAAGCCCCCTTCAACCCCAACGGCTCGACCGATGCCATCGAGGGTATCGTCTCGAAGGACGGCCAGATCCTCGGTAAGATGGGTCACACGGAGCGTTGGGAGCCGAATGTATTCAAAAACATCGCCGGAAACAAGGAGCAATTGCTCTTCACCAATGCAGTCAATTATTTTCGCAAGAAATAAGCAATAAAATCATACAAAATCTTTTAAACCACACACGCTATGAAACAATTGGAAATGCTCTACGAAGGAAAAGCCAAACAGGTGTTCTTGACCGATGATCCCGACAAGATCATCATCCATTACAAAGATGCCGCCACGGCATTCAACAACATCAAGAAGGCTACAATCGAGGGTAAGGGCGAGTTGAACAACACGATCTCGACTTTGATCTTCCACCGTCTGCACGAGGCAGGCATCAAGACCCACTACATCGAGACGTTGAACAACCGCGACCAGCTTTGCCGCCGTGTGAAAATCATCCCCCTTGAGGTGATTGTCCGCAATGTGATTGCAGGTTCGATGGCTCAGCGACTGGGCATCGAGGAGGGTACGAAACCCTCGAACGTGATCTTCGACATCTGCTACAAGGACGATGCTCTGGGAGATCCTCTGATCAACGACCACCACGCTGTGGCTCTGGGTGTCGCCACCTACGACGAGTTGAAGCAGATTTACGATATGACCGCCCGCATCAACCAAGTGCTGATCAAACTCTTCGATGAGATGGATATCAACCTGATCGACTTCAAGATCGAATTTGGCAAGACGAGCGACGGTGAGATCGTCCTCGCCGACGAGATCTCGCCCGACACTTGCCGTCTGTGGGACAAGAAGACCAACGAGAAACTGGACAAGGACCGTTTCCGCCGTGATCTTGGTCGCGTAAAAGAAGCGTACGAGGAAATTCTGTCCCGTTTGGAAAAAGTTGAGAAATAGTATGTTTGAACCGATTGTAGATCGCGAATTGCATGAGGAATGTGGTGTTTTCGGCATCGTAGGTGTCGAGAACGCCGCTTCACTCACCTACTATGCACTCCATGCCTTGCAACATCGCGGACAGCAGGGTTGCGGTATCGTGACCGTCGATAAGGACGGACAATTCAACCGCCAGCGTGGTGCAGGTCTGGTGACGGAGGTTTTCAACGAAGAGAAAATCTCGAAACTTCACGGCACGATGGCCGTCGGCCATGTGCGTTACCCGATGCAGGGATGCACGGGCAATGAAAACATCCAACCGCTGATGTTCCGACACAACACAGGCGACTTCGCTCTGGCACACAACGGCAACATCGTCAATGCCAAACTGTTGCGCACCTATCTCGAAAACAAGGGCAGCCTTTTCCAGTCCACTTCCGACTGCGAGGTGCTGGCTCACCTGATCAAGAAGGAAAACGCTCAGAAGGATCGCCCCCGTATCTACGCCATCATCGACGCACTGAACATGATGGAAGGTGCCTATTCGATCCTGATCATGACCAAGAACCGCATCTATGCGTGCCGCGACAAGAACGGATTCCACCCCCTGTCGATCGGCCGTCTGGGCAGCGGTTATGTGGTTGCCAGCGAGACCTGCGCCTTCGACACGATCGGTGCGGAATACATCCGCGACATCAACCCCGGCGAGATCGTCACGATCTCCGAAAAGGGCATCCGCAGTTGCGATTTCTCGGAGTACAAGCGTCATACGATGTGCTCAATGGAGTACATCTATTTCGCACGCCCCGACAGCGACATCGAGGGTTGCAACGTCCACGCCTACCGCAAGGAATCGGGACGTCTGCTCTTCAAGGAGGCTCCCGCCGATGCCGACATCGTGGTGGGTGTACCCGATTCGAGTCTGAGTGCCGCGATGGGTTATGCCGAGGCAAGCGGACTCCCGTACGAAATGGGTCTGATCAAGAACAAATACATCGGCCGTACGTTCATCCAGCCTTCGCAGGCAATGCGTGAGAAGGGTGTACGCATGAAACTTTCGGCCGTGCGTTCGATCGTCAAGGACAAACGCATCGTACTGGTCGATGACTCGATCGTCCGCGGTACGACCTCGCGCCGTATCATCAAGATGTTGCGCGAAGCGGGTGCCAAGGAGGTACATGTGCGTATTGCCTCGCCCGAAATGACCAGTTCGTGTTTCTACGGCGTGGATACCTCGACCAAGGATCAGTTGATCTCGGCTTACCGCAGTGTCGATGAAGTACGCCAGATCATCGGTGCCGATTCGCTGGCTTACCTCTCGCCCGACGCGCTGCTGAAAGCCGGCAAACGCGACGAGTTGTGTATGGCCTGCTTCACGGGACACTACCCCACGGCTCTGTACAGTTATGAAGAGCAGGCAAAAAGCAAAATCGACGAATAACCTTTTTGTAAAACCAGATTAAAACGAGAATTATGGCTCAATCATATGAAAAAGCCGGTGTAAATTTGGAGGCCGGTTACGAAGTAGTACGACGCATCAAGAAACATGTGGCTTCGACCAACCGTTTGGGCGTGATGGGCAACATCGGTGCTTTCGGCGGTATGTTCGACCTGTCGGCACTCAAGGTGAAGGAACCCGTACTGGTGAGCGGTACGGACGGTGTCGGCACCAAACTCAAGTTGGCTTTCGAGATGGACAAGCACGACACGATCGGTATTGATGCCGTGGCCATGTGTGTCAATGACGTGCTGGCTCAGGGTGCAGAACCGCTGGAGTTCCTCGATTACGTTGCCGTGGGCCACAATGAACCCCAGAAAATCGAAGCCATCGTAGCGGGTGTTGCCGAGGGTTGCCGTCAGGCAGGCTGCGCACTGGTCGGTGGCGAAACGGCCGAAATGCCGGGTATGTATTCCGACGGCGAATACGACATCGCAGGTTTCACGGTGGGTGTGGTCGAGAAATCGAAACTCATCGACTGCTCGAAGGTAAAGGTGGGTGACATATTGGTCGGCATCCAATCTACGGGTGTGCACTCGAACGGATTCAGCCTCGTGCGCAAGGTTGTATCGGACAACAACCTCGACCTGCACAAGTCGTATCCCGAACTCTCGGAGGATCTTCTGGGTCACGTACTTCTGACCCCGACGCGCATCTACGTAAAGCAGGTGCTCGAAGTGGTTCACGAGTTGGACGTTCACGGCATCAGCCACATCACGGGCGGCGGTTTCGACGAAAACATTCCCCGTATCCTGAAAGAGGGTCAGGGTGTCGAGATCGAGCACGGTTCGTGGGAGATTCTGCCCGTATTCCAGTTCCTCGAAAAGTACGGCAAGATTCCCCACCGCGAGATGTTCAACATCTTCAACATGGGTATCGGTATGGTCATCGCACTCGATGCCAAGGATGCCGATCGCGCCATCGAGATCTTGAAGAAGAACGGCGAACGCGCATCGGTGATCGGTAAGGTCATCGAGGGCGAGGGCGTCACAATCAAACAGCCATGCACAAAATAGCAGTTTTTGCCAGCGGAAGCGGTTCGAATTTCGAGGCCATCGTCACGGCGTGCGAGAAGCATCAGATTGATGCCGAGGTCGTTCTGATGGTATGCGACAAACCGCAGGCCAAAGTGGTGGAGCGTGCCGCGAATCACCATGTGCCCGCTTTTGCATTCTCGCCGAAGGATTACCCTTCGAAGGCCGATTTCGAACGCGAGATCGTCACCCGATTGCAGGAGGCCGGAGTCGAACTGATCTGTCTGGCAGGTTATATGCGTATTGTGGGCGACACGTTGCTCGAGGCCTACGGCGGACGGATCATCAACATCCATCCCGCCCTGCTCCCCTCGTTTCCGGGAGCACACGGCATCCGCGACGCCTTCGAATACGGCGTCAAGGTGTTCGGTGTGACGATTCATCAGGTCGATGCCACGCTCGACGGCGGCAAGATCATCGCCCAGCGCGGTTTCGAATACTACGGTGACGACATCGACGAACTCGAACAAAAAATCCACGCCGTGGAACATGTCCTCTACGTGGAGACGATTAACAAATTATTAAAATAAAAAGGAGAAATAAGATATATGCGTGCATTAATCAGTGTAAGCGATAAAACAGGTGTCGTAGAGTTTGCCCGCGACTTGCGTGCGGCCGGATGGGAAGTCATTGCCACAGGCGGCACGATGAACCTCCTCCAAAAGGAGGGTGTCGAGGTGATCAACATCAGCGATGTAACGGGATTCCCCGAAATTTGTGACGGTCGCGTCAAGACACTCCACCCCAAAGTACACGGCGGTCTGTTGGCACGACGCGACGATCCGTCACACATCAAGGCGTTGAAGGACAACGGCATCGAATTTATCGACATGGTTTGTGTCAATCTCTATCCGTTCCGTCAGACGATCGCCAAGGAGGGTGTGACGATGGCCGATGCCATCGAGAACATCGACATCGGCGGCCCTTCGATGTTGCGTTCGGCTGCCAAGAACTGGGCCGATGTGACGGTCGTATGTGACCCCTCGGACTACCGTCGCATCATCGACGAAATCCACCGAGAGGGAAACACCCGCAAGGAAACCCGTCTCGAACTATCGGCCAAGGCCTATACCCACACTGCCGAATACGATATGATGATCGCCACCTACATGCGCAAGCAGGCAGGTCTGAACGAGAAACTCTTCCTCGAATATGACCTCGTGCAATCGTTGCGTTACGGCGAGAATCCCCACCAGACCGCCAAGTTCTATCGTCAGGCCGACCCCGTAAGTTACTCGCCTGCCTTTGCCAAGCAGTTGCACGGCAAGGAGTTGTCGTACAACAACATTCAGGACGCACAGGCTGCGCTGAACATCGTCCGCGAGTTCAAGGAGCCGTTCTGCGTGGGGCTGAAGCACATGAATCCATGCGGTGCCGCCACGGGTAAGGATGTCGTCGAGGCTTGGACGAAGGCCTACGAAGCCGACAAGGTGTCGATTTTCGGCGGTATCGTCGCCACAAACTGCACCGTAACACGCGAAGTCGCCGAACTCATGAAGCCGATCTTTCTGGAGATCATCATGGCTCCGAAGTTCGACAAGGAGGCTTTGGAAGTTCTGGAGACGAAAAAGAACCTGCGTCTTCTGGAGGTCGATATGGAGGGTGCGGTTGCCGAGTATCAGTATGTCGGCATGAACGGCGGTATGCTCATGCAGCAGGCCGACACCGAGACCCGCACTGTAACCGCCGAGATGTGCGTCACGGAGCGTAAGCCCGAAGAGGCACAGATGTCCAACATGAACTTCGGCTGGCACATCGTCAAGCACGTGAAATCGAACGCCATCGTCGTCGTTCGCGACGGTCGCACCTTAGGTGTGGGCGCAGGTCAGATGAACCGCATCGGTTCGGCCGAGATCGCCCTGAAGGAGGCCAAGGCCGCAGGATTCACCGAAGGTCTGGTACTCGCATCGGACGGCTTCTTCCCCTTCGACGACTGCGTGACGCTGGCCGCCGAATACGGCGTGACAGCCATCGTCCAGCCGGGTGGTTCGATCCGCGACGAGGACTCGATCCGCAAGGCCAACGAATTGGGTATCGCCATGGTATTCACGGGCGAACGCCACTTCAAGCACTAATCGGGAGCACTCCCTTTATTTCAAGCATGTAAAACTCTGTGTATCCGTAACCTGAGGTTGCGGATACACAGCCATTAAAAAGGTAAAACCATGAAAGTACTGGTTATTGGTTCGGGCGGTCGCGAACACGCCATTGTCGATGCGCTGTCCCGTTCAAAGCAGGTCGATAAAATCTGGTGCGCACCGGGTAATGCGGGCATTGCCCTTCAGGCCGAGTGCGTGGCCATCGGTGTCAGCGAATGCGAGAAACTGGCTGATTTCGCTGAGGCAAACAACATCGCACTGACGGTCGTAGGCCCCGAAGCCGCACTGGCCGTGGGTATTGTCGATTTGTTCAAGGAGCGCGGTCTGAAGATCGTCGGCCCGACGAAAGCCGCCGCACAGATCGAATGCTCGAAAGAGTTTGCCAAGGATCTGATGCACAAATACCAAATCCCCACCGCCGCCTACAAGGTATTCTCGGAGTATGAAGCCGCACGCGACTACGTACGCCGGACGGGTGTGCCGACCGTTTTGAAATACGACGGATTGGCAGCCGGCAAGGGTGTGGTCATCGCCATGACCGAGGCGGAGGCCGACGAGGCACTGCGCGATATGTTGCTCAACGACAAATTCGGCAAGGGAAGTGTCGTCATCGAGGAATATCTGGAAGGTGTCGAGTTCTCGTATATGTGTTTCGTGTCGGGTCACAAGGTATGGCCGATGGTTTCGGCACAGGACCACAAACGCGCCTGCGACGGCGACAAAGGCCCCAATACGGGCGGTATGGGTGCTTACTCGCCGCTGCCTTTCATCACCGAGGAAGACGAACGATACGCTCTGGAGCAGATTATGCAGCCGACCGCCGATGCCATGGTCAAGGAGGGTTGCCCGTTTGAGGGTATTCTCTACGGCGGCCTGATGAAAACCGCCAAGGGCATCAAGGTCATCGAGTTCAACGCCCGTTTCGGCGATCCCGAAACCGAAGTGGTGTTGCCCCGTTTGAAGAGCGACATCGCGGATGCCTTCATGGCCGTTGCCGACCACGGTTCGATGCAACTCGAATGGCACGATTTCGCCACTCTGGGCATTGTCCTCGCCTCGAAAGGCTATCCCGGATCCTACGAGAAGGGATTCGAGATCAAAGGTCTGGAAGAGGCAGGTCGCGGTGCATGGATCTACCACATGGGTACGAAATCCACCGACAAGGGCTTCGTTACGGCAGGAGGTCGTGTCATGACGGTTGTCGGCAAGGGCGCAACGCTTCAAGAGGCACGTGAAGATGCCCGTCGCCGCGTTGAAATGATCGAGTGTGAAAATCTGTTCCACCGTTCGGACATCGGATGGAGGGCATTTGAAAAATAAAAAACCTTAAAACCTATGATTATCAGTGGAAAAGAACTTGCTTTGAAACTCAAGCAGGAAATGGCCGGGGAAGTAAAGACTTTCCCCGCAAAATACGGCCGTGTACCCCACCTCGTAGTGATTCTGGTCGGTGAAGATGCCGGTTCGGTCAGTTACGTGAAGGGCAAGGCCAAAGCATCCGAGGAGGTGGGCATCAAGAACACCACCATCCGTAAACCCGAAACCATCTCCGAGGAGGAATTGCTCCAAATCATCGCCGATCTGAACGCCGACGATACGGTTGATGGTATTCTCGTTCAGTTGCCCCTGCCCCGTCACATCAACGAAGACCGCGTGATCGAGGCCATCGACAAGAGCAAGGATGTGGACGGGTTCCACCCCGGCAACGTAGCCGCCCTGTGGCAGAAACAACCCTGCGTATTGCCCTGCACTCCCAAAGGCATCATCAAGATGTTGCGCACGGCAGGTGTCGAGATCGAGGGTAAGAACGCCGTGGTTGTCGGCCGCAGCAACATCGTGGGTCTTCCCGTAGCCAAACTGCTGCTCGATGCCAACGCCACCGTCACCATCACCCACAGCCGCACGAAGAACCTCGGTGAGGTGACGCGTCGTGCCGAGATTCTGGTGGTTGCCATCGGTCGTCCGAAGTTCGTAACGCCCGACATGGTCAGCGACGGTACGGTCGTAATCGACGTGGGTGTGAACCGCGATCCCGAAACCGGCAAATTGTGCGGTGATGTGGATTTCGCAGGCATCGAACCCAAGGCTTCGATCATCACTCCCGTTCCGGGCGGTGTGGGTCCCATGACCATCTGCTGCCTGATGGAGAACACGATCGAGTGTTTCCTGAGAAAGATGGAAAAATAAACCCGGTGCAAATTTGCACCCAGAGGCGACCGACAAGTGTTTGTCGGTCGCTTGTTTTTTCGTATCTTTGATCCCGTAAACAACTTTTGCATCATGGCAAATATTCCTTTGGCCGAACGCCTCAGACCCAAAACCATCGACGAATACATCGGTCAGGATCATCTGGTCGGAAAGAACGGTGTGTTCCGCAAATTCTTCGAAACGGGGAATGTCCCTTCATTTATTTTATGGGGGCCTCCGGGTGTGGGCAAGACCACACTGGCCAAGATCGTCGCCACACAACTCAACCGACCGTTCTTCACGCTGTCGGCCGTCACGTCGGGTGTGAAGGATGTCCGCGAGGTGATCGAACGCGCCCGCAAAGAACGCTTCTTCGATACCAAACCGCCTTTTCTTTTTATCGACGAGATCCACCGCTTCAACAAATCACAGCAGGATTCGCTGTTGGGTGCCGTTGAGCAGGGGGTCTTCACGCTGATCGGTGCCACGACCGAGAATCCCTCGTTCGAGGTCATCTCGCCGTTGTTGAGCCGTTGTCAGGTCTATATCCTCAAACCCATGGAGGAAGACGACCTCGAAACCCTCCTCCACCGCGCCATCACGACCGACACGGAACTCAAGGCACGCGACATCGAGGTGAAAGAGACCGCCGCCCTGTTCCGTCTTTCGGGGGGTGATGCCCGCAAATTGCTCAACATTCTGGACATCATCGTCGGCGCAACCGAGGGTCGTGTGGTGGTCACCGACCAATACGTCACCGATTGTCTGCAACAGAACATCGCCCTCTACGACAAGAACGGCGAACAACACTACGACGTCATCTCGGCGTTCATCAAATCGGTACGCGGAAGTGATCCCAATGCCGCCATCTACTATCTCGCCCGCATGTTGGCGGGAGGTGAAGAACCGCGGTTCATCGCCCGCCGTCTGGTGATTCTCGCCTCGGAGGACATCGGCCTTGCCAATCCAAACGCCCTGCTTTTGGCGAATGCCTGCTTCGACACGGTGCACAAGATCGGCATGCCGGAAGCACGCATCACGCTGGCCGAAACGACCATCTACCTCGCCACAAGTGCAAAAAGCAATTCCGCCTACCGTGCCATCAACGAGGCTCTGGCCTTCGTGCAGCACGACACGCAGAACCGTCCCGTACCTCTCAACATCCGCAACGCCCCCACCAAACTCATGGAGGAGGCGGGTTACGGCAAAGGCTACAAATATTCGCACGACTACGCCGGGCATTTCGTCCGTCAGGAATTTATGCCCGAATCGCTTTCTGGACATCGTTTCTACGAACCCGACCGCCAAAACGGTGCGGAAAGCAAAATCGCCGACCGCATCGAACAACTCTGGGGCGACAAATACCGATAAAGAATACAAAACGGAGCGGATCGGCGTGTGATCCGCTCCGTTTTTCGGAGTGTTTTAAAAGTAATCACAGAGATCATAGTAGAAATAACTGATTTCCTGATCTTTTCGCACACACAGGCACATCACTGCAAGTCTTTATGTACACACATTTATCCTAAAACGGAAATCAACAAACTTTTCAAACTAAATCTCAAAAATATATGTTATTTTTGTTTATTAAAAGTCGAATTTTATGGACAAAAATAACAATACAAACCCGATTACAGATTTCAGTTTGACGGAACTGCTCGCGCTTTCGGGGGAAGAACACAACGGACTGATGAGCGAGTGCATCGCCACCGAAAGCGAATCGCAATTGGAGGCTTTCCGTTTCCCGTGCCGCATTGATGCCTTCATCATCGGCATCGGCATCGAAGGAGAAACAATGCTCTCGTACAACCTCCACAAGTGTCATCTGAAGAAAAACACACTGTTCCTGTTCGCTCCGAACACGATCATCCAAGTACACGCATACGGTGCTTTCAAAGGTCATATCGTTGCCATATCATCGGAGTTCATCCGTCATCTGAACATCGACCTCAAGAGCATGATCCCGCTTCTGATGCGTTTCTCGGAACATCCCTGTTTCGAATTGACGGATCAAAAACTCATCAACTCGATGAGCGAATTTATTACCCTGATCCGTAACGAGATCCACTCGCCCGAATCGCAATTCTCGAAGGAGGTCGTAAGCGGACTGCTGACCACCCTGCTCTACAAGGTCTGCGACATCATCTACAACTACATCTCGAAACTTCCCGAATCAAACAATACCGTCCGCGATCGTACGGAAAACTATTTCCGCCGTTTCATGCAACTCTTGGGAGAACACTACCGCCGGGAACGCAGCGTAAGTTTCTATGCCCGACAACTGTGCATCACCCCGAAATATCTGACCACCCTCATCAAACGCATCAGCGGTCAGTCCGTATCGGAATGGATCGACAGTTATGTGATTCTCGAAGCCAAAACCCTTCTGAAACACTCCCACATGAGCATTCAGGAGATCGCCTATTATCTGAATTTCCCCAACCAGTCGTTCTTCGGCAGTTACTTCAAGCGCAACACGGGCATGTCGCCCACGCAATACAAGGAGCAGCAATAGCCGTTTCTTCCGATAAAAAAGCGTCCGCCCTATCGAAAGGCAGACGCTTTTTTTGTGGCTTAACGATTGTTTAGAACGGATAACCGACACCGAAGTTCAGTGCGGTATTCTTCCAGCGGAGTTTCCTGATCCACCGCTCGCCCGCCGGCATATTGGGGTTGTAGAGTTGGACACCCCAGTCCAGACGCAACACGGCAAATTTGATGTCGAAACGAAGACCCAGACCCGTGTTGAATGCCAACTGCTTGTAGAATTTCTTCAAATAGAATACCGCATCGTTACTATACTGATCGGGATTGCTGTGCAGAAACCAGATGTTACCCAGATCGAAGAAGGTCGCACCTTGCAGGATGCTCCAGATCGGGAATCGAAATTCGAGGTTGGCCTCCAACTTGATGTCACCCAACTGGGTAGGAAATTCCGTATCGGTAATGGGTGCCGAACCCGGCCCCAATGCACGCGGAGCCCAACCACGCATGCTGTTGCTGCCGCCCGCATAGAACAGACGGTCGAACGGCACGGAAGTCGAGTTGCCGTAAGCCATCGCCATACCGCCGTAGAGACGACCCGCCAACGCACACTTGTCGCCCAGCATGATCTTGCGCGCCATGCTCAGATCGAAACGGAAATATTGCGAATAACGGATGTCGAAAATCTTATGATAGGTATCGTTCGGCTCATAGGTCGGATGGGTGAACAGGTGTGCCAATGCACCCACGAAGTTACCTGCCGTTTCTCCGTTCAGGCGGATCATCGTAGCGTTCAGCCCTTTGTTTTTCAACTGGTTGTTATAGGTCATACTGAACGACAGACCTGCCATCAACTGCGTTTTGTAACTATTGATCAGATAGAGGTTGGTGGTATGGCTCAAGAAATCGGGATCGAGATAACTCACATCCACCACATTGATGTCGATCGGGCGCAACAGGAACGATGTGTAGTGCAAATTCTGCCACATATAGGTCAGCCCCGCACTCGTCAGCGTACGGTGGTAGAACGAACGATCCTGCACATTGACCGACAACTCGACCTTGCTCTTCGGTTGAAGAATCGTTCTCAAGTTGGGCATACGCCACGGCAAAAGGAATCGCGGGAAGGTCAAACCAAGCGTCACTCCATATTCGGTGGCGCGTTTTTTCTTCGTCTCGCGCATCTTCATAAACTCGTAACCCATCGACACCGACACATCGAACGACTCCGCACCCCGGAAAATATTGCGGTTCTGGTAGCCGACCGTTGTTTTCAAACCGTAGAAACTCGAAGTGGTACTGCCCTCCAAGTCGATCTTGAAACTCTGCTTCAGGGTCGGCGAGCAGATGATGTTGCACGAAAGATACCCCTCGCGCACCAAACGGCGGGCGGTATCGGCATCGTGTCCCACATAACTCAGGAAATTGGGTTCCGCATAGGGATTCTGTTCCTCGCGGAACGAGATATGCGCCGTACGGAAATAGCCGAGCGACATCAGATCGGAGTAGGCACGCGCTACAGTCGCCGAATTGTACATCGTATTGGGGTACAACGGCACGGTACGGCGCAACACCAAGGGACGCAGATTCAAGCGGTTATTGTAGATGATGTTCAGTCCCTGATAATTCACCGTATCCAGTTGATTGGTCTTCATATCGTCGATACGAGCCACCGTAGGATCGAAATCGGGATAGATGTTGATGTTTCTGATACGGTAAACGGCATTGTTCTCCATGTGCGGATTACCCTGATCGTCATACCCCAACAGAAACTGTTTGACGATCATCTTCACCCCCACCTGCTGGTTTCCGCCCAGCGTATCGGCTTCATACTCAATATTATTGACCGAAAAATTGAAGTACCCCAGTCGGTTGAGTTTCTCGGCGATGCGTTCGCGTTCCTCGTTCAAGACCTTCGTGTCGAACGGCGCACCGCGTTTGAGCAGCGTATTGACCGTATCGGGCAGAATAATCTCCTTGAGTGCCTCATCACGAAATTCGTAGTCGATCGACGAGATGCGGTAGGGCTGTCCCTGATGCAGACGATAGTCGAGGTTCACCCGACGGCGACGGTAATTCGTATCTATTCGACAGACCGCCTCCGAGGAGAAAAAGCCGCGCGAATCCATATAGATCTTCAGGTTACGGATGCTCTGCCGGGTGAGTTTCTCATTGATCAACACGGGTTCTTCACCCACACGGCGTTTCCAGTTGTTCCAACCGTTGTGCTTTTCGGGATTGGCCTTCGTATAGAGCCACACGTAGAAATTCGTACCCAGCAAACGCTTGTTGGGTGTCTGACGGATGTAGGTTTCCATGTCTCCCGACGAGATGCGTTCCTTGCGGGGTGCTTTCCGATCCTCGGTGATCGAGACCTTATTGACCAGATATTCACCATCGGGAATATAACGACGGACGCTACACGACGAACAGAGCAAGCCCGCCACACACATCATCACAACGCTCCACGTCCGTTTCATGTTCATGTCTTTTGAAGTTTAATTATTGAAAAATCCTTTCTCTTTTAACAATTCGAAGTAACTCTTCGAAATGGCAAGATTATCCTCACGCACATAACGCCGCTCCGTAAAGATACGGGCAAGATTCGGGAGATCGTTCTCCTCCAGCAACTTTCGGGTCTGTTCCGAAGCCTCACGCTCTGCCCACAACTCATCGATCTCGGCGGCCGTATAATCGACATATTTCTCGTAATGCACCACACCGTTCAGCGGCAGACGGTCCGTCAGACCGGGGTCTTCGTCGGGATAACCCATCACGACGGTCGTCAGCGGGATCACGCCCGAAGGCAGTTCCAGAATGTTCGAAATCTCGCCCGCCGTGTAAATCGTCGTACCCAGCACACAAATGCCCAGTCCGTTCGCCTCGGCCTCGATGATGAGGTTTTGCGCCGCCAACAGCGCATCGGTCGAAGCATTCAAGAACCATGCAAAGTTATCGTAAGCGGGATCGGCATCGCGCTGCCCGCACCACATCGTAAAGCGGTGGATGTCGGCACAGACGGTCACCACACACGGAGCCTGCATGACCATCGGCTGGTTGAAATGGCACGGCGAAAGTTTCTCGCGTATGGTCTTGTCGCGCGTCACGACCAACGAATAGAGTTGCATGTTGCCGCAGGTCGATGCCCTCGATGCCGCCGTCAAAATATCGCGGAGCATCTCTTCGGGAATGGGGGTGGAACGGAATTTACGGATCGAACGGTGCTTGAACAACAACTCTTTTTTCATCTTCAATATCATTTATAACAAAGTAAAGGCAGCCTCTCGGAAAAGAATAATTCATCGGGCTGCTAATTTTTCACAAAATTAGTAAAACTTTTAGAAGTTTTATTATTTTTGCATTCACTTAAAGAGATATTTTGTGCTTACGAAATTCGTAAAATACGAGGGTGCAGGCAACGACTTCATCCTGATCGACAACCGCGACAACCATTTCGAGGCCACGCCCGAACGCATCGCGCATCTGTGCGACCGTCATTTCGGCATCGGCGCGGATGGTCTGATGACGCTTTCCGAAAGCCGCGAAGAGGGCATCGACGCCCGCATGCACTACTTCAACTCCGACGGATCGGAGGGTGAGATGTGCGGTAACGGCGCACGTTGCTTCACACTCTTCGCCCGCCACTTGGGACTCTGCACCGGGGAGTGTACGTTCCGCGCCACGGACGGAGTGCACCACGCACAAATACTCTCTTCGGATGCGCTTCGGGGCGAAATCCGCATCCGCATGATCGACGTAAAGGAGATCCGCAAGGGCGACGGTTGGTGGTCGGTGAACACGGGTGTTCCCCACTACGTAGAATTTGTCGAGGATCTTACGAAGGTCGATCTCCAAAAGCGCGGTTATGCCATTTCGCACGATTTCGGGCGATTCAAGGAAGGAACGAACGTCAATTTCGTCCACATCGAGGGCGACGGCCGCATTGCGATGCGCACCTTCGAACGCGGTGTCGATGACGAGACGCTGGCCTGCGGCACGGGAGCCACGGCCGCCGCAATCATCTCCTGCCATGCCTTCCAACCCACCGAGAACCGCTTCCGCGTAAAGGTACCCGGAGGCGAACTTCACGTAGCATTCCGCCACAAAAAAGACACAGAAACCTATCACGAAATCATGCTCCAAGGCCCTGCCCGCAGGGTTTTCGAAGGCGTGATCGACGAGAAAAATTACTAAATATCCGTTAATCAAAAGTTTCACCTGTATTTGCAATGAAAACACAAAAGGGAAGCCGTCCGAACGACAACGACGAACTTCGCAAACCCCGCCGTCTGGAACCGAATCACAAAAGCGGCAAAACACGTCACAACCTCAATCACGGTCATTATCACGACGATGAGGACGAAGAGGAACTCATGACCTCTTACACCAAGAAACGCTCGGCATACGACTACTTCGACGATGAAGACGAACCCGGCCGTTCGATCGACGATGAGGAAGAGGAATATGACGACGAATACGATGACGAGGACTCCGAAGAGGATAAATAGCAAGACAATCCCATGGTTGAAAAATTCATAATGGCGGGTGACACCGCACTGCACATCTGCGATTCGCAAGAGGGCGACAAATGTGTCGTGCTGTTGCACGGCTATCTCGAATCGCTGCTGGTCTGGGACGATTTCGTACCCCATCTCTACAAACAATGCCGTGTGGTGACGCTCGATCTTCCGGGTCACGGAATTTCGGAAGTCAAGGGCGAGATCCACACGATGGACTATCTGGCCGACACGGTGGCCGAGGCCATTCGTTCGCTGGAGATTGACCGATGTACGGTAGTCGGTCATTCGATGGGCGGTTACGTGGCACTGGCTCTCACGGAGCGTCATCCCGACCTGCTGAACGGAGTGGTTCTCCTGAGTTCTACGCCCAATGCCGACTCCGAGGAGAAAAAGGAGATGCGCCGCCGCGAAATCGCGCTCATCCAATCGGGCAAAAAGGATTTGATTGCGCGCGTTGCCCCCGGAAAAGGTTTTGCCGCCGACAACCGCCGTGCATGCAACGACTACATCGAGGATCTCACCGAGCAGGTCTATCTGACGGAAGATGACGGGATTGTGGCCGTGCTTAACGGCATGATCGAGCGCAAGGACTTGAACGAGATGCTGCGCAAGACCTCGGTGCCTTCGCTCTTTATCTTAGGTCGCAAGGACGAATACATCACGCCCGACATCGCTGAAAAGATGGTCTCGGAGCATCCCGAAGCGAAAGTCGTATGGCTCGAAAATTCGGGTCACACGGGATTCATCGAAGAGCCGGAGAAGACGGCCGAAGCCATTCTGAAATTCATCGGAACAGAACCCGCCCCCACGATCTAAACATCAATGGGGGGGCAATACACAAGAAGAGTTGTCGGAGGTCTTCGGCAACTCTTTCTATATTTTTATAGCGTGGAAAATTAGGAAATCCCCGCGGATTTCGCTAATTTTGTTTTACTATGACAGCACTGTATCACGATATTATTTTCGGCCCGATTCATTCGCGCCGACTGGGTCTTTCGCTCGGAGTGAATCTGCTTCCGACCGAGTCCAAACTTTGTTCGTTTGACTGCATCTATTGCGAATGCGGATGGAATGCCGATCATCCGGGACGCCGCCGTTTCAACAAACGCGAGGATGTTCGGGAGTTGTTGGGACAAACCCTCCGCAAGATGGTCGGTGAAGGTACGCCGCCCGATGTGATCACCTTTGCGGGCAACGGCGAACCGACCATGCACCCCGAATTTGAGGCGATCATCGGCGATGTCATTGCCCTGCGTGACGAGTTGTGCCCTTCGGCCAAGGTGTCCGTCCTGTCGAACGCCACCCAACTCCACCGCCCCGACGTGCACCGCGCCCTGCTCCGGGTCGATAACCCCATTCTGAAACTCGATTCGGCATTCGATGAAACGGTTCGTCTGGTGAACAATCCGTTGAGTCCGACCTATTCGGTAAAAAAGATTGTCGAACAGATGAAATCGTTCAACGGCGAGATAATTCTTCAGACGATGTTCCTGCGTGGCGAATACAAGGGTCAGCACATCGACAACACCACCGAAGAGGAGGTGTCGGCATGGCTCAAACTGGTCGAGGAAATCCGTCCGCGTCAGGTGATGGTCTATTCGCTCGACCGCGACACCCCGTGTCAGACGCTGATCAAGGTTGAAAAAGACGATTTGAGAAAGATCGCCGCACGGGTCGAGGCTTCAGGTATCGCCTGCTCGGTGGCATAACCCGCTCAACAACAAATAAAAAGCGTGATCCCCGATGTGGAAATCACGCTTTTTTTATGACTTGCGGGAAGGATTATTTCCCAAGAATTGTCCGATAAATACCCTCCTCGTCGTAACCGCACAAGGCATACAACTCGGCGGGCGTTCCGTGTTTGACCCAACGATCGCCGATACCCAGCGACTCGACTTTCACGTTGTAACCGCGACGATTGAAGAAAGCCATAACGGCCTCGCCCACTCCTCCGCGGAGCGATCCGTCCTCGACCGTGATCACACGGCTGAAATTGCGACCCACCTCATCGAGCAACGCCTCGTCAAGCGGCTTTACGAAACGCAGATCGTAGTGTGCCACGCTGATGCCGTCTTTCTCGGCACGCAGGGCAGCCCCCGCAGCGAAGTTTCCGACCGTTCCGATCGTCACCAACGCCACATCGTGTCCGTCGCGCAACTTGCGACCGCGACCGATCTCCAACTCCTCGAAAGGCTCGCCGCTCCACGGAGCACCAACCCCTCCGCCACGCGGATAACGCATCATGAAGGGGTGTCCCAGACGATAACCCGTGTACATCATATTACGCAACTCGTGTTCGTCCATCGGGGCGGCAAACGTCAGTCCCGGTACGGTGGCAAAGGCCGCCATATCAAATACGCCGTGGTGCGTCGATCCGTCCTCGCCGACCAATCCGCCGCGATCCAGACAGAAAACCACGGGAAGATCCTGCAAGGCGACATCGTGGATCACGTTGTCGTAGGCACGTTGCATAAACGTGGAATAGATGTTGCAGAAGGGAATCATCCCCGCGGCAGCCAGTCCCGCCGAGAACGTGACGGCGTGACCTTCGGCAATGCCCACATCGAAACAACGGTCGGGCATCTCGCGCATCATGATATTCATCGAGCATCCCGACGGCATGGCAGGCGTAATGCCCACGATACGTTTGTCCATGCGCGCCAAATCGAGCAACGTATGACCGAAAACCTCCTGATATTTGGCAATCGTACCCGACGATTTGATGCGTTCGCCCGTATCGGGATTAAAGCGTCCGGGAGCATGCCAAACGGGTTTATTGTCTTCGGCAGGCTTGTACCCCTTGCCCTTGACCGTGATCAGGTGCAAAAGTTTAGGCCCCTTGATGTCCTGCATGGCACGCAGCGTACGCACCAGATCGGGGATCGAGTGTCCGTCCACCGGGCCGAAATAGCGGAAATTGAGGCTCTCGAAAATATTCGATTTATTGAGGATGCCCTGCTTGAATCCGTTGCCGATCTTCTGGCACAGATGCAACAGGCGCGGCGTGTGCGAAAGCACCCCCCAAAGACGTTGCTTGAAGCGGTTGTAGTGGTGTGATGTCGAAATCTTCAAAAGGTAGTTCTTCAGTGCACCCGTCGCCTGATCTATGGCCATGTTGTTGTCGTTGAGAATGACCAGAAGGTTGGTATCCTGCGAAGCACCCGCATTGTTCAGACCCTCGAACGCCAAACCGCCCGTCATGGCACCGTCACCGATGACCGCCACGACCTGATAATCCTCGTGGCGCAACCGTGCAGCCTCCGCCATACCGAATGCCGCCGAGATCGACACCGAAGCGTGACCTCCGCCGAATGCGTCGTAGGGACTCTCATCCATACGCGGGAAACCGCTGATACCGCCCAACTTACGTTTGTTGTGAAAGGCCTCTCTGCGCCCCGTGATGATCTTGTGGGGATAGGTCTGGTGTCCCACATCCCACACGATACGATCCTTCGGCGTATTATAGACGTAATGCAACGCCGCAGCCAGTTCGACCGTGCCGAGGCTCGATGCCAAGTGACCGGGATTGACAGAACATTCCTCGATGATATACTGCCTCAGTTCGTCACAATAGCGTTCCAATTCGGCAATCGAAAGGCGTTTGAGGTCTTTCGGATCATCTATTTCTTGAAGATATTTATACGATTTCAAAATCATAGTGAAGACAAAGATACAAATTTTTCGAATACCCGAACCGTTTGTCTCGAATTTCACCTCCTTTTTTTGTACGCATCCGACAAAAAGAGTTTTCGTCTCCAAAAACGAAAAGATTGTCGAAAAAAGCAAAAATTCGACAAAAAATTCCTATCTTCGCATAGGAATTAATACCTGTGCTAACCCCGTTTACCATGAAATACAATCGAATACTGCTGAAATTGAGCGGTGAATCGCTGCAAGGCGAACAAAAATACGGACTTTCGCCCGTCGTTCTTCAATCTTATGCCGAACAAATCAAGGCTGCCGCCGAAAGCGGTGTGCAGATCGGCATCGTCATCGGCGGAGGCAACATCTTCCGCGGATTGTCGGGTGCCAAGAAAGGCTTCGACCGCGTCAAGGGCGATCAGATGGGTATGTTGGCCACCATCATCAACTCGCTGGCTCTCCAATCCGCGCTGGAGGACAACGGCGTGAAATGTAAGGTGCTGACCTCGATCCGTATGGAACCCGTCGGCGAGTATTTCTCGAAGGCACGCGCCATCGAATACCTCGAACAGGGCTACGTCGTAATCATCGGCGGCGGCACGTCCAACCCCTACTTCACGACCGACTCGGCATCGGCACTGCGCGGTATCGAAATCGAAGCCGACGTATTGTTCAAGGGTACGCGGGTGGACGGTGTCTATACGGCCGACCCCGAAAAAGATCCCGCGGCCACCCGTTTCGACGAGATCACCTTCGACGAAGTGATTGACCGCCGTCTGAAAGTCATGGATCAGACCGCTTTCACGATGTGTCTCGAAAACGGTCTTCAGATCATCGTCTTCGACATGGACACCCCCGGAAATCTGGGTCGGTTGTTGAACGGAGAGAAAATCGGCACGCTCGTAAAATTGAAATAATATGCCACGTACCCCAAGAAGAAAGAAACAAAAGTGGACACTTCCCGCGTTGCTCATCGCAATCCTCATCGTATTGGCAATTATTCTCCTGTTGCCCTCCTATGCCGCAACGGACAAGGAAAATGACGAAATCCATGCAACGACCCTCGTAAAACAGGGCGACGAAGCACCCGACTTCACGGTCGAGATGTTTCACGGCAAGCCCGTGACGCTTTCATCGCTTCGGGGTAAAGTGGTATTGGTGACTTTCTGGGCAACGTGGTGTCCCCCGTGCCGTCAGGAATTGAAACATGTACAACACGAGATCATTGATCGTTTTGCGGGTCGTGATTTTCAGTTCCTGCCAATCGCCCGCGGTGAAAATCGAGAGGCTGTTGCCGCCTTCCGTACCAAGAACGGCTACAAGTTCAACATGGGAATGGATCCCGACCGCACGATTTACGACTGCTTTGCTTCGAACTACATCCCGCGCAACTTCCTGATCAACAAGGAAGGTCGCGTCGTGATGACTACCGCGGGTTTCGACCGGGACGAATTTAACCTTCTGATCGAGACCATCGAAAAGGAACTCAGATAAACATTTTTGCAACTAAATACAAAATATATGGAGACTAAGGAAATTTTGAACGATGCTTCGACCTACATGCAGAAAAGCATCGCCCACTTTGAAGAGGAACTTTTGAATGTTCGTGCAGGAAAGGCCTCGACCAACGTACTGAACGGCGTGATGGTTGATTACTTCGGTTCGCAGGTACCTGTAACGGGTGCTGCCAGCGTCACCGTTCCCGATGCAAAAACCATTCTGATTCAGCCTTGGGACAAAAACATGATCCGCACCATCGAGAAGGCCATTCTGGATGCCAACATCGGTCTTACGCCTTCAAACAACGGCGAATCGATCCGTCTGTCGATTCCTCCCATGACCGAGGAGCGTCGCAAGGATCTCGTAAAGCAGGTTCGCGCCTACGCCGAAACCGCCCGCATCAGTCTGCGTAATGCACGCCGCGATGCCGTAGATGCCTTCAAGAAGGCTCAGAAAGACGGTATGGCCGAAGATGAAGCCAAGGACGGCGAAGCACAGGCACAAAAACTTCTGGACAAGTACACCAAGAAGTTGGAGGAGATTCTGACCGTAAAGGAAAAAGAAATCCTGACCGTCTGATTTTCTCCGTTCGGAATACAAAAACCCCGCGACCTTTTCGGTTGCGGGGTTTTCTTTTTATCGGGAACGCTCAACGCAGGGCATCCGACAAGATCCACGCGGCGATGTCCGTCAACACCTCCTCGGAAATGGTCTCTTCGATTTGGGCATATTCCGAAACGGCACCCGTCTTGCAATGCTGGAACAGGTGGTTCAGATTCGGGTAGCGTTTGATCGTCAGGCGGGGATTGTTTGCAAGGAGTTCCTCCAAGCGTCCCAGATGATCGGCGGCACGCACCTGCGTATCCGAATCGCCGTTCAGGGCAAGGATCGGACAACCAACCCGGCGAACAGCCTCCGCAGGATCGCAGGTCACAAAATAATAAAGCCACGGGATCGCAACGATCTGATCAAACAGGTTGAGTATCGGCTCGGAAAGCGGTTGTGGCAGAGCCATTTTCTGCGCTTCGGCCTGCAATTGGGCGCGACAGGTTGCCTTATCTTGTTTCAGTTTCTCGATCGGATGGTCTTGGAACAACACAAAGGTACGATTCAGAAATTCCGAAATCTTGTCGATCCACTCCTGCGACAACCCCGAATTTTTCAAAGCGGTAATGTTCTGGTCGAGCAACACCTCGTCACCGCCCAAAATCGAGCCTGCCAGTGACACGATAAAATCGACTTTCGGCTCTTTCGCCGCCGCCATAAAGGCGATCGTTCCGCCCTCGCTGTGTCCGATGATGCCGACCTTGAGGCCGTTCAATTCGGGTTGTGTGCGCACGAAATCAACTCCGCCGAGCGCATCCTCCACAAAATCGGCAGTCGTACTTCCTGCCAATTTCCGTTGCTCCTCCTCTGAAAGTCCGAATCCGCGGTCATCAAATCTCAAGACCGCCACTCCGCGACGGGTCAGATAATCCGCAATCACGGCAAAAGGTCGGTGGTCGAAAAGTTCCTCGTCACGATTCTGCAAACCGCTGCCCGTCACCATTACCACGACGCACTGCGGTTTTTGGGGAAGGGTCAGCGTCCCGTTCAGCGTAACGCCCTCCTCACGGCTTGAGAACGACACCTCGCGCTCCCCGTACGGGAACGGCGCACGGGGCGTCTGCGGACGGCGCACGGTATCGTCCACCGCCTCCAAGATCAGCGGAATCGAGAATCCGTTTTGGGTAAACACGCCCGTCAATTTATCGTTACCGTCAAGAGTTCCCTTATAGACGGCACGCAGAGGAGATATTTCGATCGTCAGTTCTCCCTGCTCCACGCTTACCTTATCCGCCTCCATGCCGAATGCCCCTTGATCGGGCGAATCCATCGCGGCCTTATACTTCTCCCCTTTCTTCTCAATATGAAACACCAGTCGAAGTTTTTTGTTTCCACCGAGCGGAAGATCCCCCGCCCAACACCCCTCAAACGTCTGCGCAAACAGCACCGTCGGCAGGAGCATAGCCCAAAGCATACACCATTTTTTCATACTTCACTTTTTTTCGGATCGGAATCCGCATTTATACAGAAGTAAAGTTACGAAAAAAACGGAAACATCATTCCCCTCAGGACAAAAAACTCCCGAACATCTTATGATGTTCGGGAGTATCGGTTGTGAGCGGTATCCAAACCGCTACGGAATTACAATTTCGGGCCGGCCTCAACCAACGACTTGCCTTCCTCGTTTCCGGTGAACTTAACGAAGTTCTTGATGAAACGCTGAGCCAAATCTTCAGCACGCTTCTCCCACTCGCCCTTCTGGGTGTAGGTGTCACGAGGATCGAGGATGTGCGAATCAACACCCGGCAACTCGGTAGGAACCTTGAAGTTGAAGGTGGGGATCATCTTCGTCGGAGCCTTGTCGATCGAACCATCCAAGATGGCGTCGATGATACCACGGGTATCGCGGATCGAGATACGCTTGCCGGTACCGTTCCAGCCGGTATTTACAAGGTAAGCGGTTGCACCCGACTGCTTCATACGCTTAACGAGTTCCTCGCCGTACTTGGTGGGGTGCAACGAAAGGAATGCTGCACCGAAGCAGGCCGAGAACGTAGGAGTCGGCTCGGTGATACCACGTTCGGTACCTGCCAACTTGGCGGTGAAGCCCGACAGGAAGTAATACTTCGTCTGTTCGGGGGTCAGGATCGAAACGGGAGGCAGTACACCGAACGCATCAGCCGACAGGAAGATTACCTTCTTGGCAGCGGGAGCCTTCGACAGGGGCTTAACGATGTTGTCGATGTGGTAGATCGGGTACGACACACGCGTGTTCTCGGTTACCGACTTGTCTGCGTAGTCGCAATGACCCTTCTTATCAACGGTTACGTTCTCCAACAGCGCGTTACGACGGATGGCCTTCCAGATATCGGGCTCGTTCTCCTGCGAGAGGTTGATCACCTTGGCGTAGCAGCCGCCCTCGAAGTTGAAGATACCCTCATCGTCCCAGCCGTGCTCGTCATCACCGATCAGCTGACGCTTGGGATCGGTCGAAAGGGTGGTCTTACCCGTACCCGACAAACCGAAGAAGATAGCGGTCTCGCCCTTCTCGTTGGTATTGGCCGAGCAGTGCATTGCTGCGATACCCTGCAAGGGCAGACGGTAGTTCTGATACGAGAACATACCCTTCTTCATCTCACCACCATACCATGTGTTCAGGATGATCTGCATTTTCTCGGTCAGGTTGAATACAACGGCGGTCTCCGAGTTCAGACCCAGTTCCTTGTAGTTCTTCACCTTGGCCTTCGAAGCGGTCAGAACCACGAAATCGGGCTCGCCGTAGGTCTCCAACTCGGCATCGGTAGGACGCAGGAACATGTTCTTTACGAAGTGAGCCTGCCATGCAACCTCCATGATGAAGCGGATCTTGATACGAGTCTTCTCGTTGGCACCGCTGTATGTATCTACCACATAAAGTTTCTTACCCGACAACTCCTTCGAAGCCAGTTTCTTCAACTCCTTCCATGTAGCCTTGCTGCAAGGTTTGTTGTCGTTCTTATATTCGTCGGAAGTCCACCAGATCGTATCACGGCTGACGTCATCCATTACCCAGAATTTATCTTTGGGCGAACGACCCGTATAGACACCGGTCATTACGTTTACGGCACCCGTGTCGGTCAGGGTACCTTTCTCATAGCCGCGCAGGCCTTTCTTGGTCTCCTCGCGGAAAAGTTCGTCATACGAAGGATTGTACACGATCTCGGTTACGCCCGTGATACCGTACTTTTTAAGATCCAATTTGTCCATAACTTTTTGTTTAAAAAATTATAATTAATAAATCATCAAAAATCCTTTTGGTGAATGTCCCTGCCCGCGGGAGATCAGATCTTGCAGGCTCCGGATTCTCGCCTCCTGCCCTCTTTATCCGTCCCGTCGGGATATACCTCGGACGGCACAAAGGTAGGAAAAGTTTTATAATTGTGAAAAAAATAACACTAAATTTTTCATTTTTTTTAGAATTTGTTTTTACGCCTTTTCAAACATTTGTTCTTCAACGGATTGCAAAGATGCTCTTCGGACAGCCCTTCCGCCGATTTTTCGAGAACCCTACCCGAAAAAACAACCCTCTCCGCACAATGTGCTCCAAAAAGCGAACATGAGACAAAATGGCGGCAAACGGGGATTGGTTTTCCGCGGAAAAATACATATCTTTGAAAAGTTATGGCAGGACTTTATTTTCACATTCCCTTTTGCAAACGCGCATGCGCCTACTGCGATTTCTACAAGCAGATCGGTACACGCCATTTCGACGAGACGCTGCAAGCCATGCATCGCGAACTGGACACACGCGCACCCTATCTTCGCGGAGCCTCGATCGGCACCGTTTATTTCGGAGGAGGCACACCCTCGCTCTGTTCACCCCGGCAAATCGGCGATTTCATGGAGCATACCGCCCGTCTGTTCGACACTTCCGCTCTGGAAGAGATCACGCTCGAAGCCAACCCCGACGACCTTTCGACGGACTATCTCCGCGGTTTGCGCGATGCGGGCATCAACCGCCTGTCGATGGGCATCCAGTCGTTCAACGATGATTGTCTGAAGTTGATGAACCGCCGTCACGATGCCGCCGGGGCAATACGTGCGGTCGATATGGCGCAGAAGGTCGGTTTCGACAACATCTCGACCGATCTGATCTTCGGCGTTCCGGGATTCGGAGGCGAAAAACTCATGCGCAGCATCCGCCGGATGTTGGATCTTAACGTACAACACATCTCGGCCTACCATCTGACCATCGAACCCGACACGTTCTTCGGCCGGCAGATGGCACACGGCACATTCTCGCCCGTTACGGAAGAGGTCAGCGAAGAGGAGTTCCTCACCGTACACCATGCACTCACCGAGGCGGGATACGAACATTACGAAATCTCGAATTTTGCCCTGCCCAACCGCCGTGCACGCCACAACGCCGCCTATTGGCATTCTGTTCCCTACCTCGGAATCGGCCCTGCCGCCCATTCGTTCGACGGCGAAGAACGTCACTGGAACGTAAGTTCGGTCGAGGGCTATCTGCAAGGCGAAGCCCCCGAAGCCGAGCAACTCACCCGAAGGGATCGTTACAACGAGTATCTGATGACCCGCCTGAGAACCATCGAGGGCCTCGATCTGAAGGAAATCGTCCGTCTTTTCGGCGAAGATCAATTAAAAAGTTTGAAAAACAACATTCGTGGCTCGATGCTTGCAAGCACGCTGCGGATTTCGGACGACCACATCGCCCTCAAACCCGAACAATTCCTTGTCTCGGATCTGGTCATCAAAGATCTGTTCGAGGTCTGAAAAGCCGCGTAAAGCACATAGAAAACACTATATTAAATTTTTTAAATAAATTTT
>RCNH01000130.1_pt1 | contig 35592 bp, 38 predicted proteins | sample 2041161 | NCBI WGS metagenome assembly RCNH01 (sample SAMN09708215, study PRJNA481090) | Feces metagenome, whole genome shotgun sequencing project. | biome: feces | host: Leptonychotes weddellii | place: Antarctica: Sion Island | collected 2010-03-01 | reverse complement strand
AATTATTTTCATAAATGATATACTAAAGCCAAGTTAAGAAATTGTAAAGACATGAGGGAAGGAGATAATTCATGAATCAGCGTTTAGAAAATATCAAAGGCCATTTAATCGTATCATGTCAGGCATTGCCACATGAACCTTTACATTCTTCATTTATTATGGGGAGAATGGCAAAGGCAGCGAAAGAAGGAGGGGCTTTTGGTATAAGAGCCAATACTAAAGAAGATATTGCAGAAATCCAGAAAAATGTAGACTTACCTATTATCGGAATCGTTAAAAGAGATTACGATGACAGTAAAGTTTATATAACACCTACCATGAAAGAAGTAGATGAGCTTATGTCAATGGAAATAAGACCTGACATACTTGCAGTTGATGCTACCACAGACCTTAGACCAGGAAATGTTTCAATTGATGATTTTTTTGCTCAGATTAAAGCAAAATATCCAGATCAGATGCTAATGGCAGATTGTTCAACTATTGAAGAAGCACTTCATGCAGATGAACTTGGATTTGACTTTATCGGGACAACGCTTGTAGGATATACAGAACAAAGTAGAGGTGACAAGATAGAAGAAAATGATTTTGAAATTATTAGAACTATCTTAAGTAAAGTAAAACACAATGTAATAGCTGAGGGAAATATAAGTACACCAGAGAAAGCAAAAAGAGTTATCGAACTTGGATGTTACAGCGTGGTTGTTGGTTCAATTATCACACGTCCACAGGTTATAACAAAAACATTTACAGATGTAATGGCAACCCTTGAGAAATAAAGGGAAAAGAAAGGAGATTAAAAATGAGCAGATTAGACAAGTACAGAGGAATTATTCCAGCATTTTATGCATGTTACGACGAGGAGGGAAATGTAAGTCCAGAACGTGTTCAGGCTCTTACACAGTACTTTGTTGACAAAGGGGTTAAAGGTGTATACGTTAACGGCTCTTCAGGGGAATGTATTTATCAAGGCGTTGAAGAAAGAAAAATTATCATCGAAAACGTTATGAAGGTTGCTAAAGGTAAACTTACAGTAATTAACCATGTTGCTTGCAACAACACAAAAGATAGTGTTGAGCTTGCAAGACATTCTGAAAGCGTTGGTGTTGATGCAATCGCTTCAATTCCACCTATTTACTTCCACCTTCCTGAGTATTCAATTGCAGCTTACTGGAATGCAATAAGTGCAGCAGCTCCAAATACAGATTTTGTTATCTACAATATCCCACAGCTTGCAGGAACAGCACTTACAATGAGTCTCTTTGGAGAAATGCTTAAAAATCCTAATGTAATCGCTGTTAAAAACTCTTCTATGCCAACACAGGATATTCAGATGTTCAAAGCAGAAGGCATGAAAGCTAAGGATGATTTTATTGTATTTAATGGTCCAGATGAGCAGTTTGTAGCTGGACGTGCTATCGGAGCAGATGCTGGTATTGGTGGAACATATGGTGTTATGCCAGAACTTTTCCTTAAACTTAACGAACTTGTTGTTGCAGGAGAAAAAGAAAAAGCATGTGAATTACAGTATGCTATCAATGAAGTTATTTACAAAATGTGTTCAAGTCATGCAAATATGTATGCAGTAGCAAAAGAAGTTCTTCGTACAAATGACAATCTTAACATTGGTGGTGTTCGTGAACCACTTGAAAATCTTCAGGATGCTGATATTGTAATCGCTCATGAAGCAGCAGCAATGGTAAGAGATGCAAAAGAAAAGTTTTTATAATAAATAAAAATTCATATCTAGAGGAGGTCACCCAATGCAAGGATTTACTTACATTGATTTAGCGATACTTGTTATCTATCTTGCTGCAGTTTTATTTGTAGGTCTTTATTTCGCAAAGAAAGAAATGAAGGGAAAAGAGTATTTTAAAGGTGATGGAACAATACCTTGGTGGGTAACATCTGTATCAATTTTCGCTACATTATTAAGCCCTATTTCATTCCTGTCTTTAGCAGGAAACTCATATGCAGGCACATGGATTATGTGGTTTGCACAGTTAGGTATGTTATTAGCCATACCACTTACAATTAGATTTTTCCTTCCAATTTACAGTAAACTTGATATAGATACAGCATATCATTACTTAGAAATTCGTTTTAACAGTAAAGGACTTCGAGTTCTTGGAGCTGTAATGTTTATTATTTACCAGATTGGTCGTATGTCAATTATTATGTACCTTCCATGTATGGTATTATCAAGTCTTATGGGAATTAACGTAAATATTCTCATTATTGTAATGGGTATTATAGCAATTATCTACTCATACACAGGTGGACTTAAATCAGTTCTTTGGACAGATTTTATTCAGGGTTCAGTTTTACTTGTTGGTGTTACATTTGGTCTTTTCTTCCTTATTGGACATATTGATGGTGGATTTGGAGCCATTTTACAGGACATGGCTGTAAATCATAAGTTCCTTGCAGTAGATCAGCCAATATTTGATGCTAATATTTTAAAAGACAGTGTATTCCTTCTTATCGTGGGCGCAGGATTTAATACAATGGGATCTTACGTATCAAGTCAGGACATTGTTCAGCGTTTTACAACAACAACAGATACGAAGAAATTAAATAAAATGATGCTTACAAACGGAGCATTATCAATTTTCATTGCAACAGTATTTTATCTTATAGGTACAGGACTTCACGTGTTTTATCAGGTACAGGGAAATGTTCTTCCACCAGCAGCTCAGCAGGATCAGATTTTTGCATCATGGATAGCTTTCGAGCTTCCAGTAGGAATAACAGGACTTCTTCTTGCAGCTATTTATGCAGCAGCTCAGTCTACACTTTCAACAGGACTTAACTCTGTAGCATCTAGCTGGACACTTGATATTCAGGAGCGTCTTTCTAAGAAAAAATTAAGTTTTGAAAAACAGACAAAGATTGGTCAGTACGTTTCACTTGCAGTTGGAATCTTTTCTATAGTAGTAGCAATGGTACTTGCAAATGGTAATATTAAATCAGCATATGAGTGGTTTAACGGATTTATGGGACTTGTACTTGGTATCCTTGTTGGTGCATTTATACTTGGTGCATTTACAAAAGTTGCAAATACATTTGGAACAGTTTGTGCATTCGTAGCTTCAACAATTGTTATGGTATTTATTAAATACGGCCTTCCAGTTGTTGCTCCAGAAGTTACAGTATCAATCTGGTCATACTCAATTATTTCAATCGCAGTTTCACTTGTAGTTGGTATACCGACAAGTATGATTTACAGAAAAATTAAAGGTGATTCATCAGTACCAGCAGCTAATACAACAATTTACAAAGACTGATATATGAGACTTTATTCCGCTTTTTAAAAGCGGAATAAAGCTGGTATGAAATTTATATAATCCATTTGCAGGAGGATAGTTATGGTATTCGGTAATATTAGAGATTTAAAAGATTTTTCATGGCTTGAAAGTGAAGTACTTAAATGTTTTGAATATGCTAAAGAGCATGACATGTTATCTTACGAAAAAGGAAGGCATGATATTGATGGTGATGATTTATTTGTAAATATCGTTGAATATGAGACAACTACTCCGGAAAAACGTTTTTGGGAAGCACATAGAGAATATCTTGATCTTCACTTTATGTTAAGAGGACCAGAGCAGATCGATGTTAACTTTATTGATAATATGGAACAGAAAGAGTTTGTACCAGAAGACGATTTCCTTCCACTTAAAGGTGATGAAAACAGTCATGTTGTTTTAAATGAAGGAGATTTCCTTTTATGTTATCCTAAAGATGCACATCGTACAGCAATTGCTGTAGACGGTCCTACAGTGATCAAAAAAGCTATCTTTAAAATTAAAATCAAATAAATCATGATATGTCATACTGACAGGTCAGATGTATGATATAATAAAGGGACTGTACAAACGCATATGCTGGCGGGAGGCAGTCCCTTTTGGTTGAAATGTTTTTATATTAGGAGAAAATTATGAACAAATATATTTGTATTGATGTAGGAGGAACAACTATAAAACATGGTGTTATTAATGAAGATAATACTTTTATAACAAATGGTGAAATTCCTACAGAAGCAAAAGAACATGGTGGTCCAGGAATTGTTAATAAGATGATAAGTATTACAAAAAATTATCTTAAAGATTATGATGTAAAAGGAATATGTGTTTCAACAGCAGGTATGGTAGATTGTAAAGAAGGTAAGATTACATACGCATCACCACTTATTCCAAATTATACCGGAACAGAAATCAAAAAAATTCTTGAAGAAAAATTTAACATACCATGTGAAGTGGAAAATGATGTGAATTGTGCAGGGCTTGCTGAAAATTATGCGGGTGCATCGATAGGGAGCAAAATAAGTTTATGTCTTACAATAGGAACAGGAATTGGTGGGGCCATTATTATAGATGGTAAAGTATTTCATGGATTTTCCGGAAGTGGATGCGAAGTAGGGTATATGCATCTTCCAGGAGGAGAGTTCCAGGATTTAGGAGCAAGTAGTATACTTGTTAAGAAAACAGCAGAATACAAGAATATTGATGCATCTACAATTAATGGTAAATATGTATTTGAAAATGCAAAAAAAGGTGATAAAGACTGTATTCAGGCAATAGATGAAATGACAGATATTCTAGGAATGGGTATAGCAAATATATGTTATGTTCTTAATCCAGAAGTTGTTGTTCTTGGTGGAGGTATTATGGCTCAAAAAGAATATCTTTATGATCGAATACGTAAGAGCATGGATAAATATCTTATTGAATCAGTCGCTAAGAATACAAAACTTTCATTTGCTGAGAATCAAAATAAAGCTGGTATGCTTGGTGCATTCTTTAATTTTAAAAAAATACATGGATAAAGAAATAAAAATGGTGTAAAATGTGTATGGAAAATTATGAGAGGTGGTTATATGGCAAATTACGAAAAAAATATAATTCCACATATAGAAGCTATATACAGTGATTTTACACCGATAGAAAAAACTATTGCTGATTTTTTTATTAGTAATACAGACAAAATAGATTTATCATCTAAAAGCGTTTCATCTCATTTATATGTTTCGGAAGCTTCGTTATCACGTTTTGCAAAAAAATGTGGATATAAAGGATACAGAGAGTTTTTATTTAATTACAAGAATTCATCGATTAATGAAAGATGTGTAGAAAGCAGCTTGACAAAAAACGTGTTAAATATGTACCAGGAATTGCTTAATAAAAGCTACTCTCTAGTGGATGAATCACAGATGCAGCGTTTAGTTGAAAAATTCACCAAATTCAAAAAGGTATATGTATATGGCCTAGGAAGTTCGGGAATGGTAGGACAGGAGATGAAGATACGTTTTATTCGTATCGGAGTAAATCTTGAAACTATAACAGATACAGATCTTATGAAGATAAATTCAGTTTTACTAGACAAAGAATGTATTGTTATAGGAATAAGTGTCAGCGGTAAAAATGTTGTTATCAATTCATTGAAAGAAGCAAAGCAGCGTGGAGCTACAACTATTCTTTTTACATCCAGAAATAACCAACAATATAAAGAGTACTGTGATGAGGTTGTACTTTTTGCAGTAAAAGAACATCTGGAAAATGGTATGGCTATTTCGCCACAGTTCCCTATATTAGTATTTATGGATATATTGTTTGCTAACATTCTTGAGTCAGACAAGTTTAGAAGAGAAGCGCTTCATGAATCAACATTAAGTGTTCTTGATAAATTTTAATTTTTTAGAAATGAAAAGCAAATACTCTAAGAGGTGTCATATAAAAGTGACACCTCTTAGAGTGTAGGCAAAGTCATGGATGTGAAAGCATTCAGGGCTTTGTCTTTTTTATTTTATCTTTCCACACTCCTTACGTTAATAAGAATTAATTCAAACAAAAAATATACTGTTATCTACAAATCATTTAAACGGCATGCATCACCTTTATGATAGAATATAAGTAAAGAAGGTGGTGTTTTTTTATGATGACAAGAGATGCAGATAAAAAAAGAGGACAATTTTTAAATTATTTTTGGACATTAAGTGATTTATTAACCTCCCCAGCATACACTGGGGAGGTTGTATTGTATCATTTTTTACCGCCTGATATTAGTTGGCCTAATTTATCAAATCATAACAGTTCCCTTAATTTATCAAGAAATGCTTCTTCACCCCAAGTATTGATTTTAAAAAACACTGCCTGACTTCCACCGGCAGTAATAGCGGAAAGCTGGATTGGACCATCTCCATTTTGAAAGAGGGTTACGCTAAGGCTCAAACGATTTCCGCCAGCATAACTAAAACGTTCAAAAACCCGAACACTACATCGAGCATCTCCGCTTTGAAAATCGCTAGAGTTTTCCAGTGAAGCAGACATACTGCCATTTAGTATACCATTTTCAATTTTGTTGAGTAGCTGGTTAAAATTCCCGTTTAGTGTTTTTTCTAATTTCGCCATTTTAAATCCCCCTTATCGTCTAAGCTCTTTTAGGTAACAAATAGAATTGAGCACATATTTTTATTCTGAGTCTTCTTTGCGCCAAGTTACTACCTTATCGCTACTGATATGTGCTTGTTTAGATCCAAACTTCATAATAAAATATGTTACTACAAAAAATGCTATAATGACCAGAGGGCTGCGTGTCAGCTTAAACAAAACCAAAGTTATGAAAAGAGCGGGAAATCCCATTAAACACTGTAGAGCTACTCTTTTTTTATTTCTTTTGTAAGGAATAAGTTCCTCTTCTGTTGGCACTCTATCGTAAAGCTCTGGATTAAGTAAGGTTATAATATAGCCGCCAAATATATTATTCTCCGTATACTCTATTTCTACGATGCTGTTTATTCTGATGGTAGTAAAAAGGGGAGAATCACATATGCTAAAAGATTCTTTTGCAAGATCTCCCTTATAATCAGTAAACTCTACAAAAGCATTATTATGATAAGTATTTTCACTTGAAAGATCAGACTTTGTAGTATGAATGTCAACCACCTTAGCAAAGGTTCTGTAGTATTTTTTGCTTTTTTTCTCCATAGAAATCGTTACTCCTTTAACGTTTTTGAGTGCTTGATCCTGTTACAAGATAGCTTGTCAGTTCAGCAAAATTTGATTTATTATCCATTATACCATACACAAAAAATATGTATATATAGTATCAATAGAAAAATATAAAAATTCCCAAGATACTCATATAGAATAACGTATATTGTATCATTTTCGGTTTATAAACACTATATAATGTTGTTTGTATGTTGTTACAATTCGGTCATCCAGTTGGGACATTGTACCCTTTGGCCGTCACAATACTGGGTTAAAATAGGTTGCCGTACACCCGGTCGTGAAAGATAGTTATCAAACAGTTCATCTACAATGCGAGAAATGCTTTCAAAGATATTTCGTCCGTGTATCCATTTGTGATCGAAAGCAGTAGAGGAAGTAATAGTAAAGTCATATCCTTTATTCCGGTACACAGAAATCAATTCTTATTCGGGGTTACAGAAATCTCATTATCAATAAATTAGTGATTAAAGCAGGAAGAGATCAGGCAGTAGAAGATCATAATTAGAAAAAGTAAATAAAAATTTATTTTTCAAATTTTGTAGAAAAACAGTAAAAGCATTGACAAAAAAATAACAAACTAGTATGATGAGATTATGTAATTAAATATTGCAATATCAGGTGAGAATTTATATATTCTGAAAAGGGAATTCGGTGAAAATCCGAAGCGAACTGGTCACTGTAAACAGGAGTGAACTTCAAAAAACCATTGCATACGCGAGATGTGAGAAGGTGAAGGAATCGGGGACTGTAAGTCAGGAAACCTGTCTGGTATTTGAGATGTGCTCCAGATACAGCATAAACATCTACCAATTATATGAGGACAACAGTCATATAGTTTATTTTTTGTGTCTGCAAGAGTGCAGTCACATTTTTTATGTAAAAATTTCCTCATTGATAGATTAAAAAAATGGATGATCTCAGGGCAAGAATTGTTACATAAGAACTTAGCATTTATTAAGAAGGGAGGTCGATGTATGAGTAGTAAAATTACAATTGTTGGTGCTGGAAGTGTGGGATCTACGATCGCATACACATTAGCGGGTGAAGATATTGCATCTGAAATTGTGTTGATCGACATCAACAAAGAAAAGGTAGCTGGAGAGGTTATGGATATTGAACAGGGTACCTGCTTTCGTGACCCAATTTCTATTGTGGCAGGAGAGTATGGGGATGCGAAAGATTCCGATATTGTAATTATTACATCTGGCATTGCAAGAAAACCGGGGCAGACACGTATTGAGTTAACCCAGACAAATGTAAATATTTTAAAATCCATTACTCCTCAGATTGTAAAAGCAGCACCAAATGCACTTTATGTCATTGTAAGTAATCCAGTAGATATTATGACCTACGTGTTCACAAAAATTTCCGGTTTGCCAGAAAAGCAGATTATTGGTTCGGGAACAATTTTGGATACTGCAAGATTAAAATGTGGTCTTTCTGAACATTTTGGTGTGGCTCAAAGAAATATTCACGCATACGTATTTGGAGAACATGGAGATACTTCTTTTATTCCATGGACAGGTACTTATATTTCAGGTGTCAGCGTAGATGAATTTTATGAGCTAATGAAGTCTATGGGAAAAGATGTAAAAGAGCTAGATAAGGAAGAAATGTTGAATTATGTACAAAAATCTGGTGGAAGGATTATAGCAAATAAAGGAGCAACTTTTTATGCTGTGTCAAAGGCCGTATGCAAGCTTTGCAACATTTTGTTAGCTGCTTCTGATTCCATCGCAACAGTATCTTCTATGATGCATGGTGAGTATGGAATTGAAGATGTATGTTTTAGTACATTGACATTGGTTGGTCCAGATGGCGTACAGGGCAAAGTGCCAATGCGAATGAGCGAATGTGAGGTTGAATGTTTAAGAAAGAGTGCAGATGCGTTGAAGTCAGTAATTGCACAGATTGATCTGAACTAAAAAAGAAAGGACAAGGGAATCTATGAAATACAGTTATTATCCAGGCTGTACCCTGAGAACAAAAGCAAAAGATTTGGATGAATATGCCAGAAAGAGTGCAGAAGTACTGGGATTTGATCTGGAAGAAGTAGAAGATTGGCAGTGCTGCGGCGGTGTATATCCTTTGGGTACAGACGAGATTGCAACAAAATTATCATCGGTTCGTACCTTAAATGCAGCAAAAGAAAAAGGACAGGATCTGGTAACCATTTGTTCTGCCTGTCATCATGTGATTAAACGTGTTAATGATGATATGAAAAATGTAGAAGATATCCAGACCAGAGCAAATAATTACATGAAACTGGAAGAGCCTTACAGGGGCGAAACTACTGTGCTTCATTATCTAGAAGTATTAAGAGATCGAGTTGGATTTGATAAATTAAAAGAAAAGGTAGTAAATCCGCTTACTGGTAAAAAGATTGGAGCTTATTATGGATGTCTTCTTTTAAGACCAGGTAAAGTCATGGCATTTGACGATCCGGAAAACCCTACAATTATGGAAGAATTTATTCGTGCAATCGGAGCAGAACCAGTGATTTATCCGTATCGAAATGAGTGTTGCGGCGGTTATATATCTTTGAAAGAACAGGATATGGCAAAAAATATGTGTAACAAAATCATGGATAGTGCGGCAGGATTTGGTGCAGATATGCTCATTACTGCCTGTCCATTGTGCAAATATAATCTGACAAAAAATGGAAACGGAAGTCTTCCTGTGTATTATTTCACAGAGCTTTTAGCTGAAGCATTAGGTGTGAAGGAATCAAAAGAGGGGGTGTAAGAAAGAATGGAAAGAACGATAGATGGAAAACATGCGGCAGAGCGTATTAAAGAAATTTCCGGTACAAATCCGTTAAAGTGTATGAAATGCGGAAAGTGTTCTGCGACATGTCCTTCTTTTGATGAAATGGATATTAAGCCACATCAGTTTGTATCTTATGTGGTAAATGAGGATATTGAAGCACTGGTGAATTCCGAATCTCTTTGGAAATGTCTTTCCTGTTTTGCATGTGTAGAAAGATGTCCACGAGATGTAAAACCAGGAAAAATCATAGATGCAGCAAGACAGCTGGTAGTTCGTAAAAAAGGTGGTGCATACCTTTCTCCAGATGAGATTCCAGAACTTTTAGACCCAGAACTTCCACAGCAATTATTAGTCAGTGCATTCAGAAGATACAGGAGGTAAGAAACGTGCAGAGAATCGGTGTATTTGTCTGTCATTGTGGCAGTAACATTGCTGCTACGGTAGACATAAAAAAAGTAGTAGAGATCGCTGCAAAAGAACCTGGAGTTGTTCATGCGGAAGATTACCAGTATATGTGTTCTGAGGCAGGTCAGGCAAAGATTCAGGAAGCGATTAAAGAAAAGAATCTGACAGGAATTGTTGTCTGTTCCTGTTCTCCACGTATGCATGAAGCGACTTTTCGAAAGGCCGCGGAGCGTGCGGGATTAAATCCATATATGGTAGAAATTGCTAATATTCGTGAACATTGTTCCTGGATTCATAAAGATATGGAAGAGGCAACGGAGAAGGCTGTAATTCTTGCAAGAGCAGCCATTGCAAAAGTACATTTAAATACTCCATTACAGCCAGGTGAGAGCCGTGTGACAAAACGAGCATTGGTCATTGGTGGAGGTATTGCAGGTATTCAGACTGCTCTTGATATTGCTGATGCAGGGTATGAAGTTGATATCGTAGAAAAGACACCAAGTATCGGAGGAAGAATGTCTCAGCTTGATAAGACCTTCCCAACATTAGACTGTTCCGCATGCATTCTAACACCCAAAATGGTAGAAGCAGCAGCTCATGAAAAAATTACTATTCATACTTACAGTGAAGTAGAAAAAGTCAGTGGATTTGTGGGCAATTTCACTGTAGATATTAAGAAAAAAGCAAGAAGTGTTGACATTGCAAAATGTACAGGCTGCGGCCTTTGTATGGAAAAATGTCCATCGAAAAAAATTCCAAGCGAGTTTAACAGAGGGCTTAGTAATCGTACTGCAATCTATACTCCGTTTGCACAGGCGATTCCAAATGTGCCAGTGATTGATCGTGACCATTGTATCAAATTTCAGTCAGGAAAATGTGGGGTTTGTTCAAAAGTATGTCAGGCTGGAGCTATTGATTATACACAAAAAGATGAAATTATCACACAGAATTATGGCGCAATTATAGTGGCAACTGGATTTGATACCATTAAGTTAGACCAGTATGACGAGTATGCCTATAATCAGAGTAAAGATGTTATTACATCTTTAGAATTAGAGCGTATTATGAATGCTGCAGGTCCTACAAAAGGACATTTAGAGCGTCTTTCTGATGGAAAAGCACCAAAGGAAATGGTATTTATCCAGTGTGTTGGAAGTCGTTGTTCTGATGACAGAGGTAAACCATATTGTTCTAAAATCTGTTGTATGTATACAGCAAAACATGCCATGCTCATTCGTGATAAATATCCAGATGTTAATGTGACTATATTCTATATTGATGTTCGTACACCAGGTAAAAACTTTGATGAATTCTATAGACGTGCGGTAGAACAGTATGGTGTAAATTACATCAAAGGTCAGGTTGGAAAAGTTATTCCACAGCCAAATGGAAAACTTTTGGTACAGGGATCGGATCTTCTTGAGAATAAACAAATTTTAAAGGAAGCAGATATGGTAGTTCTTGCTACTGCAATTGAACCAAATCCAGATGTAAGAAAGATTGCTACCATGCTGACTGCAAGTATTGATACAAACAACTTCCTTACAGAAGCACATGCAAAACTTCGTCCTGTGGAATCTCCGACAGCTGGAATCTTTCTCTCTGGTGTATGTCAGGGACCAAAAGATATTCCGGAAACCGTTGCTCAGGCAGGCGCAGCAGCAGTAAAAGCCATTGGACTTCTTGCAAAAGATAAGTTGATGACAAACCCTTGTACAGCCCAGTCTGATGAAATCCTTTGTAATGGATGTTCTACCTGCGCCAATGTTTGTCCTTATGGTGCAATTTCTTACGAAGAGAAAGAAGTTAATGATCACGGTATTCGTGAAACAAGAAGAATTGCCAAAGTAAACACCGCTCTTTGTCAGGGTTGTGGAGCTTGTACCGTAGTTTGTCCATCTGGTGCCATGGACCTACAGGGATTCTCAAATAGACAGATTTTAGCGGAGGTAGATGCAATATGTCGATAGAAAAGAAAGAAGAATTTAGACCCAAAATCGTTGCTTTTTGTTGTAATTGGTGCAGTTACGCAGGGGCAGACCTTGCAGGAAGCAGTCGTCTTTCTTACCCTGCAGATGTAAAGATTATCCGTGTTCCATGTTCCTGTCGTGTAAATCCGATGTTCATCTTAAGAGCTTTTGAAAAAGGTGCAGATGGTGTCATCATGTGTGGATGTCATCCTGGAGATTGTCATTATAGTACAGGAAATTATTATGCAAGGAGACGTATGACCCTTCTGTTTTCCATGCTGGATTACATTGGTGTAGAAAATGGAAGAACACGTGTAGAATGGGTTTCTGCAGCAGAAGGTGTGAAATTTTCACAGACGATGAACGAATTTGTTGAGAAAATCTATTCTCTTGGTAAGAATGTCAGATTGGAGGATTTAAGATGCAGGAATTAGTAAATCGAGCAAAAGAACTGCTGGCAGATCAGACAGTGGCTCGTGTTCTTGGCTGGAAAGCTGGAGACTTGCCTTATAATCCGCAGCCAGCTTACTTTGAGACAGAGGATGATTTAAAAGACTTTGTATATAACGGATTTTGTGGTGCAAATTTAAGTAAATATATGATTGAAGCATCGAAAAAAGAGGGAAAAACATTGGTATTTTTAAAACCGTGTGATACCTATAGTTTCAATCAGTTATTAAAAGAACACCGTGTAGATCGTGAAAAAGCATATATTATTGGCGTTGGATGCAAGGGTAAATTAGATATTGAAAAGATTCGCCAAAAGGGAATAAAAGGAATCGAAAATATTGAGGGTGCAGATCTTACAGATGCATGTGAAACCCTTAAAATCCAAACTATTTACGGAGAAAAAACATGTGCATATCAGGATACCATGTTGGAACGTTGTCATGTGTGTAAGGGCAAAGAACACATGATCTATGATGAAAAAATTGGAGAATCTAGGGATACAAAGGATGCAGATCGATTTGCAGAAGTAGAACGAATTGAAGCAATGAGTCCAGAAGAAAAATTTGCATTTTTTCAGAAAGAGTTAAGCAAATGTATCCGTTGTAATGCTTGTAGGAATGTCTGTCCAGCCTGCAGCTGTAGAAAGTGTGTGTTTGACAGCAATAAATTTGACAGCGCACAGAAGGCAAATGTAGATTCTTTTGAAGAAAAGATGTTCCATATTATCCGTGCATTTCATGTAGCTGGAAGATGTACAGACTGTGGAGAATGTAGCAGAGTATGTCCTCAGGGAATCCCTCTTCATTTGTTTAATCGTAAATTTATTAAAGATATCAATGAGTTTTATGGAGAGTTTCAGGCAGGTGAAGATGCTGAAACAAAAGGACCCTTAACAGACTTTACATTTGATGATGTAGAACCTGGTATTGTGTCAGAAAGGGGATAATGTATGTTTAAGATCAAAGAAGAAAATCTGCCGGCATTATTCCAGAAAATTGCCGCAGAACAAGAATTATATTTGCCGGTAAAATCTGCTGGACAGGTGAATTTTGCTGCATGGACAGAAGAAGCAGAGGTTTCTTTGGATACGTTGAAGACAGTAAAATCACCAAAGGATGCATTTTTTCCACAGAGCGAAAATCTTTATAGCTGTGTTCGCGATGGTAAGAAACTGACGATTGAACCAGGTCAATTAAAAGAACAAAATTTTGTTGTTTTTGGTATGAAAGCCTGTGATATTCAGGGAGTAAAAGTTCTCGATAAAGTATTTTTAAGTGATCCAGTAGACAGCTTTTACGCGGCTAGAAGAGATCATGGAACCATTGTGGCTTTGGCTTGTCATGAACCAGAAGAAAGTTGTTTTTGTAAGGTGTTTGGGATTGATTGTGCCAATCCGGTTGCGGATGTGGCAACCTGGATGATTGATGGTGCTATGTATTGGAATCCTCTTACAGAAAAGGGAAATACTCTTACTGAATTAGTAAAAGATTTCTTGGAAGAAGGCGACACTGTTGTTGTGGAACAGGAAAAAGAGAAAATTTATGCCATTGTAGAAAAACTTCCATATGTACATCTTTCCTTAAAGGGCTGGGGAGAAAAGGACTACATGGAACGCTTTAATTCTCCAATCTGGGAGGAATTATACAAACCATGTCTTGCATGTGGAACATGTACGTTTGTATGTCCAACCTGCCAGTGCTATGACATCAAAGATTATGATACTGGTCATGGTGTACAGCGTTATCGCTGCTGGGATTCCTGTATGTATTCAGATTTTACCATGATGGCTCATGGTAACAATCGTACTAGTCAGATGCAGCGTTTTCGGCAGAGATTTATGCATAAATTAGTGTACTACCCAGTCAATAATGATGGTATGTTTTCTTGTGTTGGATGTGGCAGATGTGTAGAAAAATGCCCATCTTCATTGAATATTGTGAAAGTAATCAAGGCATTTGAAGAACAGGGAGGTGACAACTAATGCATGAACATGAATGTACTTGTCATAAAAATTATACTTTGGACACCTTGATTCCGAAAGTTGGTGTAATCACAGATATTAGAGAAGAGACACCGGATGTAAAGACTTTCCGTGTCAATGCACCAGAAGGAGGGAAGCTGTTTGAACATATGCCTGGTCAGTGTGCTATGCTCTGTGCGCCTGGTGTCAGCGAGGGAATGTTTTCCATTACATCCTCTCCAACAAATCGTGAATATCAGGAATTTAGTATTAAAAAATGTGGTTCCTTAACAGACTATCTTCACAGTCTGTCTGTGGGAGATGAGATTACTGTTCGCGGACCATATGGAAATCATTTTCCTGTGGAAGATAAATTAAAAGGGAAAAATTTGTTGTTTATTGCAGGTGGTATTGGACTTGCTCCACTTCGTTCGGTTATTAATTACGTACTGGACAATCGTGATGATTATGGAACGGTTGATATTCTTTACGGTTCCCGTTCTGCGGATGATTTGGTACAGCTTAAGGAAATTCAGGAAGTCTGGACGAAAGCAAAAGATGTAAATGTATATCTTACCATTGACCGTGAGCAGGAAGGCTGGGATGGTCATGTGGGATTTGTGCCATCTTACTTAAAAGAAATTGGTTTTGATACCAATAAAACTGCACTTGTATGTGGACCTCCGATCATGATCAAATTTGTACTTGCCGGTCTGGAGGAAATGGGATTTTCCAGAGAACAGGTTTATACTACATTGGAACTTCGTATGAAATGTGGAGTTGGAAAATGCGGGCGATGTAACATCGGTTCTAAGTATGTATGCAAAGATGGACCTGTATTCCGCTGTGATGAAATTGATGAATTACCTAACGAGTACTAGGAAAGGATGATACCAAAATGGAAAAAATGGTGAATGTATATTTTTTCGGTAAAAAATATAGTGTACCTGCAGAACTTACCATTATGACTGCTATGGAATATGCTGGTTACACTTTAAAAAGAGGTTGCGGATGCCGTCATGGATTTTGTGGTGCCTGTGCTACTATTTACCGCATTAAAGGTCAGAATGAATTGAAAACTTGTCTTGCTTGTCAGACACAGGTACAGGAGGGAATGTATGTAGCAAGTATTCCATTCTTCCCTACAGATAAGAGAAAATATGATATCAACGAGATTAAGCCAACTCAGCAGATTATGATGGAACTTTATCCAGAAATTTATAGCTGCATTGGGTGTAATGCCTGTACAAAAGCATGTACTCAGGATTTGAATGTTATGCAGTACATTGCTTATGCACAGAGAGGAGAATTTGAAAAATGTGCAGAAGAATCCTTTGACTGTGTAGGTTGCGGATGTTGTTCTGTCAGATGTCCAGCAGAAATTTCTCATCCAATGGTAGGGCTTTTAGCAAGAAGATTGACTGGTAAGTATATTGCTCCGAAAGCAGAACATTTAGAAAAACGTGTAGAAGAAATTCATCATGGTGCGTATGATGAGCTGATTGAACAGATTATGCAGAAACCGTTGGAAGAAATGCAGGAACTTTACAATAATAGAGATATTGAGAAATAAGGAGGGCATTATGTATACACCATATCCAGAAAACATGATGGAATCCATTAAAAAGGTGGAAGCAACTAGAGCACAGCGTATGGCTACAGAGCCAAAACGTCTTAGTGCAGAGGAAAAGGATGAACTCCTTAAAAAATTCCATCCAGATTATAATCCAGATGCATTTGCAGAAATTAAAGTTGGTTTAAATAAAGGGGAAAAAGCACCTCTTGAACTGGCTCATATGTTACATTCTACAAGTCGTATTATGGATGAAAAAATTGACTTGACAAAGATAGATTATGACGTTGATGTATTAGTTATTGGCGGTGGCGGTGCAGGTTCCTCCTGTGCTATTGAAGCGCATAATGCTGGAGCAAATGTTATGATTGTTACAAAACTCCGTATCGGTGATGCTAATACTATGATGGCAGAAGGTGGTATTCAGGCGGCAGATAAGGAAAATGATTCTCCAGTACAGCATTATCTAGACTGCTTCGGCGGTGGGCATTTTGCAGGTAGACCAGAACTGGTAAAACGTCTCGTTATGGAAGCACCAGATGCGATTAAATGGTTAAATGAATTAGGAGTAGAATTTGATAAAGAACCAGATGGAGATATGATTACTACCCATGGCGGAGGAACTTCCAGAAAGAGAATGCATGCTGCAAAGGATTATTCTGGAGCAGAAATTATGCGTACGATTCGAGATGAAGTTATCAATCGTGGTATTCCTGTTGTAGAATTTACTTCTGCAGTAGAGTTACTAAAAGATGAAAAAGGGCAGGTTGCAGGTGCAGTTCTTCAGAACATGGAAACGGAAGATTACCTGGTTGCAAGAGCAAAAACAGTTGTAATTGCTACAGGTGGAGCAGGAAGAATGCATTATCAGGGATTCCCAACCTCCAATCATTATGGAGCAACTGCAGACGGATTGATTCTTGGATACCGTGCTGGTGCACCTTTATTGTATCAGGATTCTATACAGTATCACCCAACAGGTGCTGTTTATCCAGCACAGATTCTTGGTGCTCTTGTTACAGAAAAAGTTCGCTCTGTAGGTGCACAGTTGGTAAATGCAGAGGGCGAAGCTTATATCCATCCACTGGAGACTCGAGATGTGAATGCTTCTGGTGTTATCCGCGAATGCAGCGAAGGTCGTGGGGTAGATGTACCTGGTGGATTAAAAGGTGTATGGCTGGATACTCCTATGATTGAAATTCTAGGAGGAGAAGGTACTATTGAAAAACGTATTCCAGCGATGTTCCGTATGTATATGAACTATGGAATCGATATGAGAAAAGTGCCAATTTTAATCTATCCAACACTACATTACCAGAATGGTGGTCTTGAAATCAATGGGGAAGGGTTTACAAAGACAATTCCAAACCTTTTAGTTGCAGGAGAAGCTGTTGGTGGTATTCACGGAAGAAACCGCCTAATGGGTAACTCTCTTCTTGATATTATTGTTTTTGGTAGAAATGCAGGAAAAGCAGCTGCTGCAAAAGCAAAAGAAGTAGAACTTGGAACTATGAATCTTGATCATATCTATAAGTATGCAGAAGAATTAAAGGAAGCAAATGCAGATGAACATGATATTTCTCCATTGCTTCTTCCAAAATATGCTCGTCACGAAAGATAAGGCAGGTGGAAAAAGATGCGTGAAATAGAAGTAGGTAAACTTACGGACATTATTGAAAAACTTTGCATCGAAGCAAATGAACATCTTCCAGAAGATGTAAAATGTGCAATCAAACATTGCCGCGCCTGCGAAGACGGTGAAATTGCACAGGGTGTTCTTGATAATATTATTGAAAATTTTGAAATTGCAGACAGAGAAAATGTTCCCATCTGTCAGGATACAGGAATGGCCTGTGTATTTTTAGAAATTGGACAGGAGGTACACTTTGTGGGTGGTGACTTCGCAGAAGCCATCCACGAAGGTGTTCGACGTGGGTATGACAAAGGATATTTAAGAAAATCCGTAGTCAAAGATCCAGTTCGTCGTGGAAATACAGGAGATAATACTCCTGCGATGATTTATACAGATATTGTACCGGGAGAGCAGGTAAAAATTACGGTTGGACCAAAGGGATTTGGAAGTGAAAATATGAGCCAGATTCGTATGTTTAAGCCATCTGCTGGCCTTCAGGGAATCAAAGATTTTATTCTGGAAGCAGTGGAAACAGCTGGTCCAAACCCATGCCCTCCAATGGTAGTTGGAGTGGGAATTGGAGGTACGTTTGATAAATGTGCTCTGTTGGCTAAAAAAGCACTGATGCGTCCATTAGATTCACAAAATCCCGATCCATTCTATGCAGATCTTGAAAAGGAAATGTTAGAAAAAATTAATGAATTGGGTATCGGACCACAGGGATTTGGCGGTAAGACTACAGCCATTGGATTAAATATTGAAACGATGCCAACTCATATTGCCGGTATGCCATGTGCAGTCAATATCAACTGTCATGTAACACGCCACAAAACGGAGGTGATTTAAATGGAAAAGCGTCGAATTACACTTCCTTTAACAGAAGAATTGGCGGATACTCTTCATGTAGGAGATCAAGTTCTTGTGACAGGAACCATTTATACATCTCGAGATGCAGGGCATAAAAGAATGTGTGAAGCCCTGGAAAAAGGAGAAGAACTTCCTTTTGATCCAACAGATGCCACTATTTATTATGTGGGTCCAACCCCTGCAAAACCAGGTGCAGTAATTGGTTCTGCAGGACCAACTACTAGTGGTCGTATGGATGCATATGCACCTACTATGATGTCCGTTGGCGCAAGAGGAATGATTGGAAAAGGTGCACGTCTGCCTGAAGTTGTAGAGGCTATGAAGAAGTATCATGGTGTTTATTTTGGTGCCATTGGTGGTGCAGGAGCATTGCTTGCAAAATGTATCAAACAAGCAGAATTGATTGCTTATGAAGACCTTGGAGCAGAAGCACTTCGTAAATTATATGTGGAAGATATGCCATTGGTTGTCGTTATTGACAATGAAGGGAATAATCTATATGAAGAAGGCAGAGAAAATTACTTCAAGAACCGTTCAATCTAAAAATCAAATGTCAGAAACTTTTATAAATAACGCATTTCTAGCTATGTCTGGAGGGTTACAGGATGCATATACCTATAATACAAGGGATGGTGTGTTTTCCAATGCCCAAACAGGAAACGTTGTTTTAATGAGTCAATACGTTATGGTAGGTGCATGGAAAGATGCAGTACGCTATATGATACCATTGATTGCATTTGCTTTAGGCGTATTTGTGACAGAATGTATACAGCATAAGTATAAATATGATAATAAAATCCATTGGTGACAGAGAATGTTATTATTAGAAATTTTAATATTATTTTTCGTTGGTTTTATACCGATAAAATGGAATATGCTTGCAGCTGTACTGGTGTCATTTACATGTGCTATTCAAGTACAGGCGTTTCGAACGTTTGGAGGATATTCCTATGCAAGCACTATGTGTATAGGAAATCTACGAAGTGGGGTAAACGCATTGTCAATGTATATTCGTGATAGGAAAGCAGAACAATTAGAACAATGCTGTTATTATTTGTTAGTTTTTTAATCATGCATAATAGAAATAAGGACCTTTAATCAAAGTTAATTGTATAACAGAAAAATGCATCAATTATGGGTGCATTTTTCTGCTATATAGGATAAAAGGATAATAGAGTGTTATCCTATAGGTATAAATGAATATTGTAGTATTAGGTGCAAAATCTTTATGATTTTGAAGAGGGAATCTGGTGCAAATCCAGAACGAACTGGTCACTGTATTCAGTAGCGAACTTCAATTACCATTGCATTACCCAATTTATGTGAGAAGGTGAGGAACGCGATAATCTGTAAGTCAGGAAACCTGCCTAATGTTAGAGGTGTGCTCCAGATACAGCGTAAACATCCAAAGGTTGTATGAGATTTTATAAGTTTCATATGATTTATTTGTCGTGTGTCTGCAAGGGGTTGCAGATTTTTTTGTTGAAAAAATCTTTGTTATAAAATAAATCTGGATAATCACTAATCTCTGGGAAAATTAATTTCACAAGAAAAGGAGTGAATTTATGAGAGGGATATATACATCTGTAAATGATATCCGCAAACATGTGTTTTCGGAAGTGGCAAAACTTTCCTATGAATATGAAGAAGGGGACATGAATCAGCTAGAGCAGATTCCATATAAAATTATTCCGGGAGAAGTTTCCACATACAGAGAAAGTGTATTTTTAGAACGCGAAATTGTACGTGAAAGGCTGCGTCTTGCCATGGGGTTGCCGCTTCGAGATGTTTCCGAGCATAATTCAGTAGCACAGGGGGCTTTAGAGTGTGTACAACCAGAAAAATACTATCAGCCTCCACTGATTAATATCATAAAGTTTGCATGCCATAAGTGTCCGGATAATGTAGTGAAGGTTACAAATGCATGCCAGGGTTGCCTTGCACATCCTTGCAAAGAAGTTTGTCCGAAGCAAGCGATTTCTTTTGTTGATGGAAAGTCGGTTATCGACCAGGAAAAATGTATCAAATGTGGAAAGTGCATTTCTGCGTGTTCTTATGGTGCCATTATAAAGTTAGAAAGGCCTTGTGCTAAGGCATGTGGTGTGAATGCTATTGAGTCTGACGAATATGGAAGAGCTGAAATTAACGAGGAGAAGTGTGTTTCTTGCGGAATGTGTCTGGCAAATTGTCCATTTGGTGCTATTTCAGACAAGGCTCAGATTTTCCAGACTATTCAGGCAATCAAAAGCAATGTGCCTGTGTATGCTGCAGTTGCACCAGCAGTAGCAGGGCAATTTGGTGCGAAACAGACACCTGGAAAACTTCGAACAGCACTTAAAGAACTGGGATTTGAAGATGCAATTGAAGTGGCAATCGGTGCAGATTTGTGTACTATAGAAGAAGCAAAAGATTTTATGGAAGAGGTTCCTGAAAAACTGCCATTTATGGCAACTTCTTGTTGTCCGGCATGGTCTGCAATGGCAAAAAAACTTTTCCCAGAATTGAAAGATTGTATTTCAATGGCGTTAACACCAATGGTGTTAACCGGACGATTGATTAAGAAAAAGCACCCTGGCTGTAAGGTTGCATTTATTGGCCCATGTGCAGCAAAAAAATTAGAAGCCGGGAGAAAATCCATTCGAAGTGATATAGATTTTGTTTTGACATTTGAAGAAGTTATGGGTATGTTCGAAGCGAAAAAAGTGGATTTTACTAAGCTGGAAGAACATGGTTCCATGCACGGTGCCAGCGGTGATGGTCGTGGCTTTGCAGTCAGTGGAGGTGTGGCAGAAGCTGTTGTAAACTGCATTAAAGAATTAAATCCAGGGTGTGAAATAAAAACGGAACGTGCAGAAGGATTAGAAAATTGCAAGAAGTTGTTAACCATGGCAAAAGCGGGAAAATACAAAGGATATTTGTTGGAAGGTATGGCTTGTCCGGGAGGATGCGTGGCAGGAGCCGGAACGATACAGCCAATCAAAAAATCAGAAGCAGCAGTAAAACGACACAAAAAAATGTCTACGAGCCCACATGCAATGCAAAGTAATTATAAAAAATTATTGAGTGATCTAGAAGAATAACCTGTTGGAATATGAGATATAAATGTTTTTAGAAACGATATAGAAAAGAGGTAATGAATGATGGTATCAGAAAAAAATAAACAGGCAGAAGAGAAAAAAGGGATTAAAGAAAAGATTCATGATCATCTTATGGAACAGTCGAAAATTGTTCCATTTGGCTTAAATGATAAAGAGGATAAATATTATCATAGTATTTTCAATTATGATAAAGATAAATAGGATAATATGAACTTATAATTTAAATGCATGTATTTACCTTACTTTTCAGGTTCTAGGTTAATGGTTGGAGTGGGATTTCTTTAATTCCGCTCCATATTTGCGCTTGAGAGAATGGAATGATTTATCATGCTGTCATACGGAATGGAATATAATATTGAAAAGAAGATGCTTGTGGAGTTAGAGAATGCAAAAAAATGGTTCAAGTCAAGGCAAAGAAAACTTACAGAAACAGTTTCATTTAATATGTGTTTTTCCTGAGAAGACATCAGATGAAGAAACAGTAAAAAATGAAGTACGTAGTATTTTACATATGGAGTTGAAGCACCAACTACAACAAATCGGTTAAAAATAAAATGCAGGGAGGTTTTTCCCTGCATTTTCTAAAAGTAAGGGGAGGTCATCATTGTGAAGCGAGTCCGTATGTTGTTAAGGGTAAGTTCTGATCAGCAGTTAGAAGCAGATGGAGACTTGTCTATTCAAAGAGAAATTCTTATTGAATATATACAAAAACAAGCAGATTGGATTTTGGATGAAAAGGAATATTTTGAAGGCAGTAAAAGTGCATATAAAAACACTGCATCACAGAGAGAAATATTGCAAGAAATCTTACAGGATGCCAAAAATAAAGAATTTGATATTTTAGTTCCGTACAAAGATGATCGTGTGGGACGTTTAATGTGGGATACGCCATCTTATATTATGAATTTAAAGAAACATAGTGTAGATGTTTACACTGTAAAAGATGGATGTATTTCTCCAGAAGCAGATGATATTATGGGGCAGATGATGCTGACCTTTCGTTATGCAAACGCTCAAAAGAGCAGTGCAGATACAGGAATGCGAGTGAAAGATACAGCACAAAAACTGGTTGAGCAAGGAAAATTCATGGGTGGAAAAGCACCTTATGGATATGAACTAGAGTATTCTGGAGAAGTAAGCAAGCATGGAAGGGCTTTGAAACATTTGGTTGTGGTGCCGGAGAGAGCGGAGTTAGTTCAGTATATTTATAGTTTATCTTTTAACAAAGAATATGGTTCTACAAAGATTGCACAGGTGTTAAATAAAAGTAGTAAGTGCAAAGAATTGGCCCCAAATGGTATCTGGAAATCAGGGACAATCACAAGTATTCTAACGAATCCTATTTATGCTGGATATACTGCTTATAAACGTAGAGAACGCACCAATGGAAAATATAAGAGGCTGGATAGTAAAGAGTGGATTTTAGCAAAAGAAGCAGATAAATCTATTCAGATTATAGATCCAGAGAGCTGGAAGCGAACGCAGGAAAAAAGAAAATTACGAGGGAAGAAGTACATAGAAAGACTGGAAAATCAAAACATTAGGGTTATCCATAAGAATGAAGGTATGCTTGCTCTGATAGATGTAATATATTGTGGCTATTGTGGAAGTAAGCTTACCAACGGAAGCAAATACAATTATTGGACAATTAAAAGCACTGGCGAAAGAAGAGCCAGCAAAACTCCTATTTATAAATGTCAGGGAGCTTGGCAGGGAATTCCCCATAAGGAGGGCATACAATTTCGGGCAAGTGAAATTGAGCCAGTAGTTTTTGAGACCATTGCAGCGTATATTGGAAAATTACAGGAAAACGAAAATGTATTTGATGAAATTCAAAAGAATCAGAATAAAGAGAAGATTGTCATGGGAAAGGAACTGGAAAAAGAGAAAGATGACGCAGAGAAAATCAGGAAAAAAGTTGCTATCATGGAGGAAAATATCCCAAATGCCATGTCAGGAGAATACCCACTATCTTTGGAAGAATTGGTGATGCTGATTAAAAAACAAAAAGAAGAACTGGAACGGCAGGAGACGGTTGTAAAAGAAAAAGAACTGGCTTTTCAGAATGTAGAGGTGTCTGTTAATGACTGGGAAGGATTGAAACAGAAAATTCCTACTTGGCAGGAGGTTTTTCTCAATGCAGATGAAGCGGCAAAGAGAGTTTTAGTGAATCGTCTAATTCGTCGTATTGAAGTAAAAAAAGATGAGATTAAGGTATTCTTTAAAATTAATCTGGATGACTTCTTTTTTCAACCATGAATCAGTGAAGGTTCCGGTACCATTCCGTGTAAACACGATTTAAAGTAAAGGACATAATTGCCAGTACATTTGCCCGAATGGTATTGTCCGACCATGTAGCATAGATTTCACTGCTGGCTACATTTTTAATGTAATCACGGTAGCGTACATAATAATCCTTTGCAGTGGAGTCACTGGGAGTGCCGTCATGTACCATCACATACTCCGGAATGACAACGCGACTAAGTACAATTTCGCCCGATGTATCCATGGGCTTGATTTCATCTTCAGGGATTTTTTCAGGATATTCTCCATAGAGGGTATGGGCGGGGATGACAATATCTTCAAAAATTCCGGGAGTAGTTTGTGGTGATAAAACAGCTCTTTGAATTGCAGTGGCATCTGGGAGGATTTCTGCTCCGGAGATATCCAAATCTTCAAAGCCTTCTTTTGAGATGCGGAAAGTATATTCTGCATAGGGTTGGTACTCAGAAGGCGACATACTGTATTCTAAAGGCGGCGCAGGAAGCTGAATTTCCGGTATCATGCCATTAGCATCTGTTTTTACTTCTTCGATAACAGAGTCAGGATCTCCTGTATAGGAAATTTGTACGGAAGCATCCTCAACCGGTTGATTGCGAATGGAAGAAAGAACATAAAGCTGCAAATTTCCCTCATCCGGGTGGTCTGTTTTCATAGATTTTAGAGAGGCTGTATTCATAAAAATACCTCGGATTTTTCGTTGCTTTAGTATATGTAGGAGAAAAGAAAAGGTGAAGATGTAGTTGAATTTTTTTTGAATTCAAGATAAAATAGTTGCATAAGAAACGTGTTAAGTAATAAGAAGACAGGGAGAAAAGGAGTAAAGCTGTCATAAGAAAAGGCTATCTTTTCTGGGCGGTTTTTTTATTTCATAAGAAAATTCGTCCTATGAAATAAAAAGGACCTGTTTGTACAGGAGGAGAACGTATGGCAAAATATATAATGGCATTGGATGCAGGAACAACCAGCAACAGATGTATTTTATTTAACAAAAAAGGGAAAATCATTAGTTCTGCCCAGAAGGAATTTACACAGTATTTTCCAAAACCGGGCTGGGTGGAGCATGATGCAAATGAAATCTGGTCCAATCAGTTAGGGGTTGCTGTGGAGGCAATGCAGAAAGTAGGGGCTGAGGCAGAGGACATTGTGGCAATCGGTATTACCAACCAGAGAGAAACAGCCATTGTCTGGGATAAAAATACAGGAGAGCCTATTTATCATGCTATTGTGTGGCAGTGCAGAAGAACATCTGAGTATTGTGATCAGTTAAAGGAAAAAGGGCTTACGGAAGTCTTCCGGAAGAAAACAGGGTTGATTATTGATGCTTATTTTTCAGGAACAAAGGTAAAATGGGTTTTAGACCATGTAGAAGGTGCCAGAGAGCGTGCCGAAAAAGGGGAATTACTCTTTGGAACAGTGGAAACATGGCTGATTTGGAAGATGACAAAGGGAGCTGTTCATGTGACAGACTATTCTAATGCATCAAGAACTCTTCTTTATAATATCAATACTTTGGAATGGGATAAGGAAATCTTGGCAGAGCTTGATATTCCGGAATGTATGCTGCCGGAGGTAAAACCTTCCAGCTGTATTTACGGAATGGCAGACAGCAGCTTTTTCGGAGGAGAAATTCCTATTGCAGGGGCAGCAGGAGACCAGCAGTCTGCACTCTTCGGACAGACATGTTTTGAAAAAGGAGATGCCAAGAACACCTACGGAACGGGATGCTTCTTATTGATGAATACAGGAGAAAAACCGGTCTTTTCTCAGAACGGTCTTGTCACTACCATTGCATGGGGACTGGATGGAAAGGTAAATTATGCTCTGGAGGGTTCTGTGTTTGTGGCAGGAGCCATTATTCAGTGGCTGCGGGACGAATTGCGCCTTATTGACTCAGCAGAAGATTCAGAGTATATGGCAAAAAAGGTGAAAGATACGAATGGCTGCTATGTTGTGCCTGCTTTTACAGGACTTGGAGCACCTTATTGGGACCAGTATGCAAGGGGAACCATTGTAGGTCTTACAAGAGGTGTGAATAAATGTCATATTATCCGTGCTTCTTTGGAGTCTTTGGCTTATCAGGTTCATGACGTGATTGAAGCCATGAGAGTAGACTCTGGTATGGAACTGAATTTTCTGAAGGTAGATGGCGGTGCCAGTGCCAATAATTTCCTCATGCAGACACAGGCAGATATGATACAGGTTCCTGTAAAAAGGCCGGTGTGCGTCGAGACGACAGCAATGGGTGCTGCATATCTGGCAGGGCTAGCAGTAGGATACTGGAATAGCAAAGAAGAAATTATTGAAAACTGGAGCACAGATCGTGTCTTTTATCCGGAGCTTACAAAAGGAGAACGGGATAAAAAGACAAAAGGTTGGAAAAAAGCAGTAAAATGTGCCTATGGATGGGCGAGAGAAGATTAATTTTAGAAAGAAGATGTCATAATGTTTGGAGAAAATCATGCACATATTTTCATGAATGGGATAAATTATAAAGCAGCAGTGAATCGTCACATAAATGGTGTAGATACAGAGGTTATTCACGCACATTTTCATGCCTATCAAGGAAAAGAAGTTCAGTTTATACGAGATGGGGGCGATAATCTGGGTGTATCTGAAAAGGCAAAGGAAATTGCGCCGGAATACGGGATTACCTATAGAACCCCTGTTTTTGCCATTCATAAGAAGGGGCATTACGGAGGAATTGTGGGAAAAGCTTTTGAAAATATGAAAGAATATGCCGATTTGGTAAAAGAAGTGAGACGGCGGGGCGGAGATTTTATTAAGATTATGACAACCGGCATTATGAATTTTGACACAGATGGTTCTGTGAAAGGAGAATCGTTAAAAGCAGAAGAAGTAAAGGAAATGGTACATATTGCCCATGAAGAAGGTTTTTGTGTTATGGCACATACAAACGGGGCAAGGGCTGTTTTGGAAGCAGCTCTTGCCGGTGTGGACAGCATTGAACATGGAAATTATGTAGATGAAGAAGCTATGTGGGCTATGAAAGAAAAAGGAACTGTGTGGGTTCCTACGATAACTGTAGTAAAAAATATGATTGGCTGCGGCAGATTTTCTGATGCTGTTTTAGAAAAAATATGGGAAACAGGAAGTCGTAACATACAAAAAGGATATGAGATAGGGGTGCAGTTTGCTTTGGGCAGTGATGCAGGGGCTTATCTTGTACCTCATGGGCAGGGGATTGAAGACGAATGGGAATGCTTTCAGGAAATTTTGGGAAAGAATAGAGAGGTAAACGAAATGCTTCTGGCGGGAGAAAGAAAAATTCAGGAGAAATTTGCAAGGAGGTAATAAATAGTAAATGCAGGAAAAAGACAGCTTTGTTTTGAAAGGGAATATTTGTTATAGTGACAGCAACAAAAAGCTTGTTATTTGTCCAAATAGTTATGCAGTATGTCAGAAAGGAATTTGCAGAGGAGTATTTCAAGAACTTCCAAAAGAATATGAAACTTATCCGGTAAAGGACATGGAAGACGCTTTAATCATACCAGGGTTGGTGGATTTGCATACTCATGCGCCGCAGTATGCTTTTCGTGGTTTGGGAATGGATTTGGAATTGCTGGATTGGCTGAATACTCATACTTTTCCGGAGGAAATGAAATATGCAGATGTTGATTATGCAAAAAAGGCATATACAATGTTTGTGGATGATTTAAAGAAAAGCGCTGTTACCAGAGCCGTTATTTTTGCTACCCTGCATGTGGAGGGGACAAAAGTACTGATGGATTTACTGGAAACTTCAGGTCTGAAAACTTATGTAGGGAAAGTGAGCATGGATAGAAATGCACAGGAAGGTTTACAGGAAGAAAGTGCCAAGGCAGCATCAACGGCTGTAAGGCAGTGGCTGCAGAAGACAGAAGGGCATTATGAACATACAAAACCTATTTTAACTCCTAGATTTATTCCATCCTGTTCAGATGCTTTAATGGCAGAACTTCACAATATTCAGAAGGAAACAGGACTTCCACTGCAGTCTCATTTGTCGGAAAATCCGGGAGAAATACAGTGGGTACAGGAACTTTGCCCTAATTCTTCCAGTTACAGCGATGCTTATTATCAAGCAGGATTATTCGGAGGTGACTGTCCTACAATTATGGCACACTGCGTCTGGCTTAATGATGAGGAAATTTCCCTGATTAAAAAACAGGGAGTGTTTATTGCCCATTGTCCGCAGTCTAATACTAATCTTTCTTCCGGTATTGCACCTGTTCGGAAATTTCTGGATGAGGGGATTTTAGTGGGGCTGGGAAGCGATATGGCAGCAGGATACAGCACTTCAGTTTTAAGGGCTATGGCAGATACGATTCAATGTTCCAAGCTTCGTTGGCGTCTGATAGATGCAGACCAGACACCTGTGACATTGGAAGAAGCTTTTTATATGGGAACAGCAGGAGGCGGTGCATTCTTTGGGAAAGTGGGAAGCTTTCTGGATGGATATGAATTTGATGCTGTTGTCTTAGATGATAGTGCGCTTTTACATCCTCAGAAATTAAGTGTGCGGGAACGTTTAGAAAGGTTAATTTATCTGGCAGATGACAGACAGATTAAGAGCAAATTTGTAAAGGGAAATTTAATCTACGAAAAAAAATAAAAAAACTATTGACGAATGGATAAATATTTGTTATACTTTCACTTGTCGTTTGAGAGAAACGATAGGTGTAAGCGGGAGTGCTGGAATTGGCAGACAGGCAAGACTAAGGATCTTGTGTTTGTATAAACGTGTGGGTTCAAGTCCCATCTCCCGCATATAGAAAGGTCGGTATTTATTAGGAAACTGATAGATATCGGCTTTATTTTTTGAAAATTTTTATATGAAAGAGAAAAAAGTATAAAATTGAAGAAATTTTTAAAAAAATAGTTGCAAAATAAAAAATATGTGGTATTATATATAAGTACTTACGAAATAGGTAAGAGACAAGCGGGAGTGCTGGAATTGGCAGACAGGCAAGACTAAGGATCTTGTGTTTGTATAAACGTGTGGGTTCAAGTCCCATCTCCCGCATGGTAGAAGAATTGGTATTTATCAGGTAACTGGTAAATGCCGTTTTTTTGTTATATGGAAACAAGAGTGGTAAGCAAAGGAGATTATTCATGTTAGAGATTGGATGTCATTTGTCTTCCTCAAAAGGCTATGAAGCCATGGCAAAGGAAGCAGAAAAAATTCATGCAAATACGTTTCAGTTTTTTACCAGAAATCCAAGAGGTGCTAAAGCAAAAGAAATCAAACAGGAAGATGTAGATGCTTTTCTTGTAAGAGCAAAAGGGCAGGGTATTGATAGAATTTTGGCACATGCACCATATACACTGAATGCATGCTCTGCAGATGAAAGTATTCGAGAATTTGCAGTGAATACCATGCGGGATGATTTAAAGAGAATGGAGTATACCCCAGGGAATTGTTATAATTTTCATCCGGGAAGTCATGTAAAGCAAGGTGTAGAAACTGGAATTCAGTATATCGCAGATATGTTAAATGAAATTCTTCTTCCAGAGCAGAGTACCACGGTATTATTGGAAACCATGGCAGGAAAAGGCAGTGAAGTAGGAAGATGTTTTGAAGAATTAAGAGAAATCATTGATAGAGTAGAGTTAAAGGAAAAACTGGGAGTTTGTCTTGATACCTGTCACGTATATGATGGCGGATACGATATTGCAGGGGACTTAGATGGAGTTTTGACAAAATTTGATGAAGCAATTGGACTGGACAGATTAAAGGCAATTCACTTAAACGACAGTATGTATGGTTTGGGAAGTCATAAAGACCGTCATGCAAAAATTGGAGAGGGCAAGCTGGGACTGGAAGCAATTGTAAGGGTAATTAATCATCCGGTTCTTAGAAATTTGCCTTTCTATTTGGAAACGCCAAACGATTTAGAGGGGTATGCAAGAGAAATTGTGCTTTTAAGAAATTCTTATAAAGAATTGTAGAAATTTTTAAGAAGAAAAAGAGGAAATAGAAGAAATTTCGGAAATAGTAAATATGAAGGGTTCTTTTGAAAGTATGCGGTATTGCCGCATGATGTTTTGCCGAAAGGTATCAGAAAGTTAGGTGACTGCCTATGAATATTCGTGAACAAATGGAAAAAAGAGAATTAGAGCTTTTAAGTCCGTATGCTTCTCACAGCATCCATTCAAAAGGAAGGGTAAAAGAGGAGCAGGAATGCGATATCCGCACAGTATATCAGCGGGATAGAGACCGTATTGTGCATTGTAAGGCATTTCGTCGTATGAAGGATAAGACACAGGTTTTTTTGTCCCCTCAGGGCGACCATTATCGAAATCGTCTGACGCATACCCTGGAAGTTTCTCAGACAGCCAGAACCATTGCAAAAGCATTGTCTTTAAATGAAGATTTAGTAGAGGCTATTGCATTGGGACATGATTTAGGGCATACACCCTTTGGTCATGCAGGAGAGAGAGCCTTAAACAGAGTTTGTCCTTTGGGATTTGCACATTACAGACAGAGTGTTCGGGTAGTGGAACGCTTGGAAAAAAACGGCGAAGGGCTAAATCTTACTTGGGAAGTCAAAGACGGAATTTTAAATCATAGAACCAGTGGAAATCCTCACACATTGGAGGGACAGGTAGTTCGCTACTGTGACAAGATTTCCTATATCCATCATGACATGGATGATGCTCAAAGAGCGGGAATTATTACGGAAGATGATATTCCTATTACCTTGCGTATGCTTTTAGGAGCTACTACAAGAGAACGGCTGAATACGTTTGTTCACAATATTGTAGAGAACAGTCAGGGAAAAGATAAGATTATGATGTCACCGGAGATTGAAGAAGGACTTCGGGATATCCGCGCATTGATGTTTCAGGATGTTTACTTAAATCCTGCGGCAAAAAGCGAAGAAAAAAAGGCAGAACATGTAGTAGAAGAATTGTATACATATTACAGTAAATATCCGGAAAAGATGTCAGAAGAATATCAAAAGCTTCTATATCAGGACGAACCAAAGGAAAGAGTAATATGTGATTATATATCAGGTATGACAGACCAGTATTCTCTGGAAAAGTTCCGTGAGCTTTTTATTCCAAAAGGCTGGAGCGTTCAGGGAAAAGGACAGTAGAAAAGAGGAAGTTGTATGTATTATTCAGATGATTTGATTGAAGAGGTCCGCTTAAAAAACGATATTGTGGACGTGATTTCGGATTATGTGAAATTGCAAAGAAAGGGAAGCTCCTATTTTGGACTTTGCCCGTTTCATAATGAAAAATCTCCGTCCTTTTCAGTAAGTCCGGGAAAGCAGATGTATTATTGCTTTGGCTGTGGGGCAGGAGGTAATGTTTTTACCTTTATTATGGAATACGAAAATTACAGCTTTGTAGAGGCATTAAAATATTTGGCGGACAGAGCAGGTGTACAGCTTCCTGAAGTTGAATACTCAAAAGAAGCAAAGGCAGCTTCAGATTTTAAGTCCATGCTGCTGGAAATCCAGAAAAAAGCAGCTTCTTTTTATTATTATCAGCTAAAACAGGAAAGCGGAAAGCCGGCATTGGATTATCTGAAAGGAAGGCAGCTTTCTGATGATACGATTAAAAAATTCGGGCTGGGATGTTCCCCCAGATATTCAGGAGCACTGTATAAATATTTGAAAGGACAGGGGTATTCTGATGAATTATTAAAAGAGTCCGGTCTTTTTAATATTGATGAGCGTAGAGGAATGCAGGACAAGTTCTGGAACCGTGTTATGTTTCCGATTATGGATGTAAACAATCGTGTTATAGGATTTGGCGGCAGAGTTATGGGAGATGCAAAACCAAAATACTTGAATTCTCCTGAAACTAAAATTTTCGATAAAAGCCGAAACTTGTATGGCCTGAATATTGCCCGTACTTCAAGAAAACCATATTTTATTATCTGTGAAGGTTATATGGATGTGATTGCCATGCATCAAGCAGGATTTCACAACGCAGTGGCATCTCTTGGAACGGCACTGACTTCAGGACATGCCAGTCTTATGAGCCGTTATACAAAGGAAGTTCTGCTGACTTACGACAGTGATGAGGCGGGACAAAAAGCAGCCCTTCGAGGTATTCCTATTTTGAAGGCTGCGGGGATTTCCCCAAGGGTAGTCAATTTGGCACCTTATAAAGATCCGGATGAATTTATTAAGGCAGAAGGCAAAGAAGCTTTTGAAAAGCGTCTAGAGGAGGCAGAAAATTATTTTCTGTTTGAGATTAAGGTACTGGAAAAACAATATCATTTGACTGATCCAGAGAGTAAAACCCAGTTTTATCGGGAAATAGCCAGAAAGCTTTTGGAATTCCCGGAAGAGCTGGAAAGAAATAATTATATTGAAAGTATTTCTGCCAGATATCAGATAAAATTTGAAGATTTGAGAAGAATGGTAAATAACATGGCATTGTCGGGAGCGGGTGCTGCAGTAAAACCCAGAACAGAAACCGTTTCAAAGAAGAAAGAGGTAAAGGAAGATGCAGGGCACACAGCGCAGAAGCTGATGTTGACATGGCTCACATCTTATCCCTCCATGTTTAAAACCATTGACGGATTGATAGAACCTTTAGATTTTACTACGCCCTTATATCATAAAGTCGCTGAAATGGTTTTTGCACAGCATCAGGAGGGTGAGGTAAACCTTGCAAAATTGTTAAATCAGTTTTCTGATGCAGAGGAGCAAAAAGAAATTACTTCTCTGTTTCACGCTTCCCTTCATCTTGAGAGTAAGGAAGAAGCAAAAAAGGCAGTGCTGGAAACTGTATGCAGATTAAAAAGGGACAGTATTGCATGGCAAAGTACAAATTTGCCGCCTACAGACCTTCTGGGACTACAAAGGATTGTAGAGGCGAGAAAGCGTGTGGAGGATTTAGAGAGAGGCAGAGAGACATTGCATATTTCTTTTGAATGAGGAAATCATATATACGATTGTAAGGAAGAATAATTGAGAGGAAGGAACAGTTTATGGAAATGAACATGGCGAAATTCAGTGAGAAGCTCGGAGAGCTTATGGAACTGGCGAAAAAGAAAAAAAATGTATTAGAATATCAGGAAATCAGTGATTTCTTTAAAGATTTTCCTCTGGAACCGGAGCAGATGGAAAAGGTATTTGATTTCTTGGAAGGAAACGGAATTGATATTCTGCGAATTCAGGACAATGATATGGATGATTTAATTATCAATGATGATGATGACTTAAGTCTCAGCGAGGAAGATGAAGTAGATATGGAAAAAATCGACCTTTCTGTTCCTGAGGGAGTCAGCATTGAAGATCCTGTTCGTATGTATTTGAAAGAAATTGGTAAAGTGCCTCTTTTAAGTGCAGAGGAAGAAATAATACTTGCCCAGCGTATGGAAGAAGGAGATGAAAATGCAAAAAAACGCCTTGCAGAGGCAAACCTTCGTTTGGTAGTAAGTATTGCCAAACGTTATGTAGGACGTGGTATGTTGTTTTTGGATTTAATTCAGGAAGGTAATCTCGGTCTGATTAAAGCCGTTGAGAAATTTGATTACCGTAAAGGCTACAAATTTTCCACTTATGCTACATGGTGGATACGTCAGGCAATTACAAGAGCCATTGCAGACCAGGCGAGAACCATTCGTATTCCGGTTCACATGGTAGAGACGATTAACAAACTTATTCGTGTGTCCCGTCAGCTTTTACAGGAACTGGGTAGAGAACCTCATCCGGAAGAAATTGCAGAGGAAATGAATATGTCTGTAGAGCGTGTTCGTGAAATCCTTAAAATTTCTCAGGAACCTGTATCTTTAGAAACTCCAATCGGTGAGGAAGAAGATAGCCACTTAGGAGACTTTATTCAGGATGATAATGTTCCTGTACCGGCAGATGCAGCTGCATTTACTCTGTTAAAAGAACAGCTTGTAGAAGTTTTAGGTACTTTAACAGAAAGAGAACAGAAGGTGCTCCGCCTGCGTTTTGGTCTGGATGATGGAAGAGCCAGAACTCTGGAAGAAGTTGGAAAAGAGTTTAACGTTACTAGAGAGCGTATTCGTCAGATTGAAGCAAAAGCTCTTAGAAAACTTCGTCATCCAAGCCGCAGCCGCAAGCTGAAGGATTATCTGGATTAAGGATGGGTGCGATGAAAGAAATACAAATTTCCAGAAGACTGCAAAGCGTTGCGGGATTTGTAAAAGTGGGGAAGACACTGGCAGATGTAGGATGCGACCATGGATATATTCCGATTTATCTTTTACAGAAAAAGAAAATAGAAAAAGCCATTGCTATGGATATTAATCAAGGCCCACTTATGCGGGCGCAGGAACATATTCGGGAATGGGGACTGGAAAATTACATAGACACCCGTCTGTCTGACGGCGTTGACGCTTTAAAACCTAATGAAGTAGAGAGCGTTGTAATTGCCGGTATGGGTGGCCCTCTTATGGAAAAAATACTTACCGAAGGGGATTCAGTTCTTAGGACAGTAAAGGAGCTGGTTTTACAGCCTCAGTCTGAAATCGGATATTTCAGAAAATTTCTCGGTGAAAACGGCTATTGTATTACTCATGAAGAAATGATTTTGGAAGATGGGAAATATTACCCGATTATGAGAGTTATTCATGGCAAAATGGAAGATCAGACAGAGGCAGAATATCTCTATGGCAAAAAACTTCTGCAAGACAGAAATCCGGTTTTAAAAGAATTTTTGGAACGGGAACAGGAAAAAGCTGAAGAACTTTTGGAAAAATTAAAAAATTCTCAGACGGTATCTGCGAAGACAAGGATTTCCCAGTTGGATAAGGAATGGAAAGATAGAAAAGAGGCTCTTGCATATTATGAAATGTAAAGATATTATAGAAAAAATAGAAGAAAAATATCCGGTTTCCTTTGCAGAAGACTGGGATAATTCCGGTTTTTTGGCAGGAGATGCTTCATGGGATGTAAAAAAAGTTTTTCTGGCATTAGATGCCACAGATGAAGTAATAGATGCAGCCATTAGATGTGGGTCAGATATGATTATTACTCATCACCCTTTGATTTTTTTGGGCATGAAAAGAGTCACGGCCGATGACTTTATCGGAAGGCGTATCATCAAAATGATGCAACATAACATCTGTTATTATGCTATGCATACGAATTTTGATGTGCTGGGAATGGCAGAGCTTAGTGCAGATTATCTGCAGCTTTCCAATAGGGAGGTATTGGAAGTTACTTACGAAGAAAATATGCGTAAAGAAGGGATTGGACGGTGCGGAAAATTGTCCGTTCCGATGACTTTAAAGGAATGTGGAAAGTTCGTAAAAGAGCAGCTTCATCTTCCTTTTGTACAGATTTACGGAGATGAAGACAGAATAATAGAAAACCTTGCAGTATGTACAGGATCGGGGAAAAGTCTTATGAAGCAAGTGCTTAAAAAAGGTGTGCAGGCATATGTAACAGGAGACATGGACTATCATTCTTGTATAGATGCAGTGGCGCAGGGAATTTCTGTTATTGATGCAGGACATTATGGTACAGAATATATTTTCATGGATTACATGGAAAAAGAATTAAAAGAGATGTTTCCGGATTTGAAAGTGGAAAAGATGCAGGTTTTCCATCCGTGTAAAATTATTTAATAGAGTTA
>RCNH01000126.1_pt1 | contig 36098 bp, 21 predicted proteins | sample 2041161 | NCBI WGS metagenome assembly RCNH01 (sample SAMN09708215, study PRJNA481090) | Feces metagenome, whole genome shotgun sequencing project. | biome: feces | host: Leptonychotes weddellii | place: Antarctica: Sion Island | collected 2010-03-01 | reverse complement strand
TCCCTGCAGAGGGCATGGGTGGGATCGGCCAGCATGGGATACCGGATCTTTGCAATGCGCTGGGAATGATCCTTCCATGCCTTATGAACAAAGTGGGAGTCAGTGGATACGGAGTAAATCTCACAGCCGATCTTCCGGAATTCCTCATAGAGGTTCTGCAGATCTTCCAGCTCCGTGGGACAGACAAAGGTAAAGTCCGCAGGATAGAAGAAAAACACGCTCCACTTGCCCAGAATGTCCTCCTTGGTGACATCCACAAATTCATCATTTACAAAAGCTTTCACCCGAAAGTCGGCAATTTCCTTGTTAATAAGAGACATCGTACATTTTCCTTTCTGTGATTTTATCGGATTTCCGGCTCACCTGCCGGAACCGCTGTATATGGTAAGATCGACTGCTTACAGTAGGGACAGCGCCCCATCTCCGCCGAAGCTGTGGGAGAAATGTCCTCTTTCCCGGCATTTCTCTTTGCTTTGATTCTATTTTATCCGGCATCGTTTGTCAATAGATCTCGGAAAGAAAATGAGAACAATTATCATATTCAATTTTGTGCACATCGTTCATTTTTAGCACTCTTTCATCAAGAGTGCTAAAATTAACAGTTTGGTCATAGAAAATGCTGGATTTGGACATAATCCAGGCTTATCATAAAGTCAAAGAAAAGGAAGTGAGGTCCTATGGGACCCAAGAAAGACCTCCCGCCGACCTGGCCCAACAGATGATAAGAATATTTTAGGTTGGCAATTTACATCATCTATTTTGGAGGTATTTATTATGTTTGAACTCAGTCGCAGAAATAACAATCAGGTGCACACCTACAACCCCTTTAAGGAAATGGAACAGCTGGAGAGAGACTTCTTCGGTGACCCCTTCGGCAGCTTCTTTAACTCTTCCGATCTGGCAGAGTTTAAGACCGATGCTAGTGTTATAATAGGGCCAAGTCAATAAGGCCCACCGCTCCTGGGGGAGTATGACGATTAAGTTCAAACAAAATAAATACATAAGGAGGATAAAAATCGGTATTTGGGAACATATACCGATAATATGCCAGATAGGAGCAAAACCCTATCTGGCTTTTTTTTACGCAAAATTACAAAAAGAAAGGAGTCTTGCTAATTGAGCACACAGATCATTGCTGTTGCCAATCAGAAAGGCGGCGTAGGAAAAACAACCACGGCAGTAAATCTTGGAATTGGGCTGGCCAGACACGGGAAACGTATTCTACTCATTGATGCAGATCCCCAGGGCAGCTTGACAATCAGCCTGGGATACCCAAAACCTGACAGTCTGGAATACACCTTATCTCAAGCGATGGCCCAGATTATTATGGATGAACCTCTTATTGCCAGTAAGGGTATCCTGCATCATCCTGAGGGTGTTGACTTTCTTCCCGGAAATATCGACCTATCAGCCATGGAGGTATCTCTGGTCGGGGCTATCAGTCGAGAAACCATTCTTCGCCAGTATCTGGATATTGTAAAAGACAACTACGACTACATACTGGTTGATTGTCAGCCCAGCTTGGGAATGTTGACGGTCAATGCCCTCACAGCTGCTAACAGAGTTATTATTCCAGTTCAGTCTGAATATCTGTCAGCTAAAGGTCTGGAGGCGCTCATTAAAACTGTAGCTAAAGTGAAACAGCGCCTGAATCCATCCCTTCACATAGACGGCATTCTCCTGACTATGGTTGATTCCCGAACTAACTTTTCCAAGGAAGTCAGCGCCTTACTAAGAAAGACATATGGAAACCAAATCACGGTTTTTTCATCTGAAATTCCCCACTCTGTACGTGCAAAAGAAGTCAGTGCAGAAGGAATGAGTATCTTTAACTATAATCCCCGTTGTAAGGTGTCCATAGCATATGAAAACTTTACGAAGGAGGTTATAAACCTTGAAAAGTAGTGCACGAAATATCAGTCTGGAAACTGTAAACGGTTTACTCGGCGGTGCAGCCGGTTTATTTGATGATGCTTATGAATCAATTCAACAAATTTCTGTCGAACAGCTGCATACTTTTAAAGGCCATCCCTTCCATGTAAATGACGATGAAGCAATGAAAGATCTTGTTGCCAGTATTTTAAGAATTGGCGTCACAGAGCCTGCTATAGCACGTCCGGATAACTACGGTGGCTACGAAGTTATTTCTGGACACCGAAGATTGATGGCTTGCAAGATTGCTCAAATCGCAACAATTCCTGTAATCGTCCGTAATCTTGATGATGACGAAGCAGTTATTCAGATGGTAGAAGCCAATCTCCAGCATCGAGAAACCCTGCTGTTCAGTGAAAAGGCTTTTGCCTACAAAATGAAATTGGAAGCAATAAAGCATCAGGGGCAGCGGTCCGACTTAACTTCGGCCCAAGTTGGGCCGAAGTTAACAGCAGCAGAAAAAATTGCTGTAAACAGTCCGGACAGCAAAACTCAAATCAAACGACTGATCCATCTGACTGAGTTAATTCCTGAATTATTGGAACTTGTAGACAGTCGTACAATTGCTTTGAATCCCGCATATGAAATATCTTTTCTTCAGCAAGAGGAACAGCAGTGGCTGTTAGACATCATCAATAGCGAGGTCACTACTCCCTCTTATGCGCAAGCAAAGTCTCTGAAAGAAGCCAGCATAAATGGCACTTTAACAAAGAACATAATCAAATCCGTGTTGTCTGAGGAAAAGAAAGAGAACTGGGGTAAGGTCACACTGAAGCAGGATACCTTGAAGGAATATTTCCCGGCATCCTATTCTTTAGTACAAATGCAGGAAACCATTATTGAACTTCTGAGACAGTGGCACAAAGGAGCCCCTTTGGTCTGAATCTTAATTACAAATAACACTAAAGGAGGTGATTTCTTGAGCGGATAATTTCATAATCTACGGATTTTCTTTTACCACTGGCTTTAAGTCCGCAAAGAAATAATATAATAAATTGGAGGAATTATGAAACACACAATTATCTCACTTGCTTGTCTTTCCCTCTCTGTACTTTTGATTGGCTGCGGAAAGCAACCGGACATTCCTGACCCTACGAAGGTATCCGAAGCTGCCTCTGTAACTGAATCTGTTACAGAGAACACCACCATTCCCGACCAAGAAGCGATTCACCCTGAATTTACTGAAATTGCTTCTACGATCGAGACTTCTACTACTTCTACCTCTGAAGCTGAGGAAAATACAACAATTCCCGCCTGCGCCCATGAATGGAAGTTTAAGGTCACGAAGCAGCCTTCCTGTACAGCAACCGGAGTCAGAACTTATACCTGTAAAAATTGTGGTTCATCTTACAACGAAAACATTCCATTTCTGGATCACGCTTATGTAATCTCCGAGAGGAAAGCAGACTGTACCAACAGCGGAAGCATCACCCACACCTGTAAAGAATGCAGGCACACCTATACTGAAAAAACACAGCCTGCCCTTGGTCATGCTTACGGTGAGCTGAAAACGCTGATCAATCCCACCGAGCTGCTCCCTGGCCTTGCTGAACATACCTGTACCAGATGCCAGTTCACGGAACAGATTTCCCTGCCCAAGCTGAATCCTGAAAAGTAACAGAGTTCACAGTAACTAAAAGGAGTACATACTATGAAAAAACTGATCATCACCATGCTTGCTGTAACAGCTCTGCTCAGTGGCTGCGGCAGGAAAGAAGCACCTATTGAAACCACAGTTCCCACCACCACCGAAGCAGTTGTAGAAACTACGGAGGCTGAAACCGAAGCTGCAGTAGATATGACCGAACCGGAGTCAACGGCTCCTGAAGCTACAGTTGAAGCTACGGAGGCCCCCACAGCACCTGCTGGTGACCCCGGCACTGTGGTTGGGGCTTCCAAACTGAATGTCAGAGAATCCCCCAGCATCAATGCAAAGCGGCTCATGCAGCTGGAAAGAGGCGCTAAGGTAACAGTTTATGAAGTTGAGACTGCATCCGGTATAACCTGGGGCAGAATTGACCAGGGTTGGGTATCAATGGAGTATATCAAACTGGACAACAGCAATACTCCGCTTCCCGAGAAAGAGCAGCAGGACAGCACCCACAAAGCCCCTTCTTCTGGAAACAGCATTGACAACGCTCAGACTCCTCTGCCCAGTAAGCCCGGGAATAACATCGATAACGATGAAGGCAACAGAGTTCCAGATCAGCATCCCGATACTACCGCACCGATTGGCCCCGTTACACCTCCCGCACCTGTTCCCGATGATAAGGAAGAGCCCACCGAACCTGCACCTACAGAGTGCACTCACGGAAACTGGATTGCAACAAATAATATTCCTGCAGAATATGAAGATCACCACTATATTGCCTGCACCTGTGGAGCTAAATTTTCTTCTTCTGCGGAGTGGGCTGCTCACCGTGATAGCTACCTGAACACGGAAGAACTGGTCAACCACACCGGTTACTCTTCCGGCAGCGAGCGAGTTCAGACAGCTCCCGCCAAGGTAGTCTGGCAGTGCACTGGCTGCGGTATCTTTAAAACTACCAATATCAACGTAAAGCCCTGATAAATAAATATAGATACTAGCAGCCCTCCACTGGGCTGCTTTTTCTATCTCAAAATGAAATAACAAAGGATGAAAAGGCATGGAAATTATTGAAGTCCATAGTCAAGAGGAATTTGATTCAATCCCTTTTGACTATTATGGCGAACGGGAAATTCATATTCGCAACGCTACCGTCACCATTTGTCATGGGTATGAATGTCCAATTCGGTGTTGGGGACACAGCGTAATCCATATGAAGGCTCCTGACTATGTCAACAACCAAGAGGATGATGAAGAATTTGACGGACCATTCATGTACACCATTGATATGATTTACGCATATGAAGACTGCGTAATTTTTTGCCACTGGGGAAAATACTTTTGCAAGTTTGAATGCCATGATAATGTCACCGTCTATAGTCCAAATATGGAGGCCTACATTAAAGCATACGATAACTGTAGAATTATCGCAGGCAATCAAGGACTGATCGAAGCCCACGGAAATTGCTCCATAAACCTTAATGGTGGCTATCATCTCTGCGCATACGATAACTGCAATATCAATATGTCCTTCTACTGCGATGCCAAAATATATAACAACTGCTTCATAGTTGCTCAAAATCAAACTACTATTGAAGCGCATGACTCTTGTAAGTTGCTCCTTGCTGATTGTTGTTATGCCAGCATTTACGATCACTGTGAAGTCTCTGCAACACAAAATAGCTTTGTGAGAGCTTTCGACCACAGCACAGTAAATGCTTTTTATTATTGTGGATTTCAGTTCCCTAACCTTAGTTTTATTGCTGTACATGACGAAGCCACCGCAAACATTGATCCCCTCTTTGAAGACATCAAGGTCTTATATTCTGATCGGTATCACCAACAACTGGGAAGTCTGGATGTTGACAAAGAGGACATCTATTTCGAAGGTTATATTGATATTGATTCCTCAGACGATTTCAAATATCTTGCTCAAGATGCAACACAATACCATCAAATCAGGCTGTATGGAAGTGATGTCTTCGAGATTGAGGAGTATTATCCCTGCCCGATTCACTGTTATGGAAATGTCAGGGTAAATACATATTTTACAAATCGAATCATCACTCACGAGAACGCCAAGGCCTATTGCTCTGGGCATAGTTTTGTTGAAGCATATGATAATTCTCATATCGAAGCTGCTGAATGGAGTCATGTTTGGGCCTATAACAATAGTTCTGTTACTGCATTTCAGAAAGCTACTGTGACGGCTTATGATAAATCGCAAATCACTGCGGGACAGAAACGATATGGGTACAAAAGCAGTTGTCGTTTATATGCATTTGACGAAAGTGTCATTGACGAAGCATCCTTCCCAGAAAATTACGAATTACTTGATTTCAGAGAGAAACAATCCCCCTCCACAGTTTAAGAGAACCGTTTTGCAATTTGCAAGGCGGTTTTTTATATCCATTACTTTACGAAAGGAAGAAGAAAATTGAAGCAAAAGACAAAACTGTTTACTCAAATCATGGCGTTCATGCTGGCCATCGTAATGACCGTTGGCATGATACCTGGTACCGTGTTTGCTTCGGAGGCAGATTTAACTGAACCCTCTGCTGCTACTGAAACAACCGCAGCTACTATCTCACCCACGGAAAAGCCGGTGAAAACAGAGGCCGAGGAAGATCTCATGGAAACACATTCTCCGGTAGTAGAAACTAATACCACGGCAGCGACTATCCCCAATACCGAACATGCCACGGACGAAATTCCAGATGAAACGGAATCTACCGAAAGCACCTCCAGCAACGGAGACATCGTTTTATCAGAGCCCGTTATGCTGAATACTGAGGTTCAGTATTATGAGGATTATTTTGCCCTTCTCCATGGGAATCAGGACCATCTTACATACCACATTCTTGTAAAAGACGCGGTATATCAGAATCCTGGCATTTCTGCATATCCCTTTCATATGGAAGAAGGTCTTGCCTCTATTGGTTTTGAAATCCACCTAAATGGTGTCAGCTTTGTGGATGAGCCTGTTGTAAATCCCAGTGCTGAAATTATGGTAGAAATCAGAGATATCTTTCAGGATTCCGATCCCGCAAATATCGTCATTTTCGATATTTCTGGAGAAACCTGGCTTCCCTTGGTGCTTGATTCCTGCGACACTGTTGGTGATGTTTCCACCTTTACCTTCTATGCACCTAACATCAACAGCCGCTTCGCCATTGTAGAACTGACAGGCAGCCCTGTAGTATATGACACAAATTACGGAAACAGCCTTGGAAGCTATGTTTCCATGGGTGTCAATAACAAATCCGCATGGTGTGTTTCCGGTAAAAATCCTTATGGCTTTGGTAATTCCAGGACAGGAACCTTCGATATTCATCTTGTCAGCAGATCCTCACACGATACCAGCGGAAAAACCGTCGGATTTAGGGATTACGTTGCAGCGGGTTGTCTCGAATATTGGAAGGCTGCGCCGAGTATTTCCCAGGGTCAGATCGTCAATGCAAATTACAGTGGTAACATTGGTGGGTGGTCTTCACTGAGCACAAGTCAGCGAACTCAGATTGTCAGCTATATGCTATATGGTGTCAGATATCTGAGTGATTACAGCTTCGATAATAAGCTTGGACCTGCCACAATCTACTCTACTAATCCCATTGTGAACATGGCCTATGCGCAGCAGATTCTGGTTTGGTCTGTTGTCAAAGGCATTGATCCCAATGATGCCCTGCGGTGTTATGCCAATGATGTTCCTTACTATGGTCAGCGGATCATGGATTTAGCTGCTCAAAACCCTGAGAGATACGACTATGAAAATACACTGATGCTGGTCGGTGAAGGTGGCTCTAAACAGGATCTGGTTATTGTACTTGAACCCAAAAAGGAGAGGCCTCCTGCCGGCGAGATCGTGGTTGATAAGGCGGTAACCGGGTCCAATGCTCTGGGCGGCTGGAAAATGGAGCTCTACAACTCTATGAGCAGCGCACAGGCCGGTATTTCCCCCATTGCAACTGCCGTCACTAACAGCAGCGGTCGTGCTGTCTTTCCCGACGTACTGAACGGCACCTATTATGTGAGAGAAGCCGTAGCCTCCAAGCAATCCGGAGACCTTACATTCTGGACATTATCCGATAAGATTCTGACCGTAACTGTTAACAGCAATCGTGTTAATGCAGGAACCATTCACAATTCCTATAACCCCAGCTACAGCTATGGTCTTCATAAGGAATCCAAATGCAGCAGTGCTGTTGCACAACAGATCTCCGGTAATCCCATGTATTCTCTTGCAGGTGCAAAATACAGTGTCCGCAGAGACGGTGTTCAGCAGGAAATTCTGACAACGGATTCCAACGGCAATGCTTCTGGTTCCCGTAAGTATCCTTCCGGAACTCTTTTGACCATCCAGGAAATCGAGTCACCTCCCGGTTACAAGCTTGATCCCACAGTGTATCAGCTGATGGTCACCACTGGAAATAATGTTTTGAGAGTTCAGGACGAACCTCTTTTTGACCCTCCGTTCTCTATTACAAAAGTTGATCAGGCTTCTGTAACCCCCCAGGGCAACACAACTTTTGAAGGTGCAATCTTCAAGTGGGAGTATTATTCCAATTATAACTGGACAGGAACACCTGTCAGGACCTGGTATTTTGAAACAAATCGCAATGGCATCGCCGATTACAGCAACGACTTCCTGGCTTCTGGCTATTCCAGTGCTCCTCTCTATTTTGATACCGCTGGAAATCCCACTTTGCCTCTAGGAAGTTTGAAAATGACTGAAATTCAGAATCCTCTTGGCTATCTAGTTCTGCCCGAACCTCTCCTCTGTAAAATCGTTAAGGATACGTCTTCTCCCACCGGCGCCAATCATATTTTTGAAGAGCAGTCCCTCAAATACATTCAAACCATCAACGCCGAGAGTATTGGTGTCTACGAAGAAATGAACAAGGAACTGTTCGCTTCCATTAAGGTAGATAAGATCGACAGTACCACCGGCTCTGTAGCGCAAGGCGATGCTGATCTATCCGCAACTTTTCAGGTTGTCAACAACTCTGTGAATAGTGTGAAAATCGGAGATTTTTCCACCGCAGCTCCTGGTGAAGTATGTTTTGAATTCACCACAGATAATGCCGGCCATTATGTCTCTGAAAAGATTTTCCCCATTGGCAGCTATACTATTACAGAAAAGGAACCCCCTGCGGGTTATCAGCTCAACACGGAATGGAAACAGGACTTTACTGTTACGGAAACTGCTCAGGACTTTGATTTCACTGCAAGTTCTGGGAATGCCTGCCCCAATAATCCGAATCTGATCGGTTCATTCGCCATGGATAAGCTTGACCTTGAAACCGGAAACACTCCTCAGGGTGATGCTACCTTGGGTGGAGCCGAATTTGAGTTGCTCAACAACAGTAAGAATCCTATCTTCTGGGAAGGAAAGTCGATTGCCCCCGGCGAGGTACTGATGACCTTTAAAGTTGATGATAACGGTCACTATTCTTATCGTGGTCTGCCAGTAGGCAGTTATTACATTCAGGAAATCACTCCCCCCGAAGGCTATATGGTGGATTTGATCTGGATGTATGACTTTTCTATTACTCCCGATGAACTCGATGTTGTGGTCTCACCTGAATTGACCTGTCAGGATCAGCCCGTAAAGGGTTCACTGAAGGTTATCAAGCAAGATGCTGTTCTCGGAAGTGGAACCACTGCCGATTCCCCTTTGAATGGGATCACTTTCAGTGTCACCAACGAAAGCCGGAATCCCGTCATGGTGAATGGTACCCTTTATAATCCTGGCGAAGTCATCACTGAACTTGCCATTTCCTGGGATGGTGCACAATGGTCCGCAAAAACCGAACAGATGCTGCCATACGGAACTTACGGTGTAACTGAGAATGCTATGTATGAGAATATGGCAAATGAATATTATTTCCTCAATTCTGAAAAACATCTTGTTCAAGTCCATGAGCAGGAAGGTGTTGCGGAAGTCGTACATACCAATGAACTGTCCGAAGGTGAAATCATTATTCACAAGGTTGATCCTCTGATGCGGCCGCTTGCAGGTGCAAAATTTCTGCTTGAATGGAGTGATGATGAAGGCATCACCTGGGCTCCCGTCAGCAAAACAGATATTCCTGCAAAGGGCGGATGCACCAGCAGCAACTTGGTTGACGGCTATCTGGTATCCGGAGACGACGGTCGTATTACCTTTAGCGGCCTATACCCCACACTGAAATATCGCCTGACAGAAATTGAGGCTCCTGAAGGCTATGTACTTCTAAATGATATTGCCTTCGAGGGAAAACTTCCGGCATATGAGTATACCTATGAGCTTACAGTACATAACTCTCCCGGATTTTCTTTCCCTAGTACCGGTAAAATTGATCTTCAGATTTCTGTTCTGCTCGGTACTATGATCACAATCCTGACAATCTCTGGATTTACAGTTCTGATCTATTCCAGAAAGAATGCTTCTCTCGCAAGGAAAAACCGGATTTCTTATTAAGCAATTCAATATTCACTATCAGGAAATTACCACTTTGTTATACACAAAGTGGTTTTTTATATTCATTCTGAAAGGAAGTAAAAAAATGAAATTCAAGAACCACATTCCCCGCTCCAAGAAGATCCTGGCAGGTGCACTTGCAGCTGCACTTCTGACACTGGGATTTGGCACCGCAGCCCCCGTATCTGCAGCCGAGGCTGGAAACGCTACCATCCATCCCGACCAGTCCTGCAGCCTTTCGCTCTACAAATATGACTTTACAAGTGCAAGCAAGGACGGCATTTGGGGTACGGACTCCTATGTGTCCACCGGTCAGTACGACGCCAATGTCAACGACATTTTGGGCAACACTATCAGGAAGGGCGGTTCCGGGAACACCTCTTCCCTTGGCAACGGCGAAAGCTCCAATGGTTATGCCATCAAGGGTTGCGAATTTACCTACTTAAAAGTTGCAGACATTTACCAGTACAGCAAGTCTGATGCAGAAAGCCTTGCAAGCTCCGGTGTAGAGGTGCTTTATAGTTTTAATAAGGAAGCATCTGCAGATCTTCTCAATGCTATTGGCCTTTCTGATGGCGCACAGAGCCATGAAGGCGCAAATTCTCTACCGGGTAATGAAGCAAACTGGTATTACCGCAGCGATGTCATCAATCAGTCTCTGGAGAAGGCACTGAATACCAATTCTACTACCGTTAAGAGTGCGCTGGAAAAATTTGTCCGCAACGGCGGCTCTTCCATGCCTCTGACTGACAGCAACGGATACTCGACTGCCACTGGGCTTCCTGTAGGCTTATATCTGCTGACTGAGACTAAGGTTCCCGAAATGGTTACAAGCACCACCTCTCCTTTCTTTGTCAGTCTGCCTACCACCACCGTGAACGGCGGTGGCAACGTATCCGGCTCCAACAACACCCAGATTACAAATGGAGGTCACGAATGGCTCTACGATGTTGTTCTGTACCCCAAGAATCAGACCGGTATTGTTACCTTGGAAAAGGAAGTGCGTGAATCCAAGCAGGACGGCGGCAAGCACGACGGCACCGATAAGATCACTGACGGTTTTGATCACAACGCCACCGCCTCCACCGGTGATATCCTGGATTATCAGATTCTGAGCTCTCTGCCCACTATTACCTCCGATGCCACCAAAATCTCTGTTTACAATTTCTTTGACACCATCAGCAATGGTCTTACCTACAACAAGGATGCAAGAGATGTAACAATCGAGTTTTTCACCGATTCTGCCTGCACCGACAAAGTTGCTACCTGGGGCCAGGACAGCGGCAAATTTACTGTTACCTACACGGATGACGGTCGGAGCATGACTATTGACATTACCGACGCAGGTCTTTCTGAGATCAACGGAAGCACCTCCAATGTTAACGGTCATCTCTACGCAGGTTATTCCAATTACACCGCTAGAGTAAGCTATACTGCAATTCTCAACACCGACGCAGCCGCCATTATCGGTGACAACGCAAATGAAAACAAGGTGGTACTCACTTGGAAGCGAAGCTCCAGCGATTACTATGACACCCTGATTGACGATGCACACGTTTACACCTATGGTATGAATCTTGCAAAGCAGTTCTCCGATATGGACTCCTCTGCAGCTACGGAAAAGGATATGTTCTCTCATGTAAAGTTCCGGATTTTTAACGCCACCGACAACACCTGGGTTACTGCTGCTCTAAATGAAGGTGAAGGTGTTTACTATGTGAACGGCCATACCGACAGTGAGAAGGAAGCCACCATCTTCCATCCTGTTACTTTTAACGGCACTCCCGGTCAGCTGGTAGTCCGTGGCCTTGAAGATGATGAATATATCCTGACCGAGGTAGAAACCGCTGACGGGTATACTCTGCTGAAGGACAATATCAAAGTTAAGATTACGGTTTCTGATGATCCTTCCCGTCCCTGTGATATTTACACCGAAGATACTCTTGGTGTAATTCAGAATGATCCCAGATACAAGTTCGACGGTGATCTGGATCTTCGTCTGGCCAACATCCCCCAGCAGCAGTTGGCCCACAATATGCTGACCGCTGCAGCAACCATCGACGGCAACAAGACCACTATGACCGCAGACAGAAGTTCTGCCAATGCACTGGCCACCATGACCGTGATTAACAGCCGTGGTTTTGACCTGCCGCAGACTGGTGACACCGGTGCAAAGCTGATGCCTATCGCAGGTGCTGTTATTGCCGGTGCTTCCGCTGTCATTGCTGGCGTGTACATCTATCTGAAGAAAAAGGGCCATCAGGAAGCCTGACTCTTTATATACCGATTTATAATTAAATGATTTTGAAGCCCACCGTCAAAAACGGTGGGCTTCTTCTATAAGGAGCATTCCCATGTTAAATACCATTTTAATTGTGATAGCCACCACTTTGGGTGTTTTAGCTGTCTTCTATCTGCTCTATTTCTTTGTCATTTGCGCTTTCTTTCGATGCTTATTAAACGAATATGAGAAACGCAAAAAGGAAATGGAAGAATCTTCTGCTCCTCAATCTGACGAATTCCCTGAGGAATCATCCTCCTGCTTTTAGAAAGGAATGCAATACATGGCACTTAGAAGACTAACTGAGAAACAGAAACACATCGTGGGCATTTCCGGGCTGTGTCTTCTTACTTTACTGGGCATTGGCCTCATGGCCTACCCCTGGCTTTCCTCAGCTTACATGAACCGAGTTCGCTCCGAAATTCTGACAGAATATCAGGCACAGATAGCCTCATCCAATCATGAACAGCTTGACGAGATTCGCAAATCAGCAATCACATACAACAGTCAGCTTTCACGAGGTGAAATGTCTTTGTTAGAGCCCGAAGAAAACGGCTATTTTGAGCAGCTGGTTGTACCGAACACATCCAATGTTATGGCCTATATCCATATCCCCAAAATTCATGTGGATCTGCCAATTTACCATGGCGTAGGAACAGACTCCTTGAATGCCGGCTGCGGCCATATGCCCCAGAGCAGCTTGCCGATAGGTGGAGAAAGTACACATTCCGTATTATCTGCACATACAGGCATGGCAAATTCAGCCATGTTTTCAGATCTTCCTATTCTGGCTCCTGGCGATATTTTTCAAATTGAGGTTCTTGGTGAAATACTGACCTATGAAATTCAGAGTCCTGCTGATATTCAAACCGTTCTTCCTGTTGAAGTGCAGGCCATCCAAATCAAAAATGGTCAGGACTTATGTACCCTAGTCACCTGTGTTCCCTTCGGAATAAATTCCCATCGGCTGCTGGTGACCGGTCACAGAATTCAACCCCCAGAAATTATCCAAGAAAATTTAGAGGATCTTCCTGTCATTGATGAAGAAACCGACTCCGTTTGGCTCTCCGAATATAAGTCAGCTCTTGTAATGGGAACTATCATCATAGTGCTCATGATATTGGGAGCCTCTTGTACTGTTTGCTATCTTTCCAGGAAGCAGGGAAAATTCACAAAATAATATGAGGCAAAGGCATACCGGAGTGCCGCTGTCAGGAGAGATCGCACCCCATTAGATCCCTCAATATATGGCTGCATGAGGGTTCGACTCCCTCTTGCCTCACAAGATGCTGGATTGCCAATACCGTTGGCTGGATGGTATTTCATCCTTTCTTTTCCATCAAAAAGGACTGGGTCCTGTCCAACACCTGCGCTGGCAGACCGCATAAAGTCTGCCTATTTTTTTTGGAGGTAAAGATAATGCTCAATGACACACACTTGATGGGACGTCTGACCAACGACATAAAATTGCAGAACTCCCGCAACTATGTTCCTTTCGTTTTCTTTTCTCTGGCAGTAAAAAAGGATTATGCCGGTGATGATAAGGAGCTTGTAGATTTCATTCCCATTACGGCATGGGGTAAAACTGCCAACTATCTTTCTTCTTATTTTAAGAAAGGAGATATTGTTGTGGTCCAGGCTTCTATCCGAAATAAAGTTCGCAATGGCTCCCGGGTCGGAAATGAAATTGAGATCGTTGCGGATCAGATCTGGCACGGCGGAAGCCCCGGTTATAACAACAAAAAAATCTATTCCAAACACTCCGTCAACAGCGATCCGCCTGTAGAGGAATGCACTGAGGAAACTGAGGAGGATGATGAAGACGAAGATGACACTCCACCCGGACATATATAAATGCCGGAGGAAATAAGCCATGCCGATCAGCAAAAAGAACACACTTTACTATACGGCGGATCAATACGCTTTAGCTCAGGCAAACAGTAGTGCTCTTAAGTACGCTCTTTCCTGCGGGTATGACCTTGTTCGCCATGGCAGCTATTATGTCATGAAAGAACATGATTCCATGGTATTTTCTCAGGATGGAAGTTGGCACTGGAACAGCCGTTCTCTTCACGGGAATGCTCTGGATTTCATTGTAAACTATGAGGGAAAAACCTTTGTAGAGGCTGTCCTGACACTGGCAGGTGAATTCTATTCTCCAAAGTCATCTATTCTTCATAATGCAAAAAATGTCACAGCTAAACCCGCTATTTCCTTATTTAAGCTTCCTCAAAAAGCTGATACTGAACGGCATATGTTTGCTTACCTATGTCAAACACGAAAGCTCAGCAATACCATTGTAAAGGAAATGATTCAACAGAAGATTCTCTATCAGGCACAGCATGAGCTAAGCCCTGGAAAATATGCCTACAATGCCTGCTTCGTATCCTACGACAATAACGGAAAGCCTTGCAGTGCATTTAATCGGGGGCTGAATCCCCAGAAGTCTTATAAAATGGAAACACCTGGAGGCGATAAAAGCCATGGATGGCTCCTGCACGGAAAAGATCCTCAGGCACTGTTTGTTTTTGAGGCAGCTTTGGATGCAGCATCGTATGTAGATCTGGGGTTGAATGCCCAGGAAAACCCTTTGTCTGGTGCTGATTACATGGCCCTGGGGGGACTTAACTTTACACCAATCGCTAACTATCTAAAAAGTCATCCAAAAATCAAAAACGTGCACCTTTGCCTAGATAATGACGATCCAGGGAGAAATACTGCCGCTGTTTTTTCTAAACGGCTGCAGCACCTTGGAATTTGTGTAGACGAACAGTATCCACCCCAAGGGAAAGACTGGAATGAGCTACTCCAGAAATATGCCTCACTGCGTGAATTTTCCGTTCATAAGGAAGTAAAACAGACTGACTCTCTCATACGAGCCCCTCCTAAAATCACAGAACAATCTCTGAGTCTTCCAGAGCAGATAAAACAAGCGAGGGCAAAAGCAGAGGCTCAGTGGGCCAGGACTTCTGCTCAAGTAAAATGTATGGACCGTGAACGATAGATAATAGAAGACACTTTCGCATCATTTACTTAATTCAAACTGAATCATTCACGGTACAAACCCTGTAGAAAATCTGCAGGGCTTTTTTTATACCATTTACAAGGAGAATTTGTGTACATGAAACTGTCTATGTCTCAGCATAAACATCAGAGAACCCTGCTGGCAAAGATTGCCCTGTTCCTGATGGTCATGCTCATGACCTTTAATTTTGTGCTTCCTGCCTCTGCAGCTGGGTTTACAGAGGCAGCCGTCCCTGTCGCAGCTGTCGTTTTGAATGCTGACAGTCAGGCATCTCAGACTCTTGAAAACTCTTCTGACAATCAAAGCACATCGGCTCTTTCGGGATTCAATTTGCTTAATGTCAGTACTTACGGAGCTACTATTCCTGCCTTAGCCGCAGCAACAACTCACGTTATTCTCTCTTCCCATATCAATACCAATGTTGATATAGATAATCTGTTTGGCGGTATTGTAGACATCATCAACAAGATTGCTTTTTATGTTGGTGCAATTCTGGTTGTCGGCGGTATCTTTTCGTTAATTCTCGCCTATAAAGATGAAAATGCAGACCAGCAGGCTCGATCCATCCGCAACATTGTTGTCGGTGTTTCTCTGATGACCCTGCCTGTCTTCTTGCAGATGGCCGGAATCATTTCGTAGTAAACCATCCGTTAATCGGGGCAGCTCATGCTGCCCCTCATGGAGGTGTGTTATGAACAATACCTATGTAAATATATGTTTCCGCAAGAAACACGGAGAGGCTGGTGTGTGATGGAAGGCATTTCCAGTTTCCTTGAAGTCTTCACTCTGGAAGGTTTATTTAAGCGAATCTTTCAGGTGGATATGTTTGGATCAATCACAGATCTGCTCTCTGACAATTTATTCTCTCCTGCGTCCCATTTTGGTCCCATTTTGAACCTGATTAACACTCTGTTTGAAATGATCCGTCCTGTTGCAGTAATGCTTTTGTTCGTTTACTTTATGGTCTCTTTAGTAGATCGTGTTGCCAGTGAAACCTTCACCTGGGAGCAGTTGTGGCGTTTATTCTCTATGCTTCTCGCAACAAAGCTGTTGATCGATCATGGTCTTACTCTTATAGAAAACCTATACGGTATAGGGCTTTCCCTGACAAACAGCTTCAGTGGCCTCCGGTCTCCGGGAGCTGACTTTGCCATTACGGATCAACAGATAACTGAGCTTCTGGATCAGATAAAAGCACAAATGGGTTGGCTCCCAATACGGTTCCTTATGGAAATTCTGCTTTGGGTCATGCTTCTGATTCCGGCGTTCATTTCATGGCTTATGAAACTCAGTGTATCTGTTATCGTATACTCCAGAATCATCGAGGTTTATCTTCGAGCCGTCTTTATGCCTGCTGCCATCTCCGATGTATTTCACGGAGGTTTGCAGAGCACTGGTGGAAGATATATAAAGAGCTTCTTTGCCGTGTGTCTGCAGGGGCCAATGATCATCATCATCGCTATCATTTACAGTCAGCTCTCTGTAATTTTGACCCAATCCTACGGGCAAAGCGGTGATTTCTTTGCATTCTATACCATTCTTATGGCAATTCAGGCTTCTGCCATTATGCTGATGTTCAAGTCGCTCTCCCTTACCAAAGAAATTCTGGGAGCGGGGTGATCGACTGTGAATCCCATGAGCGCAGCATCCATGAAGAAAAAGGCCATCATTCATGGTCTTTGCCTTTGGCTGCTGATTATTCTTTTATCCCTTGTGTATGGCCGCTGTACAGAAATCAGTGCCGACGACTCTAATCCTGGAACAGTAATGATGGAACTTCTGAATGAAGTCCTGGACAATCCCACTTTATTCTTTGAACTAATGCCAAGAACAAAGAGTGGATGGACGACGGGAGGATACGGTCTCATCTGCGGTATTGTTGCTCCATTAATCTGTTACAACAATTACCTGCAAAAGAAAGATATTCGACCAGATATAGAGCATGGCTCCGCAAAATGGAATACCAACCTCTCAACTTTCAAAAAGGAATATACAGACTCTGTCCCATACGGTCCAAAAAGCAAAAACATGATCATGACAGATGAAATATCTCTGTCTATGGACACCCGAAAAACCGGGCGTAACAATAATGTTGTTGTCATTGGTGCAACTGGTACCGGTAAAACCACTGCTGTCATTGGTCCCAATCTAATGCAGGCAAACTGCTCATATGTAATCACAGATCCTTCAGGTGAGGTTCTTGAAAACTTCGGCATCTTTCTTGAGTCAGAAGGCTACGAGGTTCGAGTGTTCAATCTAAACGACATGGCACATTCCGACAGATACAATCCTCTCAGATATATTCGAAGTCCGGAGGGCGTACTTACTCTGATCAATACGGTCATTCAGAACACCTCTCCCAAAGGGAATACCGGCAACGACCCCTTTTGGGAAAAGGCCGAGACCGCTCTTTTAAAGGCTCTTTGTTTCTACGTTCTGTCTATAAAGGATAAGTCCTACCATAATTTCTCTACAATTATGAAACTGCTGAATATGGCAAAAGGCCCCGAGGGAAAGCCGTCTGCACTGGATGTATTATTTGAGGAATTCTCAACAGAGCATCCAAACCATTTAGCCAGTATCTCCTATGGTGTTTATCTGACCACAAGCGGAACTAGGACGGCGCAATCCATTGTCATTTCCTGTCAGGCTCGGCTGCAGGCATTTGATCTGCCCGGCATTCGATTCTTGACAGATGATGACACCCTAGATTTAGAGTCTATTGGTAATAAGAAAGTGGCTCTCTTCTGCATCACGCCTACCGGCGACACAACCTTTAATTACCTGGTCGGTATACTGTACACTCAGTTATTTGAAACGCTCTATCATCACGCAGAAACGAACTGCGAAGATAGACGGCTTACGTACCATGTACGATTTCTGTTGGATGAATTTGCCAACACAGGCCGAATTCCTGACTTTACTCAAAAACTTGCAACCATGAGAAAGTATGAAATCAGTTGTACCATCATCATTCAGACCCTGTCACAGCTTAAAGCACTCTATCGGGATGACTGGGAAACGATCATTGGCAACTGTGACTCAATGATTTTTCTGGGTTCTACAGATAACACGACTGTAGAATACATCTCAAAATCTCTGGGGCAGGAAACCATTCGATCTGTCAATAATTCCCGTACTTATGGACGACAAGGCAGTTCCACCACCAATTACAACAAGTTAGGCCGTGATCTGATGACCCCAGCGGAACTCAAACTTATGAAAAACAAGTATTGCATCTACTTTCTTCGTGGTATAGAACCATTTTTCTCTTTCAAATATCGATGGAAACAGCACCCTAATTTTCCCCGGATTGGTGCTGCAAGCGAGAAAAACAAGTACAAGGTCAGGGAGAAGAAAATCACCGACAAAGAAGCCAATTACGATTACGGTCTCTATTTGAACAGGACGGAGGAATCCCATGATTGAAGTTAATATTCACAAAGATATTGCAGGCTTTGAAGCTCCGTGTATCGGTCCATTTACATTCAGACAGACAATATGCATTGCCGTCGCAGCTCCCATCTGCTGGGCTATTTATCATTATCTTGCTCCTGTAATCTCACCCGATCTGGCCGGAATGCTTGTTGCAATCCCGGCTTTTTTTGCATGGGCTTTGGGATGGTGGCGTCCCTTTGGAATGCGGCCTGAAAAGTACCTGAAAGCGTATTTTATCGGTATGATTCTGGCTCCAAGGCTCCGCACATATAAAATCTCTAATTTTCACGAGACAGCACTCCGGGATTTTATGGCACAGGACGAACCTCAGAAGAAAAGGAAAAAAGCAAAGGCCAAATACAAGGTCTCCAAAGAAGCTGTCAGATAGGAGGAATTAAAATATGCATAACAAAAAGGAAATCGAGAACCCTGAAACCGATTTTCTGGAAGAAGTAGTTGATACCATCGTGGAACAGAAGGAAGCAATCCGTGAAGAGGCCCGCCGTGAAAAGGAGCAGGTTCCTAAAAAAACTCCGAAAGAAATCCGGCAGGAACGGAAAGCTCTCAAAAAGCTCCGCCGAAAATCCAAAAAGCTGAAAATTCCCCGAACTGTGCAGGATACCATTCCCTATAACTGGGTCTATCCTGACACCGGAATCATCGAAACCACTGATGGTGTCTTTTCTAAAAGCTTTCTTCTGCATGACATCAACTACGACTCTGCCAGAGACAATGAACAAGACGGAATGTTTAAGAAATTCGGCTCTCTGCTTAACAGCCTGCCCTCCAACAGTCTGATGCAAATCATGGTACATCATCAGCAAAGAAACATGACCGAATTTCAATCCGTTGCCATGATGCCCATGGAAGGAGACGAGCTGGATTCTTTACGGAAAGAGCAGAACGATCTGCGTCTCAAAGAAATTCGTCGTGGAAGCAATGAGCTTGTGCAGTATAAATACATGACTATAGCAACCGGAGCCCCCAGCTATAAAGCAATTCTTCCCACATTCTCACGAATGGAGGCAGAAGTAATTAAAAATGTTTCGCAGATAGGCGGCGCAGTAGCAGAACCTCTTTCTTCTGCCAAAAGGCTGGAAGTGCTGCATGACATTTACAATCCCAATTCTGTAGGACTTTTTGGAAATAACATGGAGCGTGATCCGCGAACAAGACGCATGGCATATCGAAAGGATAAATTTTCCTTTGACATTCTTGCGCAAATGGGACTCACCACCAAGGATGTTATTGGACCCGACAGCTTTTTCTTTGACGACAAATACGGTAAAGTCGGCGATTATTTTTTCCGTGTTCTGTATATCAGTCATTTCCCTGCGCAGAGCGATGACCAACTTCTGAAACAACTCTCTGATGTGGAGTGCAAAATGGTAACCACCATCACATTTCAGCCTATCCGCATGGATATTACGCAGAAGATGATCAGTACCGCTTTGAGCAACGCCAATCGAAATATGATTGAACGGCAGAAAACTGCTGCAAAATCTGGCTACAATCCAGACCTGGTAACCCCTGAGGCCAGAGATCTCTCCGATGAGTGGACGGCAGTCAGAGAAGCTATCAACCATAATGGCCAGAAGCTGTTTTTTGTAACGGCGGTGATCGTTCATTTCGCAGAGACTATGGAGCAGCTTGATCAGGACACCAGCGCAATTCAGGCCGTTGGACGAACCCGCCTGACTGAAATAAAGACTCTGACCGGTCAGCAGCCCGCAGGACTCAGCGCCTGCCTTCCTCTGGGATTAAATTCTCTCGATATCAAAAGGACGATGATCACAGACTGCGCCTCCATTTTCATTCCTTTCTCCAATCAGGAGCTTTACGATCCTGTCGGCGGTATCTCCTACGGTATCAACGCTATTTCCCATAATTTGATTCTCATTAACAGACGCAACAGTACTAATGGCAATGCTGTCATTATTGGCAGCTCCGGTACAGGAAAATCTGTCAGTGCCAAGATTGAAATGCTGCTTGTCTATCTCAGCAGTCACGACCACATCCGGATCATTGACCCTGACGGTGAATATGCCCGTCTCGCAGAACTGCTGGGTGGTGTTATTATCCATGTCTCTCCCGGTTCCAGTTCTCATATCAATCCCTTCGATATTGATATGGAACACTATGATGACGAGCCTATCACAGAAAAATCCAGTTATATCTGCTCCCTCTGTGAAACGATGCTGGACAGCCCGGTAGGTATCAACGCAAGCCAGAAGTCAATCATAGACCGGTGTGTAAAAGCTATTTACCAGCCATATATTGCCTCTAAAGACCCTGACACGGGCAAATATGACGAAACCAAGCTGCCCACTCTGAAACTCTTCTATGAAGAACTTCGCAAGCAAAACGGTTATGATGCCATGCAGCTGGCAGAAGCCGTGGAGTTTTATGCTGTTGGTACACAGAGTATGTTCGCATACCACACCAACATCGAATACAATGCCCGTTTCGTTGTATACGACATCAAGGATGTGGGCGATGCCATGAAACATCTGGCAGAACTCGTTGTGATCTCGAATATCTGGAATGATATTACCCAAGGCCGCAAAGAAGGCAGAAATGTATGGTTCTACATCGATGAAGCACATTTACTCTTCCAGAACCGAACCTCTGCAGAGTTTCTGAGAGACCTTTACAAACGAGCCAGAAAATACGGCGGTCTTCCCACGGCCATCACGCAAAATGCAACTGATCTGGTGCATAACCCCATTGCAAGTGCCATGATTAAAAACAGCGAATTTGTTCAGATTCTCAGTCAGTCTCAGGAAGATCGGGAATGCCTTGGTCAGCTCCTGAACATACCACCCAACCAGTTGGATTTTATTACCAATGCGCCTCCCGGTCATGGTCTGATCTATGATGGCTCCCACATTGTGCCTTTCATCAACGAGATTCCGAAAGACACATTGCTTTATAAGGCTGTGACCACAAAGCTTTCTGAGGTTACAGAGCTCAAAAAAGAAGCCCAACAGGAGGAATAACATATGGAGGCAACCAGGAACAGCAGCCTGCTGAAAAAGGTATTTCAGCAGGCAAATGCGATTCAACTGGACTTAGATCTTCTAACTTCATCAATCCGAGAATCCGAAAAGAATGACACTGTAAATTATGATGCCTTTTTAAGCTTCTTTGATTTCCTGCAGATGGAATTTGATGTTTTCAGCTGTCTGGTCAAAGAGATCATTCTATCTCAGGAGAATCAGGAACTACGCGAAACCAAAGAAAATGTAAGTAATTGCTACAATCGGTTCGTACTTCTTCGGGAACGTTGTAATGGCAAGGCAGAAAAATCAGAGGATCTGATGGGCAGCTCCATTGTTCCTGAAAGCCCTGAATTTGCAGAAGATTCTCCTAGCGATGAAGTTCCCTTAGATGACGAACCGGAGCCGGCGCTTTCTCAAGAACAGGAAGCTTCTGCCGGCAAGCCTGTGAAGCGAAGGAAGATCAGCCCTCCAAAGGTGCATCAAAGAAAAGTCGATGAATCCTCTTATCAGAGGCCTCTTACCTTGGAGGAGGAGCGTACAGAAGTCAACCGTCGAAAACATGACCAGTTGGTCCGTGAAATCCGTACACAGGAGAATGTCGATAATCTAAGAGAAACACACAATCATTCTTCTGTTCCGGAACCGGATAACAGGAAAACCTACAATGAAATTCTGAAACAATGCAGTTTCAGCAGTTTTGTTTCCCATAGTACGTCCGTTTCTGAACGTAATGAAGTGCCTCTGCCGGGTCATGAGCAGAGGCACATTTCTTATGAATCTGACTACCGGAAAATGAGGGAATACATGATTCAGCAGCAACAGAGTTCAACTCCGGTTGAACCCTGCCCTGTCCCCTGTTCTCCTGTTTATCACTCCAAAGTCTCAACAATCAGCCCTTCCAGAAAACAGGAATCTGCCCAGACTTCTTCAAGAAAACCTTTTCAGGCACACAGTGTCGGAAAGGAAAACCCATCAACTTCCCGAAGCGGGGCCGCATCTCCCACCCGGTATACTCTCAGTCAAATATCCAATGGAATCGGTCAGGGAGCTGTGATGACAGTCCGTAAGACTTTCAACCGCATGACAAGCCAGATCGATAATGACGATGTGCGGTTCGTAATGAATGCAGATTACTACCTTTATACTGGAAAAGCCGCAGTGAGCGCGGTTCATGGACTCATATCGAATCCTACAGCGCCGCTTCAGGCCTCTGCCAAGTTGGAATTATCCTCACAACAGATGGCAAGATATAATTCTTCTGCATTCCGTGTACAGCGTAATCTCAACCTTCAGGTCGGACAGATACAACGAGAGTTAAGAAGTCTGCCCAGAACCAGCTACAATGTCGGTCAGATTCAGGATCTGACCGACACTTTAACCGTACTTAAGCGCCAGCAGTCTTTTGTAAATCGTTCTGTCAAAGTCAGCTTTCGGGTCAATAGTTTTCAGCACCAGCGAAAGCTTGACAACGAAATTCTCCAGAGCTTAGCCATAACAGGCCGGATTCCCCGGTCTGCCCGGTCCCTACAGGAACTCAGCAGCTCCATAGTGTCCCAACGCACCAGCCAAATCGTGAATAGATACGGCGAACAGGCCTTAACCCGTTCGCCACATTCCATCCAGAATGAAATTGACCGATATATTCGGGAAGGACATTCTTTAAAGTCACAGATACAGCTTTTAGCGCGACAGGGTTCCGGTTTATCAGCAGATAACCGGAAACTGCTTCAGCAATTAAAACTGAAGAGTCAGATCTGCGGAAAGAATGTGGCTGATCTGAAAAATCTCGACAATTCCCTCAAAGATCTTGGCTATGTCAGTGAGCGGCTCAATCGGATCACAGGGAAAGCGCAACGCCTTAAGCAAAATACTGCCATTGTTGCCGGTTTTCTGCGAAGTACCGCTCTTCGTCCGCTCTACACACCTGACAACAACACCGAAGGCCTTGCCTATGGAATCACTTTTGCAACTAATCCCATGGTAGGCAGGTTCGCTGGAAAGGCTCTGAAAACAGCTGTCAAAATACCCCCAAAGGTTTTCTCAAAAGCTGCTCCTGAAATCTCCAATCAGATTCACTATCAGGAACAGCTTTACAAGGAGAAAACAAAAAAACTCATAAAGTCAGGAAAAAAGAAAGCCGGCATTGCTGTTAAAAAAGTAGGAAAGCATCTTGTCGAGGCAACACCGGAAACTGCAAAAAGAGTTGTCGGTGTCTCTGTTAAAAGTACAAAAGCTGTGACAGAATCTGCCAAGAAACTGCATACAGGGGTCTATGACAGAATAAGAAAAGCTAAGAAATGGGCATCGAACACAAAAATTGCAAATATCAAACGTGTAGCTCAAGCTCAGCTAGAACAGATTTCTGCTTTCCTGCAAAAGATCGCCGCAGCTGCAAGAGCCCTGGCGATAAAAGTTCTTCTTGCTTTTATGATTTGTGGACTTCTTCTTGCCTCTCTTCCTCCCCTAATGATAGCTATATCAGGAGCCTTTAGCAGCATTATTCTCAGCCCTCATACAGGAGAGAATGGAAAAATCGATCTCTCCCCCTATGTTCGGGTCATAGAACAGGAGAAGCGCAAATTTACAGCAATGCGTGATGATCTTGAGCAGAATTTCTATGATGATGTTGAAAAGGCAGCCGATACTTTTAACCAGAAAAACAACAGACCTCCAAAAGCAAAAATCATCGGCGGTCCCTATGAAGATAAGGACAGCAAGGTCAACATTTCGTTTGATGGGGCGGCAAACAACGATCGGGAACTGATTGCTATGTGCGCTGTTAGATTCCAGCAGGATCTGGATAATCCCGAAGTTAAGGATTATCTCCGTTACATGGCTGGAAAAGCAAGGACCTTGAAAACTATTCAAGATAAAACTTTCCATCATCAACCCGGTTGTGTCACCCTGAAGGTACAGATATCTCCCGATGATCCAGATCCTGTTGCTCCCGCGCCTAACCCTGGAGGAGGATCTCATGTAGTTCCCGGAATACGCAGTATTGTCATTCCCGGCGGCTCGGGAGAGAGTCCTTCCATCCCTACAGAACCTGCAGAACCTACATTTGTAGAAAGGAATGTTTGTCCCGGGCACAGAATTCTGGATATCCATATCCATACTCTCAGCCTTTCAGAGCTTTATGAGGCTGATGATTATGAGGGCGGTGCTGAAGGATGGGAGGGCTGGACGGAAAGCAATCAGGAATGGGTAGATGCTTTTCTGTCGATGGACTGGGCTGAAATATACACAGGATTCCGCACAGGAGGAATGATCTCCGTATCCAGTTCAATTTCCGCCGAAGAAGAACGACATATTTGGGATTACCTTTACTCGCTCACAGGAAACGCCTACGGAGCCGCCGGTATTATGGGAAATCTGCATTGTGAGTCCAGGCTGTTATCCATCAACCTGGAGGATCAATATGAGGGGATCTTAGGTTATAGCAACGAGTCTTATACTGCTGCCGTGGATAGCGGAGCCTATCAGAATTTTGTAACGGACGCAGCGGGATTTGGGATTGCACAGTGGACCTATCACACAAGAAAAGCAGGCCTGCTTCGCACGGCTCAAGCGAGAGGTGTCTCCATTGGTGATCTTGACCTTCAGTTGGATTACCTTGCAAAAGAGCTGCAGGGCGGTGGTCTTAATCTTTTGTCCTCCTGTAACTCCATAGAAGAAGCCTCTGATTATATGCTGTTTTCCTTTGAAAATCCTGCCAATGCTCAATCGCTGAGAGATACCAGAGTAGGTGTATCCAGTTATTATTACAACAAATATATGCTGGGAGCTGCTGCGGAGGGTGATCTGACACAAGCTCAGATAGCTGTTATCGAGATTGCTACAAATTCCGATGCATATGGCATTCCAGCCCGGGCTGGCTATTGCCAAGCGTGGGCAGCTTATGTTTACGGTCGTGCCGGATTTCCCATTGATGGTTCCAGCTGTGCAAGAGTCTCCGGTGAGCGATACGGAGTCAGCAGTGATTTTACCGCTGTTCCGCCAGGTGCAGCGGTATACGGCTATTCCAGTTCTCGTTACGGTCACGTTGGTATTTATGTCGGAGGCGGTCTTGTGTACCACAATATAGGCGGTGTCGCCGTGGACAGTCTTGCTGACTGGGTTCAGCGATACAATGGATTCTGCTGGGGCTGGCAAGCAGGAACAGACCTAATAGCACTGCCATAATACAGAAAGGAGAAAAAATGAAATATTGTCACACAAGGAGGGCTACAGCAGCAGTTCTCCTTCTGATTATCCTCGCAAGTCTTTCCATGACTGCATTTGCCCATGATCTCTCTGACCCTGTCCTGTCTTCGGAGGAGCAAGAGCAATTTATTTGGGATTTTCTGCTGGAAATCACAGAAAACCCTGCCGGTGCAGCCGGAATCATGTCAAACCTGTATTATGAATCCAGACTTGATCCTACCGCCACAGAAACCGGAGCTAATCTACCAAAAGAGCTGGAAGGCTATGCTTATACCCTAGCCGTAGATGAAGGGAATTACGAGGCCTTTGCAGAGGACCGAATCGGGTACGGGTTGGCTCAATGGACAGATCCGACCAGGAAAGCTGCTCTTCTACAAAAAGCCAGAGAGGAAGGCAAATCCATCGGAGATCTTGAGTTACAACTGGAGTTTATTGCCGAAGAACTAGATCGATTTAATATGATGTACCGTCTTTCAACCACTGACAGCATTCGTTTTGCCTCTGAATATGTACTTGTTAACTATGAACATCCAAATATTCAGGATGAGTCTATAAAAGAAAAGCGGGTCAGTCAAGGCATTGCCTATTATAAGAAGTTCACCAATCCCAGAGAGAGTCTGTCTTCCATGAACGGCTGTACTGATGCTCAGAACCTGGTTTCTTATATCGCATCACACTCCGAGGAATACAATATTTCCTCTGAAAGCGGGTATTGCCAAGCCTGGGTAACCGCCATTTACCGCAAAGCCGGCTTCTCACCCTATCCTTCTCCCAATGCCGCCGATGCTGCAGAACACTATGGCTTCAGTGAAGATTTTGAAAATATTCCCATTGGAGCTGCAGTATACGGGCATTCCAAAACACGTTTTGGTCATGTTGGAATTTACATTGGAAATAATCAGGTCTGCCACAATGTCGGAGGCGTGCGTACAGATTCTCTTGAAAATTGGCTGCAGGCCTACGACGGATTCTGCTGGGGCTGGCCCGGTGGTGTGGATTTAAGGACAGAACACTAAGGAGGAAACCACATGAAACATTCTATTCTTCGTTATCTGGCCCTCACACTTTGTATCACTGCAGGTCTTCTGGGCTTTGTACTGACAGCGTCTGCAGAAGAAAGTGAGGTTATCATTAACAACGAACACTCCGTAGATATGAATATCTCTACCAAGAATCACAGCTATGTCTATCTGACAGCCGAGGTTCCCAGCGGATGGGGAGGAAACATCAAAACCCGGTTCCACAGTCTCTCTTCCGGAAAAGATTACACCGTCACAATGAACTACATCCAGGATGAATATAACTCTGGAATCTGGCTTCCCTTCGGACAGTATTCCGTCACTGTCAGCATTCCTGATGAAGATGGAATGTGCCTTGTACATATGATAGATGAGTCCCAGAGCCGAATTCATGTCAAGGAAGGTGAAGACAGCCAGATTTTTTATTCTGTTACCGAAAACCCAGACTTTGAATTTTCTGAACACCCCTTAGATAATCAGATCACTCCTCCTGCTGAAAAGGAAGATTATACTGATCTGCCAACTGTAATACCAGATGCTGAAATTACAGAAGAAGAAACAATTTCTTTCTCCTCTACGGAATCTGTACCGACCAGGGGTTCTAGAACCGGAGCAATGGCCATTGCAATCATTCTTGTGACCATTGTAATTATCTGTGTCGGTTTTGTTTTCTTTCTCGAATATAAACATAATAAATACTAAGGAGAACATCATGGCAATGAATGAAAGACTTCGTTATTTCCGGCACAAGCGGAAAATGTCCGCCACACAACTTGGCATGAAAGTGGGTTTTCCGCTTGCCCAGGCTGATGGCAGAATTACACAATACGAAACGAAGGGCCGTACTCCCAGCAACAAATATATTCTGTTGCTGGCAGACTCTTTACACATTAGTCCCAAAGCACTGTCTGCACCTACCTTTGAGACGGAAGTTGATATCCTGCATATTCTTTTTGCTCTGGAAGATATCTATGGTCTGACCGTTCATAACTTGAACAATATTAACCTTCTTTGTGTGGACGGATGTAACGAAAAGGCTAAGGATTTATCTACCCTCATTTCTTTATGGAATGAAAAACGAAATGCTCTGCTTTCCGGTGCAATTTCTTTATCGGAATACAATGACTGGAAATGGAATTTTGAGTAAAGCAAGTGTAACAAAAAGGCTTACAGGAGAATCACAATGGCAAATAAAATTCAACTTTATTCTCAGCTTGCCAATGATACTGCCGTAGAAATTACAGGGAACCATGAAAAATGGCTTTCCTTTCTGGATACGGCTGCAAGGATTTATAAATATCCTTATCACGAGCAGCTTATGATTTACGCACAAAGGCCCGGTGCAACAGCCTGCGCCTCATTTGATGTCTGGAACAAAAATATGCGTCGGTATATCAAGCGAGGTGCTCAGGGAATTGCCTTGCTGGATACCAGTGGTGACAACCCAAAAATCAAATATGTTTTCGATGTGGCAGATACCGCAGAAACCGAGCGATCCAGGGTCCCAAATCTGTGGCAGTATCGAGATGAACATGAGGATTCCGTTCGCCAGACTCTGGATAAAACATACGGAATCGGTGGTATCACTCTTTCTGACCAGTTAGAAGAGACTGCAAGCTTTGAAATTGATAACTATTGGTACGCTCACAAGGATGACATTCTTCGCAACCTTGACGGCTCCATGCTTATGGATTATGATATCGACACAATCCGTCAAAACTTCTGTGAAGCCGCCATAGTCAGTACCAGTTATGTATTGTTGAAGCGATGTGGTCTTGAGCAACACACAGACCCCATCAACTTCATGGCAGTTCTGGACTTCAATACCCCTGATGCAGTATTCAGTCTTGGAAGTGCCGTCAGCAATACAAGTGAAACCATCCTACGGCAGATCGAAGCAACAGTTAAAACCTATAACAAAGAAAAGGATCTTGAAAGGAGCAAGCAGAATGAACAAGTTGAATTATACCCAGAACGGAGATTATCAGATTCCCGATCTGAGGCTGTCCCAACCCCAGCAGCAGGTTCTGGGGAAGTACGGCAGAATGAGAAAGAATTATCTGAAAGAGTATCGCCCAGTACTTTGGAACAGCTTGATTCTCAGCGAGAAGCTGTATCCCCACCTGAGGGAAACCGACAAAGCAGCAAACAGCAGGCTGAACATCATCCTGACCTCTCTGAAAAAGAAAGCAGGGGTAAGCGAGAAACTAAAGCGGGAAGATCCCATGAAATGGTTGGGGCTGATGAATACACTTCAGGCGCAGGCCGAGGAAGTAGTTCTGAAGGAAATAGTATTCGCTTAAACGAGCCTATAGCAGCCCAAACTTCTTTCTTCCCCACTGAAAATGAACAACTGGAATACCTATCCCAAGCGGAGGATGCAGTCATTGCACCCTCCGCTTTCCATTTCCCCGAAGCTGTCATCGATCAGGTTTATAGGGCCGGCAGCAATACCGCTCAGCACCGCATGGAAATTGCATCAGAATTTTCCAAGCAGAAAGGTGTTGAATCCAATGCCGAATTTCTACGAACAATATACCACGGAGGAAACGGTGTTGTTTTTAATGGTACTTCCGTTTGTGTCTGGTACTCTAATGAGAACATAAAAATTACAGGAAGCCGTTCTGCACGCCATGCCCGTACTTTCCAGGCCATTACCTGGGAGGAAGCTGCCTCACGGATTGATACACTTCTGGAGCAGGGTGAGTTTGCAACCAAGATTGATCTGGCAGAAGCCCCCAGTTTTGAACGAAAGAAGCTGGCAGATTCCCTCTGGTATCTTGCTTCCGACCTTAGCCAAGACGGTATCGACCAGAATCTACTTCCAACAATCCGCAATCTTCATGGCGGTTTTCCTCAGGAAACAGAACTCCTCTCTGGTTATCTGAATGATACAGTTTCTATTGCCTCTATTACAGGGGAAGTGCAGAGATTTTATGCAGTCTATCAGGGAAATCCTGCTGTTCTCAGATTTCACTACCATAAAGCAGATAACATCCTGAATGCACTGCAGGAGCTTACCATTGAACGGAAAGCATATGAATCAAATCTGTTGAATATTCCTGTTGCCGAATACTTTATCACGGAAGATGAGCTGGATTCCAGTTTTATGCGTGGCTCCGGAACAGCCGGTGGGAAAGATCGGATTTATGATTATTTTCGTGATGCACACACCTTAAAGGAGAAAGCAGACTTCCTAAAAGCAGAATATGGCACAGGGGGCCATTTTCCTGCCTTATCCGGTGCATTTCACAGTGGCGAAAGCCATGACAGTAAGGGAATCGTTTTTCAAAAGGATGGGTGTGAAGAAGTATCCATGTCCTGGGAAAAAGCTGCTCGAAGAATTGACGATATGATCCGTCAGAATCGTTATCTTTCTAAAACAGAAGCAACGCAACGGGCCGCAATCCGTGATCTTCACGAACCAGAATCTGACATTGCTCAGGAAGCAGCTGTCTCCAATATTGAGGTCTATGATGCAAATTCCGTACCGGCAGAAATTGAAAGCACTGAGGGCATCGCGCCCTCCGATTTTGACAATTCTCCTTTTGTCCAGCAGGTTATGGCCGACGCAGAAAGATTCAACCGAGAGGAAAAAATGGCAGATCCTGCCTATCAGCTTGCCAATGAGCTGGATAGCTTTGCCTATGACTTTGACACTTACGACTACAATGACCGCATCCAGGACCGAGATGCCGAGATCGAACGTATTTTTGAAAGCATTAAGGCTGGAAACATTGACGGGCATAAAGACTGGCTTCTCTCAATTCTTGCAGGCCCTGATGCTGAAAATGCAGAAAAGGCCTACAATCTGATGGAACGGTTGGATAATTACGCTCTCAGAACCTATGAGGCAGCCAACAATCCTTACTCCTTAAACGAGCTGGATAGGATGCAGATTCAGGAAGTATTCAAAGATGGAATCAGAGGAGACACCCTGGGATATTGCCGCACTGAAAAAGCACCTGAATATGTAGAAGCACTCAATAATAGGAGCATCACTGCAGATCAGGTCCGACAGATTCTCAAAGAAGATGCTCAAAGTTGGCACTGCTATGTAATCGAGGATCTTTCCAGTTGGAATCCTATTGTTGCAGGTGATCGCAGCAGAACTCCCATAAAATTCTTTGATACTTATGAGCAGGCCCGTGATTGCTTTCTGGGAATCCGTAGCAAGGCGGAAGGTCATGAAAATATTAAAAACCCTGAAACAGGTGAACCTTTAGCACGGCTTACCATCGGTATTCAGCGGGAAAGTCCCGCCAGCGCAGCCGACTTAATCCAGGTTCGTAATAACAGGCATTACCTTGTCGATGATTTCACCAGAATGACCGCTATCTCTTCTTCCCCTGAGGCTATGGACATTCTTGAAAGAATGCACCAGGATCTTGGCTTTGATCGAATCCGGCGGTATGAAAAGGATGCACAAGGGATTTACAGTTCTCCTGTTGATATGCCTTTTTCTGATTGGGAAAACACCTACTTTTCTCACCAGCCTGGGCAGCAGTCTTATCAGGTAAACGAGTCCACATATATTGAGATTCATACTTGTGATGCTGGTTATGATTACACCATCTTTGATGCTGAAACACACAATGAGCTGGATGGAGGAGTATTAACTGCCGAAGATCTTTCCATCGTTTCTGCTGTCAGAGAGATCTGTGCTCTGCATGAAATTCCTATGAAGAATATGGCAGCTTCAGCTCCTGCTTTTGCTGAAACGCAAGGACTTTCAGAAACGGAAAATCGGGTGCTCGCCGCCATGGACACAGCGGGTTTTTCCCTAGTAAAAGATGATACCGTTATAAAATTTGCAGACAAAACCGGATATCCGCTTGAATTCAAAACCTGGGAGCAGGCATATAGCTGGCTGGATACTGCTGCCTTCCGTGATTCCCCTGACATTCATAGTCTTGTTCAGACAATTCTCCATACGGATCAAGAATATGCCCAATCCCATCTGATTCCCGGAAAAACCGAGTTCATGTGGGATGACCGCCGATTTCAGGTTGAATCCGTCAAGGGAGATTCCGTAGAACTTCGTGATATTACCTTCCAGGGTGCAGCAGGCTTTCCGATTTTTCGTGTAGAGCATATCGGAGCTGTCCGCAGTCATCTTGAGAATACAATTCCAGAACCTTCCCATCCTCCTAAGGAGAATTCTCAGATAGAAGGACTGAAAGAGAATTACCGCATTATGGATGCACATTTCGGTGAGGGTGGCCCAAAGTCCAAATTTATAGATAATATAAGAGCCATAGAGCTTCTGAAGCAGCTGGAACTGGACGGACGACAGGCCACACCGGATGAGCAGGAGATTCTTGCAAAGTATATGGGATGGGGCGGTATTGTGGATGCATTTGATCCAAATAAGGATGCCTGGAAGTCCGAATATGAGAAACTCAAAGAACTTCTGACCCCGGAAGAATATGATTCAGCGAAAAGCTCTACGCTCAATGCCCACTATACAAGCCCTGTCATCATCAAGGCGATGTATGATGCCGTTCAGAATATGGGTTTTAAAGCTGGTACTATTCTGGAGCCCGCCATGGGAACCGGTAATTTCTTTGGAATGCTGCCGCCTGAAATGCAGAGTAGCCGCCTTTATGGTGTAGAGCTCGATTCTCTCAGCGGACGCATTGCTCAGCAGCTTTATCCCCGTGCCAATATCAAAATTGCAGGATTTGAAACAACGGATCGAAAAGATACGTTCGATTTAGTTGTCGGAAATGTCCCCTTTGGTAATTATCAGGTCAATGACAGAGGCTATAATAGCATGAATCTGTCAATCCATAACTACTTCATAGTAAAAAGTATTGACCAGGTACGCCCCGGAGGTATTGTGGCCGTTATCACTTCACGCTTCACTATGGATTCCAAAAATTCTTCTGCCAGACGGTATATGGCGCAGAGAGCAGAACTCGTTGGGGCGCTTCGTTTGCCTAACGATGCGTTTAAGCGCAATGCTGGTGCTGAAGTTGTATCCGATATTCTCTTTTTCCAGAAGAGAGAGCGTCCTATGGAGATTGAGCCTGACTGGGTACAATCCGCGGTCAATGAACAAGGCCACAGGATAAATACCTACTTCATGGATCACCCGGAAATGGTTCTGGGAACCCAAACGGAACATAGCACTGCACATGGAATGGATTACACCGTAGAACCCATTGAAGGGGCTGTGCTTTCCGAACAGCTCCAGACTGCTGTCAAATATCTTGGCGGTACTTATCGTGAAGCAGAACTTTCTGAAATTGCAGAAAACGAGATGAGCAGTGGAACTATCCCAGCTGATCCGGATGTCAAAAATTACAGCTACACTGTGCTGAATGATGAGGTCTACTTTCGGGAAAACAGTATTATGTTCCAACCGGAAATGCCGGAATCTCAGAAAAGACGCATAAAAGCTCTGGTTGAAGTCCGGCAGGTTCTCAATGATCTAATCACCTACCAGGTCGATGATTACCCGGATGCGGACATTCAGGCAAAACAAGCTGAATTAAATACTGTCTATGACAATTTTACCGCCAAATACGGTCTTATTAACTCCAAAGAAAATGAAAAAGCATTTTCGGAAGACTCCAGCTACTATTTGCTTTCTGCCCTTGAGTACCTGGACGAAGACGGAAACCTGGAAAAAAAGGCCGATATGTTCTACAAAAGGACAATTCGAGCCGAGCATAAGATTGAACGGGTAAACGAGCCCAATGATGCGCTGATTGCCTGTATCGGTGAAAAGGGCCGGGTTGATCTTCCCTATATGTCGCAGCTTCTGGGCGGGGAAGAGATTTCTAAAATCACTGAAGCACTTCAGGGAGCGATTTACCGCGACCCCGCTCTGCCAGATGGACAGCAATGGGTCACTGCCGATGAATACCTGTCCGGCAATGTCAGAGAGAAGCTGGCTGTTGCCGAAAAAGAGGTCCAGAATGATCCCGATCTCATCATCAATATAAAAGCGCTTACAGAGGCCCAGCCTAAGCCTCTGGAAGCAACTGAAATTGATGTGAGGCTTGGTGCCACATGGGTCGATCCTTCGTATGTTCAGCAATTTATGAATGAGGTATTCCAAACACCTTTTTACCGCCGTTACAAAGTAAAAGTCGAATATTCTCCTGTAACCGGTGAATGGAAGGTAGGCGAAAAAGGTGTTGCCTGGGGAAACGATGTGCTCGCTACCTCCACCTATGGCACCACACGGGCAACGGCCTATCAGATTTTGGAAGATTCTCTAAATCTGCGGGATGTAAGAGTCAACGACTACATTGAAGTGGATGGGAAAAAGAAAACCGTTCTAAATCAGAAAGAAACCACCCTTGCTGCACAAAAGCAGCAGGCCATTGCAGATGCCTACTCGGAATGGATCTGGAAAGATCCTCAGCGAAGAAATACGCTGGTTGCCAAATATAACGAGCTCTACAATTCCTGCCGTCCGAGAGAATACGATGGCTCTCACATTGTGTTCAGTGGCATGAATCCATCTATTACCCTGCGAGAACATCAGCTTAACGCTATTGCGCACATTCTGTACGGACCAAACACATTATTGGCACACGAAGTAGGAGCCGGCAAGTCCTTTGAAATGATTGGTGCTGCTATGGAATGCAAGCGGCTCGGCCTTTGCCAGAAATCTCTGTTTGTAGTTCCGAACCATTTAACTCTCCAGTGGGCCAATGAGTTTCTGCGCCTCTACCCTGCCGCACATATCCTTGTAACTAGCAAGCGTGATTTTGAACCTGCAAACCGCAAAAAATTCTGCGGAAGAATCGCAACCGGTGATTATGATGCCATTATTATCGGTCAGAGCCAGTTTGAAATGATCCCTGTCAGTCCTGAGAGGCAGAGAAAAACCATTGAGGCTCAGCTGCAGGAAGTCGAGGATGCCATCTATGACGAGCGTTGGAACGGTAAGAGCTTTACGGTAAAACAACTTGAAAAAACGAAAAAGTCTTTGGAAGTACGGCTTGAGAAGCTGATGGCAAATGAGCGTAAGGATGATGTGATCTACTTTGAGCAGCTTGGAGTGGACAGATTGTTCGTAGATGAAAGCCAGGCTTACAAAAACTTGTATTTTCACACAAAAATGCGTAATATAGCTGGACTTTCCTCCTCCGAAAGTCAGAGAAGTTCTGATATGTACATGAAGTGCAGATACATGGATGAAATCACAGGAGGCCGTGGAATAATCTTTGCAAGCGGAACTCCTATCAGCAATTCCATGGCTGAGATGTATACCCTTATGAAATATCTTCAGCACGATACCCTTACGCAGCACAATCTGAATCACTTCGACGCCTGGGCCTCTACCTTTGGTCAAACCAGCACAGCCATTGAGTTGGCACCAGAAGGCAGCGGCTATCGGGCAAGGACCAGATTCAGCAAGTTCTTTAACCTGCCGGAGCTGATGACAATGTTTTGTGAAGCAGCAGACATTAAAACTGCCGATCAGCTGGATCTACCGGTTCCAAAAGCCAGATTTGAAACCGTTGTGGTCAAGCCCTCTGAACAACAGAAAACTTTGGTAAAAGGATTATCCGAAAGAGCAGCAGAAATTCATGCTGGAAATGTAGATCCCAGCGTAGATAATATGCTCAAAATAACCAGTGATGGAAAAAAGATTGGCTTGGACCAGCGACTCATCAATCCCATGTTGCCCGATGATTCCAACAGCAAGATAAATACCTGTGTTGACCGGGTCTTTTCAATTTGGACGGGTGGAAAACAGGATCTTCTGACACAGATGATTTTCTGCGATATGTCCACCCCCAGTATCAGCGGCAAGAAAAAGGAAAATACCTTTAATGTCTATGATGACATCAGGCACAAACTTATCGATAAAGGTATACCCTCATCAGAAATAGCCTTTATTCATGAAGCAAAATCCGAAACTCAAAAGAAGGATCTTTTTACAAAGGTGCGAAAGGGACAGGTGCGTATTTTGCTGGGCAGCACTGAAAAAATGGGAGCCGGAACAAATTGCCAGGACAGATTGATCGCTGTACATCACTTAGATGTTCCTTGGCGGCCCTCTGACATGGTGCAACGAAACGGCCGCATTATCCGTCAGGGCAATATGAACCCAGAAGTGGAAGTCTACCAATATGTAACAGAGGGGACATTTGATTCGTATCTCTATCAAACCCTGGAAAACAA
>RCNH01000125.1_pt1 | contig 36109 bp, 34 predicted proteins | sample 2041161 | NCBI WGS metagenome assembly RCNH01 (sample SAMN09708215, study PRJNA481090) | Feces metagenome, whole genome shotgun sequencing project. | biome: feces | host: Leptonychotes weddellii | place: Antarctica: Sion Island | collected 2010-03-01 | reverse complement strand
GAAGAACAGCTATCTTTCTTTACTTCATGTGCGTGAGGATAGGCGGCTGATTGCTGGCCGCAGACATTGGCTCCCGAAAAGGGAGGGGACCCGCTTGCGGGGAGGATCTGCGGAAGCGACAGCCGCCATCCGACATAATGAAAGAGGGGAACTCTCAGTTCATATTTTTGAACTTTTGAATCACCCTCTTCGCTATATTTGTTTCAGTTGTATTATTCTACTCTTTTAAGGATCATTGTCTGGTGGTCTTTCTCATCAGGGCTTTCAATGGCATACTTGAGCACAAGCTTGCTGTCCGAGAACTCGGTAACGGTCCATGGTCCCGCGCTGAATGGAAGAGCTTCGTAAAGGTTTGTAAACGTAAGACGTTTTCCTCCTTCTATCTGATAATTCGCGTTTTTCGAAGACGTTTCCTTGTTTTCAATCCACCTCAAGAAACATTTGTTTTCAACGTCAAAACGGATGCTTAAATCCAGGACCTCATTCAGGTCATTTATTTCCACAGTGCCGTTCCAGGATGTGAGTGTGAGGTTTTCCTGACAGAAATCCTTCTTGATGGTTTCCTTGTTGCAGGCACTGAAAAGGAGAGTGCTTGCGAGGAGCAGTGCCGCTCCCATTGCTTTGATGAGTTTCATACCTAGTTGTGAATTTTTGTTTTACAAGATCAAAGATAACAAAGAATTCAAAGTGTTATGAGAATTTCTTCGTAAATTCTGTCATCGGCTGTAACAAATCGGCCACCAATCCGTCATTATAGCAGAAACAATCTAAATACAGAGTCATGAAAAAGAAATCAGGAATCATTCTAGCTGCTGTCTGTGCAGCCATCCTCGCCTGTTCGGCGATTGTCCCTGCACAACGGAACAGTAACGATAAGAATGTCTATCAGGTCATTCAGAAATACCGTTCGTATAAGGGCGTAGAATCTATCAACATCGGTCCCTTCATCATGAAGCTGGCTCGCCTGACTGGAACGGAGGAAGCAAAATGGGTCAACCGTGTCGCCATCCTGTCCGTTGAACAATGCGACGCTCGTTCAAAGACCATCAACTCCATCGAAGATGAAATGAAACAGGCCCTCGTCGGCTACGAAACTTTTCTGGAAGCGAACGAAGAGGATGAAAAGGTGAAGATTCTGGTAAAGTCCTCAAAGGATGCTGAAACTATCCTTGAAATGGTTATATTCGCCAAAGAAACAGATGAATTGTCAGTCGTAGCGATCAAAGGCAACATCCCGGTCTCCCAGATCATGGAGGTCGCCGAAATGGCAGAAGAACTGGACTGACAGAATTGACAGCTTATGAACAAGGAAGAATTCAAACAGGTATGGTTACCTCTTTCTTCTGACTTGTACAGACTTGCTTCCTCCTGCTGAAATCGCAGGCCGATGCAGAAGATGCGCTCCAGGATCTCTTCATCAAACTGTGGAACAACCGCGAAAAACTCGATGAAGTGAAAAATCCCAAAGGATACGCACTCATACTCATGAAGCATAGCTGCATAGACCGAATCCGGAAATCCGGCCAGACTACAGTCCTGGAACAAGGAAAGGAAGTGCCTGCGGAATGCACACCGGAAAAAGCCGCTTCCGACAAGGAAATGCTACGGATCATGGAAGAAACGCTCAGACGGCTTCCTCCGGACCAGCAGCGGGTCGTCAGAATGCATTTCTATGAAGACCGTGACTATGAGGAAATCGCCGAGAAGACCGGCCTGACCCAAGGCAATGTCCGGGTGCTGGTCTCACGGGCAAGAGACAAGATCAGAGAAAAATTCAAAGTGATAGGAAAATGAAAACGGAAGATAAAGAATTGAAGGAAATCGAGCAACTGCTCTCGACCTCAAAGGTTGAAGTCCCTGAAGGACTGGAAGCCAGGATGGGGGAGTATGTCGATGCCCTGGCTGCAAAGGACAGGATTCTTTCTCAGGTCAATGAGAACGGCCCTTCAGTCAAGGAACTCTCATCGGCCCGAAGAAGCCGCATCTGGATCTGGAGCCTGTCAGCAGGAATGGCGGCGGCACTGGCCCTGTTCTTCGGACTGAATCATCAGCCGCAGCCGGAAGATACCTTCAGCAGTCCAGCATTGGCCTATGCTGAAGTGGAAAGAGCCCTCCGGAAAATCTCGGACAAAGCTTCCATCGCTTATGACCAGATGGAGATGGCAGAAACAATGATTGAAAAACAGATGGAAATATTCAAATAGAAACAGATTATGAAAAAGATATTGTCAGCAGCAATCGCATTGCTAATAATCAGCGTCAGCAGCCTGTCTGCCCAGAATGTCCAGAAAATGTACGAACGTTATTCCGGAGAAAAAGGAGTCAGCGCCGTTTATATCTCACCGGCCATGTTCAGGCTGATGAAATCCCTTCCTGTCATGGAAATCGGTGACGAGGATGTCCAGATGGCACAAATGATCAGAAGTTTCAATGGCATGTATATCCTTGACGTCGAAAATCCGGACATCTCGCGGAAAATGTCAGAAGAAGTGAATGGATGGCTGGACAAAGGAACCTACGAGATTCTGATGGAAGCCAAGGAGGAAGACGAGTCCGTGAAGATCTGCATCCGTCAGGAGAAAGATATGATCAAGGAATTCGTGATGTTCTCACAGGAGACCGGTCCAGCTCCGGAAACGGCACTCATCTATATCTCCGGCGACATCAAGGCCTCTGACCTTTCGAAAATCATTCAGCAATAGTTGAACATTAAAAACACAGGAAGCGATCCCTCCTATGGCGTGATGTCACAGGAGGGATTTTCAGTGTCTTTACTTCTTCGAAACCACCATATCAAGCGCAATGCAGCCAAGTTGAGACTGTCTTTTCGTCCAAGTGTAAAGAAATTTTACACCCATTGTAAAGAAACTTTACACTTCGCGGAAATGCAGGAATCGCTAAATCATTGGCATATAGACAGATAACCTCATTGGCACGGCCCGTGTAACAGAATCGGGCATATGAAGAAGAAAACTATCATAATTTCAGCGATTCTCCTGGCAGCAGGCCTTGACCTTTCCGCCCAGACTCCGGACTCCCTCCGAAGGGTGATGAACCTTCACGACTGCATGGAATACGCCGTCTCGAACTCCACGAAGATGAAGCTCCAGCAGACGGAAGTCTCCGATGCCCAGGTCACGCGCCGGGAATCCATCATCGGTGCCTTCACGCCGGACATCACCGCAGGCACTTACCTCTACAGCAACTTCGGCAGGACCGTCGATCCTGAGACCAATACTTATATCAGCAGTACATCCCTGAACAACGGGTACTCCGTGAGTGCCGGCATCACGCTGTTCAACGGCTTTCAGGCCATCAACGGCATGAAGGTCGCCAAGACCGCGCTCAAGATGGGACTCTCAAAGGAACAGCAGATCAAGGATGAGGTCTGTCTGGCGACCATGCAGGCCTATTGCAATGTGGTCTTCTGCACGAAGATGACCGACGTCCTCCAGTCTTTCGTGGAGAATGCGCGTAAGAACCTGGAACTGGCCCGCCGTCAGAAGGAACTCGGGCAGAAAGGAAAGTCCGAAGTCATCCAGATGGAAGCAGAACTGGCAGACCGCGAGTACGAGCTGGTCACCATGGAGAACAACCGCAAAGATGCCCTTCTGACCCTCAAGGACGTGATGCTCTGGCCGGTATCAGAAGAATTGCTGATCGATGTGGATCAGTTGGATGCCTGTTCCGGAGAGCTGATTCCGCAGGAACTATGTGATTTTGCCGCTATCGCTGGTCAGGCGAAGGAGGGGCTGCCTGCCGCCCAGCTTGCCAGGGGACGGATGGAAAATGCCAAAACCGAATGGAACAGCGCACGCTGGAGCCTCGCACCGAGTCTCTCCCTTAACGGAGGATGGTCCACCAGCTACTACACCTATCCCGGCAAACCCGGATATGTCACCCTTCCGTTCGGACAGCAGTTCATGAACAACGGTGGTGAATACCTCCAGCTCAGCCTGACCATCCCGATCTTCAACGGCTGGTCCCGCCAATCCCGCATCGCCCGCAAGAAGAACGAGTACCGCCGTGCCAGCTACGAGTACGAGCAGACCCTCCACAACATCGAGACGGAAGTGGCCCGTGCCCTGCAGGACCGTGACGGCGCCCAGGCCGCACTTGACCAAGCCCGCAGACGTTCGGAGGTGCAGGAGGAAGCCTATCACCTGAATCGGGAGAAGATGGCCCGCGGACTGATCTCTTCCATCGAGTTCCAGACCGCCTCCAACCTCTATCTCAAGGCCGAAGCCGAATGTCTGGATGCCCGTCTGAAGTATCTTCTGAAAGACAGTGTCGTCAAGTTCTACAAAGGAATAAGTTATTTGAATCAGTAATATTCAGGTCAATGGAACCGTGTGTTCCGGGCCAATGAAATCGTCAGATATGGACAGAGTCATAGAAAAAAAGAAGGGCATAGCCCTTGTGTTCAGCCGCAAGGCCTTGCCGGTATGGATCGGAGTACTCATTGCAGCGCTGATCCTCTTCCTCCTCTTCAGGGACAACAGCAGCGTCCTGCGTGTGGATGCAGAAAGCCTGACCACCGGTGAGGTCGTGGAAGGAGAGTTCAATGACTACATCCGCGTCCGCGGACAGGTACAGCCGATGGTCTCCATCCAGCTGAGTCCGCTCGAAGGGGGAGTCGTCGACCGCATCATCACGGAAGAAGGAGCCAATGTGAAGAAGGGAGATCCGATACTGGAACTGACCAATGAAGGCCTGGACCTCCAGATTCTCAATGCGGAAGCCGACCTCGCCGAGAAGGAGAACATGCTCCGCAACACGATGATCTCCATGGAGCAGCAGCGACTGAGCGTCAATCAGGAGAAACTGCAGCTGGCAATGGAAGTGCAACGCTACAAGAGGACCTGGGAAAGCCAGAAGGAACTTTTCGAGGAAGAACTGATTTCCAAAGAAGACTACCTCAGAGCCATGGAAGACTATGAACTGTATAAAGGAAAATACCAGCTCGTCTGCGAGCGAGCCGTGCAGGACAGTCTCTACCGAGGGGTTCAGGTGGACCAGATGGAAGAAAGCCTGAGCAACATGAAACGCAACATGACCATCATCCGCAAACGGAAAGACAACCTGGTCATCAAAGCCCCGATCGACGGTGAACTTGGTCTGCTGGATGTCGCCCTCGGCCAGTCCGTCTCCCAAGGAATGAAGATCGGCCAGATCAACAACCTCGACAGCTACAAGATCGAGGTCCAGGTGGATGAACATTACATCGACCGCATCATGCCCGGCCTTGCCGCTACTTTCAAGCGTGGAGATGAAACCTTCCAGGTTGCCGTCCGGAAAGTCTATCCGGAGGTGCGTGACGGCAAGTTCAAGGCCGATTTCAAGTTTGTGGGTGAACGTCCGGACAATATCCGCACCGGTCAGTCCTACGATCTCAATCTTCAGTTGGGGCAGCCGGAAGAGTGCATCCTCATCCCGAGAGGCACCTTCTACCAGAACACCGGAGGCCACTGGATCTATGTACTGAGTCCAGACGGCAGCAAGGCCGTCCGCAGAGAAATCCGCATCGGACGCCAGAACCCGCGCTACTATGAGGTGCTGGACGGGCTGAAGGCCGGTGAAAAAGCCGTCATCTCCGGTTACGACCGATTCGGAGAGAACGATTGCCTGCAAATCAAATAAAACCATTAAATTTATAAATCTAAAATCTGCAATCATGATCAAAGCAACAGAATTGTGCAAGGTATTCCGCACAGAAGAAATCGAAACCATCGCATTGGACAAGGTATCCTTTGAAGTGAAAGAAGGCGAGTTCGTCGCCATCATGGGCCCGTCAGGCTGTGGCAAGTCCACACTTCTGAACATTCTCGGCCTGCTTGACAACCCGACAGGGGGCAGCTACCGTCTGCTCGGACAGGAGGTCGCCGACCTGAAGGAAAAGGAGCGCACGAAGTTCCGCAAGGGCAACATCGGCTTCGTGTTCCAGAGCTTCAACCTCATCGATGACCTCAATGTCTATGACAATGTGGAACTGCCGCTCAGATACCTGGATGTCAGTGCCTCCGAACGTAAGGAGAAGGTGACTGAAATCCTCAAGAGAATGAACCTGAGTCACAGGGCCAAACATTTCCCTCAGCAGCTCTCCGGAGGACAGCAGCAGAGGGTGGCGATTGCGAGGGCTGTGGTCGCCGGACCGAAACTGATCCTCGCCGATGAGCCGACCGGTAACCTGGACTCCAAGAACGGCAAGGAAGTCATGGACCTGCTGCTGGAACTGAACCGGGAAGGAACGACCATCGTCATGGTGACCCACTCCCAGAAAGATGCCTCCGTCGCGCAGCGCATCATCAACCTCTTTGACGGCCAGATCGTCAGCGATGTGAAGAACGAACTTTAACCTGATCATTCCCGATCATGAACAGTTTTTGGAAATTCTTGAAACATAACAAGCTCTACACCTTCATCGAGGTGGTGGGACTGGCGTTCTCATTGGCCTTTGTGACCTATGTAGGATGCTATACAGTACAGCAGTACGAGGTAGCGAAAGAGAATCCGGACTGTGAACGGATCTACATGCTCGGCTCACAGGACTTTCCCGGACTGACCTGGGGCTTTCCCGGTAAGATAAGGGATCAGTTCCCGGAAATCGAGCAGGTGGCCGCCTATTATCCCTCCTTTGTCGCACCCGGAGGCGGAGCGGTCATCGAGTTCGAGGGCCGGCAGATGGAGGTCAAGCATGAGGTCTACGTGGATCTGGACTTCTTCCGCATGTTTCCAGGACGATTCCTGATGGGGGATGCCTCGGTACTGGAAGACCCTGACAACGTCATCGTCAGCGAGACCTTCGCACGGAAAATCTTCCCGGACGGGAACTTCCGTCCTGTCCGCCTGGATGAAGACATGAATCTGGCGGCAGTCGTCAGGGATTCGGACCGCAGCCTCTTTCCCTATACAGACTTGATTCTCAGTGAGGAGAGTAAAACTTCCCCGAGAACCTACAACGCTGAGTTCGATCAGTATGGCACCTGCGTCCCTTTCATCAGGGTAAGAGAAGGCGCTGAACTGGATGCTCTGCAGATCAAACTCGCTGAAGTCTGCAAGGAGGTCTATCCCATGTATGGCGATAATTTCCTGAAGGAACTGAAACTGACCCGGCTGGACAGACTGTATTTTGAAAAGGATGATATCTTCAACCATGGAGACAAGGCGACCATCTGGACTTTGTCCACCATCGCATTGCTGCTTCTGTTGTCCGCAGTCATCAATTTCGTGAATCTCAACTCGGCGCTGGTAGGGCAGAGAGCCAAGGAGATGGCCACCCGCCGTCTGCTCGGATCCTCTGCAGGTTCAGTTCTGGGAAGGTATTTCTCGGAGTCTGTCCTTCTGACCGTCATCGCCATGGCCATCGGTCTTGTGATAGCCGTCCTGTCCGCGCCGTGGCTCAACAGCATGCTGGGATCGGATGTGCCGGTCATCATACCTTTTACCCCTGCCTATATCGCAGGTTACGTGCTGCTGGTCCTGGGCATCGGTGGACTTGCCGCCATCCTGCCGGCCTTCCTGGCTTCCAGATACAAACCGATCGACATCGTCAGAGGAACCTTCCGCAAGGACAGCAAGAACATCTGGGGCAAGGTCTTCATCGTCATCCAGACTTCCGTTGCCGTCATCTTCATTTCAATGGCGCTGGTCATGCAGCTGCAGTTCCGGAAATCCATGAACCGTGAGATGAACTGCAACCTGGAGAACAGATACTGCCTCTTCTATTTCTATCCTCACTACGCCGCTCCGTTCGATATGGAAGCACGTCTGAAGGAGCTTCCGTGTGTCGTGAGAGTGGGACGGGCCCGTTCCGTACCATGTACGCAGACCTTCGGACAGTATTCCCAGACCATGACAGGTGACGAGATCATGTACCGGATGTTCGTCATGGACAGCACCACTTTCAACATGCTGGAGTTCGAGATACTGGAGGATTACGGCACACCGGTGGAAAAGGGGGCATGGTTCTCACAGACCGCCTTCAAAGCAACCGGCTTCGATTCGCAGCACCATGACATCAGCAATACGCTTGCCCAGAAGAACGGCATGGCAGACCATACGGCCGGCGTGATTGCGGACATCCCTGTGAACCTGAAGAATGTAGGGGTGGAAGAGTACAGCTGCGTTACCGTAACCAATCTTGACACTTTCCCGATTTCAGAATGGATCATTGAAACACAGGGAGACCATGAGGAAGCCGCAAGGCAGATCAGTGCCTTGTACAGAGAGTTTGCCATAGCCGCCCAGGGATATGAATTCGAGCCGATGTACAACGGCTATCTCTCGGATTTAAAGCGGGAAGCCCTTTCTGAATCCGAGCACCAGATGAATCTCCTGTATGTGTTCATGCTGCTCTCCGTCATCATCACCGTTCTCGGTATGCTGGCCATGAGCATCTATGATGCACACAACCGGATGAAGGACATCGCCATCCGCAAGGTCTATGGCAGCACCGTCGGGGAAGAGTCGCTGACCGGAATCCTCGGCTACATGAAACTCATCGCCCTGGCTTCACTGATCGGATTGGCTGTTTCCGTATGGGCTTCAAGCCGTTATCTGCAGCAGTTCGTCGTCAGGATCGAGAACTACTGGTGGATCTTCCTGGCAGTCATCCTGATCGTCGTTCTGATTGCATTCCTATCTACTTTCTGGCAGATCCGGAAAGCCGCCCGATGCAATCCTGTAGAAACACTGAATAAAGAATAGTCATGAAAAACAGAGCCAATATAAAAGATATGTTCCTGAAATCCCTGTCATTGGGAGCAGGACTGGCCATCAGCTTCGTGCTGATCGCCAAGGTCGCCTTCGAAATGTCCTGGGATTCCGAGGTGGAGGAAGTGGAGAATGTCTATGCCATACGTCCGGTTCTCCAGTATGTCGGGCAGGATCCATTTGATTATCAGCAGATTTCCGGAGCCGTGGCACCGGGTTTCAAACAGTATATCCCTGGGGTAGAGGCAGCGACCAGAATGACTCCCCTCTTCGAGAACGAGCGATTCCTGACAGAAGACAGGAATATCGTCACCAGCCAATTTCTGATTGCAGATTCATCCTTCTTCAAGGTCTTCCCGACGGAAATCCTTGTCGGCGATCCTGTAGATGTCCTCGGCACGGGCAGACAGTTGATGGTCAGCCGTTCCTTTGCAGAGAAGATCACCGGACAGGGCCGATACAACGAGCTGATCGGTCATACCCTCTGCAACGAGGATGTGCAGGACCTGAAATTGACGGTCGGTGGTGTCTTCGAGGATTTCCCTCAGAACTCCTGTGTGGCCGGCAAGAATATCCTGCTCTCGATGGAATGCTATTCCAAGACCTCTACGGACAACTGGTTTGGCAATGACCGTTACAGAGGATGGGTACGTCTGGAGGAAGGGGCAGATCCGGATGCGATGGCGGACGCGATCCAGGATATGGTCGACAAGAACCTGCCTTTCCCGGCAGAGAAACTGACCGAGATGGGAATCGAGAAGGCCACTTATAAACTGGTCCCTTTGCGCAAGGCGCATACGGATGAACCGGTCATCAGGTACAGCATCCTCATCCTGTCCATCGTTGCCCTCCTGCTCGTTCTCATTTCAGTGATGAACTGCATCCTGATCACGGTATCGGCGATGGTGAGACGTTCCAAGGAAGTGGGCGTGATGAAATGTATGGGGGCCGGAAAGGGGAATATCTACGGGATGCTTTTCGCTGAAACTGCGGTCTCCTTGCTGATCTCCTCATTGATCGCGGCAATGTTCATCTTCCTCTTCCGTCCATTCTTTGAAAATATTCTGGGCTTGCCGCTGACAGCCCTCCTCATACCACAGACCGGTTTGGTCACAGGACTTGTGCTGCTGATCGTTCTGATGCTGACCGCAATGGTTCCAGGTTATCTCTATTCAAGAATTCCGGTGAGCGTCATGGTGAAGAAATACGATGCCAGCAAGAAACGCTGGAAACTGGCGCTGCTGCTGGTTCAGTTCATCATCAATATCGTGCTGGTTGTCCTGGTACTGGTCATCATGTCCCAACATCATAAGTCCATCAGATCCGATATGGGCTATTCTTACGAGAATGTCCTCTACTTCAAGAGCTATACTGCCGGTGCGGATGATCAGAAGGTGCAGAGCTGTGTGGATGAACTCAGGAAATTTCCAGAGGTCCTCCATGTGGCAAGAAGCTATGGGATGCCGATCCTGGGCAGCAGCGGCGACAATGTCTATGATCCGGACGGGAATACTGTCCTGTTCAATTTTGCAGACCAGTATGAGGTGACAGAAGAATTCTTCGATGTCATGAACATCAAGATCATCGAAGGCCGTATACCGGAGACCAGCTTAGAAATGGTCATCAGTCGAAGCATGGCGGAGAAACTGAATGAATATGGTTATGAGGAATGGAAAGATGGACTGATCGGCAAGGCACTGCTCGTTACCGGTCATGAAGGCCCGATGACGGTGACCGGAATCTATGAAGACTATATGATCGGTTCCGTGGAAGATCCGGACGGACGGCCAAGTGTCCTTTGTGCGGGAGACTATTTCCCTTACACCTTGCTGAAGGTTCAGTCCGTCACTCCGGAGCTCATCGACAAGATCACCGACCAGGTCAATGAAATATTCCCGGACCGACTGACGGAAGTCCTGCCTTACAGCTTCCTCGTGGAAGAATCGTACAAGAATAACCAGCGCACGATCTGGACAATCTGGGCAGGAGTTCTGTTCTCCCTCCTGATCGCGTTCTTCGGACTGATCGGTTATGTCCGGGATGAATCGCAGCGCCGCAGCAAGGAGATGGCCGTCCGCAAGATCAACGGTGCTTCCGAGAGCGAAATCCTGAAGATCTTCATCGTCGATATCCTGAAGATTCTGGCCGTCGCCATCGTTCTCGGATACATAGTGGTCTACTTCGTGGCCGATTACTGGCTGCAGCAGTTCGCCACCAGGGTCAGCCTGTCTGCCGGTTACTTCCTGCTCGGTGACCTGATCGTCGTCCTGCTGGTTGTCGCGACCGTCGCCCTCTGTGCGAGAAAAATCTCTCGCGCGAATCCTGTAGAATCCTTGAAGGACGAATAGAAGAAGAAACTTATGAAACGATTTGGAAAGATATTCAAAGGAGCCGGCTGGCTCAATATATTGGGGATGAGCGTGGCTTTTTCCGCGATCTACGTCATCCTCGTACAGGTGAACTATGAATTAGGGTACAACAGGCAGATCAAGGATGTTGACAGGGTGTACCTAATGGGAACTATCCGTAATCCGGACGAAGGCGAGTGGTATGCCTTGACGAACGGTGTTCTTCCGGACAGAATCTGTGCAGCAGCCTCGCAGGTGGAAAGTTACTGTGCTCTCCCTCAGCCGTCCGATGCGGTCATGGATAGGGAAGAGGGGGCTCAGCAACATCTGGTCAATGCAGTGATACAGGAAGCGTCGATAGGGGTCTTTGATGTTTTCGGAATCGAAATCATGACAGGCAGTACTGATGAAATGAATGATGAGAACTCGGTAGCAGTAACTTCTTCTTTCGCAGAAAAGATGGGAATATCCGTGGGCGATGTCATTCGAGATGTCCGTCCCTCTTCAAGGGATCATACTTTCAAGGTATCCGCCATCTTCCGTGACATGCCCGAGAATTGTGAGTTGGGGCATGCAGATATCATTCTTTGCAGATATATGAGGGATGTATACGAGGATGAGTTCAGCAATTACTGCTATTTCACCTATGTGAAACTGAATCCTGACGCATCCTTGAAGGAACTGGAAGATGTATCCAAGCAAGTGACTGATGAATATATGCCGACGCTTCTTTCTCCTGATGAGAAATTGACCGAAGAGGAGCTGGCGTCCGCGATAGAAAAACTCTACCCGGCATTCTTCCCGTTGAAAGCGTGCTATTTCAATGAACATTTGGGAAGGACGTTTGACAAAGGCAACCGGACGACTGTGGTGACGCTTCTCATAACTGCCATCCTTATCCTGCTGGTCACATTGATCAACTATGTCAATTTCTTCATGGCTCAGATTCCGACAAGATTGCGTGAAGTGAATACCTACAAGATTCTTGGCAGTTCCCGAGGAGCACTGGTGGGTCATTTCATCCTGGAATCCGGTCTTCTGGTAGCTCTGTCGTTCCTGTTGGCCTATCTTCCTTTATCCCTCTTCCGCCATTTCGGTTTTGAATCGATGATGAAAACAGGACTACAGCTTTCTGAAAATCTTCCGATGCTGATGCTGACATTAGGAGTCGCTTTAGTGATGACTTTATCATCAAGCATTTACCCGGCACTGAAGATCACTTCCTTCTCACCGGCATTGGCAGTCAAGGGTACTATGAATGTGTCGGGAAAAGGAAGGAACTTCAGGTATGCCCTTGTTGCATTCCAGTTCATCATTTCCATCAGTTTCGTCATTTGTTCGTTCTTCATCTCCAGACAGTACCGGTACATGATGAGTTACGACATGGGATTTGATTCGGATAATCTTTATTCACTCCATTTTTCCCAGCCCCTTCAAGTCCGAAGCCTGGAATCTATGAAACAAGAGATTCTCAAATGTCCTGGTGTAGAGGGAATATCATGGGCAGATGAACAACTGGTGTCGAATAATGCGATGATATGGGGACAAATGATCAATGGAAACCAGATGTCATTCCGATGTATGCCAGTCTCTTATGATTTCCTGAAGTTCTTGGGCGTCGAAATCGTGGAAGGTCGTGATTTCCAGCTGTCGGATGAGCGGTCAGAAAATGGCGTCTTCATATTCAACGAGACTGCAAGGAAGAATTTCGGTATAACCTTGCAGGATAAGATGGATGGACATATCGGAGCAACCGAAATTGTCGGTTTCTGTAAAGATTTCCATTTCCGTCCGCTCCATTATGGAATAGAACCTTATGCTTTCTATATCTTCGGCAAGCATCCGTGGCGTGAGCCAGCATATCCTTACCTGAGGACGCATGATGGTGTAGACCTGAAGGAACTGAAATCCCGGGTCTGCGATGCAGTTTGTGCAGTATCGGTTTCCGAATACAATCCGGAAGATATCGAACTCCTATCTTTCGCCGAAGAACTGGAGAGCCAGTATGGAAATGAGAAGAATTTCATCAAGCTGATGTCATTGTTCACTGTCATCACTATCCTGATTTCCCTGATGGGTATTGTCGGACTCCTCATGTACGAGACCGCCTTCCGTAAAAAGGAAGTGGCCATCAGAAGGGTGCAGGGGGCAACGGTAAGAGAAATCCTGGAACTCTTCAACCGCAAGTATCTCATGATTCTTCTGGTCAGTTTCGTGATTGCCGTGCCTGTTTCCTGGCTGCTGATGGCTCATTATCTGAAAGCGTTCACTTACAGGATCCAGCTCAGCTGGTGGGTGTTCGTTATCGCGATGCTGGTCGTGCTGCTTGTCACAGTGTTGGTTGTCACACTCTGTACCTGGCGATCAGCCAATCTCAATCCGGCTGAATCCTTGAAGGACGAATAGAAGAAAATCTGTTTAACCTATCATAAAATATAGAATATTTTATATATTTGCGTATTATATGATAGGTTAATTATGGCAAAGAATACGTTAGGCACGAAGCTGCCGAGGAAATTGGAACAGAAGATGGAAGTGGTCGGGGAACAGATCAAACTGGCCCGGCTACGCAGGAATCTGAGTGTTGCACAGGTGGCAGAACGTGCGACTTGTTCACCTCTTACGGTGTCAAGGATAGAAAAGGGAGCTCCTACAGTAGCCATCGGTATCTATCTGCGTGTGCTGTATGCGCTGCAACTGGATGACGATATCCTGTGGTTGGCAAAAGAGGATCCTCTTGGAAAAGCTCTGCAGGACCTGAGTCTGAAGAATAGAGAGAGGGCTTCCAAAAAGTAAGGCCGCATGAAGAAATTATATGTATATGCCGATTTCGATTGGCTGAAGGAAACTGAATTGGTCGGAGAACTCGGTTACGAATCGCTCCGTGGTTCGGATAGTTATAGTTTCAAGTTCGATGAAGGATGGCTGGCCCGTCATCCGGACTTGTTCTTGAGCGATGACTTGAACATTTTTCCCGGTCAGCAATTCACTCGTCCGGGCAGAGATATCTTCGGATGTGGCCAAATTCCCGTCCCGTAAAGATGATTATGATGCCGGCTTGTGGGAACATTTCTCTCATTTGCTCGCTGCGAAAGCCGGGGTTCATGCAGCTCAGACCAGTACATTGGCTACTGGTGAGAAATTCCATACCTTGCTTTCCCGACGTTTTGATAGGAATGAAGACGGAAAGAGAATCCATTTCGCTTCAGCAATGACGTTGCTGGGTTTGACAGACGGCGACAATGCCACGACGGGGCATGGCTATCTGGATATTGTGGACTTCATCGTTCAGAACTGCACGGATGTCGAGGCGAATCTTCAGGAGCTGTTCCGACGTGTCGCGTTCAATATCTGCATCGGTAACAGTGATGACCATTTCAGAAACCATGGCTTTCTGCTGACGAGCAAGGGATGGACCTTGTCTCCGGCCTATGACATGAACCCGTCTCTGAACGGATACCAGAGCCTGCTCATCTCATCTGCGTCGAATGAAGCCAATCTGAAGATTCTGTTGGAAGCCAGCGATGACTACATGATCACCAAAACAAGAGCGAAGGAAATCTTGAAAGAGGTGACTGAAGCAGTAAGTACCTGGAGAACCCTAGCCAACCGTTTGGGGCTTGCCAAAAGAGAGATGTACATGTTTGCCGGTGCGCTGGATCGGAGTACACCATCAGTCATCATTGAATGAACCTCATGCCGGAATTTCAGATGACTGAGCAGTTGAATTTGAAACAATGAAGAATAGAAACAACATACTGGTGGTAGATGACAACAGCGGCATCCGTGCGGCCTTGGGCATCCTGCTGCCGAGATATTTCGAGAGGGTGGAATTCCTGTCCTCGCCGAAGACCCTCCTCACGACGATGAGAGACTTCCGGCCGGATGCCGTCCTGCTCGACATGAACTTCGAGAAAGACATCAATACAGGTAACGAAGGCCTCTTCTGGCTTTCCGAGATCAAGAAGGCCGCTCCGGACACGGAGGTCGTGCTTTTCACCGCCTATGCGGACATCGCGCTGGCCGTGGAAGGAATGAAACGCGGTGCCTTCGATTTCATCGTCAAGCCTTACGACAACGACCATCTGGTCCAGGTGCTTTCTCAGGCTGCCGCCAAGGTAGGGAAGTCCCACAAAGCCACTTCCGCACCGGAAACCGCCTCCATGTACTGGGGACATTCCGCAAGGATGCGGGAGCTGCATGCCACGGTCACCAAGACAGCGGGTACCGATGCGAACATCCTGATCACCGGTGAGAACGGTACGGGCAAGGATGTGCTGGCAGGGGAGATCCATCGTCTCTCCGACAGGTCAATGAAACCGCTCGTGAGCGTGGATGCCGGTGCCATTACCGACACGCTTTTCGAGAGCGAGCTTTTCGGACATGTCAAGGGTGCCTTCACGGGTGCTGTGGCAGACCACAAAGGAAAGATCGAGCAAGCGGACGGCGGCACGCTCTTCCTGGACGAGATAGGCAATATCCCGCTTCATCTGCAGGCCAAGCTCCTGCGGGTCCTCCAGAACAGGACGGTAACGAAAGTCGGTGGTACAGAAGCAGTTCCGGTCGATATCCGCCTCATCTGCGCGACGAACTGCGACATTGAAGCCATGGTCCGCGACGGCCGTTTCCGAGATGACCTCTACTACCGCATCAACACCATTCACCTGGCACTGCCGGCCCTTCGGGAAAGGACAGACGAGATCCTTCCATTGGCCCAGCTCTTCATCGACAGATTCGCTGAGAAATATCACCGTCAGGTCAATGGACTCGAGGATGCGGCGAAAGCCTTGCTGGAAGCCAGCGCATGGGACGGAAATATCCGCGAGCTCCAGAACAGCATCGAGAAAGCGGTGATCCTGTCCGAGGGAGAACTGCTCCGGGCAGAAGACTTCGAACTGTCAATGGGCACGGCTCCATTGACCCAAGAAAAGGAAACGTTCAAGGATGAATCACTGGATGCGATCGAAGAACGTGCGATCCGGGCAGCCATGGAACGGTACGAAGGCAATCTGACCATGGTGGCCCGTTCGCTGGAGATCAGCCGTCCGACCCTTTATTCGAAACTCAAGAAATACGACATCTGATGGATGCAACAACCGTCATACTCATCGCCGCTGGCAGTGCCGCGACCGCCGCTCTGGTCACCGGTCTGCTGGTCCATCGTCGGCTCCATCGCAAGGTGAGCTTCATGCTGGATGCCCTGGAAGACGGGGAATCGGCCTTCCGTTATCGCGAAAGCAAGTGGCTGGGTGGACGTTTCAACCGCACCCTGAACCGTCTGCACGGCATTTTTGACGCTGAAGTGAAGGCCCTCCGCGAGCAGGATGCCCATTACGGCAAGATGCTCGACAGCATCCGCACCGGAATCCTGGTCTATGACTGCACAGAAAGGGGAGAGGGCAACGTGATCTATGCCAATGCGGCGGCGACTCAGATGCTCGGGCTTCCGTCCATCAGCCATCTGCGCCAGCTTTCGACCGTCTCGCCGGAACTGATGGAGGCGTTCAGGAATGTTTCCACGAACAAGGAGGTCCGCGCGACGTTCAACAACGAGCGGAGCAAGGTCACGATCTCGCTGGCTGCCACGGAATCGACCATCGGAGGTCGTCCGGTCCGTATCGTGGCCTTCAACGACATCACGGGCGAAATCGCTCACAACGAGGAAATCTCCTGGAACAAGCTCATCCGGGTGCTGACCCATGAGATCATGAATACAGTCACCCCGATCGCGTCGCTGTCCGATACCCTCAGCAAGGATCTGACCACCGCTCAGGTCAATGAGGTCGAACCCGATGCAGAGGAATTGAAGAGGGGACTGGAGACCATCTCCACCTCCTCCAAAGGCCTGATCAAGTTCGTGGACACCTACAGGAACCTCACCAGAGTCGCAGCACCGGTCAAGAAAGCCTTCTATGTGCGGGAACTGGTCGATCGGGTCCGTGTACTGACGGCGGATAAGGTGGCTGAAAACGGAGCTCGCTTCATCTATGAGGAAAAATCCGATGACATTCTCATCTACGCGGATGCCGGACAGATCTCGCAGATCATGGTGAATCTGGTGAAGAATGCGGTCCAGGCCGGAGCGACCGTCGTCCGGATCGAAGCGTCCATCGACTGGTCCGAGAAAGTTGTCGTCCGGATTTCCAACAACGGCGCACCGATTCCGGAAGAAGCTGCCGATCAGATCTTCGTCCCGTTCTATACGACGAAATCGGACGGCTCAGGCATCGGACTCAGCCTTTCGCGACAGATCATGCGTCTGCACAACGGCAGCATCGTGCTGGAACGCAGCGATGAAAAGATGACGACCTTCGTCATGGAATTCAGATAGCTGGGAGCGGTTCTGTACCCGTTAGTTAACATAATATAAATTGTATTAAATAAGTGAAAAACGATCGAGGGGAGTCCTGACCATAATAACTTACGGTATTCCGGTGCACAATCTGATGAACTGCACGGCAATTTTTCTTAAGCCAGGCGCTGACAAACACCACGTCATATTACATAGAAAACCGGATCAAAATAACTTTTGACCCGGTCTCTTTTTTCACGGAGCTTGAAGAAACGATTATTTGATGGTAATTTCTCCTTTCTCGTTGATGATGATCTTGATCTCCTCATCAGTGGTCTCATTTTCGAGCTCGATCTTGTAAGAGAAACCGAGACCGGTCTTGATGACATCGATGTCATCGATCTCAAAACCAAGCCTCTCGCCGAGTTCGCGATTCACGATTTCCTGAATCTCCTTCGGCAATTCATCAAAGAGTGCCTCGTATTCGGTGGATACCCAATCCAATGATGCAGTATACTTGAGTTCGAAGACTTTGCCTTCAAAGAGAATCTCCACCTCGAAATGGCCGTCCTCAAGTTCAGCCTCTACACAAAGGTAACCGTGATATTCCTGCTCGAGAAGATCTTTCAGAGCCTCTGGAAGTTCCTCCGGAATCAGATCGCTATGGTCCTCATCTGCAGGCACTTCCCTCATCAGAATACCATCAGCGGTGAAATAGAGTTCCATTTCGAACTCTTCCCTACCGATCTTCTTCTCGACTTCGATCACATACAGGCAGATGACACCGTTTCTCTCGAGAGTTTCTACGTCATCCTTTACCCAGTCTGCGTAGCGAGTAGCCTCGAAAGCAGTTCTGACAGCCTCAGGAAGAGCGGCATAATCAATGTCCATCTCGCTCATCTGCCAGTTTCCGCCGTTGTCGAACCAGGTGCTGTTAGCTCCAGCCTCGGCAGCTTTAGTGGAAGGAAGGTCGAAATGAGCTACCCAATAGGAGGATCTTGTCTCCCAGCTCACGTTCTCAGCGTTCGGATATTTCTTTTCGAAGGATTTTACGACAATGTCAGAAACTTTCTGTCCATCCGTCGTCAGCGTTGCGTTCTCCTTCTGACAGGAAACCATGAAAGGCACTGCAAGAAGCGCAGCTGTCAAGAATGCTGTAAATCTTTTCATGATAAATCTCTTTTTGATTGGAAGCATATTCTAGAAATAGTACTTGAATCCGATCTTGCTGGACAAGTTGAAGAAGATATCGTTGCTGTTCTGCGTATATCTTATATCGCCGCTTGTCCGGTGCGTTGTGGTGAAATCATATTCCAGGTTGAGCAGATTGAGGGTAAGACCGCAATGGTTGCTGACCTTCACCTCGAACTGCACCAGATTCAGGTCGAAGCCTGTCGTGAATCCGGAGCGTGTGGTCTTCTTCGTTTCATTCTCTTTTGAAACTTTGTGAATGCTGCTCACGCCACCGAAATCATAGAAGAAGCCAGGTGTGTAATAGAAATTGTTGCAGACCTTGATGAAATAGTTCAGACCGAGTCCTAAGGTATAGCGATGACGGCTGTCGATGGTCTTCTTTGATTTATTGTCATCGAAAGATTTTTCAGCGCTCATCTCATAACCGATCCCGACATTCAACTGAAGGTTGTCGACAACGAAATAGCCGAAAGAAGGAATGAAGCTGAAAGAGCCGGAAGGAGTGCTGTCCTTAGAAGTCGTTGTCGTATTATCCACCTTAGTGATGGACTTCCAGCTATGGGATCCGATTCCGAAACCGAGGTTTCCCCCGATGGTCATATCTCCTTTTGTCTGTGCGGATGCAGCTGCGGAAAGAAATAGAGCGCAGCCGAGAATAATCAGGTTTTTTTTCATTTTTTCTAGTATTTAAGCGTTAAACTCTGCAAATTTATTCATCACGGTTTCAACTTCATGTTACAATATTGCTGTTTGATGGTATAATATTACTGTAAAATTCCTACATTTACCGACATTATGATCATTAATGAACAAATGCTGAAAAAATATTTCAGCGACAAGGATAATCTTTTCATGCTCTGGACCGAAAACGACCAGCTGAGCATGGATGAAGACTTCTTTCCGCTGGAATATCTATCTCTCTTCATCCCGCTTACGGGCACCGTTGATTTCAAGACAAGATTTCATACACTGCATACCGACCCTTCCCGTATCCAGTTCTTCAGTAATGATGAAGCGGTCCGCATCACCGAAGTCAGCGAAGACTACAGTAACGTGGGGCTTATCTTCTCCAGAAAATACTGGAACCATACCCTGCTCCATGCCCATCCTTTCCTGACCATGTCCGTCATCCATCCGTGTCTCGAGGTCACTCCGCAGCAACGGGACGTCATACTGGAATTCTACCGGACCATCCGCGATCTGAAAGCATCCGGAACACGTGATGACAGTCCGGTCATCATCAATCTCATCCTCGGAATGCTTTTCTACATCGGACGCTACTATGAAAAATGGTCCCATAGTTTCCCGAAAAAATCCAACAACAAGGTCGTCGCCAAATTCGTGGACCTGCTATTCCATAATTTCAGACAGCATCGGGAAGTCGAGTTCTATGCTCAGGAACTGCACCTGAGCAAGAGTCGCTTTACCGAAATCATCCGCAATTATACAGGCATGTCCCCTTTCCAGTGCATAGAAAAGTATACCCTGCTCAAAATCTGCTCAGTGCTGAAGAACTCGGACATGACGGTGAAGGAAATATCCTATACTTTCAATTTCAGCGACACGTCCCACTTCTGCAAATTCTTCAAGAATCATATCGGGCAATCACCGCTCGAGTTCCGGAAGACTCAAAACAGGACTTGTCAGGATGTTTGACCGCTCTCAGGCATTGAAATATCTGAGGTAAGTATCGATATCCTTGTCACCTCGACCGGAAACGGTCAGCACGACGACATCACTCGGCTTGAAGGTGATCCTGCCCAGGACCGCCAGCGCATGAGAAGATTCGATGGCCGGAATGATTCCCTCCAGGCGGGTCAGTTCGAAAGCCGCATCAAGGGCCTCTCTGTCCGTGACGGCAAATGCCTCGGCACGTCCCTGTTCGTGGAGATAGGCATGGAGCGGACCGATACCCGGATAATCCAGACCGGCAGAGATGGAATAAGGTTCCTGCACCTCGCCGTTCTCGTCCAGAATGACCTTAGTACGGAAACCATGGAGGATACTGGTCTGTCCTGAGGCCAATGTAGCCGCGGTATAGCCGCTGTCTACGCCCTTGCCGCCGGCCTCAGCAAAGATGAACTTCACCTCCTTGTCATCCAGGTAATGGAAAATGGTTCCAGCCGCATTGCTGCCGCCGCCGATGCAGGCGATCAGATAATCCGGCACTTCACGGCCTTCCCGCTCTTTCAGCTGCACCCGGATCTCCTCGGAAATGACAGACTGGAGATGTGCCACCATATCGGGATAAGGATGAGGACCTACCGTAGACCCGATGACATAATAGGTATCCTCCAGATGGTCTGCCCAAGCGGTGATGGCCTCATTGACCGCATCCTTCAAGGTCATGCTGCCGGAAACGACACTCTTTACTTCCGCTCCTAACATTCTCATCTTCTGCACATTGACATACTGGCGTTCAATATCGGTCTGTCCCATGTACACGACGCATTCCATATTCATCAAGGCGCAGACCGTAGCGGTAGCGACACCGTGCTGGCCAGCTCCGGTCTCGGCGATGATCTTCTTCTTGCCCATGCGCTTGGCCAGCAGAACCTGACCGATGGCGTTGTTGATCTTGTGAGCACCGGTATGATTGAGGTCTTCTCTTTTCAGATAAATCTTGCAGCCGTAACGTTCACTCAGCCGTTTCGCCAGATAAAGCGGAGACGGACGTCCGACATAATCCTTCAGCAGCTGATGATATTCTTCAAGGAAAGAAGGGTCATGGATGACCTTCTTGTAATTTTCCTGCAGTTCTGCCACACATTTCTTCAATCTGTCCTCTACGAATGTTCCACCGAAGTTGCCATAGAAGCCATATTCGTCTACCTGATAATTTTTCATGATTTCTGTTTTATTTAAATTCATACTCCATTTCCGCTTGAGTTCCCGATACTGAGGAATGGGAATAAAGAAAATTGAGGTCAGCCGCAGCGCGGTTGACCTCAATCAAGCTTTCTATTCTATTTGATTTCTTGCTTCTTACTTGAACACAGCTGTCAGACCTCTTACGACTCTCGGAGTGATAAGAAGCGCCACCAGCAAGTATCAAGCATGAAATTCATCATTTCGTTCCAGTATTTTTCTCAGATCCTTACAAAGTTAGAAAAGCGGAATTGAAAAAACAAGAGATGCAGATTTTTTTCGTAAATCCGAGATTATGATTATTTTTGCTCCCATGAATTGGAAGAAATGCATATACCTATGTCTTTTGTTCTGCGCAGTCCTGCTGGTGCAGCAGAAGGAAGGATCAGCTCTCCAGACAGCCCAGGAGCAGTTCTGCGCCGCTGCCGGAGAGACAGATTTCCTCTTCCCCGATGACGGGAAGGACAAAAGCCACCAATTCAATGATGAGGCGCTCGCTCCGGTTTCCGGCAATGCTTTGACCGGACGCCATGAGCAGTCTTCCAGCTACGGACGTATCCTCAGCCAGAAAAAGCTCTTCAACCGATACGCCGTCTTCGGAGATGCCTTGAGCGCATCGACCGTCATCAGACCGGGAAACTTCACGGACAGGGCTTTTCTGCTTCATCCCTCCGGTCTCCATTCCAGCATCCATCATCTGATCAGACTCCGGAAACTCCGGAACTGACCTTTCCGTTTTTCCATCGCTCCAGTCTCCGAAAGAACTGAAGCGGTACCGACATCTTCCGACGGACGATGCCGTTCTTCGACATGGAGCGACAGCTCTACCAATCAACAACGATCAATCAAGGGCAAAGCCCGAAAACCGTCCGACAAGGACACGAAAGAACAAGAAAAATGGAAAAATTCACTAAAATACGTTCAGCAAAAGACTGGATCATCTCCGTATCACTCATCATCGCAGGTATTGTCTGCATCATTACCCCGAGCGGCGTTTCCCTCAATATACTGGGAGCTGTTCTCATCTTCACCAGCATCCTCCTTTTCATGACCATGAGAAGCGCGTGGAAAGAGACGGAAACCGGCATCATCTTCTCCAAGAAAGAACGCTATTTCGCGCAGAGCAAGAAAGAACCTTTTCTCAAAGCGCTGAAAGAAAAAGACTTCAACTCCATTGACCTGAAAGAAGAGGACAAAGGAAACGGCATGAGGATGGATGTCTATACAGACGGGAAACAGCAGGTCTATATCCAGCTTTTCGAGTACATTCCTTATAAATATGAGGCTTGCTCGGAACTGATGCCGTTCGAACTGAAGGAAACGGAGAAACTTCTTGCCTAAGCTGAAGACATGAATTACCTTATCCTCATCCTGGCCCTGGCCGCCATCGTCATCGGAGCGAACGCGCTGGTCGACGGTTCTGTGGAAATCGCCAGGAAATTCAAGGTATCGGATTTCGTCATAGGTGCCGCCATCATCGGTGTCGGCACCTCCATGCCTGAACTCATAGTCAGTTCCATGGGAGCTTTCGAGGGAAATGCGGACATCGCGATAGGAAACGTCGTCGGATCGAACATCTTCAATATTCTGGGTATTCTGGGCCTGACTGCACTTTTCTTCCCGATCAGCGTCAATAAGGAAAACCTGAAGTTCGACATCCCGCTCTGCTTCGGCATCTCCCTCCTGACCACCCTGATTGCAGTGAACTTCTTCGACGGAAGTACTCCGACCATCGACAGATGGGACGGCCTCGTGCTGCTCGTCCTGTTCGGACTCTTCATCTGGCACTCTTTCTTCACTCAGAGAAAAGCGGCACCGGCTGAAGACTGCCAGCAGGAAACCCCTGCGCCCGCCCGTCCATTGGCTTTGTCCATCGTCAAGGTCATCATCGGACTGGGAGTCCTGATCTTCGGCTGCGACCTCTTCGTGGACGATGCGATCAAGATCGCCGAATCCTGGGGCGTCAATGATGCACTGATCTCCGTCACGCTCATCGCCTGCGGTACCTCCTTGCCGGAACTGGCCGCTTCCATCACGGCCGCCCTCAAGAAGAACACGGCCCTGGCACTGGGTAACATCATCGGTTCGAACATCTTCAACCTGACCCTGATCCTCGGACTCAGTTCACAGATCACGATCCTGACTTCAGCAGACATCAACCTGGTCGACTACCTGGTGATGACCGGCGCAGTCGTGCTGACCTTCATCGCGGGTTTGCGCGGAAAGATCAGCAGGTTTGCCGGACTGACCATGTTCATGTGCTTCATCGCCTATAATTTCTACCTTGTCACGAAATGACATCCATCATAGACAGAAACGATAAAAATAAATTATGCTGTTACAGATTCTAACATTGATCGGTGCCTTAGGAATGTTCCTCTACGGCATGAATCAGATGAGCTCCGGACTCCAGAAAGCGGCCGGAGACAAGATGCGCTCCTTCCTCGGAGCCATGACTTCCAATCCGTTCAAGCGCGTGATGACCGGTTTGGGCATCACTTCCATCATCCAGTCCTCCAGCGCGACGACCGTCATGGTCGTCAGCTTCGTGAACGCCGGCCTCCTGACCTTGGTACAGGCTGTAGGAGTGATCATGGGCGCGAACATCGGTACGACCGTCACCGCCTGGCTCATCGCCTGGTTGGGCTTCAAGGCTGACATCTCCCTCTTCGCCGTTCCGTTGATGGCTGCAGGTTTCCTCCTCTCCATTTCCTCGAAAGAACGCCGGAAGAATATCGGTGAACTGATCGTCGGCTTCTCCCTGCTCTTCCTCGGTCTTTCCCTCATGAAAGAATCTGTTCCGGATCTGAACCAGACTCCGGAAGTGCTGGAATTCATCCGTCAATGGACAGATTACGGATTCTGGTCCGTACTGATCTTCCTGGTCTTCGGAACCCTGCTGACCCTGGTGCTCCAGTCCTCCAGCGCGACCATGGCGCTCACTCTCATCATGGTGAACCTGCAATGGATCCCGTTCGAAATGGCCGCCGCCATGGTATTGGGTGAAAACATCGGAACCACAATCACCGCCAACATCGCGGCATCAGTCGGTAATACGGCAGCGAAACGTGCAGCGATGGCTCATACGGTCTTCAATGTCTTCGGTGTCATCTGGGCTGTGATCCTCTTCCATCCGTTCCTGGCTCTGGTCGGCAGGATCATCGAGCTTTTCGGTCTGCCTGACCCGAACATGGCAGATGCTGGAGGCACATCCACCCTCTACGGAATCTCCATGCTCCACACGCTCTTCAATGTCTTCAACACCATCATCCTCATCGGTTTCACGAAACAGATCGTGAAACTGGTATCGAAGATCGTGAAGGAGAAGAAGAACAAGGAGGAAGACGAATACCGTCTCCAGTACATCGAGGCCGGACCGATCGCTACGGCAGAAATCGCGACCGAAGCCGCTATCAAGGAAACGATCCATTTTGCGGAAATCTCCCGTAAAGGCCTCGGCTATGCGATCAAGGCCATCCAGGCCGGCAAATCGGAAGAATTCGAAAAGTACCGGAAGAAACTGGTCCAGTATGAGGAAATCTCTGACCGGATCGAGCAGGAAATCGCCAACTACCTGAACGCGATCCCTGCCGCAGAGATCAGTGAATGCACCAGAGGAAGGATCAAGGCCCTGTACCGGATCATCGGTGAGCTGGAGTCTCTGGGAGATTCCGGAGAAAGCATCAGCCGCATCCTCAGTCGCAAGAACAATCACAATCAGCGGTTCGAGGCTTCTGCGCTCAACAAGCTCCATGAAATGGCCGACCTGGTCGACCAGTGCTACGAAGTCATGCTCTGCAACCTGAGAAAAGCAGAGGAAGGCACCCTGACTGAAATCAGCAATGCCTATTCGATCGAGGAAAAGATCAACAACACCCGCAACTTCCTGCGTGATGAAGTGATCCTGGCCCTGGAATCGAAACAGTCGGATTACCATTCAACCGTCTATTTCATGGACGTGATCTCCGAGTTCGAGAAGATGGGAGACTACATGATCAACATATCTCAGGATCTCATCATGGAAAAAGCTTGAATTCAATCCGCTGTCCAAGGACAAATCGGAGAATTTTTTGTACTTTTGCAGCTTCGGTCCGTCTGGACCGGAACTGCAAATTTTTTTTAGCTATTTATGGGAAAGAAGAAACAAGAGATCATTCTCGAGAACATCGAGATCACCGATGTCGCCGCTGAAGGAAAGGCGATCGCGAAAGTGGATGGAGCCGTAGTATTCGTCCAGTTCGCCGTACCAGGTGACATCGTCGATATCAAAGTGACGAAAAAGAAGAAGAACTATATGGAAGGCTACATCCTCAGGATCGTGAAACCTTCAGAACACCGCCTGGAACCTTTCTGCAGCCACTTCGGAATCTGCGGCGGTTGCAAATGGCAGCCGCTCCCTTACGAGATGCAGCTGAAGGCCAAACAGCAGCAGGTCTGGGACCAGCTTGTCCGCATCGGTCATCTGGACATTCCGGAAATCACACCGATCGTCCCTTCTGACGAGACGACCTTCTACCGCAACAAGCTGGAGTTCACCTTCTCCCAGCGTCGCTGGATCCTTGACGACGAGGATGCGGAAACCCTTTCTGACAAAGAAAAACTCGGACTCGGTTTCCATGTCGGCCGTTTCTTCGACAAAGTCCTGGACATCAGGAAATGCTGGCTCCAGGCCGAGCCGTCAAACCAGATCCGTCTCTTCATCAAGAACTATGCGTTGGATCACGGTCTGACCTTCTTCAACATCCGCGATCACGTCGGCTTCCTCCGCAACATGATCATCAGGACCACACAGGAAGGAAACGTGATGCTCATCCTCTGCTTCTACCATGAGGACGCTGAAGCCAGGACCGCTCTCCTGGATGCCGTCGCCGCAGAATTTCCACAGATCACCTCCCTCTATTATGTGATCAACGGTAAGGCCAATGATTCCATCGCTGACCAGGAATGTATCCTGTACAGAGGCGATGAGGCCATCTACGAGACCATGGAAGGCCTGAAATTCAAGATCGGACCTAAATCCTTCTACCAGACCAATACGAAACAGGCTTATAAGCTGTACAGCATCGCCCGTGAATATGCGGCTCTGACCGGCAACGAAACCGTCTATGACCTCTATACCGGTACCGGTACGATCGCACAGTTCGTATCCGGAAAAGCCGCCAAGGTCATCGGCATCGAATACGTACCGGAAGCGATCGAGGATGCGAAGATCAACGCGGCAGGCAACAAGATCACGAACTGCGACTTCTATGCCGGAGACATGAAAGACATCCTGACCGATGAATTCGTGCAGCGGCACGGACATCCGGATGTCATCATTCTGGATCCGCCGAGAGCCGGCATCCACCCGGATGTCGCGAAAGTGATCCTGAACGCGGCTCCGGACCGTATGGTCTATGTCAGCTGCAATCCTGCCTCTCAGGCCAGAGATCTGGAAATCCTCTGCCAGGACTACATGATCACGGCAGTACGTCCGGTGGACATGTTCCCGCATACCCACCATGTAGAAAATGTAGTTGCTTTGAAAAGAAGATAGACTATGGAACTTGAATTAGCACGTCTCCTGCTGATCCTTGCAGCAGGTCTGCTCCTGATCCTCTTCGGAGCCGACTGGCTCGTGGACGGCTCATCGAGCCTTGCCCGTAAACTCGGCATCAGTGAATTCGTCATCGGCATGACGATCGTCGGCATCGGAACATCGACTCCGGAAATGGTCGTCAGTTTCATCTCTTCCCTGCAGGGAAAAGCTGACATGGCCGTCGGCAACATCATCGGCTCGAACATCTTCAATACCATGCTCATCCTGGGCGTCACAGCCATGATTTCACCGATGATCATCACGAAAAGCAACATCCGCAGAGATATCCCGATGAACATCTTCGTGACCGTCCTGCTCATCCTGCTGGGCATGAACCAGACTCTTTTCGGCGCAGGACTCGGTGACCGGCTCAGCCGGATCGACGGTGCAATCCTGCTGCTGCTCTTCATCTGCTACCTCTACATCACCATCAAGAAGGATAATCCTGATATCGAGGAAGAAGGGAACGAGACAAAAGAATATGGCGCCATCCTGTCCATCCTCATGGTCATCGGCGGTCTTGCAGGCCTGATCTTCGGCGGCAAGATGTTCGTGCACTCCGCAGAAGGAATTGCCAGGATGTACCATCTCAGCGAAAAATTCATCGGCATCACCATACTGGCCGGAGGCACCTCACTGCCGGAACTGGCGACCTGCATCGTCGCGGCACTGAAGAAGAAAGGACAGCTGGCTCTGGGTAACATTCTCGGTTCGAACATCTCGAACATCCTGCTCATCCTCGGCGGAGCCTCATTGATCCATCCATTGTCCTTCGCGGGCATGAGCCTCATTGACCTGTCAGCCCTTCTGCTCTGCTCGATCTTCATCCTGATCAGCGCTTTCACATTCAGGAAAAGACAACTGGACCGCATGGAAGGAGCCATCCTGGTCTCGATGGAAGTCATCTACATGTCTTATCTCATCATAAATATTTAAAACAGAACTAAATGTTAGATTTACTGAATGTAAAAACGGTCACTGATACTGTCGATACAGCATCAAACACCGCAGTCACCGACACGACCGTGCTGGGAACTGCAAAAGAAGTGATCACCACCATCACGGAAACACCGGCAGACCAGCTGCTGAGCGACCTGCTGGACAAAGCGATCACCTTCGGCCTGAAACTCCTTGCCGCCTTCGCGATCTATATCATCGGAATGTGGCTGATCAAGAAAATCAAGACACTGCTCTTGAAAGTTTTCGAGAAACGGAGAACCGATGCGGCCATCGTTTCCTTTGTACAGAGCATCGTGAGCATCACCTGTACCATCTTCCTGATCCTTATCGCTGTCAGTACCTTAGGCATCAACACCACCTCGATCGCTGCACTGCTTGCCGCTGGAGGTATGGCAATCGGTATGGCATTGAGCGGAACAGTACAGAATTTCGCCGGCGGCATCATGCTTCTGGTCTTCAAACCGTTCAAAGCCGGTGATTTCATCGAAGCTCAAGGATTCAGCGGTACGGTACAGTCCGTCACCATCTTCAACACGAAACTGCTGACTCCGGACAACAAGAGCATCATGATCCCGAACGGCTCTCTTTCCAACGGCATCATCGACAATTACTCACAGAACAAGCTGCGCAGGATCCAATGGACCGTCGGTGTGGAATACGGTTCTTCTTCAGAAGAGACCAGAAAAGCTTTCCTGGACATCCTGAAGAAATACGACAAGCAGATCGTGACCGTCGAGAAAGGGGCACCGGCAGATCCTCAGGTCTTCCTGGGTGAACTGGCTGCAAGCAGCGTGAACTATTATATAAGAGCCTGGGTGAAAGGCAGCGACTATTGGGACCTCTATTTCAATGTGAATGAGGCTATATACAACGAGCTGCCGAAACGAGGGATCAACTTCCCGTTCCCGCAGCTCGATATCTTCGTGAAGAACCAGAAAGGCATCAACTGATGCCTGGAGGTCCTTCCGGATTTTCTGCAATACTTTTACAAAAGGATATTTCCTGTGAGCTTCTCCTTCTGGAGGAGCTCTTTTGTTATGACCGGATTCGCATAGATGCCGAGGAAGATCCGCCTCAGGTCATCACGGTCGATTTCCGGCTCGACGGTCTCCATCTGATGGTTCATGTATTCGATGAACCAATCCACCTGTTCCTGATCATATTCCTCGCGATAACGGTAAGAATGGTTCAGGACATCATAAGCGATGTAGTTGTTCGGCCAAAGCTTGTAACCGTCGATGATGCGGAGGTCAACCGCATGACGAATCAGCTGATAACGGTCATTCTTCTCGCAACGGGAAGCCATCTCGATCTCCTCTTCCATCAGCTGGGCACCGATATTGAGATGAATGTTACCTTTCTGCTGCTTGATGCCGGTAAAGATGGAATTGAGGTCTTCTCCCGGCTGCTTGACATATTTGTGTTTCCGGGAAATGACGATCTCACGGGCTTTCAAGATATCGCAAGGCTCGATCTCATAGGAGATGCTGAGCGGAGTGATGTTCAGCTCCATGAAATTTGTCTTGAAGTCAGCGGTACCGCTCATATCCAGCATCTTGAGCAGACCCTGCTCGGTCACGTCGTAACCGTTCTTCGTACGGCCCTGTCTCTGGGCAAGCCAGATGGAACTTTCACCGGAGGTGACTTTCAGACGGATGTACTTGGACAGCAGTTGACTGGAAAGATAGAGCTCACGGGCAGAAATGCCCCTGACCACCTTGATCATCCTGTTGGAACGGATGAGATGTTCAATGAACTTGTTTGAAATCAGGTTATCTCCGACTGCGATTTCCGTCATCGGAAGTCCGTTCCTGTAAAGGACCAGCTGAGTGATCGCAGGATCCAGGATGATGTCACGATGATTGGCAAGTGCAAGGAAAGGACCCTTGTCAGTATCAATGTTCTTGATACCGTCATAAGAAAAATTATGAGCAGTCGTCTTGAGTACCCGCTCGATGATCTTAGACATGACGAGGATCTGGAATTCATCTATACTCCGGACACTTCTGATCAGATCCTGGAGATAACCAGGTTCCTGTTCCGGAAAAAAATATTGAGAAACGTTCCTGAGAACCGGATTTTCAGCGACATGACTCAAAGCCTCGACAGCTTCTGCATCAGTATATGGACTGATGCTCTCAAATTCTGATAAATCTAACATAAGGACAATAGTTATGTAATTATATACAAATATATATAATCAACCTAAAAAAATCAAATCATAGCGATGCAGACTGCCGGAATCAAGCCCGGAACAGGACAGAACTGTCCCCGTAGCTCAGAAAACGGAAGTCATGTTCCATGGCATACTCGTAGATCCTGTGCCAGTCTCCTTTCACGAAAGCAGAGATCAGGAGCAGCAAGGTACTCTGCGGCTGGTGAAAGTTCGTGACCAGAATATCGACCACACGGAAAGTGAAGCCCGGCACGATGATGATGCGCGTACCCAATTTCAAGGCATCCAGGCCCTCTGCCTCCAGATAAGCCAGAATCGCATCGATGGACTCCGTCAAGGAATAGCTGTACTCCCGATCGTAAGGGATCCACTGCGGGATATCCTGCGGCTTTCCGTTCTCGATGCACATGACACCGGCATAATAGAGGGATTCCAAGGTGCGTACGGAAGTCGTTCCGACCGCGATGACCTTCTTGCCGGCAGCCTTGGTATCACGCAGCCTGCGGAGAAAATCCGCCGTCACGACGAATGGCTCACGGTGCATGCTGTGCTCGGAAACATCATCGCTCTTGACCGGAAGGAAGGTTCCAGCACCGACATGAAGGCAGACCGTCTCCTCGTCGATGCCCTTGGCTCTGATCGCATCCATGACCCTGTCGGTGAAATGCAGACCGGCTGTAGGAGCGGCTACGGAACCGCGGAAATGAGCATAGACAGTCTGATAACGCTCAAGGTCGATACCCTCGGTCTCACGATTGAGATAAGGTGGGATCGGCACACGGCCGCAAAGTTCGAGTACTCTGGAGAAAGGCTCTCCGCCAGCCCAGGTGAACTCCACTATGGAAGTCTCACCCTGACGCTCGATCAAAGCGGCATGAAGGTCAATGGCTCTCAGCTCCGCATCATCATCCGGATTGTAAAGGCTCAGAACATCCGATTTCCAACGCTTTACATTACCGACAATACATTTCCATCGATTAGAAGCCGTAGCGGCGAAATTGGACGCATATTCGGCCGGAAGGACCGGTTCCAGGCAGAAGATCTCGATGTGCGCACCGGTAGGCCTCTGGAAATGAAGACGAGCCGGAACGACCTTGGTATCATTGACCACCATCATGGCATTCTCCGGCAGAAACTCCGGAAGATTACGGAAAACGGATTCAGATACCTGACCGTCCTGATATTTCAATAATTTGGAAGCATCCCGTTCGGGAAGCGGATATTTAGCGATCCTGCTGTCAGGCAGGTCATAATTGAAATCCTTGATATTGATATGAGGTTGCATAGCATTCCTATATTTGTGTAAACGGCTGCAAATTTACACAATTATGCGATTCTCGCTAAATTAATTTTCCACTCTCCGCGGATTTACTTTTGTGATTCACAAAACGAAGATGTAAATTCACATCTATTTACAGATATACAGATTTAGCTCCTTCTGAAGATTATTTTTGTAAAGTTTACTTCAGTATTATAAGTTTTTCTTATAATGTATTTCATTATTACGTAATTCATTGATAATCTTATGTTTATATCGCATACTATAAAGTATTCCTATATGTAAGTCTTGTAATATGTACTCCAATTGGGCTAAATCACCGGAAAAACAACGGGAAAACGCATCTTTTCCGACACTAAACATATATAACTCATATGGTTTACCTACAATTACCTAAAGTTTATTTCAGCGCTAAAATTCACATTTCTACTCACAATTCACAAGTATAACTCCAAGAAAAATTTCTCTATCTCATTTTAATTAACTACATTTGTAACATCAATGGATACAACTATGAACACTCGTCTTCAACAGTTTCTTTCAGCGGAAAACATCACGCAGGCCCAGCTTGCGGACACGCTGAACGTCGCCCGTGCCGGTATCTCCCATATTCTGGCCGGACGGAACAAACCCGGCTACGATTTCATCGCGGCATTGATGAGACATTATCCAAATCTGAACATGGAATGGCTGATGCTGGGAAAAGGGAAAATGTACAAGAACGACAATTCCTTGTTCGATCTGAATCTACCGGAAACTCAGGCACCGGAACCGGAACATCCGGAAACTGAAGAAGCGCTGCCTGAAGACGACACTCCTGTCTCTCTGGAAGATGATATTGCCATACCTACCACGGAGCAGATGATAAATACGGCACTCCTGACCGGGATGAAGACTTCAGGCAACACACCGCAAGTATCTGTAAAACAACGGAAAGTATCTAAAATTATCGTACTTTTCAATGACGGAACCTATCAGGAAATGTAGAAAACCCCGTTCTTTTGTTATCTTTGCAGGATAATTCAGAAAAACTGGACCATGTATAAATTATTTAGACCGCTCATCTTCCTGTTCAACCCGGAGTCTTGCCACAAGTACATCATCCGGCTGTTGAAGTTCAACGGAAAAGTCCCATTCGGACGTACATTGACAAGACTCATCTATAAACGCAAGAAAAGCCCTCTGGCCAGAGAAGTATTCGGCATCAATTTCCCGAATCCGGTCGGACTGGCCGGTGGATTCGACAAGAACGGTGAAGTCTACAACGAACTTTCCGACCTCGGTTTCGGTTTCGTCGAGATCGGCTCCCTGACCCCGGCCCCGCAGGACGGCAATCCCAAGCCGAGAGTGTTCCGCTCCCCGGCTGACCATGCGATCATCAACCGTATGGGCATCAACAACAAAGGAATCCGCAATGCGGTCGAATACATCAAGAAACACAAGCCGGAAGTCATTCTGGCCGGCAATATCTCCAAGAACTCCAGCAGCATGAACGAAGCGGCATCCAAGGACTACGAGACCGGCTTCGCGCTGCTCTACGACTTCGTCGACCTCTTCGTCGTGAACATCTCCTGCCCGAACGTCGTCGGCCTGACCGATCTCCAGGACATCAGCTATCTTTCTGAAATCATTGACAAACTCATTGCCCTGAGGCTGTATTTCGATGAATACAAGCCGATTCTCCTCAAGATCTCCCCGGACATCCCGAAGGATCATCTGGACGACATCATCAACTACTGCATGCTCTCCGGCATCGACGGCGTCGTGGCCTGCAACACGACCAGAGGACGTGAAGGACTTACCCTTTCTCCGGAGAAGATCCGTGAAATCGGCAACGGCGGCCTTTCCGGTGCACCGCTCTATCATAAGACCCTCGAAACGGTCCGCTACATCCACACCAGGACTGAAGGCCGGCTTCCGATCGTCGCAAGCGGCGGCATCATGACCCCGGAACAGGCCCAGGAAGTGCTGGATGCCGGTGCCTCCCTCATTGAACTGTACTCCGGCATGATCTACGAAGGTCCCGGTGCTGTCAAGAAAATTCTCAAATATCTGGAAAAACACAAGAAATGATTTCTGCATCAGTATGTACGATCGGTGATGAAATACTCATCGGTCAGATTGTGGACACGAATTCAGCCCATATCTCCAAATCCTTGAATTCAATCGGAATCAAAGTCAGTCGCATCCTGTCCATCTCGGACGACCGCGATGACATCTGCAACAGCCTCTCTCATGAGCTTCAGGTCAATGATGTCGTGATCACGACCGGTGGTCTGGGTCCGACCAAGGATGACATCACGAAGGGTGTCCTGGCAGAACTCTCCCATGCGAAAGGCTGGGTCATGCACGAAGAGCAGCTGGCCGTCGTGCACCGCATTCTCCACTCCAGAGGCCTGGATGTCATGCCGATCAACATCGCCCAAGCCTCCGTACCGGATTCCTGCGAAGTCATCGTCAACCGAAAAGGCACCGCGCCGATCCTGGTCTTCCGTCTGCCGGAGGAGCTTTTCGGCCACCCGGTCACCCTCTATTCGATGCCGGGCGTTCCTTTCGAGACCCTTGCCGCGCTTCCTGAAGTTCTTGAAGACATCAAGGCGCACCACGAACTCACGCACATCACGCATCGCAACGTCATGACCTTCTCACTTGCCGAATCCGCGCTGGCGGAACTCATCGCTCCCTGGGAGAATGCACTCGACGAAGACATGCATCTGGCCTACCTGCCCAACACACTCACAGGTGTCAAGCTGAGGCTCTCGATCTATGGCGGTGATGAAGAGGACAACCAACGACGGATCGCGGCTAAAATCGAAGCTTTAAAGGCGATTCTCGGCCCTGTCATCTATGCCGAAGAAGAAGATACCATGGAACATGTACTCGGTTCGCTGCTCGCCCGCAACGGCAAGACCATGTGCGCCGCCGAATCCTGCACCGGGGGAATGATCTCTCATCTGATGACCACCATTCCCGGAGCATCGACCTACTACTTAGGCTCGGTTACTTCCTATGCCAATGAGGTCAAGACCGGTGTGCTCGGAGTGTCTCCGGAGACCCTCGAAAAGTTCGGCGCGGTCAGCTCTGAAACCGCCGCGGAAATGGCTGAAGGAGTCCGAAAAATCACCGGCGCCGACTACGCCGTTTCGACTACCGGCATCGCCGGTCCGGACGGCGGAACAGCAGAGAAACCTGTCGGCACCTGCTGGATCGGAGTCAGCTCCGCAGCCGGCACCGAGACCGCAGAAGTTCACTTCAGCGGCGACCGAAAACGCAATATCGAGCGTTTTGCGGCGTCAGCTTTGGATACATTGCGGAAAAAGGTTATTTCCGAGTTAATTAATTGAATAACAATTAATATAACATCGTTGTTTTAGACTGAAACATTTTTGTTACATTTATTCTTGTAAATCATAAGCAATTTTTATAATTATCTAATCACTTGATTTACAACTATTTAAACTACAGCAGGGAAGAAAGGCCGATTTCCGGTCCTGAGCCCTTCAGAACACCTGAAAATGTCACCTGGGTGAGGTGACATTTTTCATTTTTCCCCTCCGCTCCTCTCTCCGCACTCCCCGATTTTTACCCTCGACCTTCCACATTTCCACCTGGAATTTCTTCCTCGACATCCCCTCATCGACGCTCGTTTTTCCACCGAATTTTGATCCTCGACATTCTCATCTTTCCTCCGGATATTCTTGTTCGCGATCTCCTATTTTACACCGGATTTTCCTCCCGTTTTTCTTCCACAACATTGCCCATTTTCATCCCGAATTTTCCTGTTCACCATCCCCTCTTTCACTCCGGATCTTTCAGTTCGGCATCCCCTGTTTTCCTCTGATTTTTCGTCCGTTTTTCTTCCTATCCAACCTCTCATTCTCGCTCATTTTTTCACCGGTTACTCTTCCACATCATCCTCACGTTGTCGCTCATTTTTTCACCGGTTACTCTTCCACATTATCCTCACGTTGTCGCTCATTTTCCCACCCGACAGGTACCCGAATCTTACTCCATATTTCCATCCGACTTGGGCCTGTTCCATCACCAACTTTACTTCCGAATCTCCTCTCTTTCCTCTCGACAATCTCTCTTTCCCTCCGGATTTTCAGTTCAGCATCCCCTCATTCCCTCTGGGTTTCGTCCGTTTTTCTTCTGCCTTTCCTTCCTTGACCTCCCTAATCTCACTCCGATTTCCAACTTTTTTCTTCGACCGCCACTCGCATTCTCCCACGTTCTTCGCATCTGATCAAGTCCTCATTTTCTACTGACCTCAGTATTTCACCTCACACTCCCCCCTGCCTTTCACCCCATTATTCTCTCGGCCAACTCTCGTTATCCTCACGTTTTTCCTCTCCTTCACTCCCAAACTTCCTCAAGATTATCCTTCTGGTTTACTCTGATGCTCATCCGGATTGTTAATCGCACCTTACTCGTCCCTTACGGATCGGCCTGTGCTATTTTCAATTCAACATTACCCGCCGACTTCCACTCGAATCCACCGAGCTTTCCTCTCTACGACTTCTCATTTCCTTCATTTTCACCAGGTTCCCATCGCACCTTACTCGTCCCTTACGGATCGACCTGTGCTATCTTCAATTCAACATTACCCGCCTACTTCCACTCGAATCCACCGAACTTTCCTCTCTACGACTTCACATTTCCTTCATTTTCACCAGGTTCCCATCGCAACCTTACCCGTCCC